>Ga0114964_10000834_pt1 | contig 23056 bp, 26 predicted proteins | sample C_131016_MF_Meta_FD_92638 | JGI IMG/M metagenome (GOLD analysis project Ga0114964, IMG submission 92638) | Freshwater microbial communities from Lake Croche, Canada to study carbon cycling - C_131016_MF_MetaG | ecosystem: Environmental > Aquatic > Freshwater > Lake | place: Lake Croche, Canada...
AATGTTAGAGGGGTGAAAATCGTTATGAGTCCATCCCTCCTTCTCCAAAATAGTTAAAATTTTAAAAATCTGTATATAAATATCTTTTTTAGAACCATGAAATTCTTTAAGAGTAGTATCCACTTTGGACCATACAGCAACTCCCTCTCGATGATCATACAATTGCATAAAGTGATCAGGATATTTGGCAGCTACTGTTTCAGCAAATTCTACTTCCTGTTTACCAAGAGGCCCTTCTTTCAATGCATAATGCATCCCGTTAGAGTTGATCGCATTGTAAACAGTTCCTTCCCGTCCTTTTCCTATAATATTTTTTCTAGTAATATTATTTAATAATCGTTTCTTTCGAATCGTTTTCATCCCTACTTTTTAGAAGAAAATAGATTCTAACAAATAGAGAAATGTTAATCCATTCTTTGAGTTACACTCAAAGAATGGATTAAGATTTCAATCTTAAAATATAAAATAATCGCTTCGCGATTATTTTATATTTTAAGATTAGAAATGAGCCTCGCTATTAAAATGACTCGCGTAGCGAGTCATTTTAATAGCTCACTGATTTCCAAGAAGAGAGAAGAGAAATTGCTTTGCAATTTCTCTTCTCCCTTCTTAGAAATGAGCCTAGGTAGCACCGCCTCCGCGTACGACAGTGCATGGAACCGCATCAACTCTACGGAAGGGGCGTTAGTTCGTGACAGCGCTTCTTTCGGTATGTTTAATTACACACAGATTCCCGAGAAGTTTACGCATCCCAAGCAGACTCGCAATGCACTCGGACTTGTAGGAGGCAATGAAGTGAGCAACATTAGTGGCTCGGTGGTGGATTTGGAGAGTGATTTATTTGGAATCACTCGCAACTTGACCAAGTGTGCGCCACGGGAATATGTTCCTGCCTGTCCGCTGGGGGGCAAAGATTGCCCTGCTTATCCAGGGGATCGCACCTTTGTAGATCGGGCGACGGGTGCAAAACATACCATTCGGACCATGCCCAAAGATCTTCCGACCTCTCAATTCACATCGTATCCTGGTGTTGGAAGTCCTCTCCCCCTCCAACAATCCATCGCCTATCCTAAACTATTTTAAACCTTTTGACTGCTATACATAAAAATAAGCTAAAGGATATTCCGGTTAAAAATCCTGTAAAGAAACCATTTGAATAGCCTCCCGTATAATCCATTTCTAGATAATCTAAATTCATTTATTAGTTAATTCTTGCACCCCTTTAGAAGATGTATGCAAGTGTTGAAGAACCGCGTGTAGACCGATCCTTTAACCGTCAACGGTACGATACGATCCATACGATTGATGATATGCGTGTTACGACGGGCCCCGGTCGTTACTCTCTCGCAGATCCTGGTCTAACGAACATGGCTGCGTGTTTGGCCCCCGAACCTACGATTCGGGCGCAGAAGTGGGCGGCTACCCCTCTCAACAATAGTTTCATTCGTACCGATGTGGAAAGTGATCTATTTAATATTGATCGCCCTGGATCTCGTGTCATTGGCCACCAGTACAATCCTCACAAAAACAAGGTAAACGAGGCTAAGACGACAGCACCGAAGGAATGTGATTTTCCTCAGACTTACAGTCGGTTGGTGGATCCTCCTTGCACCGGTCGGGGGGTGGGGTGGAATCGTTTTGAATATCTTTGCCAAAATCCCCAAGAACATGTGATGATGCCGTTTGATTGGTTAGTTCTGTCTAAATTGCAGTCCAAAGATGCTTCCCGATTGGGACGGTGTGCTGCTCCTATCAAACCTCCTCCTGGTCCTGGATCTGCTATTACGATTGAATCGGTAGCTCCCCGAGATTTTGGAAATATTGAAGAGGCCAAGGCCATGCAAGTAGATCCCTCCTTGTATTGGAATCCTGCCTCTACCCAGTTTGCTCCCACTGGTGAAAATCGGGTAGGAAAATGGTAAATGTTCATTCATACTTCTTCTATACAACCTATGTTATATAGAAGAAGAGATGTATCTAATTGTGTTAGGAGCCATTGCATCAGCCATACCGGCTATTTGTATGAAAGAATATGCTCGTAGTCATGAAATGCATTGGTTACTATTTTCATTTATTTCCTATGTTATACTAATGTATGCTTATTATAAATTGTTTGAATTTACCAGTGTATCTGTAATGTATCCTTTCTTAAAAGTTTTATCAATTCTTTTTGTAATTGGAACTGGTGTGTTAGTCTTTGGAGAACAGATTACTACTAGAATTACTTTAGGATTGTTGTTAGGAGTGGGGTCGATCTATTTACTTTCAAATTCTAGCCCACAGTAGAGTTTTCATGGAGGTTGCCACACTAGCAGGGATGTTAGGATTAGGATACTTTTTTTCACCCAAGAAGGAAGGGTTTACGGATTCTACTGCTACTAAATCAAGTGAACGAACTCCTCCCAATCGTCCTACGATTCCCGGTTCTCCTCGTCAGCCCAATACGAGAACCATTGGGGGGTATGATCGTCAGTTTCGCGTTCCTACCGGTGGTTCTCTTCCCAGCGAACCGTTTCCCAAAGGTCTTTTGAATACGATGCCCGATCATTTTCCTATTTCTCCTCCCACCCTCCCCGCTCCAACAGGATTAGCGGTTGATTTTCCTCTTCTTCAAATGCGTCCCGATTCTATTGAATACAGTCCTGCTGCTTCCCTTAACAAGGCACGAGAAGGTGATCACGTGAAGAGTTCTTTAGCCGGTATTCAGATTGCTTCTAGTGATTTTACTCATAATAACATGGTTCCTTTCTTTCGAGGATCGGTGAAACAGAATATGGGAGATAGGAGTAATGGAACTCTTTTGGATGAATTTACAGGAGCGGGTTCTTTGCAGTTCAACAAACGGGAACAGTCTCCTATGTTTGAACCTGCGAAAGAGCCGATGGGGAATCCATTTGGGTTAGAGTCCTCCACTGATTTTATGCAAGGTCGCATGGTAGAATCTAGAAATCGTGCCAATGAGAAGCCGTTTGAAAGCATTCGAGTGGGTCCAGGATTGAATGAAGGATTTACACAAATTCCGAGTGGTGGATTTCAGCAAGAAGCGGGAACAGACTTTCTGCAATCAAGAATGCCGAGGACGGACGATCTTCGGAGGGCAGATAATCCTAAATTAACGTATGCTAAGCCGGTAGTACCGGGTGCTCACTTCATTACAACGAGTGTAGCTCCGGATACCTTTGGAGATGTTAATAAATACCGTCCTGATACATTTTACATTAATGAAAAGGGAGAACGAAATTTTGGAGGAAAATCAGATACGACCAAGGCTATGATGGAAAGTATTCAGATTCTGAAAGATACTACTCGTCTTACAACAACGACGGAGTATGCAGGAGTAGCTGCACAGGCAGAAGGCAAGGCCACGTATACTGTAGGGGCTACGAGAACCCCTTTGGTGAAACAGATGGGAGCGTATGGATATCGTAATGCGGATATGTCTGAATATACCAATCCTAATATGGATGCGAGTGAAAATGACTACGGGAAAGCTTCTATTGATATTCGTCCGAATGAGCGATTTTATACGGGCGGGAGGGTTCATGCGACGAACTTGAAACCTGCTGATGCAGGAGATGTTAGTTTACCTTTGCAGGACATTGCAAAAGGGAGTCGAAAAGAGTTAATGACCGATTGGAATTTTTTAGGTATTTCAGCTCCTACGAGTGAGCAGCCCAAACTAACAATTTATGATCCAGATGATGTGGCCAGGACGACGGTTCGAGAAACTACTTTTGTGGAGAATTATGTTGGAGTCAATGCACCTGCTTCTGCTCCTGAACGATTGACAGTATATGATCCCGATGATGTAGCAAAAGTGACGGTTCGTGAAACTACGTTACTGCAGGATTACATTGGAATTCGAGGGAGTGCTGATACGCCCAGGAAGCCAGAACATCGTTGGTCGGCCAAGAACATGCGCCAGTATGCACAGAGGGAACGTATTGCAGAGGGACGGGCGCCGCATGGTGTAATTAACGGCGGATTGTTCAATGGAGAGGATAACATTAATTTACAATACCGTAAGATTGTATCGGATTCAGTCAATGATCGTGAACCGGCATTGGATCGTGTACAGGGGGAATCGGTTTCAAAGGCGGCAGTGGGGATTCAGCGCCCGAGAGCGATTCTGAAACTGAATGTAGCAGCGGAGCGAAACGATCCTATCTTTGTTCAATCCGTAGAACAGAATCCTTATAATATTGCATTGTATAAGGGAGGACTTCCTGGTAAAATGCAAACGCCTTTTCCAAACTAAAGGTAGGGAATGGACTCGCTTCAACTACACAATTTACCGACGTATTGTATTAATTTAGAACGTCGAGAGGATAGGTGGGAGTTGCTTAAATCGCAACCAGGATTTAAGGAATTTAAATCAATTGAACGCTATATTGGAGTGGATGGTAAATTGATTGATATAAAAGAGGATGCACGGATTAGTTTTCTTACAAAACGAAATATTTTGTTAAATACGCGTCGATCTCATGAGCAGCTTTCTACGGCGGGAGGGGTTGGATGTTATCTTTCGCACATTCATCTTTGGCAAACATTTTTACGAGACTCTTCTGCTCCGGTTGCTCTCATTTTTGAAGATGATATAAAACTTCCTGCAGGTGTAGCCACTACATTGCAAACCTTTTTTAATAAGTCTCCGATCTTAGCCGATCCTACTCAGTGGGATTTTTGTATTTTATCTCCCTCCAAGACCTATTCAATTATTGGAGAATCGTTTCATGGATCTTCTGATTTATTTCGATTGGAACGGTTCTTCTGTCTAGCAGCGTATATGATCACCCGACGCGGAGTAGAACGTGTTCTCCCCCATTTGCTTCCAATTGAGTCTCATATTGATGGATTTTTAACGGTAGGATCCTCTCTTCGCACCATTGATGTAGTAGGTCCCAAAGAAAGAATTATTCACTATAATATTTCAAAGAGTGATATTAATGATCCAAATAAATGCATTATATGTGATGTGAAAACTAATTTTGAAGAGGAGAGTGTCTTGATACCAAAAACAACGTATTGGCGGTATCAAGCCGAAGAGGCTCTTTTATTAGGTGCGGTTGCGTACACTTTGTACAAAGTGTGGTCCAAACAAAAATAGATCCCCTAGATATAAATGAGCACCCGCAAAGCGAATCGTAAGAATGGAACGCGGAAGCAGTCTGGTGGAAAGAGGGCTCCTACAGAATGGACAAAACTAGTTACAGCTGTATACAAAGAACTAAAAGCAAAAAATCCAAGTGCAAAATTGGGAGATGCTATGAAGGAAGCGGCAAAGCGCAGGAAGGTACAGAAGAAGTAAAACACTCCAACATCATTGGAATTAAATAATCTAAAATTTTATCACATTCTTCAGCGGAATAAATGATAAGTTCATCAGTAACATACTCGACACATTCTTCCAGTGTAGTAGCATCTTTTGATCGTTCCATAATAAATAACGCATTTACATAGTGTGAAGTATTCATTCTATGTTATTGCTATATATAGATGTTGTTTAGGTTTTAAACAATTAATCCCAATAAAAGAGATAGAATGTTAGACACTGCTGAATATGATCCTTATTCACCCAAAATAATATCGGAGATTGTAGGAAATACTTCTATATGGAAAGAATTGGCTACACAGATTCAGGAAGAAAAAGTTCCACATTTGTTACTTTGTGGTCCAGCTGGATGTGGAAAGTCATTATTTTTAAAGATGGTGTTGCACGGAAGGGCCATTTTACGGATTGATTGCACGGCGAATGCAGGATTACGAGATTCGAGAGATTCGATACGGGCGTTTGCAAAGGGGGGGAGAACGGCAACGGGGCAGTTTCGATGGATTGTGTTTGAACATGCGGATGCACTTCATGCAGATACACAAGCTTTTTTACGACGAATGCTAGAAACTACTTCAGCGCATACTCGAATTGTGTTAGAGGTTCGAGATATTGGAACAATTACAGAACCTTTAGTAAGTCGAACTACATTAGTTCATGTGAGAGCGCCTGAAGAAACAGAATTAATTTACGAACTGTTACGAAGAACAAACTTTGAAATTTCTAAAGATAGTATAAAATATATTGCAGAAAAAACAAAGCAGAATGTACGAACAGCAGTGTTAGAGGTGTTAGCACTTTGGAAAGGGGTTGGTTCAAAAGATAATTATTCAAAATTGATTGAATCTTATTTAGCAACGCGGCCATCCAAAGCGGATCATTGGGTCTCTTGGGCAACTTTCACTGAACAGGCAGCTAGAATGGAAGGAATTGATTTGCGAGATATTTTAGTAGCGGGGTGGCCGCATCATTCGGTCGTTTCGCAAACATTGGCACAATGGTCACGATTGGGAGGAATGTCTTGCAGAGCTTTCTTTTTTTCAGCTCTTTACAAAATTTTATGCGCGGAAGGGATTCTAAAATGAATTCAGAGAAGAAAGTACTATGGAATCAGTCAGTCTATACAGTGAAGCTAGGAATGAATATTTGAAGCAGATGGCCTCCTGGCTATCTTCCCCGATTGTAGAATTCTTTCGAGAGGAGTATCAAAAAATTTCTACCAAAGATGCGAGTAAAGCTATGAGTGCATTTCAAACTTGGTGTGCTGATGTTCCTAAATGGAATCAAGATATCATTGATACCAACGTATCTACTGTATTAGATACCTGCCGTTGCGATTATGTAGAAGAGTTGATGACCGCTGTATTTATTGCACATACTAAAATGTTGACTGCAATTCGAGTTTCTCCAAAACAGAAAAAGATGAAGATTACACTTCCTAAATTGGATCATTTCTTACATCGTGTATTTATTGAATGTGCCAGAGGGTTTTGGAAAGCCCCTTTTCTATTTCTAGAATCGGTTCCTATGATTGAAAAACAGAAAAATGTGTTACAAATGGAATCAATGTGCATTGAAGCGTTGAGTGGAGCGGTTCGCTCACTGCTTCCTGTAAAATCTATTTTGAATGAATATTTGGCAGAGGATGAAGACGATAAAGAGGAGGAGGAGGAAGAGGAAGAGAAAGTAGAAAATAAAAAATCAAAAGTAGCTCTTCCTCTTCCTTCTACCATTGCTGCTACTGCTGCAGTAGTAACACCTTCCACAATTGCTGCAGTAGTAACACCTTCCACAATTGCTGCAGTAGTAACACCTTCCACAATTGCTGCAGTAGTAACACCTTCCACAATTGCTGCAGCAATTCTATCAACAAATACTATCTCTCCATCTCTTGTGATTAAAGAGGATCATTCTGCAATCCTTCCTCCTATCAAAGAGGGTGCTATTGCTGAAAAAGTAGGTGAAAATCGTTTTATGATTGATACGGAACCGAGTGTACATTTTACACCGTATGATACAGTGTTTGATGAGAGAAATGAATCTGGAAGTGAGATACGGTATTCACCCAAGATTAGCAGCGAGGATAAGCCTGATAGCCATTGGGGAGAGGATGAACCTGTGCAACGTATTGAAATTGGTAAAGAAGGTACTTCTCTTTCGCTAGACGATATGGAAGATTTGAATGCTCCTCCTCCCTCTGAGGATGTAGATGCTCCTTTGACCTCCTTTGGTGAGTTTGAAGAACTGAGTTAAAATAGAATTCCTTACAAATGCAAACGCCGGTCTTTCTTGGATCCGCTGTAGGGGGAGGATTATTGTCTAGCTTTGCCGCCGCAGGGTGGTCGTCGTATAAAGATTCTAAACTCCCCGATGTTGCATCCCTCTTTCGATGGTTTTTAGTGGGATTACTTACAGTGGGATGTGCTGCTTATGCTTGGTTATTTGGGGCAGGAGGAGATCCTTCCACCCTTCTAACATCAGTAGGCGAAGTGTTAGAGGTGAAGGAAGTTATTCAATCTATGGCAGGATCCGCAGCTACTGCGACTCCTTCTTTAGCAGAAGAGCTTACTATAGGTATGCCTAAGTTTTAATCGTTTTTATTTTCTATTTTTAATTTCAAACTATAAATAGAAGATGGCAAGAACTTATGATCCATTTTCATTTTCTGTAAATTTTAATCCAATTAGTCCAATTAGTAATACGGCAGATGGATTTATTTTTTCAGAAATTACATTAAAAGAAGAAAAACCGCTACCGGTCGCACCACCACCACCACCACCAGTCGCACCACCACCACCACAACCAAAATCAATATTAGCAGTAAGACTAGAACATTTAAGAGCAAACCGCGCACGTTTACAGGCAGCTGCAGCTTCTGCGGCTGCAGAAGTCAAGCGTATAAAAGGCGAAGAACAGGCATTTGTAGATAAAATACGATCTATTCCAATGACGAGTACAGATGTTCCAAAAACTGGTTCGGATCGATTGGCCTATATTATAAAGAGACGATCGGGTTGGTTAAACACCACAACTATCAACGTTCAGTATGATCACTCGAACGAGGATATTCAAACTATACTAGAACAATTCAGTAACGCACTTGATAAAACTCTAACATCTGTAACAAGTACTCCAGATATTATTATTCTACATAAAACTAGTGATCCAAAATCTGGATATATTTTAATTACACCAACTGGGTACACATCCTTCAGTATTTTTTGTAAAACAGGTTGTTTATCTGTATTATTTGTAACCTTTTGCGTTGGTATGGATTTTCTAATTACAGTTACCCCTACATTAATTACACCAAATACATTAACTGTAGCGGCTTATAAACATTTTGAGCCAGTTTCATTTATACATGAAGGACAAGATGTAGGATTAGATGTTGATTTAATGAATATGTATGCTGCCGAATCAAGTATATCTAGTGTAGTATTTAACGATATTCCAGATTTTAATAATATATGGAACAAACCTGCAGAAAACACGGCTGATATATCCATTGGTGGAATTGGTGTGACACATGAACGACGTGTAAAAGATATAGAATGGACGATCCCTTATTTTTATGTGAAACGAACAATGGTGTATAAAAAAAGTATGTTTCCAAAAGGTCTTACAAATATTGTAGATGATCTAGAAATAAAACGACGATCACATTCTAAACTGCGTGTAAGAGGGACTGATGGATCAACTGGTTGGAGAAATGCACAAATTCGTAGAAGACACTTACCTGTGATTATGGATCCAGGTACAAATGCTACAAATATTAAAAATCTAGAAGATGAAAAGATTGTTGGATTTATGCGTGGATCTATGGTAGGAAAAGCACTTGTAAAAACACATTCTGATTTCAATTATATAAAACCATGGGATACATGGGGAGATGCAAATGTTGCTGCTGCAATTGCAGCAGGTGAATCGGGTACAAGTGTACCTGAGAGTATGGTTCTATCAGACGGTGAATATTTTGCATTTCCTTGCAAAGAGGGCACTGGTGTTGCAGAACATTTGTCTATCTTTCTTGCCAAACAATTAATGGGAGATACAGTAAATAAATTAATAACAACATATGAGTTGGATGAAGAATCTTCTGCACCAGTCTCTTCTGTAGCAGTCTCTGCCGCACTCCCACTTTCCAAAGATGCAGCGGATGACATTGCAACCAAACTTGCTACCCATAGTATTGGATTTCAAAATGCAGGGTCTCAATGTTATAAAAGTGCTGCATTACAAATGTTCACGCATATGTCAGAATTTGTATCAACTGTCTTACAACTAAAAAGTAAAGTAGTTCCGATTCCAGCACTTCAAACACTTTTATTAGAATTAAATAAAAATCCGACTACATTTGATCCTGAAACATGTGATATTGAAAAAGCAGATATTACAAAGCGATTAGGATGTGTGGCAAAAGTTGGAACTCAACAAGATGCTGCGCAATTTATAGATCAATGCATTTTTCAAAAATTAAGCACATTGTATGAAACAATTTATACAGATAACACCAATCCAGATCAGGTACTCTTAAAACATTTTTTAGAACAATGCGCAACAATTAGTAATACTTCTTACTATATTTCAGAGGCATGTTTACCTGAAGATAAAACAGGAGAATCACAACATGAAGAATTATTTTTATATAGTGTAGCATTGAATGGTACCGATATCTCGGATATACTTACAAAGCCAATGTGTGAGAAATTGGATAAAACATTACTAAGTTTTCCTTCAGCAACTCATCGATCCTATAATATTAATTCTTCTGGATTGTATTTTATAATGAGTTTGAAACGATTTGATAACAAATTAAATAAACTACAACAATCTATAAATATTAATGATATGATTTTGATTGGAACTGAATCAATCGAGTATCAATTACAAGGAATTATTGTTCATTCTGGGCTAACACTTCGTAGTGGTCATTATGTCTATTTTTGGAGAACAGGTGATACAACCTGGAAATTAATTAGTGATTCATCTGTATCAGATGTTACAAATACAACTACTGCAGACGGACATATAAAAATACCATCTACTTATAATACTGAACAAGACGGATATATATTTTTATACAAGCGAACCAATCCTATTGATCGCTATGCAAATTTAGATGAGATTATTCATAGAAGATTACCAGAGCCCCCTTTTTCCTCTTCCTCTTCTTCCTCTTCCTCTTCTTCTCCTGCAGCCCCTTTTTCCTCTTCCTCTTCTTCTCCACCAGTCTCAACACCAGTCTCTCCACCAGTCTCCTCAACACCAGTCTCTTCTGCAGCAGCAGGAGCAGCAGGAGCAGCAGGAGCAGCAGCAGGAGGTGCCGGTGGGCCTTCACCTCGACCTACATCACATGCACCATCTTCTTCGAACCCAGACGCAGTAGCCGCACGAGCAGCAGCAGCAGCACCACCACCACCAAAACTAGCAGCAGCAGCAGCACCACCACCACCAAAACTAGCAGCAGCAGCAGCACCACCACCACCAAAACTAGCAGCAGCAGCAGCAGCAGCAGCACCACCACCAGCAGCAGCAGCAGCACCACCAGCGTTTTCATCTTACCCTGTTTATAAAATTACTAAACCAACAGGCGGATTTGTAACCTTACAAATTATTGAACAAGATATTACAAAAATAAAGGTTGATGTAATTGTAAATGCAGCCAATGAACAAATGCTAGGAGGAAGTGGAATTGATGGTGCTATCCATAAGGCAGCCGGACCCACACTTTTAGAAAAATGTAGGGCATTACCTATATTACGTAGTACTGTGCGGTGTGAAACAGGATCTGCAAAATTATTAAAAGGTCGATTTGCAGATACCCTTGCTGCTCCAAATGTAATTGGAGCAGTAGGTCCAATGGGAACTACTGCAGGCAGAATGCGTTTACTGGCAGGTGCATATAGTGAAAGTATAAAACTTGCAGTTAAAGAAGGATATAAATCAATTGCATTTCCTAGTATTTCTACTGGTATATTTGGATATCCATTAGAAGAGGCAGCTAGAGTTTCTTTAGTTGCTATTAGAGACGCAATTGATTTATATAAGGCTACTTCATTGACTCATATTTATATTTGTATATTTGGTAATTCGCCACAGAAAAATACCGAAATAATCAAAACAATAACAGATGCAGCGAACTATCTATTTTCTACAAAAGGCGGCCATCGCCAAACCCGCAGCAAACGAATCAATCAACGAAAACGAACCTTAAAACGGTAATTTTCTAGTCTAGTTATTAATGTTGGTCCACAGATGAGCCAACATTAATAAATTTATAAAACTATACATACATCATTGTATGCGACATATTCGTTTCCTTCCTCTTCAAAAACTTTTCTAGATGAGATCTATGCAACGTAAAGGGCAAAGCAAATCCTTCAATGGCAAAGGGAACTTGTTTAGGATGATTGTAAAAGCGTAGCAAATTAATCTTATTTACTACCGTCTGAATACAACGTTTCAACTCTCGTACACCAGGTTCTCCATTGGTATAATGTTCAATAATGTATTCAATCATGTCACGGTTAAACATTACTTTTTCAAAGAGTCCTACTTCGCGAAGAGCCTGACCCACCAAATAATCTTCCGCAATCTTCACCTTCTGTTTTACATTGAAGCCTTCCACCGCAATGTTATACATACGATCCTTCAAAATAGGATTTACCTTTTCATGATTGTTGTGAGAGAAGATAAAGAGGCAACGAGAAAGATCTAAATCAATCCCCGTAAAATACTTGTCCTGAAAGCGATCATTCTGCGACCCATCCGTCAAATGAATCAACATGTTCATAATCTCCTCCCCCTTCGGCGTCTCTGATACCTTATCCAATTCATCAAAATAGAAAATAGGATTCATACATTTGGACTGGATCAATACATCTACAATCTTACCCCACGTAGATCCTTCATACGTGTAAGAGTGTCCATCTAGGAAAGAAGCATCGGTCGCACCCCCTAGCGTAATAAAATGAAACGGACGATCCAAGGCCTTGGCCACCCCGTCCTTGATCAACGATGTTTTTCCAATGCCAGGCGGTCCATGAATCGAAAGAACATTGCCATGCGATTTTGGATTGGCCACCCAAGCACTTACAAACTGCATAATCTGCAGTTTAGCATCATCGTGGCCATAAATAGCAGAATCCATGCAAGATCGAACCGTTGTCATAAACGCTCCACACTTTTCAGGACCATCCTCCATCTTCACCGGTAAATCCTTGTACGTTCCTAACGGAAGACCCGTAAACCCATCAATCCAATGCGAACACTTGTAATATTCCGTAGAAGAGGGATCAATGTTGCAAAGAGCATTGTACTTGGACATCGCAATTCTCTGAAGACTCGGACGAACTGCAACCTTCTCCAAAATTTTAAATTTAATCGGTACTACTACAACCGTAGGACTTGCTTTGTACTCTAACACTTTCAATAGAGATGACTGCTTTTCGGGAACTAATGATTTAAAATATGTAATATCCGTATCAATGTTATCATCGTCTTCCTCCTCCTTTTGAACCAATTCTACAAATCGCTTCACCGTAGCAGATTCTTTCTTCATATTATATTTTACAGGCTTGTTGGGATCTCTACCCTCTCCTAGAAGATCGCTAAAAACAATATCAAAAGAAGCTTCTCCCCGTTTCTTGGGTCGTGATGTTTCCTCCTCCTCCTCCTCCTCCTCACTCTCCTCCTCACTCTCCTCCTCCTCCTCCTCCTCTTCGCTCTCTTCATAACTTTCTTCAGAAGATTCTTCCACTAGTAGTTTTGATTTTGGAGCTTTTACAATACTTAAGGTGGGACTCACATGCGGTTTTTTGGGTTCCCCCTTTTCAATAATCTTCTTAATAATCTTTCTGGCCTTCTTTGCAGAAGATCGAACCGGTCTCTCCTCCTCAGAACTTTCAGTATAATCATAATCGATTAGATTAGGAACATTTCCTTTACTATCAACGCTACTGTCATCATCGTCACTGGGAGGAAGAGGTTGCTTCTTCTTCTTACCAGGTATAGGAATGGGAGCAGATCCTCCCTTTTTTGGCATTTCTACCTCCTTCTAGAATTCAATCCTTAGATTATTTGCGGTTCTTGCGATTCTTGCGATTCTTTCGTGTAACAACACGACGAATCATACTATTCGTACCATTTGTTACATTATGTACAACACGACCAGTTCCATTCGTAAAACTTTTAAGAGAATTGCGCACAATGTTTTTGGAACGTGAAAGAGCGCGGGTCGGGACATTCACCACCAGGTTCAACGTATTTTGCGCAACTTTGCTTACCGTATTTACCGCATCGCCAACAAGGTTTCCTAGCGTAGAAAAAACTCCACGACTTTTACGCGTAGAACGAACCATTTCTAAATAGGATAGATAAATTGTGGTGCGAGAACTTTATTTTCCTCCTTTCGTAATACTTTCAATAATATCAAGAAGAGCATATTTTGCCTGAGGTTTCAGACCGGGAGGAAGTTCTGAATTTTTCATAGCAGCAAACGTGGCCAGACTTCCCATCCACTCCCCCGTGGGACGCAGAGGAGTCTGACAGAGAATTTTTAAACATTCAGCATACGCTGTACACTGTTCTGTATATTTCTCCTCCGTTGAATGCTTCACAAGAGATTCTGCAATAAATTTTAACAAAGAGAAATACGATTCGGAAGGAAGTATGGGACCAACGGGTATTTCCGGTTCTTTCAAATTTACAAGTTCTGCAATGAATCGACTGTATCCCTTTCGACGACGAATCTGTTTCTGCTCCTGTAAGAAATCTTCATCATGATCACCAGTATATTTACAAGGATTTTTGATGTTATCAAAGATAGCAGAGAAGTTATCAAAGAGTTTTAGCATTTCAATTTTTACATGCGGATACGTCTTCGTCAAATCTTGTAAGAGTTTTGTACAAATTTTACAGAGAGGTACTGACATTGCAGCAGTTTCAAAGATAGAATTAACTACATAGGTAATTAAATCAATATCATCAGGATCTAGAAATTCTTTTAGAAAGTCTTTTACATCATCATAGGTGGAATCACTTATCTTGTTGATCCTTCCCGTAATTTTATTCTTTTCAGATTCTTCAAATGTCTTTTCCCTCTTTCCAGGTCGTCCATACGTTCCAAATCGAAATTCAAAGGGTTCCGCCGGAAGAACCGAAAGTGTACTTGAAACAGCTGGTACAGAAGAAGTCCTGAGAGGAGATACAAGCGGTCTAGGAGCAGGACGACCCATCGGTTCCGATCGTCCCCACCGGCGAACTTCTTGAAATCCTTCCGCATCAGGTCGTATGTCTCCTCGTAAAGAACTAAAATCACGAAATCCTGTGGATCCCCCTGCGGCTTTCATGTGTCTTGCAATGATTGCTTGAACTGCTGGTGGAATAGTCGTATACTCTGTTCGCAATGCATATACATCTCGAACAGAGGCAGGAATATCAGATACTTTCATCGTTTTTACTTCTCGACGCGCCATTTACTGGTTCTTTCTTGTTGTCTGTTTAAATCCTTCCGGTATTTATCAATTTTTAGCATCGCATCCCTTTTAGAATGCTGGGACCCTATGTTGCATCCGATTTAGATATTGAATCAATTAAAATTCCTACTCAAACATCGAGCGGGGCCCACCAATTTTTAAATCAATTAAAAAATCCAACCGCAGATATACCTTCTTTAAAAAGGATTCAAACTCCGTTATTGGCTCTTCGACGGGTGAATGCCTCTCCTCTCCAAACCGCTCTCCATACCTTTCAATCCACCGAATCAACATTTCAAGAATTTGGTTCTTCTACCGATCCCTTGGTAGAAGAAAGTACAGAACAGATTATATGGAATCCAGCATCTATGATGGGTCGACTTTGCAACCACTCTCCTCTCTTTTTGGAATCTATGATTGCTTGGAAAACATTGGCTCTTCCTGGAATTACAGTTCTCTCCCCCTTCTTTGCAGTCTTAGTACCGTATCTCTTTTTGTATATTCATGGAATGCAACCACCCTTTCAAGAATATCTAACTACTATTCGCGGAGTTGTACGAGGAGCTGTGACCGTACCCTCTCTCCTGAAAGCTAAAGGAGAGAGTGATCGTATTGGATTTATGTTAGAGTCTCTGTATATTTGTATCATGATTGGTATTTTTTTGAGTAGTATGTGGACCCAAGTTACGAGTGCATGGCATTTACGAACCATTGCAGCCTCTCTTCGAGAAAAAGGAACCCTCCTTCGAACTGGTATTACAGCTGCAGAATCTGTCTATTCAATTCTATCGAGTTATCCTACTAAAATACGAAAAGGACTACAATCCTTACTACTAGAGGGAGAGAAAGTGTTAGAGCCGTTTAAAAATACTACCGATTCTGGAATTGGCCTCTTCGCTAGACTATGGAATAATAAAGCTCCCTTAGAACCTCTTGTATCCTGGATTGGAAAAGTAGATGTTCATGCAGCCATTGCATCCCTTTCTACTATCTGTTTCCCCCGTTGGACTACAACTTCCCACATTGAATTCAAAGATTTAATTCATCCAACCCTCTTACATCCAATTGCAAATGATGTTTTAATTCAGAAAGGAGCCATTTTAACCGGTCCTAATCGTGGTGGAAAATCAACCTTCTGTAAAGCAATTGGCATCTCCCTCCTCTGTGCACAATCGTGGGGATTTGCCTTTGCCTCCAAAGCCCTTCTATCCCCTTTTAAAAGAATTGAAACCGCCCTCTCCCCCGCCGATACCTTGGGTCGTCTTTCCCTCTTTGAAGCAGAAATTGAATTTGCAAAATCAGTGGTAGAGGCTCCTGAACGTCCCCTGTTTGTTATGATGGATGAAATCTTCCACTCCACAAATGCTCATGATGGCGTGGAAGCCAGTCGCGTCTTCTTGAATCGATTGTACGCTCTCCCTCATACTATTTCTTTAATTAGTACTCATTATCGTGCCTTAGCAGAAGAGTTTCCAATCACTGCTTTACAAGCTGAAACCATCCCACAAAAAGATGGACTCACTTATACATATAAGATTCTTCCCGGTATTTCTACGGCCAGTAGCGTACTGGATATTTTGCGTGAAAAAGGATTGTTGAAAAACCAAACCCCCTCTACAGAACTATGAACCTTCCTGATTCATTCTACATTGCGTTGTGCATGACAGTGCTTTTGCTAGGTGTTGTCTATTGGTTTTGGACCCAAAATCAATTTCTTCTCCGTAAAATGAATCTACTTGAAAATATTGTGTATGAACTAAAAACTATTTGCAATACTCCTCCTCCAACCGCAGTAGAACCCGTTTCCTATCCTCCTGCTCCTTCTTCCGTCGTAGAGGATGAGGAACTTCACGAGGATCTGCTGCAGGAGGAAGAGGCCGCCCATCCTCTCCAGCGCCCTCCCTCTCCCCCCCTAGAAGATGATCTCCAGCCCGGTGGAGTGGGAAGTGGTATAGAAACCCCTCCAGAATCATCCAATCTGCTAGAATCAATGACAGTGAAGGAACTCCGTCGCCTGGCTGAACAGCGTGGAATTAAAGGAGGAGCCGAAATGAAGAAAAAGGAACTCTTGGTGGAACTTAAAAAGGGCGTCCCTGCTCCTTCTGTTTTATCAGCCTTTCAGGATGCAAAGGAAGAAACCTTGGGAGAAACCGATGTAGTGGAACTTTCATCGGCTTAATTATTTTAATACTATTCTAATCCTAATATAGAATGATAGGATTCTAAATAGGATATAGATAATTTGCATAGCAAATTATCTATATCCTATTTAGAATGTCACTAATAATACGGGGTGCAAAGCACCCCGTATTATTAGTTCAGATTCTAACAATAGAAGGGATTTTTTGCAAAGCAAAAAATCCCTTCTATTGTTAGAATGAGTCTCCTAGGCTATGCACCCGTTCCGAGTAATCGTCCCAACCCTGGGCAATGCTACACCACCCCCGATCCCCAGTTTGCCCGTGAAGGAGCTCCTGCCCGTATGGCCGATGGTCGCCTCTTTACCGATTTTCGCCCCACCTGCTCCTCCTACCCCGTCGCCGCCTGTGGCACATGGGGCGATAATGAAACCCGTCTCCGTATGACCAACGGAGCGTCTGATTTGATGAATGCCGGTCGCAGCATGATCTCCGCCAAAGTAGATCCTTCTTCCTGTGTGGATACGATGGTTCCTGAACTCTACCGCCGCGTCTGCACTTGGAAAGGGTGCAAAACCATTCCTGGACATTTTGCGGGAATTGGTACAGGTCGTGTCTATGTGGGAAGTGCTGCCGAGGCCAATCCGGCCACCTCCTCCAAACTCTCCGTTCCCCCTCTCCCTGGTACCTTTCCCCGCATGGGTCTCCCTCCTACCAACTGCTCCATCCCTGGCGGGAATGAAATTCGCGGCGGTCGTGTGAATACCTATTCCGCCCCTCGTGTTTAAAATTGATTGTAGGCTTCTCCATTTTGATAGATTTTCTAACAAAATGGAACTATATCATCCTACGTATTGGAGGGAACGTCCCCCTCTTCTAAACCGACGAAAAGTTCCTGCTTTTGTGGAAGGACACCCCCTTCCTCTTTTGATTCAAATTGGACAATATTATGAAATAGGATGCTGGACATTTGAAGAGGATGATACTAGCTATACTGTATCCATGTATATACTAAATTTTAGAGGAGGATTGTTTCCAGGCGAGATGGTGGGATATCCTGATGTCTTTCCGGATCGTATTGAGTTTCGATACTATGGAGCGGAAGCTCTTCGCGCTGCTCGACAAGCATCCCTGGCTGCACTCCCAGCAGGATTTGCTCGAATGAGAGAGAAGAAAATGGCCAAGGTCGTTGGCCGTCCACTTCCTCTGGAACTTGTTCTTGGCTGCATTCTGCCGTTTTTATAGTTCATCCCAGTTTGGATCCGTAAGGATCCAAAATGGGATTACAATTCATCCCAGTTTGGATCCGTAAGGATCCAAAATGGGATTACAATTCATCCCAGTTTGGATCCGTAAGGATCCAAAATGGGATTACAATTCATCCCAGTTTTGATCCGTAAGGATCAAAAATGGGATTAGAGTTCATCCTTCACAGAATACCCTCGTAGCATCGATTGCAAATAAGTTGTCTTTGCACAAAGAAGTTCTTTTTTATCACTGGAATACCATGTAAGAGTACATGCAAGAGTTCCTTTGGTATCAGGGGTTGGAACTGTCCCCACCTGTTCATGATCTCCTACCGTAATGGGACACGTCGTGGCCGTGCATAAATCAGAAGATTCCTGTAAAACAGGAAATCCATTTAAAATGCATTTATAATCAACACTTCCACTGGTGACAATCTCAGGGGCATGATAGACCATACGAAGAGTACCATTTTCTCCAGGAACTGGGTTGGAGGGACTAAAGTCGAGAGTATGAAGTGAAAAGAGAGCGGAAGGGGAAGAACAGTCTTTTACAGTGACAAGCGCAGAGACTGCGGTGAGGAGTAGGGCGCGTAACATCTTTCTCTTCTATAGAGAGAAAATGCTTCCACTCCTTCAATACGCAGCTTGTAAAATTGAGGAAGTTATTTCAGTTTCAAATAATAGAAAAATACCATGCCCTCGTACGGATTCCCCGAAGGAGATAAAAGTATTGAAGACCTCAAAGCCGCCTTCCCCCCTCTGGGTGCCCTCCAAATCTTCGCTTCAAATCCCACGTCCTTTGCCCTCTGTAACTAGTCGGACGCAAAATGTTCCAAGATCAAAACAGCTGTATTAAAATATGAAATCAAACTATTTATTCATGCCCCTTACATTATTAATCCATCGGGTGTCGATCGACATGCTATGATTGGCGATGGGAAGATTGGAAAAGCACCGCTTCAGCGGTTTGTGTCAGAGGTGTTCAAATATCATCCTCGTGTGGCGGTGGTTCTTGAGACTCCTGTAAAAGCAGGATCTCGAGAAGCAGAAATGGCGGTTGACTACGCTCGTCTAGACCTTTTACGCGTTCCTCTCCGATGGGGAGGATGCGGTTTCTTTTGTACAAATTCTCGTAAATCATAAAATACAGTTTCATCGGTATTCCAATCTCTTGTATCTTCTTTAATCTTTTTTAGTACTAACATAGTTCTACACTTTTTACAAATATCTATTACATGTTTGTAAGCACGTGTCACATAGTTACTAACTGCTGTAATTGCTTTCATTCGTTTATCATCGACAATTAAAATTCCACCAATTCGTAACATTTGAAGACAATAAAAGACATCCATAAGAGTGTAATCAAAAAGATGATATCCGTCAATAAGAGCTACATCTAATTTTAGTTTGCCATCTTCTGCTAAAGCAGGAAGAGCATAGACAGATGATTTTTCAATTAATCGTACCTGAGGTCCGAATCCAACCCGTTTCATATTTTCCATACCAATTCCTTCCCAGTGTCCATCACCAATTCCATATTGATTGGGGTCAAGTATGGTATGGCATTTTCCAGTATTTTTCATTCGTTGATGGTGTTCTGCAAAGACTAGTGCAGAAGCTCCATACGCAAATCCAACTTCCAGTGTATGGTTAGCATGAGTTTCTTCCAAAGCTTTTCGTAATTCTACGTGTTCGGGTGCTTTTGTTTGAGCATGTAATCGACGGTACTCTCCATCAGGAGTAAAAATAGCAGCAGATTGCAACATAACATCTAAAAATGTACGCGTTATCTCGGGATCCTTTTTAGGATTTTTACCGGTTAATATCTTCTTTACCTCTTCTTGTTTATCTTTTGGAAGAAGATCGTAATACATCTATCTATATTAAGTATAGTTAATTAATGTCTACGAGAACGGTTACGCCGTGCTATAAGTAGGATGGCATGGTTAACGTCCCTTGTTTAACGCCGACTACGCCCCACCAGCTTGGACACACCAATGGACTTGCTCACACTGGCGATACAACTGGAGACTTGGGTGTGGAAAACAAGGCAGAGGAGGAGAACGGCGGTAAGCAAGATCCACCAGGGTTCAATCGTGAAGGAGATGGGAATTTCGAAGGAGAAGCCTTTGGTGGAAGAACCGATGGAAGCAGGAGGGTAGGGGCTATAGGAGATTCCAATGGGATCACTCTCCCATCCACCTACTTTTTCAACTGTACAACAGGTAGCTGTATCTCCAGCCTGTGGAACGTAGGGTGCACCTGTTTTTTCATCTAAAAAATTGGAAACATCCATTGTGAATGTTTGCGGTAGTTTTGATACAGTCATTGCATTTGGTACCTGTGAACCAGGGTGACTATGCTCATTATTTGCCATATAATATTGCGACTGTTGCCCATTTCGAATAACAACTAAGATAAAATAGACACGACTTGTTTGCATAGTTCCAGTTAATGCTTCAATGGTAACATTTACATCACTACCAACAAATTTAGTAGATGTAAGAAGACCTCCCAATTTGCTACCAAGAGGAGGGCGTGCCATTTATAGTAAGGAAGAAGAAAATAAAACAGTTAAAATTATTTAAATGTTTTATAATCAAAAAATTATAATTTTTACATCATCTTAAACCCGCCTACCAGCTGAGAACCGATTGCCAGGCCTCCGCCCTGGCGCGCCGATAGACCAATAGAAGGGGAGAGGAGATCTAGGATGGCGAAGACGACGGAAGCGACGACGGAGACTGTAAGAATTTCCTCAATGTTGGGAACCTTGCGGGGGATAATGGTCATGGCGACCGCAACGGCCAGACCCTCGAGAAAGTACTTGATCGCACGGGAGGCGAGTTCAGCTGCATTCAGACCTTCCATTCCTTTATATTAAGGGATTCGAAAAAAACTAGATTCAAAGGGTCTTTTCGCGTTTAAAGCCTTCCCACCAAATCTCGGAAGGTACTAACAGGATGTCCACTCCCTCCACGGAAGAGAAGCGGGAAGTTTATTTGGAAGCCGACAAGGATATTCCGGGGCAGCATTATGTATGTCTCACTTTCTTGAGCCCGGAGAAGGTCCTTGCCAACAAAGATGTATTTATGTTTTCAGAATTCCTAAAGGATTATGAAATTCAGTACAAGATCAAGGCCACGGAGACCTTTATGATGAAGCAGGTCGCCAAGCTCCAGGCAGCTCTGGGGACCGCAACGGATACGGTAGAGAGGGTCGGACGGGAGAAGAAGGAAGGAATCACCGTGGAGGATCTCAGCGGGGCCTTTGTGGCGCTAAAGGACATTCGGAAGGATCTTACCATTGATATCCCTAAGGATCTGGAGGCGCATGTAAAGGCGGAGATGACCGATTTCAAGACTACCACCATTCAGGATGCCTATGATACGTATTTGTACAAGAATCGGAAGAAGCTGGAAGAAACTTTCTTTGCCAAGAATGCGTATAGAACCACAATTCGGGGATTGAAAGTTCGTGGTGTCTATGATACCTATGCAGAGGGAATGGCACGGGCGAAGACACTGCAGAAGCTGGATCCTGATTTTAACGTCTATGTCGGACAGGTGGGCTTCTGGCTTCCCTGGGATCCCGAGCCCAGTGAAGTACCGGATCAGGAATATGCCGACGATCAGCTGAATCAGCTCATGAAGAAGTACAAGGAGAATGAGTCGCAACGCGATGAGTTCTACGAGTCCATGAAGCGAGAACGGATTGGGGCTGCCAAGCCTCGTACAGCACCTCCTACCTTTGGAGCAGCAACAGAAGCTCCTACCGGAATCTTTGGAGAAGAGGATCCCTTTATGAAGCAAAAGAGGGCAGCGGCTGCTGCTGGTGCTACGGGTGCTACGGGTGCTGCTCCCCCTGCTGAACCCGTCTCTTCCACTCTTTCCATCCAGTAAATTAGAAATGAATATAGATGATGAAATAAAAAAATATTTTATTCCATCATTTTGTCAATGGAATTTTCAAGAATGTATTCTGTTTAAACAACATCCCATGTTTCCATTTTCAAGATTTCTTATAATAGATAATTCAATTATTTTAAGATTAATATATCATTGTTTCGATCGTTGGTCGTTTGTAAAAGTAGATAAACATTTTAAAGCAGATCCATCTGAAAAATTAACATTTGTTACAAATACTGAATTTACTCCATTATTAATTTCCATTTATAACATTCATGAAGTTTCTAAAGTATGGGAAATAGATCATATAAAGAATGAGAACCTTCCTTTTTTAAAATGAACGTTCTTTACCTTCAACCAGAGCCTGAGATGGTAGCTATTTACAAAGCAGCAGCAGACGCATATCTTGCTACTCCTTTTGCAGAACGAGATGCAGGATTTGATCTTTTTACAAATAAGAAAACTGAATTTGGACCCAGTCTTCCTACCAAACTTACCTTTGGTGTTAGAGCCGCTTATTATGATCTACGATTGGCAATGTTTCGGGCCTATTGGATGCTACCAAGATCCTCTATTTCCAAGACTCCTCTTCGATTGGCCAATTCCGTTGGATTGATTGATGCAGGGTACCGTGGGCCTTTGATCGCTGCATTGGATTGCCATACCGACCGATATGAATTGGATATAAATCAAAAATTTTGTCAACTCACCCGCCCTGATCTACTCCCATGGGATGCAATTCATATTGTAGAAACAATTCCTGGAGGAGCCACCCTTCGTGGAGAAGGAGGCTTCGGATCGACGGATCCCCTACGGGGATCTGGCGATTTGAGTTCGCGCAGTGAAAGCGGATCGACCGAGGTTAAAAAAGAAATAACTCCTTCTGACTATACTCATTACGGATGTTAGAAGTAATCCTCCCAACTCTCTTTTGTTTCTACTGCAGCCACTGTAG
>Ga0114964_10000836_pt1 | contig 23033 bp, 33 predicted proteins | sample C_131016_MF_Meta_FD_92638 | JGI IMG/M metagenome (GOLD analysis project Ga0114964, IMG submission 92638) | Freshwater microbial communities from Lake Croche, Canada to study carbon cycling - C_131016_MF_MetaG | ecosystem: Environmental > Aquatic > Freshwater > Lake | place: Lake Croche, Canada...
AAATTTTAATAGGAGGCTACCATCGCATCTTTAGACGATATTCTCACTACACAGAAAAACGGTGTTGTCGCTATTAACAATTTAGCGCAAATCCTTTCCTATATGTCTTATGTCTACATCGCCGATCCATCTCCAACGGTTCAGTCAACAACATCAGCTAATATCTTGTACACGGTGCCAAATACGCTCCAGTATACACTCACTGGAATAGACATTTGTAATACGTCGGGGTCAGCCGACACATTTACTATTTGTTTTGTTCCGTCTGGCGGCACTGCAAATGCTACAAATGCTCTTTATTATTCCGCAGCCATCGCCGCTCACACGACAATTTCGTGGCGGGGCGGTACTGCTTTAGATTCAAATTATACAATACAGGCTTACGCTGGCACCACAAACCTTACGTTTAAGATATCTGGCGCATCAAATTAAGGTATAGGTCATGCCACTAGCACACGGTAAGTCACAGAAAACGATCAGTTCCAATATAAGGGAAATGATCCATTCAGGTCATCCTCAAGATCAAGCCATAGCGGCGGCATTGAATGTTGCTCGTTCTAAGAAGGCATCTGGCGGTGACATTCCCGACCCGTTAACCAATGCAGATGTCTCAGATCGTGCGGCGCATGATTCGCGTGCTCATGTTGGACCAATTCATGCCGCAGTGGCTGGGCGAACCGATCACCTTAATATGCATGTTCCGGCTGGATCATATGTCATTCCGGCTGACATCGTGTCGGCATTAGGTGAGGGAAATACCGATGCAGGGCTTGATGTTCTGGATAGTCTTTGTCACGATCATAATTCAAATAGCGGAAATATGCGGTCTAAAAGTGATAAAAATAGTAATGACAGGTCTCTCGCGCCTATTGTCGCTGCTGGAGGGGAATATGTTATTCCTCCTAGTGTTGTCACTTCAATTGGTGATGGCGATATCGATCATGGCCATAATTTGTTGGACGATTTTGTCGTTTTGGCTCGCAAGGACTTAATAAGGACACTGAGTAAACTACCCGGCCCAAAGAAGGACTAATAAATGCAAATTGTAGAGACTAAAAAACGTGTTCGTCTGTCAAAGAGTGCACGGAAGAACCGCAAAATTGAGCTAATCACTACCCCAGCCCGCGTCAGGGTTGCCACCAGAGACGACCTATTCGGCATTATGGACTTGGCGCGTATTGTCCATAAAGAGAATGGTTTGTTTGACTTTAATGACGTTAAGGTTGCCGAAGCACTGTGGCCACAACTGACACAGAACAACGGTATTATCGGCGTCATTGGACCGAAAGATAAACTTGAAGGATTGGTTGTTTTGCGAGTGGCCAACTATTGGTATTCGGAGAAACAGTTCTTGGAAGAAATGTGTGTCTTTGTGCATCCAGATTATCGTAATGCCAAAGAATCACGGGTCCAGAAACTGATTGAATTTGCTAAGAAAGTTGCGACAGACCTTGAACTTCCTTTGATGATTGGGGTTTTGTCAAATACTAGAACAAGTGCTAAGATAGCTTTATACGAGCGTAACTTTGGTGAACCCGCTGGGGCGTTTTTCCTATGGGGCGCGAAAACAGGTTCTACTGACGAAGAAGTAGATTGAGGGTTATACGATGGGTTCCAAGGGTTCAGCCACCACTACGTCCACGAGTGCGCCTCCACAGGCTGTTCAGGATATGTACAAGTACATAACTGAGCAGGGTAAAGCCCTTCAGCAGCAACCTTACCAGCAGTATCAGGGGCAGCTAGTTCCTGATATCAATGCTACTCAGCAAGCTGGCATCAATCAAGCTCAGCAATATTCTCAGGCCGCACAGCCCGGATATCAGGCTGGTTATGGCGCGACGAATACTGCCATGAACCAAATTGCTCAAGGCCAAAATGTTGCCCAGCCTTATTATGGCGCGGCTACTGATCTGACGGGTGCCGCTGCACAGCAAGCTGGAATGAACATGAATGCGGCTCAGCCAGCTTATCAGGCGGGGTATGGAGCGGCTGGGCAAGCTCAAGATATTTTGAACCAAGGCTTGGGAGTGGCGCAACCTTATTTTCAGGGTGCTCAAACTTTTGCGGCTGGAACTATGCCTCAATATCAAGAAGCTGCGGGCGCTGCTCAGGCTGGCATGAGGCCGCTGATGCAATCAACGTATGCGGCTCAGCCAAGTTATCAGGCTGCTCAGATGGGTACGATGGGCGCGGCTGGTGGGCTTGGGCAGACTATCGGCGGATTGGGTGGTATTTCTCAGGGTTACAATGCCCCGAATTATGCGGCTGGCGTTCAAGGTTACATGAATCCTTATTTGCAGAATGCGATGGGTTCAACGGCTGCAATGATGCAGAATCAAAATCAACAGCAGCAACAGCAACTTCAGGGAAGCGCAATTCAGCAGGGTGCTTTCGGTGGAGATCGTGGCAAGGTGGCTCAGGCGGCTCTTATGGGCCAGCAGAACCTTGCTATGGGTCAAACGCTTGGCCAGATGGCTAACACTGGCTACCAATCGGCGGCACAGAATTATTTGTCTGGCCTTGGCGCTCAGGCGGGTATCGCTGGGCAGCAGGGTTCTATGTACGGACAGATTGGTGGCCTAGCCAATCAGTATGGTCAACTTGGTGGACAGGCTCAACAGGCTCTTATTAATGCCGGTCAAGCTCAGCAACAGGGTGCTGCTAATATTGCAAACATTGCTGGCCAAGGAATGGGTGCGGCTGGTCAATATGGTGCATTAGGTACCGCGGCTCAGAACGCGGCACTTCAGGGTATGCCATTGGCTCAGCAGCAAGCATCACTATACGGTCAACTTGGCACCGGCGCTCAAAATGCTGCTATGCAGGGCGCTCAACAGTTGGGTGCTCTTGGTGCTCAGTACGGTCAGCTTGGAACATCGGCTCAAAACGCGGCACTTCAAACGGTTCCAATGTCATTGGCCGCTGGTGCTCAATATGGACAGTTAGGGGCTGGCGCTCAAACGGCTGGCATGACTGGCGCTCAACAGCTGTCCGCGGCTGGAGCTATTCCGTACGCAGTTCAGCAAGCTCAGAACGCAGCTGCATATCAACAGTTCGCTCAGCAACAGGCATATCCATTCCAGACATTGGGTAGCTTGGCAAACATGGCTTCCGGCCTTGGCGCTGGTCAGGGTGGTACGAGCACGGCCACTACTCCGGCTCCAAATCCAATGAATGCTGCACTTGGCCTTGGCACGTCATTGTTGGGTTATATGACGCCATCAGATGAGCGCCTTAAAGAAAACATGGAGCCTATTGGTAAGACCTTTGATGGTCAGAACCTTTATAAGTACAACTATAAAGGCGATCCACGTACGCAAATTGGTCTTAGTGCTCAAGAAGTTGAAAAGCGCAATCCAAATGCTGTCTACCGTCGCGATGATGGTATGCGTGTTGTCGATTACAATGATGCTACCAATAAGGCTGCGGATCGTGGCCACTTTGCAGCTGGTGGGTCATCAATGGGCGGACTTGTCCCTGAAAGCATGGAACGTCGGCCATTTGCGTCGGGTGGAAGCCAATTTACTCAAATACCATACGCTGATGATCCACTAGCTGAAGAAATGGCTGCATTAGCTAAGATTACGCTTGGATCATATATTCCTCAAATGAAGGAAATTAAAGCGGGCGGAAGTATGCCTATCCCGACAGCTCATCCATATGATGCGCCAACATTTGACACTTCTGGTATTGAAGGGTTTGGTAAGGCTTACAAAAAATACAGTTTAGCCACCGCTCCTTCATCAGTTTTGCCAAGTTATATTAGTGGAGATAGCGGTATTGGTGGTACTTTAGGCCAATCCATGTATGCCACTGGCGGTCTTGTTCCCCGCATTCCACATGCTGATGGCAGTTCGGCTGATCCAGAAAAAACCGTTTCCGCAGATCAAGGTTTCTTGGGTGGATTAGGATCATCTATATCTAAGGGTCTGGGTGGTGTATTTGGATCAGATACGCAGCCGGGTTTTATTTCAAGCACCTTTAATAAGGGTCAACCATTATCTGATGATGCTCGTCAGGCCATGATGGCTGCTGGCTTTGGCATGATGGCAAGCCCGTCGCCATTTCTCACTCAGGCCATTGGTCAGGGCGGCCTTACTGGCATGAATACCTATGCCAAACAACGTCAAATTGATTATGAGACCCAGAAGGCTTTGGCTGAACAGGCATTGCGGGGTCGTGAAATCGGCGTTCAAGAGCAGGGTAATGTCTATAAGGGCAAGGAAGTTGAAAATGCGATTATTACAAATCGCATGACCGCCCTTCAACAATTGAGAATGCAAAAAGCATCTTATATTGAGAATGGCCAACCTGTTCCTGAAAATATTCAAAGCGGAATTGATAGTCTGGCCTCATCACTTGCTACGTTCGGCGTTAGCGGGGCTGGTGGCACTCCTGTTTCCGCTATAGCTGCCCCAGCCGCAGTTGCTGGCGCAGCGGTTGCCGCACCCAAGCCTCAGGAAGCGCCTCCAGTTACTGCCCCAGCTCCATCAGTTAGTGCAACGCCAGCTCCAGCGGTATCCGCACCAAAGCCAGCGGAGGCTCCAGCTGTTGTCGCTCCAGAAGTTAAGGAACAGCCAAAGACAGCTGTTCCAGCAGAACCAGAGAGATATGGTCTGCCTAAAATAAATGACCCATCCTTTTTGACCTCACTTGATCCTAACAATAATCCAAAAACTTTGCGTGATCGTGCCGCATTGATTTCTGGAGATGATCCTAGGGCTGCTGAGAAACTGCGTGAGCAAGCAACTAAGGCTCAAGACACTATGCTTGAAAAGGGCGTTGGCGTTGGTCCTAATGGCGAACTGATTAAGGTTCCGGGTTGGGATCAATGGAAATCTATGCAGGAAAACGTAAAGAGCAATGCGGACTGGTTTAACAAACAAGCCAGCGATGCTCTTTCACGTCAAAATTCTAGGCAGCAATTGGCTTCGATTTCCAAAATTGTTGAAAATTTTAAGCCAAATGCTTTTGCAGAACAGTTTGCCAACATTCAGTCTTCGTTGGATGCGATTGGTATTCCTGTTCCAGATTCGGCTAAAGTAAATGCAGTGGCATTTCAATCTTTCTTGAAAGATACATTGCGTCAAATTTATAGCGACGTTAAGCAATATTCTGGTGGTGTAAAGGTTGCTGAATTGGCTGGACTTGAAAAGCAAGCTCCAAGTGCAACCCTTCAGCCCGGAACTGTTGAAAATATTATGTCTCAGCTTCAAGGTTCATTGAATTTTGCTGACAAGCATTTCTATGATGCTCTTGATTTCCGTAATAAAAACAAGGGGGCATTTGATCAGGCAGACTTTGAAGGTGAGTTCAATAAAAAGAATAACCTGACGAAATATACTGATGATGCCTTAAAAGACATAGCTGTGTATGGTGCTGCTCCCACCAACAAGGCAAGTTTTGTTCCGGGTAAAACATATATCCTAGATCAGGGTCCAAATGGTGAACCAGTTAAACCTCATAAGAAGAGGTTTATTAAGTTTTCCGCAAAGGGTAATCCAATATTTGCCGACGTTGAATAGGTGACACATGACTGATGTTTCTGGAACGGAATACAATTGGGCAGAACCAGATGTGAAGCCAACTCGTCGTTGGTCCTCTGACATCCCTGCGACAGAAGCCGCTCCATCAGCTGGGGTTGGCACTGAATATCTATACAATGTCCCCTCATCTATCGGTGAGGATGTTAGAAAATCAATGGCAAGCCAAGCCAAATATATTCCCGGTGATATCGCTTCCATTGTTGGCGGCGCTGGCGAATTGATGGATGTGGCTAAGGCTAAGGCTGCAAAGTATGTAATTGGATATCCAGCTGAATATTTAGGCTACGCTAAACCGGGTACTGCGGAAGCAATTGAAAAGGAAATGGCTCCAGAACAAGGTGCTGTTACTAATTCTATTTTTGGCGTTCCATTTCCAACTCCTTATGGAATGGAAGAGGTAACACGCGCTATTACTCCATCGTCCTTGGAATATGAGCCACAAACTGCTGCTGGTAAACTGGCTGGGTCAGCTACTCGCGTTGGCGGCGGTATGGCCCTTACGGGTGGATTGGGTGCATTAACCAAGGCTCCTGAGGTAATTGAGGCTGCTACATCCGTTCCATCAGCAGTGAAAGAGTTATTGGGTACTGCGGGTAAGACGGCAGTAAAAGAAGGTTCTGTTGGAGCCGTTAGCGGAGCCGCATCTGAATTAGCTGGTCAGGCCGCTGAACAAACTGGATTTGATCAAGTTGATCCATATGCCAGATTTCTGGGCGGCACGATTGGTTTAGCTGGCGGTCATTTGATGTCGCGTGGCGTTAGATATCTTTTGCCAGATGTTGAGGGTCAAGCAAAACTTGTGAAGGCTATGGGTGAGGATTTTGCAACTGGCCAATCAAAGATCAGTCCAGATGATCTACAAAAAATGATTGATAATGGCTATAAGCCAACTCCTTGGGATGTCGTTGGCCCCCGTGGCGAAGCGCTTCTTGAAAAGATGGGCTTTAAGACACCTGAATCAAAAGCGGCTATTAAAAAGTTAAATGAAGAAATGATGGCTCGTAAAGATGCGGCTGCGGGTAATGTGTCATCATATCTTGAAGATAAAGTAATGGGTACGCAATTAGATGCCCCCGCATTGCAGTCAAAGATAGAAGCGGAAAACAAAATTCAAACTGGAAAAATCTATGATTTAGCTAACTCATCAATGAATGCTCAAAATGTATTTTCTCCTAAATTAAGGGATTTAATGCAAGTTGATGACTTTAAAAAAGCAATGAAAGTTGCTGATTCTGTTGCATCGGACCCCGAATTAGGAATTAAGGTTGGAACTAATTCCCCTCCTAACTTGATGTATTGGGATCAAGTAAAACGTAATCTAGATGACCAAATATCAACTGCCATGCGTGGTGGCTCTAAAGATGAAGCACGTCGTTTGTTGGGCTTAAAAGGCCGGTTGGTTAACGAACTTGATTCAATTGTCCCTGAATATGCTAACGCGAGAAACGCGGCATCAGAAGCATTTGGATCATCAAGTGCTATTGAATCTGGTTATAATTCAATGAAAAACATGAGTGCTTTTAAGGCATCTGATTTTTTTGATTTAAGAAAAAAGCTAAACCCAGAGCAGCAAGAGCTAATGGCAACTGGTGCTGCCAGTTATATAAAAGAAATTATTAATGAAAAGGGTCTAGATAAGTTTTTAAAACTTGTTGATAGCCCGTCAATTTCTAGTCGTGCCAGAGCTGTCTTGGGCGATGATAGATTTGATAAACTTGTTGGAAATGCTAGAATTGAAAACACTTTAGCTAAAGTTGGAAAAGTTGGAGCAAAAGACACTGCAAATGGTTTAGGTATGTGGGAGGGAGTTGGTGGTGCAATGGGTGCTTTAGCCCAAGGCGTTGGAACTCAAACCTTATCTTTAAATCTAGCAGCGGGATTTCTTGGTGGCGCAATAGCATCGGCGGCAGCAAAGGGAACTTTAAACTTTGCCCAAAATCGTGTCGCCAACAGTGTCGTAAAACTTATGGCTTCAAATGATCCAGCTAAATTGGAAAAGTTAGCATCAATGGCGCAGAAGGATTACGCTGTATCATCAATGTTGGATAAGATTGGCGATTTGTCGCAAAAGGCATTGCTTCTGAACTCTCGCGTTAATCCACCATATGAATCTGAACGTCAGGGCCATAAGGCTGGCGGTAAAGTCGGTGGTCTTACGGCAGAATCACTTCTTCGTGATTTAAAGCGCCGTCAGGTTATGTTGGCAAGCAAGACTGAGCATATGCTTTCATTACCCGACGACGCAGTTGTTCAAGCGTTGGATGCAGCCAAGCGTTAAGCTGCGTCTGTTGCTGCTAGTTGATTAGCTAAGTCAGACATTATCCTCAGTTCAGCAAAGCTACCATCTACCGGCTTTGCGAATTGAGCTGTGTGTGCTGACGTTGTGATCACATCACGGTACAGATCGGGATTAAGGCGATCCTCACTGACCTTGGCTAACGATATACACATCATGATGATTGATACGTCGTGCGCCGTTACCTCTTTCTCAAGCATTACAGAGGCTATCAGGGATGCCTTCGTAATTGCTGGAACTGGATCACCATTTTTAACAGCGTTAGCCTCAGCGGTCTTCTGTGTGTGATCAATGAACTGACGCCAGTTCAGCGGGCTACTATAGTTCCGTTTAGCTTTTTCTTCCATTTTGAGTTCTTTCCATATGGCAGTGGGGTTTTGGATTCTTTTAAACCTAAAGTTGATGACTTCGCTCGTTTCGCTTTCGCTGCTCTGCTGTGATCCTCCTTCGTCTTTTCCGTAGCACAAGCCTTGCACGTAAGACGTATATTCTCGTCCGTATCCGACCCTCCCAGTTCCAAGGCCCGGACGTGCTCAAAGATAAAATGACCTGTCCTCAACTTGACTGAGCAGATCATGCATTTGCCATGTTCTCGTTCCCATATCGCTAACTTTCTTCTTTGCGATAGGTTACCTCGTTTAGTGGTTCCCATATCCTCAGTCATTAAAGGAAAAACCTTTTATTTCCTTAAATTCTTCTCTTGGTATCAAGTAGCAGATTGCTTCGTAATCTCGTGGGTCGTTTCTGTTTCGTTGACCAGATGGACGAGATTCATATTGATTGTGGAGGATATCAAGGTAACCAAAATAGTCCGGCCATTTAACTACCAAAAACGCTGGCAACTTAGTTTCTTCAGCTAGTTTCAGGCCGTGGTCTATGTCACTCTTTGTACAGATATAGGTGTCGAAGTCAGTGTATGGCTTGCTCTTGGTTTTAACCTCAATGAAGCCAATGATTTGACCATTCCTCCGACACTTAAAGTCAAAGATGCTGTAATCACCCATCTTTTCATATTCAAAATTCCACTGGGCGCTCAAGAACTCGATGATTTGATTTTCTCGATTTAAGTCATGTGGAGTTTGATAGGATATAAATGGTGCATTACTCATTGGAACTTACTCCCTGCTCTGTGGGAGGCCTGTTCCGTCCTCCACGCTTCAATAATCGTGTCACACTTGTTTCGTTGCGCCCTGTGCCACTCGTCGGCCTCAATTGCTGCAACTTCTGCATCGCAAACTTCTTTGTAGTCGTCATGCGATTCAGCCCAAGCATCACGCATTGCTACGGATGATTCGGGTGAGCGAAGGATTAAGTTTGCCTTGGTTCGCTTTCTGGTGAACTCTGCTCGCACCCTATTGGCGCGAGCAGCAGCAGTTTGATCTGTCGAGGTTGAGAGATACTGAAGAGCATCCTCAATCCATTGGTTTTCAATCAGTCTCGACGGTGTTTGCATAGTGACGTTCGATCCTTGGTTTAAGTGCAATCCAGCACTCTACGTTTTGATTTGGCGTTGGAAGGGCATCAAGGATTACAAGAATTTAGTTATCCTCAAGCCAACCATTGCCAATAATTGTCTTCTTAGTCGAACCGTTGCGGTCAGTCTTATAAGACAAAACTGTCCACCGCTCAGGCCAATGCTCATCAATTTCCATATATTCCAATGGACGAAGGATTACCCGACAGAAGTTGTCTGGATCGGTTAAGGGGAGAGCCTCAAGCAAGATATTGATAGTATCTCGCTTGGTGCTAAATCCCTTGCCAATGACAATACCACGGGCTTCATTCGTGACGGCCTCAGGACGATAAGAGACCGCTTTCCACTCAAATCTAAAACTTGGATCAGAAGGCAATGTCATCGTCGAGATCAATTGGCGTGGCGTTCTGTCGTTGTCCCCCATTAGATTTATTGTCTTGATCGGCTTTTTGGAAACTGCATGAGAGAAACTTTTCACCATTACGATCTACCTTAATCCACACTGCCAATTTGTAATCTTCACCATCCACTTTAACCGATCCGGTATAGTTTGGATGCTTATCTTGGGTTTTATATTTATTTTTGAACGCTGATCCGCTCATGTCTTTAACTTCATAATTAGACATTTTTAGTTCCTTTCGTTGCATTGATCCGTGCCGTGCAAGCATCGGTCATTTTTGTGTACTCATCAGTGTTTGGCACGATTGCCAGTGTAATTCTGTTTTCACTTTCTGATTTCCATGTTGCCCTAACTTCCTTTTCATCAAGGCACATTTCCAGCATTCCAGTGAAAACACCGACATAGTTATCAACATCCTTAGCCTCTAAAGCACGCTTTGGAAGTTCAATCTTTTTAAGCGGCTGCCTCTTTGGCGCTGGTTTTTCTACTTCCTGATTCGGTGCTGACTTATCGCCATCCTCTTTCTCAGGATCATCTCCAGTTTCAATCTGGAACAACTTAAACAACAGATATTTGTTGGCCCCTGTCAGAGCCTTGTAGATACCCTTGTCGCCTACGCTGCCAGATTTAGACTTGTCATTACCGCAACCAACGGCAATGATTTTATCAGGCCAAATCTCGCCCGATGTGTGAGCCAATGTGTATTCGACGGTGACGGTTGTATTACCGTGCGCGTCGATTGGCGATACGTTTCCGATGCTTGGGATAAGCACCAATCCCTGATCAATCATCGCAGGACGAAGTGATTCGAGGAGGGATGATTCGCTGGCATACTTGTAGCCGTGGAACTTGTTTTCGGAAGATTTCTGAACGTAGGAGACGGATTTCATCACCTCATTCAATGCCTTGATAATGTTTTTCATCGTTACCTTACCGTTAATGTTTCGCCGCCATTTGACAGCGTTGCGCCGGGAACGTCTTCGCCAGCCTTTAGCTTTTCACCAATCAACGTCTTGTTTGGTTCAACTTTGATACGCATAAATTCATCGGGGATCAACCCCTCATCCAAAATTTGTACCGACAGAGGCTTCTGGCTCAGCGAAACGGTTCCATTGGCGGCCTTAACGGTACGCATATCGGCCATCTCCAACATGCGGCGGAGCAAGGTACGGATCAAATTAACGCGAACGGTATGTTTCGAAATTCGGTCATCCATACGCGCCCGCGATATTTTAATACCTTCTATATAACCTTCTGTAATAGATAGTTCTAATAAACATTTATTAATAATATCCATATAGTCAGTAGAACCTTCTAAGATATCTGACTTAAAAGTATCATCATTCTTTAACTCAGGATTATTAATATATATGTTAGCCAGAAGGTTAGTAATTTCATGTTCTATAACTGGCATAGCTAATCTAAGTTTATGCAACTCAGTGGCATCCGACTGTGCGCCATGTGGAAACTGTTTCATTGGTTAACACCCTTGTATGTTTGTTTTCGGCATGTTATTGATTGCACTCAATGCAAGGATTGTCAAATGATTGAACGGCTCGATCCCCCGCTACCTGTATTTACCCCAAAGGGCAGCGCTATGGCGCACTTCCTGATCGACTATGGGTTTGAACACCATTTGATGTGGGTTTGTTTTCAAGACGGAACTGGAGAATGTTGGACATGGGAAAACCCATTGATTCGGATGCAGCCAAACACAACAGCGGGTCGGAAATCGATTTCGAATATACGCCTACCCATCCCATGAGAATGTTTCGAAAGGAACACTTTGTCACACTTGACGATTTGTCTTTTCAAACTGGAATTTCGATGGCATCTTTGTCTCGAATTGAACGATATAAACAATACCCGCTAATCAGTGCAGCAAAGAAAATCATTGCAGCATCAGGGGGTTATCTGAAACCGGAAGATTTTTTTGGTGAAAAGTAATGATACAATTAACTCTTCCACTGGCTCCGTCAGCTAACGCTCTTTGGCGCATAACTGGCTCCAGAATGTACAAGACGAAGCTCTACAAAGACTGGCTTGAAGAGGCTGGTTGGATGGTAAAACAACAGACTAAGCAGACAATTGATGGCGAGTATGCCCTTCACATTAGGGCGAGAAAAACCAACAAACGTCGTGATTTGGATAATATCTTGAAGGCCACCAGTGACCTACTTGTTAAGCTCCACATCGTAGAAGACGACTCGCAGTGCATGGCTTTGGCTGCTGAGTGGGCCAAAGAATCATCAGAGCCGATGGTTGTAACGATTTACGCAATGGGCGAGGCAGATGACACAGGACTTCCGAAACTACAATGAATTACGTGCACATTACTTGGCAGTTAGAAAAAGATTGGGCGGACTTGGCAAGTCAGCGGGACTTGTCCCAATTAGGCCACCAGAAGTTCAAAAGGTCGTATTTTCCCGTGTTGAGGAAGCCGTTGAAGTTGTGTTCAAGGTGGACCATATCCCCAATAACAATTTCTCAAAGCTACTGATTAAAATTGCTCAAAAACATAGTGTCGATCCTAACTCTCTAATCGTCCCGAATCATAAACCCGAAGTTGTCAAAATTCGTCGTGAAGTTGCCTACTTTGCCGTTAAAGATTTGAAATACTCAGCTAGCCAAATTGGTCGATGGCTGCAACGTGATCACAAAACAATCCTTTACGACGTTAAATGTTACGAGAGAGACAATGCACAAACTGCGTGATTATCAAGAGGATGCGATTACGGCTCTCCGCCAGTCACTTCGATCTGGTAAACAAAGGCCGGTGCTGCAAGTTCCAACGGGTGGCGGTAAGACTGCCATCGCGGGTAATATCATCAACATGGCACTCGAACGGGGGCGCAGAGTTATCTTCTGCGTTCCAGCAATCAACCTCGTTGACCAAACAGTTAAGTCATTTGAACGGGATGGCATCTTCGATATCGGTGTCATGCAAGCCTATCACGAGCGCACGGATCACACGGCTCAGGTTCAGGTTGCTTCGATCCAGACACTGATGCGGCGTAATGTGCCAGATTGTGGCTTGGTCATCATCGACGAGGCTCACGTCCTGTTTAAGTTCTACGGTAAGTGGTTTGAGAAACTGGCCGAAAATCGAATACCTGTTATTGGATTAACGGCAACTCCGTGGGCCAGAGGCATGGGCAAACTGTATGATGATTTGATTGTTGGAACAACAACACAGCGACTAATTGACGCGGGGTATCTATCAAATTTCCGTGTGTTTGCTCCAGCCCACCCAGACTTGACAGATGTTAAGATCGTTAAGGGTGACTATGAGACTAAAGGATTATCTGCCGCCATGCAGGAGGGTACTCTTGTGGCCGATATTGTCTCAACATGGTTAGAGAAGGGTGAGGATCGTCCAACGCTATGCTTTGGTGTGGATCGTGCTCACGCCAAAAAGATACAGCAAGAGTTTTTGGCTGCTGGAGTTCCAACAGGGTATATGGATTCTTTTACTGAACTGTTGGAACGTCAGGAAATCGCCAAACAATTCGCGGACGGTGATTTAAAGATTGTCTGTAATGTCGGTGTTCTCACGACTGGCATTGATTGGGATGTGCGGTGCATCATTTTGGCGCGACCTACACGCTCTGAGATTTTGTATACACAGATCATTGGCCGTGGACTTAGGACGGCTGAAGACAAGGATGATTTAGTGATTCTTGATCACAGTGACACAACAATCCGTCTTGGATTTGTAACGGATATTCACCATGAGACACTCGATTCGGGCGATAAAAGAACGGCCAGTAAGTTTGAAAAAGAAACGCCGCTACCGAAACCCTGTCCAAAATGCACGTTCGTTCGCCCCCCAAAAACACGGGAATGCCCAGCCTGTGGCTTTAAAGCTGAGTACGTATCAAAGATAAATACAGAAGAGGGTGAATTGTTAGAACTAACGCCAAACAAAAAGCAGATTGCCAAAGACTGGCCAGCGGCTGCCAAATCAACATTCTACGCAGAATTGCTTGGACACGCTCAAATCAAGGGATACAAAGATGGTTGGGCTTATCACGCTTACCGTCAGAGGTTTGGTGTGGGGCCAGCTAGTAGGCCATCCCCGATCATGCCGTCACAGGCTACATCAGCTTGGATCAAGCATTTAAACATCACTAAGGCAAAACAACGTGAGAAAAATGAACTTCGCAACAGCAATAGCCCAATCACACGGCAAGTGGCATGGCATCCTTCTACAGTTGGGGGTCGATAGCGCACACCTATCTGGCAAACATTGCCCATGCCCAATCTGTGGCGGTAAGGATCGCTTTCGGTTTGATAACAAGCAGGGAGATGGCAATTGGATTTGCTCTAACTGCGGTGCGGGTAATGGATTTAACTTGGTGTCGCGAATCAGGGGAATACCAGCCGGAGATGTCCTCAAAATGGTAGAACCATTGATAGATACCGCCACACTTAGGGCCGTGCCAAAAGTTGATACGGAAAAAACTCATGCGTCAGCGGAACGGTTCTGGAAAAGCACGCGGAGGATCATGAATGGCTCTCCGGTGTGGTCATACCTTACAACACGATTAAACGGCTTCTATGCCTCCCCTGTCATTCGTGAGGGACACGCAACACATCCTGACGGTGATTACCGATCATATTTTGTCATGGCGGCCAAAGTCAGTGACGTGGATGGTCGTGGCGTGTCCGTACATAAGACGTACTTGCTCACAAACGGTGAAGTTGCCGGTTTTAACCCGAATAAGCTGCTTATGGCCGGATCAATCCCGCCCGGTTCAGCTATTCGACTTACAGAGCCAGCCGAATCAATGGGTATTGCTGAGGGCATTGAGACAGCAATGTCAGCCAGTATCCTGACAGGCATACCAACATGGTCAGCAATTAGCGCACCTTTATTAAAACAGTTTCAGCCGCCAAAAATTTGCAATTTCTTAACAATTTTCGCGGATAACGATGTTAATTTCACGGGTCACTCAGCAGCCTACGATCTTGCTAGGCGTTTAAAGATGACAAATCCTGAGATGAAGATTGAGGTTCGTGTTCCACCACGGATCGGTGACTGGAACGATGTTTTAAGGGAAAAGCGAAATGAGCAGCGAATTTGATATAAAATACCAAAGCGAGACCATGTTTACCGTGTTTCATGACGGCAACGAGATTGCGTGGTGCCAGTGGTCGCCAGTGTTTGACCTTTGGCGCGTGATAGTGCTGTCCGATAAGCGTGTTCATCATTTAGCGGATATGATTGAAGTGATGAATTTATGTTCTGACGAAATAGGCTGTTGACATCATCTGTGGATGCGTTTACTCCTATGTTCATCAACAACGGCCCACGGGCAACCAACGGAGACGAAAATGTTTTTTTGTGATGGTGATTTTGAGTTCGCAATCGACAACTTTGAATACACGATTGGCGATAAGGTAGTGCTCGTCGATGCCACGGCGCTTGTTGAGTACGGCTCCGACTATGATGGCGATACGTCGTGGAACTTCTCCTATATCCATATCAATTATGCCGAAGACAATAACGGCAACATCGTCAACTTCACGACGGCTGACGACAAGGATGTGGTCGAGAAGATCAAGGCAAAATACTACGAGAAGGATTGGTCGATTATTTCAGAAATTATTGATCGGGGCTATTGACCGATGCTGTGGATGCGTTTACACAAGATACATCAACAACGGGGCTGAGGCCCAACCCAAGGAGACTACAATGAGCAACGCAACTGATTACACCGCAATGAACACCGCTGAAGTCATCGACGCGGCAGCTTACCTCAAGGCTCAGATCAAGGAACTCACGGCTCAGTTCAACGCAGCTGAAGAAGTGATTCGCGAGCGCGCTACCGGCAAAGAAGTTTCAGGCAATCTTTTTAAAGCTGTGTTCTCAGAAGGTTCAGTTCGTTGGACCCTTGACACCGATAAGGTCAAGAAGGAAATGGGTGAAGATTGGTGGACCAAGAACTGCAAGATTTCCACACCGAAGCCATCCCTAACATTTAAGCAAAACGTGCAATGATTATCCCATTGTTCAAGCGGAAACGGATTGCGGGGGCTACTGGTCCCCGCGTCAAGTCTTGGATGATCATAGCCCAGCCAATCGTTCTGGTTAACAGCCCATTCCTATCAATCATCCAAATCAACAAAGGTTACATGCAACATGGAATTGAAGAACAAAACAGGGTTCGCCCTATTGTCAGCTGAAAAACGTAAACAAGTTTCATCGCTTGGTGGAAAAACAGGTAATAGAAACAAGTTCACATCTGAAACAGCATCTGCTGGCGGTAAAATTGGCGGTAAAGCAAAGAACCCTAATAAGGGTTTTGGAACAACAAAGAAAAACAAATGAAATATTTATCAGTTTGTTCTGGCATTGAAGCCGCCACCGTTGCTTGGCACTCATTAGGTTGGGAACCATTAGCATTCAGTGAGATTGAACCATTTCCGCGTAAGATGTTAACCCACCACTATCCAGATGTACCTCTACATGGTGACTTTACCGTTTTGCGTGAACAAGATTGGATAAAAGACGCTGACATCTTAGTTGGTGGCACACCTTGCCAAGCCTTCTCTGTGGCAGGGTTACGCAACAGCCTTGATGATGACCGTGGTAACTTGACCCTAGAATTTGTAAGGCTTGCAGATGCAATTGACGATCTTCGATCTGATGGAACAGTCATCGTATGGGAAAACGTCCCCGGAGTGCTCTCCGTTAAGGACAACGCCTTCGGATGCTTCCTTGGTGCCCTTGTGGGAAACGATGAACCCCTCATCCCGACAGGGGGCAAATGGACAAACTCAGGTATGGTTATGGGACCGAAAAGACGTGCGGCGTGGCGAGTTCTCGACGCTCAATACTTTGGAGTGGCCCAACGACGCCGTCGTCTGTTCGTTGTCGCAAGTGCTAGAGATGGGTTTGATCCCGCAGAAGTTCTTTTTGAGCGCGAAGGCTTGCGAAGGGATACTCCGCCGTGCAGAGAAAAGGGGCAAAACACTGCCAAGTGCCTTACGACAGGCGTTGGTCAACGTTACGACCCAGAAACAGAAACCTTGCCCGTAGTTACAAATTCAAATGTGTCTGGAACATTAACATCTAATACGGGCGGTTTAACTCGTCCGGCTGGCAATGCGAATGAGTTAGATTTTTGTGTTGCACAACCGATTCCGTTTGGTGTTGGTGAAAATCCTAATCTTGGACATTGTTTACGTTCTGGTGCATCAAAAGCCGATAAGCATGAAAGCACAACGTATATAGCGCAACCCCTGCCTTTTGATACTACTCAGATTACAAGTCCTTATAATTTTAGTAACCCCAAAGCCGGTGATCCATGTCACCCTTTATCGGCTGGAGCGCACATTCCTGCTATAGTACAGCCAATAGCATACGCATCTTCTGATGGAATTGTTAGGCCATTAGGAGAAGTAATGGCTACATTGGATTCTGCGGGAGAAACTCGCGGAACTAATCAACAGCGTTTTATTCAACAAGAAATGGCTGTTCGACGCCTGACGCCACGCGAATGTGAAAGGCTTCAAGGATTTCCAGATGGTTACACTGATATTCACGGTGCATCAGACACACCCAGATACAAATCATTAGGAAATTCAATGGCTGTGCCAGTGATGGCATGGATTGGAAAAAGAATAAAACATGAGTTGACATGATTCGTGGATGCGTTTATATCTATGTTCATCAACAACGGCCAACGGGAAACTAACGGAGAAATACAATGGCTTACATCGTTTACAAAAAAGGTAACATTGAAATTTGGGCAGTTAAAGAATCATATGGATTTGATTATTACGTTTACGGCGTAATGCATGACCCAATCATGTGTCCAAGTCTTTCGGTTGCAATGTCCAAAATTCATTGAGGAAACCAAAATGAGCATTAGGTGGTTAGGGCCATATAAACCAACAGATAGACATGCTGACGACGTGACAGTTTCAAAATTGGTTCGCCTCAGGGCAGAGAATGATCGGTATCGTGAGCAACTGGAAGACATCCTAGAGTGTGGCAATGGAGATGACATTCTTGACGCCATTAAAAAAGATATTCGCAAAACATTAACAGTCTTGAAGGAGAGTGAGTGATGGATATTGTAGAACGGTTGCGGAACGGGACGGGAAATAACCCTGAGAATCATTGGCTATTGATTGAAGCCGCAGATGAGGTTGAACGGATTCGTAGTCTCCTTAAAAATCCAACAGAAGAAATGCTGAAGGCTGGTCGAGCAGCAAATAGGCTGGTGGCGGGTAATTCTCTTGGTTTGGCTTGTATAGCACCTGATTCTGCATGGTCAGCTATGGCTAACCTTATTTTAACGGAGGATTGGTGATGCGGGGAAATCATATTGTTGCCAGCATTGCCCTAATTTGTGCTATTGTGGGCGGTGTACATGATGTGTCGGGATGGGGGTGGTTACTACTCGCGGCTATCTCAATAGCGTAGGATTTATAAAATGTTCGATCACTTCCATAAATTTAATGATTGGATGGCTAGACATACAGTCGCAGCTATGTCATCAATGTTTTGCGTTTACGCTTTTATGATATGGTCACTATTACCATCATTAGACGCAAAGTGGGAGCAGTTAGTTTTCTACGTATCCGGTGGTGTTATCCAGTTGGTTGCATTGCCATTGATTATGGTTGGTCAGAAGCTTGAAGGACGGGATAATGACCGCCGCTCTAAACAAGATCATGAGATGCTAAAGCGTATTTTAAAGCACGTTGAAGGAGAAAAATGATGTGTGTGCGGGCTAGTGTAACGCCAAAAGAAAAGAAGCAGATGGTAACGAATAAGTTATGGGACGGGATTAAGCCAGAATTGCTTGATGGAGCCAAGGGAATGGATGCTGTTGATGAATTAGTGTTCCTGAACCGCGAAACCCGCAGATTGGGCGATGTATGTGTTGAGTATCGCAAGGAAATTGATCTGTACGAAGAGATCGTGGATGATTATAGGGCATTTCTGTATAGTCTTTTGAAAAAAGCTAGGGCTATGGATTGGTCGCCAGCCACTCAGCAGATCATCGAATCAATTACCGATAAGTTGCAATTTGATGAGGAAGGCTGACAGCAATGGCAATTAAATTCACTAATGCAGACGATAAACCAACAAAAGCACCAAAGATTGAACAGAAAGGGAAGGCAAGGGCAGCAGTAGCAAAGCGGGTAAAGAAGAACGCAGATATCAGTGCAACAATGTCAGGCGAAAAGCCAAAAGTGACATTACCAAAATTCTCATGGGACAAAGACAAATGAAAAACTGGCACTCAATCACAACAGAAACATTCGACACCAACGACTTGCCAATCTGGATAACACAGATGTTCAAGCCAAACTCATTCACTAAGTTCATGCGCTTGTTAGATCATTATGGGTCAATGAATGAAGTAGTTAAAGCTGGACCGTGGGGTTGGGTTGAACAGCCATCAATTGGCTTAAAATCAGTTACCCTGACATCTTACATCATCAATCACTTCGCCGATAAGAAGGTAATGCCAATTTTTGGTTCGCTTGAAATGATCGTTCAGGTTGGCAAGTACGTTAATTATCTTGAGAAGGTTGCCATTCTTAATATGCTTGATGCTTTATTGATTGAGCCAGAGGAGGATTGATATGGAAATTCCTACGCTAGTTAGCTTTGACTATTGGATGATTGAGTTCCCAGCGGCGTGTATATTGTGGGGAATGGTGATTGGTAATGTTTACTACATCATCAAAGCAATTAAAGGCTAACACAAACCACTGTGGTATCCAGATACCGCTCAACGATAACGAAACAGGAGTGTATCCCATGTCAGACCAACTAATGAACGCAACGCATTATGAACGTAGGGCATGGGATCACTACGAGACCCCAGCTTGGTGTACGGAGGTTCTGCTGAGGCATGAGGACTTCACTCGTGTGTGGGAACCAGCGGCTGGCAAGGGGGCCATCGCAAACACCTTGGCTAACACGGGCATAGATGTTTACTGCTCAGACATACACGACTACGGCTTTGGATATGATGTAAAAGACTTCCTACTCACATGGGAGAATAAGGGAAGGGATATCATAACCAACCCACCATTCGCTGAGGACTTAGCTGATCAGTTCATTAACCACGCATTACTGCTAACAAAGAACTTCGGTGGCAAAGTAGCCATGTTACTCAGGAATGAGTTTGACTGCGCCAGTAGCCGAAAGGGCATGTTCGGTAACGCATCACCATTCGCCTGTAAGATCGTATTAACACGTCGCCCCAAGTGGATTGAGGGTAGTAAGGGGTCGCCCCGGCATTCATACGCATGGTATCTGTGGGATTGGCAATGGGGCCAAGTTCCAAACATTGTTTATGATAAGTAAGGATCAACAAATGAAAAACGAAAACTGGAAAGATATCGAGTTCAAGGATGTGGACCTGTCAGCAATTGAAATGACTGGACACATGAAGACGCAGATTAAAAAGTTCTTTAATCACGTTGAAGTTAGTGGAATGCAAGAGCCAGTGTATTCTGAGGAACTCAACAGGTGGGGTGGCTACACTTATATGGGTAACCGTATCATTCCGTGTAAAACATTGGGTGATTTATCCAAGGTAAAATACAGGCACTGGTGGCACGGGTTGCGGGACATTGGACACAAAACTACCCGTACTGTTGGTTTTCTGATCAATGCTATAGCTGGTGAAACCATAGTAACACATAGAGATATGATGATTCCAAGAGACCCAGAGCAGCGTAGGGCGGACACAGTAGCGCGGCACAAGAAAGCTTATGACATGCGCCAGAATGGTTCGTCATGGAAAGAAATATCTAAAGCACTTCAAATTACTGAGAAAACAGCTGTTACATTCATTACCAAGCACAGGAAGGAAGCTAACATCCAGCCTGATCCAATACATCGCGCCCAAATAAGCGAGAATGCTATGAGGAAGCAGTACAATGAGTTAGTCGAGGATATTGTTCACTTGGCAAATAATTTAAAGGGCAAGGAACGGCATGAAGTAGCCAACATACTTATGAATATGGCATCAGGTCAGGGTAGGAAGTAATCACAAATGAACCAAATTTCAGTTCATTTGTGGGGTATCATAGTACCGCAAAAAACCGTAAAAATAGATGGGGGGAAAGACAAACAAGATTCGTGTGTTTGTAAAGTGTTGTGATACAACAGAAAAATCAAACTTTATGGAATTACTATGGCCAGACCAAAGAAGCCAAAACAGATGGGCCGTCCATCACATAAAGTGTCTGACGCATCAAGGCGTACAGTTAAACTAATGGCTGCGGCTGGTTTATGGCAATATGAGATCGCTGAGGCTATGGGCGTCAATGAAAAGACGCTGGTAAAGCATTACGATCTAGAACTACGAACTGGCTGGGCTGATACAATGACGCTGGCAACTGGCGTGTTGTTGGATGAGATGACGGCTAAAACTGACAAGGCTGTAGATGCGGCTAAGTTCTTCCTAAGCAAGCGTGGCAAAGGCCGTTGGGCTGAAGTTAAACAAATGGAAGTCACTGGAGCTGGCGGTGGTCCAATATTGACACAGAAGATTGACGTGGACGTTTTGGACATTGAGGAGCAAGAGCAGCTCGAATCAATGCTGAACGCTATTCTGGCATTACCCGCACCAGATGAGATTGTTATCGATCTGGATGACGAAGACGATGCTTGATATAACTAAAATGTCTCGTGAAGAGGCTGAAGTGCTTCGGTCTACATTGGCTAAACGTCGCATGGAGCGCAGCCTGTATGACTTCACCAAGGAAGCGTGGCACGTAATTGATCCAGCGCCATTCGTTGGTGGTGGTTTCTCTATGCAAGCGGTGTGTGATCACCTTCAGGCTTGTGCTGACGGTAACATCCGCAACTTGATCATTAACATTCCGCCCCGTTTCAGTAAGTCAACGCTGTGTGGTGTGTTGTTCCCTGCGTGGGTGTTTGCCCAGCCTGAGAATACACCAGTGTCGGGCAATGGTGTTCAATTCTTACATGCATCGTATAGCCAGACATTGGCATTGCAGGACAGCTTGAAGTGCCGCCGCTTGCTTGAGAGTGACTGGTATCTATCGCGCTGGGGTGATCGCGTTCAGGTATCGAGCGACCAGAACACCAAGAGCCAGTTCGATCTCGAATCAGGTGGTCGCCGTATGACCACGTCGGTTGGCGGCTCTACGACTGGTTTGGGTGGACAGTATTTAATCTGCGACGATCCTAACAATGCGCGTGAGAGCAACTCTGAGGCTGTGATCATGTCTACCATTGAATGGTGGGATATGGCTTGGTCTACACGTCTGAACGATCCAAAGACTGGCTGTCGTATTGTGGTCCAGCAAAGACTGAACGAGCGTGACATCACTGGACATATCTTGTCGCAGGACATTGGTAACTGGACACATCTGATGTTGCCAATGGAGTTCGAGCCTAGCCGTCGCATTTACACGGTGTTGGTGCCTGATTCGGCCAATGACGGTGAGGGCGATATTATGTGGACTGACCCACGCCAAGAGGAGGGTGAACTTCTCTGGCCTGAGCGGTTTGGCCCAACGGAAGTTGATAACCTGAAGCGAACGCTTGGACCGTATGGAACGGCTGGTCAGCTACAGATGCGTCCTCAGCCAGCGGGTGGCGGTATTATCAAGCGTACATGGTGGGAACCATATGAGGGCAATGACTTCCCCGACATGGAGATCACGATTGGATCGCTCGATCTAGCGTATACCACAAAGAAAGAGAACGATTTCTCCGCCATGACTTGCTGGGGCGTGTGGCGTGATTCGGGTAACTACACCGCTGTGTCGAATAAGAACTTCCAAGGAACTGTATCTAGCCGTATCCAAAGCTCTGATCAGGGCGGTGACATTCCCAAGATTATGTTGACCAATGCATGGAAGGAGCGCCTTGAGTTCCATGATCTGGTCGCCAAGGTAGTTGAAACTGCACGGGAATCGAAGCTGGACATCCTGCTGGTTGAAGCTAAGGGGCCGGGCATTAGTGTGGCTCAGGAGATCAGGCGTCTCGTTGGCATTGAAGAGTTCTCCGTCCGTGAGGTCAGCCCGAATGATCTAGACAAGGTTGCACGGCTATATGCCGTACAGCACCTATTCGCTGAGGGATTAGTGTATGCACCCACTAAGGTCGGTGACCCAGATACATTCCGTGTATGGGCTGACATGGTTGTCACTGAGGTCGAATCATTTCCAAAAGGCATTCATGACGACTTGGTTGATACGGTTAGCCAAGCGATTAACTTCATGCGTCGGTCTGGCATGATCCAACGCGGTGCTGAACGCACGTTTGAGCTTAGTGAGAGCCAACGTTTTGCTGGGAATACTGGG
>Ga0114964_10000837_pt1 | contig 23012 bp, 19 predicted proteins | sample C_131016_MF_Meta_FD_92638 | JGI IMG/M metagenome (GOLD analysis project Ga0114964, IMG submission 92638) | Freshwater microbial communities from Lake Croche, Canada to study carbon cycling - C_131016_MF_MetaG | ecosystem: Environmental > Aquatic > Freshwater > Lake | place: Lake Croche, Canada...
AAGTTTTTGGTAAAGTATTCAAGTTGCTTAGGCAGCATTCCTCGGTAGCTCAATTGGCAGAGCAATCGGCTGTTAACCGATAGGTTCTTGGTTCGAGTCCAAGCCGGGGAGCCACCATCTCAAAGCCTTAACGGAGACCAAATGTTTCTTTGGATTCGAGACCAGAAGTGGCTCCCAGCCCTATATCTATCGCTAATCAGTTTCTTCGTATTTGGCGGCATAGACGTAATGCTTCAAGGTGTTCTTACCTTGCCAGCAGCCATCCTGCTCACCGGCTCCATTGCTTTCGCTAGAGCAAAACCTTGGATCTCAATCACTTGTTTTTCAATTGGACTATTTGTGCCAACTGCTTTAGGCCTTCAACCGCAGACAGCACAGCTTGCTGCCACTCTAAGTCTTTTGCTTCTTGCATCATTTGGAACAGTTTTGCAGCGCAGAGTTGGTTACGGACTCAACGCACTTCTTGGCACAATTTCATATTTCTGGGTTGTCGTATCTCTGCCACTGGGTTCTACTGTCTATGGAATCGAACTGCCAACGCTGAACGCAAGAATCGTGATAGCAATCGCAGGATTCGTCGCAATGATTGCTGTTAACGCAAATGCTTGGTTTGTTGGTCGCTTACTAATTACTCGAATCACCCACGTCGGCACAGAGTTCGATAGAGCAATCCTCGAACGAAAGATTGCGGTTACTCAAATAGCTCTTGCCGAACAAGAGGGTCGATTTGAAATAGCTCGGGATGTTAACGATCTGCTCTTAGAGCAAGTCAGTGCAACCATGACTTCCGCAGAAGCTGGAATCTATTCGGCTAAGGCAGACCCTTCGGTTGCTCCTCGAATTCTTGAAGGAGTACTCGATGGTGTCAAGCGTTCTTATGCAGAGATTCGAAGACTGAGCGATTTACTTGGTCTCCAAAAAGAGAAGGCTATAGCGTTACCAACACTGAGGGACATTAATGCTTTAGTAATTTCTTATCGTGAATTCGGCTTCGGCGTAAACCTCAGGCAGACTGGTGAATCCTTGGAACTAATTGATGGGGCGGAGCTGGTGATTTACAGAATTGTGTTCGAATCCCTAGAAAATATTCGTAAGCACACTCCAACCGGCACAGAAGTTGACATTGATTTTATGTGGCAGCAAAGCGCAATGCAGATAGTAATCAAGGACAACGGCGAAGAAACTTACAGAGCGCAGGAACAGGGAATTCTGGGCTATACCGTAGCTGATGATCAGAGGGCACTCGTTGAGAGGCCTGTTGGACCGGGGTTGGTATCCATGCAGGAGCGAGCTTCATTGTATGAGGGGAATGTTGAATTCGTAAAAGTTCCAGGTGTTGGTTTCACTGTCTCTGCCGCCTTTCCTAACATTGCCAAATATATAAGGGTTCAGTAACTTGGCAACAGATCTTCGTATTGCTTTGGTGGGTGGTTCGGATTCAATTCGTAGGTCCCGAAGAACTCTTTTTGAGTCTCAACCACACTTGAAAATCATCTTTGACAGCGATGGCTTTGGGCTCAGTCCCCAGGATTTACTGGAAGTGAATTTCGACCTACTTGTTATTGACCAGAGGCTAGATGCCATGACAGCTTTCGATTTCATAAAATCACTTCACGCTGTGGCGCGAGTAAGTTCTGTTGAGATTGGACGAGTCCTAATCTCCTCACAATTCAGTGATACTCAATTACGCTTGACCGCAATCGAAGCAGGTGCGGTGGATTGCATCTTTATAAGCGATGGAATTGATGCGCTACTGCTAAAAGTGTCAAAGTGTATTGAAAAGGAAGCCGACTTCGCTATCCGAGAGTTGTTGGTGGAACTTGATTCACTAACTATCAACAAAGAACAATATCAAGACGCTGCAGTTGCTTTAGATTCGCTCGATGCTAAGGAAGCCAAGATTCTTCACTCCTTTTGTGAGCTCAAGACCGATGGCGAAATCGCTGTAATCGCTTCAGTGCCGAAAGTAAAGGTCAGGACAACTCTTCTAAAAGTTCAAAACCTTTTGCTGTTAGATACCAGATCCCAACTACTGCTAAAAATGCATAGCCTAGGGGCTCTATCCCTCTAGCTTTTCTTCACCTGGCAACCAGGAGAGCCCAGCTTTACCCCAGCCGCGCTCTGTAATTACCTGCTTGCTTTCTGTGGCATAAGGTTCAGCTAAGCGATCAACATAGAGAGTTCCTTCTAGATGATCAAACTCGTGTTGGAAGATTCTGGCGAACCAGCCCTCTGCTTCAATGTGCACTGGTTTCTGGTCAAGATCCAAACCTCGGAGTATGGCCCTATTTGCCCTCAGTAGTGGAAATCTTTCGCCGGGTACTGAAAGGCAACCCTCTGAATCGGCATCTAAGTCGGCAATACCTTCAGGCATATCTGTTATCTCGAGAGTTGGATTAATTACTACGCCCCGTTGCGGTGAGCCATCTTCTGCATCCCAGTCATAGACGAAGATTCGAAGGTTTACACCTATCTGAGGAGCTGCTAGACCAACCCCAGGGGCTTCATCCATGGTTTCATACATGTCTTGAACCAATTGCCTTAGGGAATCATCAAACACGCTAACTTCAAGGGCTTTGGTGTGGAGGACTGGGTTTCCAGTGATACAAATAGGTCTGATAGGCATGGAATTTAGCCTAAACCAGTATTTCTGCTTGATCAGTAGGCTTATACAGAACCTAGAGGAGTGGGGAAGTCTTGAAACTACTAGCCATTTCGCTTGCTCTGCTCTCAGCAGTCGCGTTAGCTGTTGGCACTCAGATGCAAAACGGTGTCGTAGGACTTCAAAAGAAGGCGGCCTTTTCTGGCCGGGCACACCTTTCATTGAAACAGTTGCTCGAACTGATTAGACACCCACAATGGGTTACCGGGCTATTCATTTCGATCATTGCTTTGATGCTGCAGTTCACCGCACTCTTATTAGCACCTCTGATTTTGGTTCAACCTATTGGGGCAGCGGCTTTGGTTATCACTTCGGTGGTTAACGCAAAGATAACTAAGACCAAGCTCAACAAAGCGTCAATTTTGGCAGTTTTGCTCTGCACGTCCGGCCTTGGTGCATTCGTGGTCATGGCTCACGAAGTCTCGGTTGAGCCCGTAATTGATGACTCTGCTCTAATGCAAATTCTTACCATGGCAATTTCTCTTATAGGCATTTTCAGTTACATCTTCTTTAGTGGTGCGAGCAGGTTCAAACCACTAACTTTCATCATTGGCGCAGGTGTGCTCTACGGTTTCGTGGCGACACTGACCAAAGTTGTCGTCAAGAGGTTGTTTAGCCAGGATGGCTTCAATCGTCTAATCAGCTTCCAAGGTGAGGTACTAACTGACGGACTAACCGTTTTGGCACTGATTAGCATGGTGGCTGCGGGTCTCCTAGGAGCGTGGTTTGTTCAAAATGCCTATGCCTCAGGACCACCGGATCTAGTGATTGCGGGTTTGACCGTTATTGACCCACTTATCGCCGTCAGCATCGGTGTTGTGCTTCTGAACGAGGCTATGGATGCTCCCTGGCCGATCATGCTTGGGTTCATTTTTAGCGGTGCCATGGCAGTAGTTGGGGTATTTCTGCTCTCTAAAGTCCATCCAGAGGTAAATAAGGCCTAGCCCTACCTTTTGCTAAACTGGTGTCAGACCTATTTGGTTGCTAACTTACGTACAAAGAACAGGTTTATAAGCCTTGGCCCAATCGACTAGACATCCAGGACACCCTCTTCGGGTCCTTATTGCGTCAGATACCTTCCCACCTGATATCAATGGGGCTGCTCGCTTCGCTGAGCGTTTAGCCGGGGGACTAGTTAGAAATGGTAATGACGTTCACGTCATGGCGCCTGCTACTAGCAAGCAGTGGGGAACATTCACAGAAATCCACGATGGTGTTCCGATGACTGTGCACAGGATTAGAAGTCACAAGGTGATTGTTCACAAAACTCTTCGGTATATGAACCCATTCACCTTGAAGCAGAAGGTGGATCTGATTCTGGATGGATTTGAACCTGATGCTATTCACTCTCAGTCACATTTATCAGTTGGCAGAGTTCTAGCTAAAAGTGGTCGCGAACGTAACGTCAGATTGATTGCAACCAACCACACCGTTCCAGAGAATCTTCTAAAGTACCTGCATCTTCCTTCATTCTTGGAAAAGATTGTCATTGAAAAGCTTTGGAAAGACACGGGCCGAATTTTGTCTTCCTTTGATCAGGTGACTACACCAACGAGACGAGCAGCTGAACTACTAGAAAAGTCAACTGGGATGGAAAATGTACTCGCTATCTCCTGCGGAATCGATGCAACGATGTTCGCTAACCCAACACCAACAACCAATAAGCCTTTTAGAATCCTGTTTCTAGGCCGATTGGATTGGGAGAAGCACATTCACAATTTGCTACGTGCAGTCGCAAAGTTTCCCCCTGAGATTGAATACTTTGTCGAGATTGCCGGAAACGGGTCACAAAAGAAATATCTGATTGAGCTAGCTAAGGAACTCAAGATTTCCGATCGGGTCACATTTTTAGGTCACATCAGTGAAGAGGAACTCCCACTTGCTTACGAGCGAGCTACTGTTTTTGCAATGCCCTCAATCGCTGAATTGCAGTCGATAGCCACTATGGAAGCGATGGCTTCTGGCAGACCTGTAGTTGCGGCTAATGCAATGGCTCTGCCGCACCTTGTTCACGATGGTGATAACGGTTACCTATTTGAACCTGACGATGTTGATGACTTCTCAGAATGTTTACTGAGAATTGCAACTGCAGATCAGAAGGAACTCAACCGACTATCGGAGAACTCTATTCACTTGATCCAATCGCACGACATCAAACGAACATTGACTATTTTCGAGGGTCTCTACCGTGGCGATCAAGATGCTCGTCGGGAGAGCGATGACAACTCTGCTGATTATATGAAACCAATTGGGCGACTTAACATCGCCGTTAGAAGAGCGCAGCTGAGGGTCAGACGCCAGGCTCTGGTTGCCCTAGGCAAGATTTCGGATCTAGGCGAAGACATAAAAGATGGTTTGGATGAACTCAGGGAAGACGTCAAGCGTCAGGCCAAGAGAGTTGACCGCCAGGTAAGAAAAGGCGTCAGCAAGGCAAAGCAGGCAATAAAGCGCTTGGACGAGTAACCTTAGAGATGGCTGGGGGCGTTAGCTCAGCTGGTTAGAGCAGCGGACTCATAATCCGTCGGTCGCGGGTTCAAGTCCCGCACGCCCCACCACATCACTTTTTTATAACGAGTCCATGAAGTATTCCTGTTAATAGCCATCTTTCTTAGGTAAACGCTTACAGTTTTCATATACACCTTAAGAAAGAGACAGTTCTGTGCGCCTATTTGCCCCTTCCCGCCGTGTCCTCGGCATTGTTTTAGCCCTACTAACCGCTCTTACTGGCTTGGTTGCGATTGACTCAAAGCCGAGCCAAGCTGCCACCGATAAGAAGGTGATCGTTCACCTCTACAAAGGCGACAGCAATTTCACCGGCCTAAATCTATGGATGTGGTACACCGGTGCCGACGGTAAGGCTTATGAGTTTGAGAAAAACGGAACCAGCTACGCCACTGACGCATATGGTGCATACGGCACTTGGGATCTGCCGGGTTCTTCAGCGGCTCAACAGGTTGGATTCATTCTTCGCGACAACGGTTGGAACAAATATCCAGACGGTGACCGTTTTATAAACACATTCAAGGACGTCAATGGGGTTCCAACGGCAGAGATTTGGCTCAAATATAACAACAAGTTTGTTTGGTCTAAGCAACCTTCGGATCAACCCTCATTGCTGGCTGCGCAAGTAACAGGGCTGAAGGAACTTAAACTTACCTTTGACAACAGCTTCGACATGAATGTTGAAAAGGCTAACTTCAGCGTCAAAAATGCTGCCGGATCAGATGTTCTGGTGGCAAACTGGGGAGCCGTCCAAGGTAACGAATCGGCCGGCTATAAAGTTACGGTTACCCTCGTTGAGCAAGTCCGAATTGGAACTGCTTACACAATCGCGCACCCCGTCTATGGTTCACAAGAATCAGATCTTGGCTCGCTCTGGGATCTTCAGTCGTTCAATGACCAGTTCTATTACGCAGAGAACGATCTTGGTAATACCTATTCCAGCGCACACACTGATTTCAGAGTTTGGGCACCAACAGCGGACTCAATTGATTTGGTTACCTATGCCAGCGCAACAACTTTGGCAGCCGACGGAGTTGTCTATCCAATGACCCAAGATCTTAAGGGCACTTGGATAAAGCGTCTCGATGGAAACCAAGATGGAACCATCTATGTCTATCGTGCGCACTTTGCTGCGAAGGTAAACGAAACTATCGACCCTTATGCAAGAGCAGTCACAATCAATGGTGAACGTGGTGTTGTAGTCGATTTGAGTAGCACCAATCCGGTTGGCTGGAACACTTCTACACGCCCAGATAACATGGCTGCTGGTAACCCAACTGATGCTGTGCTCTATGAGTTGCACGTTCGTGACCTGTCAATGGATGTTAATAGCAACATCCCAGCTAATCACAAGGGAAAGTATCTTGCGTTTACAGATCTTGGTACCAAATACACCAAGGGTAAGAAATCAACTGCCACTGGTTTATCAGCCATCAAGGACCTTGGTGTTACTCACGTTGAGTTGCAACCAATCTACGATTTTGGTTCAGTTGATGAAACCGGCGTTGGTAACCAGTTCAACTGGGGTTATGACCCTAAAAACTACAACGTACCTGAGGGCTCTTACTCAACTGATGCTGCAAACCCAAAGACTCGCATCACTGAGCTAAAGCAGGCAATTATGTCGATGCACAACAACGGTTTGCGAGTGAACATGGACGTTGTTTATAACCACGTTCAAGATAGTTCAAGTTTCGCTTTTGAAAAGCTTGTGCCTGGCTACTGGTATCGCAGAGATGCAACCGGAACAAAGACAAGTGCATCTGGTTGTGGAAACGATACCGCTACCGAGCACCCGATGGTTTCAAAATTCATTCAAGATTCAGTGAAGTACTGGGCTAGCGAATACAAAATGGACGGATTCCGTTTCGACCTAATGGGTCTAATCGACATCAGCACCATGAACAAGGTTCGCACTCAGCTAAATATCATCGACCCAACAATCATCATGCTTGGTGAAGGTTGGAACATGGGTACTCTACCTGAGCAGACTAGAGCAACTCAGCTAAACAGCTCAAAGATTCCTGGCATTGGAACTTTCAACGCAGTTGTTCGAGATGGTATGAAGGGTGGAGTCTGGGATGAATCAGGTCTCGGTTGGGTCAGCGGACGTTACGGCGATTTTGCTTCAGTGCAGAGCGGTGTTGTAGCCAATGCACCTTTCCCAGGTCTTGCCGGAGCATGGATCGGTGGTATTGAACCGGGTCAAACCATCAACTACATCGAATCGCATGACAACAGCACCTTCGCTGATCGTCTAAGAAGCAGCATGGGTAAGAGTGTCCCTATGGCAACAATTGCCAAGGTATCAAAACTTGGCACTGGAATGTTGTTTGTCTCTCAAGGTGTGCCTTTTATCCAGGCTGGTCAAGAGTTCCTAAGAAGCAAGGACTTCAACAAGAACAGTTACAACTCAACTGATGAAGTCAACTCGCTGAAATGGAATAACAGAATCACCTATGCAAGTAACGTCAGTTACCTCAAGGGTTTACTTGCAATTCGTAAAGCTCACAAGGCTTTCCGTATTCCAGAGGCACAGTCAATCGTAGATAACCTGGAGTTCCTCGATGGAACTTTCGGTCAGATTGGTTACAAGATCAACGGTAAAGCTGTTGGCGATAAGTGGTCAACCATCGTGGTTCTTGCAAACTCAAACCCAACTAAGACAGCCAGCTTCTATGTCCCTAAGGGAACATACAAGGTAGTAGTTGATGGTGACAGTGCTGGTTTGAAGACCTTGAAGACAATTGTCGTCAAGGGTAAATCAACCGGTAAGGTGACTATTCCTGGCCTAACCATGATGGTGCTATACAAGTAGGTTGATACCGGCTTTATAAGTAGCGAGAACCTTGGCGGAAAGAAACCCGTCAAGGTTCTCCTCTTTTAAGTTTCGATCGAGGATCACGGCATCAAAGGGCTGGCCAATTGTCAGAGTACCTGAGTTCTGTTTTCCAAGTAATTTGCAAGCAGAGGAAGTATAAGAATCGATTGCTTGCTCAAGGGAGATAGCTTGGTCAGGGTTATGTTTGAACATTTGGCTCGAACCTTGTCTGAACACTGCGACAGTGATTCCTTGTAAGACGCTTGGCGTTGATACTGGCCAATCTGATGAGAACGAAACGTTCAAACCAGCATCAATCATGTCCTTTATGGCGTAGAGGGAGTGAAGCCTCGTGTCCCCTAAGTGATCTCGACAGGAGAGTAGCATGCCATTATTTTGCGCCCAGTAGGGCTGCATGCAAAGGTTAGTCTCAAGCTGCTTAGCTTTCATCAGCAGGGCTGATGTGGTCAGTTCGGCGTGGGCAATCACAGGATCTAGTCCTGTAGGTCGATAGCTAGCTTCAGAAATACAGTCCAGCGCAAATTCAACGCCAGCATCTCCGATGGCGTGGATGTGTACTTGGAAACCATTCTGATGAGCAATCGAGAGAGCTTTGACCAGCTCGTCTTTGGCCCAGTTGAGTTCTCCAACGTTTTTAGAATCCAGATAGGGTTCCGATACTGATGCAGTTGCGCTTCCGAAGACACCATCAACAAAGAACTTGACAGCCTGCGCGGTTAGGTTCTTGTATTTACTCAGCTCAACTCTGAGTTCAAGGAAGTAAGCAAAATCACTGCTGAATGTTTCAACATCAGCTCTAAAAGCCAAGCTGTAATCAAGTTTCAATAATCCTTGCTTGGCTGCTTCGATATAAACCTCAGCCATACCGCGATCTATCCAGGCATCCTGACATTCGATGATTCCAGCCTGAATAAATTGTTGCTCCGCCCACAGTAAAGCCTGAACATCTTCTTGCAAACTATTTGCTGGAGCTAAGTTCATAACCAAAGACATGGCAGGCCATTCGCGCAGAATTCCAGTTGGTAAACCATTCTCAGCCAAATCGATACGCCCAGCTGAAAGAGAGGGCAGATCTCCGTTCATCAATCCCGCTACTTCTAAAGCTTTAGTGTTGACCCAAAGTGTGTGGTGATCATCTGCGTGCAGCACCACTGGGATATCTGGAACAAAACTGTCGAGGGTCTCTCTGGTTTGCAAACCAGTCATAGATCGGTCATAGACAGCAGCGTCAAGCCAGCCCAGTTCGGGATTTTTTGACCGCTGAGTTTTTAGGGCTAATCCAAGTTCGTCAATTGTGTGTATGGAGGTAATGTCTAAGCCTTGAGCTTCTCTGCCTGCAAAGAGTGGATGTGCGTGAGTGTCTCTAAAGCCCGGCACTAGCAAGTTTCCGTTTAGAGAGATTACTTCTTGGGTTTTAGCTGCTTTGAACGTTTCAACATCGCAGATATGGCCACTATCGTCGACAAAGAGTTCTTCGGCGTAAACTCCAAAACCTAAGTAAATGGTTCCACCCTGAAAGTGCAGAGCCATCTAGCCGCGTTCGTTTAGGTAGCAAACACCGCAGAGTGATTCATAAGTGACTTCAACGCCATCGATAGCTACCTGATCACCATGGAAGATAAACTCGCCATCGAACTTTCGTGCGTTGAACATCGCCTTGCGACCACAACGACAGATTGTCTTTAATTCTTCAAGCGAGTGAGCGATTTCCATGAGCCGCAAAGATCCTGGGAAACCGTTCGTTAGGAAATCAGTTCTGATACCGAAGGCTAGAACTGGAACACCGTCGAGAACAGCTAGTTCAAAGGCTTGATCTACTTGTTCCTTGGTGAGAAACTGTGCCTCATCGATTAGTAAACAGGACAGGTTCTTTAGCCCTGGAATGATTAAGTCATTGTTGGCATGCTCATGCGCTAATTCACGAAGGTTATCGCTCGGGGTAACAAGAAAATCAACCCTGCGGTCAACACCCAGCCTTGAGACTATGGTCGAATCACCCTTGGTATCAACCGCCGGCTTAGCAATTAGTACTTGTTGGCTTCGTTCCTCATAGTTGTGGGCTACCTGCAATAAGCCGGTGCTCTTGCCGCTATTCATAGCTCCGTAGCGAAAATACAGCTTAGCCATTTGAGCCCTTTCATAAGCCTTCTGGGATGTATTCCAATGCTAGCCAGAGGCCTGATAGGAATTGCGCATTTACGCCCATAGTCGTAATCTATAAGTCTCTGAAACTCTCAAGGACGTTGGGGAAGACGCACCTTATAAAAGAGTTCGGAGGTTCACCAATGTCAAAAGGTCTTGTTTCAACAGCCTTAGTGATTCACTCCTGTCCGGCTGCTGGGCTTGAAATCGTAAATGCAAAACTTGCTGAACTGAACTTGAAGGCCAGCTGGTTCTCGCAAAGCTTGGTGCTTGGATCCTTTTGCTCTGAGATAAGGTTCAAAACAACAGCAGAGCAGCTAGATTCAATTGCCTCAAGCCTTTGGCAAACCGGCCTGATAAGTTTCGAACTAATTCAACACGCCAAGCAATCGGGAGCAACGTATATGTGCGTGCCAGGTCTTGGCTTATTCAGGGGAGAACTCAACTCAGCTGGCTCGTTGACATTGACCGAGAATAGGTTGCAAGACCTCTTAGACCAATCCGCAGGAAACCACCGTGAATTTACTAGATTGCTCAGACTTGCACTTGGTCAATCCTGGGATGACATTCTTGAGCCGTTTAGGGCAAGTAAATACCAAGATAACGTTGTGCTCTTAAATAGAGCAGGTTAGCTATTGGTGGTATGAGCGGAACGCGACAACAGCGTTGTGACCACCAAAACCAAAAGAATTGGAGATAGCCAACACGTTATCGCCAAGCTCGCGAGGTGTAGTCACAACATCCAAATCAATTGCTGGGTCCGGATCATCCAGGTTCAATGTTGGTGGAGCAATCTTGTGATGCAGAGCCAACACTGTAAAGACTGCCTCAATCGCTCCAGCTCCACCTAAGAGGTGACCGGTAGAGGACTTGGTTGCAGATAATGGAATCTGCTTCAAGTGATCTCCGAAGACTCTCAAGAGTGCTGTGTATTCTGCAATGTCACCAACCGGTGTGCTGGTGGCATGGGCGTTGATATGCCCAACATCTTTTGGTTCTGCTCCAGCCATGTTCAAAGCGCCAATAACAGCTCTCGCTGCCGCAGTACCTTCAGGATCTGGAGCAGTGATGTGATGAGCGTCACTTGTGACATAACCACCGGCGAGTTCTGCATAAATTTTTGCCCCACGAGCAAGTGCATGCTCTTCTGTTTCTAGAACAAGGGCCCCAGCTCCTTCACCCATGACAAAGCCATCACGGTTGATGTCATAAGGTCTTGATGCTCTTCCAGGTTCGTCGTTACGACGAGATAGTGCATGCATGGAAGCAAAAGCTGCCATCGTCATTGGATGAATTGCGCTTTCACAACCACCAGCAACAACAATGTCTATTTCCCCTGATTGCAATCTAGTGATTGCATTGGCAATAGCTTCAGTGCCCGAAGCACATGCTGAAACCGATGTTCGAACACCACCGCGAGCGGAAATATCCATTCCGATTGCAGCTGCTGGGCCGTTAGGCATCAGCATTGGAACTGTCATAGGTAGAACTCTGCGCGTTCCTTTTTCAAGCAGCGTGTCATAGGCATCTAAAAGTGTCCAGATCCCGCCAATACCTGTTGCAAACTCTACTGAGAGACGTTCTGGAACATAGTCAGTTATGCCAGCATCAGCCCAGGCTTCACGAGCTGCGATAAGTGCAAACTGGCTAGATGGGTCCAAGCGCTTGGTCTCTTGCAGAGTAAGCACCTCTGCAGCTTTTACCTTGGCTTGGCCGGCAAAAGTCACAGGCAGTTCATATTTGGCAACCCACTCATACTCAAGGGTACTGATCCCCGATTCCCCTGCGAGTAGTGCTTGCCAAGTTGATTTTGCGTCGCCACCGAGAGGAGTGGTTGCTCCAATCCCGGTGACAACGACTTTTTTGTTCAAGAGTTATTAGCCCTGAGCTGAGGTGATGAAGTTAACCGCATCGCCTACTGTTAGGAGGTTCTTGACTTCTTCGTCGGGGATCTTAACGCTGAATTTTTCTTCTGCGTTAACGACGATTGTCATCATTGAAATTGAGTCAATGTCTAGGTCGTTCGTGAAAGACTTCTCCATCTTCACTGAATCAGTGTCGATACCGGTCTCTTCGTTAACGATCTCGGCTAGACCTGCTAGTACTTCGTCATGCGAAAGTGCCATTAATTTGTGCTCCTTGATTGTTTGGATTTACTAGATAAAGTTTAGGGCAGAACTACCACTTGAGCGGCGAAGGCAAGACCTGCACCAAAACCAATCTGTAAGGCTAATCCAGCCGATTTAACGGTGCCATCCTTGAGTAATTGGTCCATAGCCAGTGGAATGCTGGCTGCTGAGGTATTTCCCGTATTGATGATATCTCTCGCCACAGCAACGCTCTCAGGCAGTTTTAGCTGCTTTACCATCTCATCGATGATGCGAATGTTGGCTTGGTGGGTAACTAGGGCTGAGAGGTCCTCGGCCTTGATACCAGCTACATCTAGGGCTTTTTGAGCAACTTTAGCCATTTCCCAGACCGCCCAACGGAAAACAGTTTGACCATCCTGGCGGAAAGTAGGCCATGGTTCAGTGCCATCTCTGAACTCCAAGAGCGATGAAGTCATGCTAACTGAACTCCAGTGACTGCCATCTGAACCCCAAACTGTGGGGGAGATACCTGGTTCGTCGGAAGGCCCAATGATTGCTGCTCCCGCTCCATCACCAAGTAAGAAAGATATGGAACGGTCAGTTGGATCGATAAAGTCACTCATTTTCTCGCCACCGACAACCAAAACATACTTGGCAACACCAGCACGCACTAATGCGTCTGCTTGAGCAATCCCGTAGCAATAACCAGCACAAGCTGCTGAGATGTCAAATGCGGGAGCTGGGTTTGCACCAATCAGTTCAGCAAGCAGTGTTGCAGCCGATGGTGTTTGGTGTGGGTGGGTAATGGTTCCAAAAATAACTGCACCGATTTCGGATGGCGCAATACCTGCTTTAGTGATGGCTTGATTGGCTGCGTCAACTGCCATATCCATCAGGGATTGGTCGGCACTAGCTCGTCTTCTAGTAATAATTCCAGTGCGCTGACGAATCCATTCATCGCTTGAATCGATAGGACCGGCAACATCATCATTGGTCACAACAAGATCGCCTCTGGTAGCACCAAGAGCATAAATACGAGAGTATTTGACTGCTTCGAATTGGTTGAGTTTTGCATGGGTCATTTGTTATCACCTGTTCGGCTCATTAATTCTCTTGCTGTCTCTAAATCTTTTGGTTCTTTCAATGCAACTATTTCTACTCCTGGCATTCCTCGCTTGGCAAGACCTGCCAGAGTTCCAGCAGGAGATACTTCAATCACTGCGGTAACCCCTGCTTTGAGCATTGCTTCCATGCAGAGATCCCAGCGAACGGAGTTTGCAACTTGACCAACAAGAAGATTCAAGAATTCTGTTCCGCTGGAAACTTGTTGACCCGCTTGGTTTGACCAAAGAGTTTTACTTGGGTCGTCGACAGAAAGTGTTGAAACGAACTCAGCTAGCTCGCCAACTGCAGAACTCATGTATGAAGTGTGAAAAGCACCGGCAACACTAAGCGGAATTACTTTGCTTCCCTCAGGCCCTTCCGCAACTAGTTGTTGAATTGCATCGGCAGAACCTGCTGCCACAATCTGACCCGCACCGTTGTAGTTAGCAGGAGTTAGGCCAAGTTCATCTAGCCTCGCTATTACAGTCTCAACATCGCCGCCAAGGATTGCAGCCATTCCAGCTTTATCACTTGAGGCAGCAGCTTTAGCCATTGCCTGTGCACGAAGATTTACCAACTGCATCGCTTGGTCTTGGTTGATGATGCCAGCTATTTGTGCTGCTGCAACTTCACCAACAGAGTGACCTGCAACACCAGAAATGCTAGAGAGAGATAAAAGACTTGCAGTTGCAATGCTGGCTGCAACAATCAGCGGCTGTGCAATTGCAGTGTCGCGAATAGTGTCTTCGTCACTTAGAGTTCCGTGCTTAATTAGATCTAGTGAAATACTTTCGGACATCGTCTCCAAAGTTGTTCGGTATTCAGGTAGTTCTAACCAAGAGTTCATAAACCCTGGTTTTTGGGAACCTTGACCTGGACAAAGAATAACTAGCATGACTTAGGCGTCGCCACCTGAGTTACCAGAAGTTCCAGCTGTGACATCGAGCAAGCGGTACTTATCGATTGCAAGCTGTGGAATGTGAGGCGCAACATCGCCACGAGATGCCAGTTGTTCAAGGATACGAACAACAATCGACGGACCGTCAATCTTGAATGATCTTCTGGCTGCTGCTCTGGTATCTGAGAAACCAAAACCATCAGCGCCTAGAGTTGCGTACTCACCTGGAATCCATTTACGAATTTGATCAGTTACCTGATGCATGTAGTCGCTAACACCAAGGAACGGACCAGGAGATCCGGCAAGTTTGTTAGTTAGGTAAGGAAGGGGAGCAACCTCGTTTGGATAAAGGAATTTCTTCTCATCACAAGCAAGAGCATCACGACGTAATTCGCTCCAAGAAGTTACCGACCAAATATCTGCTGAAATGTTCCAATCCTCTAGAAGTAATTGCTGAGCTTCATAAGCCCAAGGAACAGCAACACCGGAAGCTAGTATCTGTGCCTTTTTGCCAGCACCCTGACCAATACTGATGCGGTGAATACCACGAGTGATTCCCTCAACATCGACGTTTGCAGGTTCGGCTGGGTGAATGATTGGCTCGTTGTATACGGTGATGTAATAAATCACATTTGGATCTGGATGTGTTCCGCCATACATTCGCTCAATACCGGATTTGATGATGTGTCCGATTTCGTAACCGTAAGCAGGGTCGTAAGTTATTACACCTGTGTTGGTAGCAGCAAGAATAGGCGAGTGGCCATCAGCATGCTGCAGGCCTTCACCGGTAAGAGTTGTTCTACCGGCTGTTGCACCAATCATGAAGCCACGCGATAGCTGATCGGTAGCAGCCCAGATTGCATCTGCAGTCCTCTGGAAACCGAACATCGAATAGAACACGTAGAACGGAATCATCGGCTGGCCCTGGGTTGCATATGATGTTGCTACCGCTGTGAATGCTGCAACTGATCCTGCTTCATTGATTCCGGTATGCAAGATCTGTCCAGCTTCGCTTTCTTTATATGAAAGGAGCAGGTCACGATCGACCGACATGTAGTTCTGACCATGTGGGTTGTAAATCTTTGCAGTAGGGAAGAATGCGTCCATACCGAATGTTCTAGCTTCATCAGGAATGATTGGAACAATTCTTGGACCTAGTTCAGGTGTTCTCAGAAGGTCTTTGAGTAGACGAACAAAGGCCATCGTGGTTGCTACTTCTTGGGTTCCTGAACCACCCTTTGCAACGTCCCAAACCTTTTCTTCAGGAAGGGCAAACGAAACATATTTACTTCTTCGTTCAGGTAAGTATCCGCCGAGTGCCTTGCGGCGCTCGTGCATGTAATCAATTTCAGGTGTTCCGGCGGCTGGACGGTAGTAAGGCGGTTGGTAAGGATCAGCTTCCAACGCGGCATCAGTGATAGGAATGTTCATGTCATCTCTGAATGACTTCAGATTCTCTAAAGTAAGTTTCTTCATTTGGTGGGTAGCGTTTCTACCTTCGAAAGCTTTACCTAATCCATAACCCTTGATGGTCTTAGCCAAGATAACTGTTGGCTGACCTTTATGTGCCAACGCTGCTGCGTAAGCTGCGTAAATCTTCCGGTAATCATGACCACCACGCTTAAGTCCCCAGATTTGTGCATCAGTCATTGGTTCAACGAGTTTTGCAGTTCTTGGGTCGCGACCAAAGAAGTTCTCTCTGATGAAACCACCGTCCATGGTCTTGTATGTCTGGAAGTCACCGTCAGGAGTCTGGTTCATTAGATTAACTAACGCACCATCATGGTCGTTAGCTAACAGTGAATCCCATTCACGTCCCCAAACAACCTTGATTACATTCCAACCAGCACCGCGGAAGAAGGATTCAAGTTCTTGAATAATCTTTCCGTTTCCACGAACCGGTCCATCAAGTCTTTGCAGATTACAGTTCACAACGAAGGTCAAGTTATCCAGACCATCGTTAGCTGCTAACTGAAGCGCACCACGTGATTCGACTTCATCTAATTCACCATCGCCAAGATACGCCCAGACATGTTGCTCTGTAGTGTCTTTGAAGTTTCTGCCAGCAAGGTAACGGTTGAACTGTGCTTGGTAAATAGCGTTGATAGGACCGATACCCATTGACACGGTAGGGAACTGCCAGAACTCTGGCATCAAACGTGGATGAGGATAGGAAGACAAGCCGCCACCGGCATGCGATTTCTCTTGTCTAAAACCGTTTAGCTGATCTTCGCTAAGGCGCCCTTCCAGGAAAGCTCTTGCGTAAGGACCAGGGCTTGCGTGTCCTTGAATGAAAATTTGGTCGCCACCTGAAGGGTGATCTTGACCTTTGAAGAAATGGTTGAAACCAACTTCATACAGAGAAGCAGAAGATGCGTAAGTTGAGATGTGGCCACCGACTGAGATACCGGGACGCTGAGCTCGGTGCACCAAGATTGCTGCGTTCCAACGCATCCATGCGCGGTAAGTTCTCTCGATTGTTTCATCACCTGGAAATTCAGGCTCATCAGATGTTGCGATGGTATTTATGTAATCGGTGGTTGGAATTGAAGGAACGTTGAGTTGAAGCTCATGAGATCTGCGAAGAAGATTCAACATGATTTCGCGAGCACGGTTGCGACCGTGAACTCGTGCTACTGCATCAAGGGATTCGAGCCACTCGCGCGTCTCTTCTGGATCTTGATCTGGGTTGCTGCTTGCGAAAGCGTCCTGATTGTTAACGGACAACGAATCCTCGTTTCGGTTCTTTGGGGTCAAAAGGCATTTATGGCGACTTTTGACACAAAATGTATGGCGTGGCCCTGTTAGAGCCTCTTCTAAGTTTAGGGTTTGTTATGAGGGCTTGCTTGGATTAGCCCTAACCTATCTCTAAAGGAGTTTCAATGTCTTTACTCATCGGCGATCCAGCCCCGGATTTCAACTTGGTCAACCAGTTCGGTGAAACCGTTACCCTGTCTCAATTCAGAGGCTCAAAGCCTGTTGTAGTTGTTTTTTACCCTTTGTCTTTCTCAGGCGTGTGCACCGGCGAACTTTGCGAAATTAGAGATAATTTTGCCAAGTTCGACTCAAGCGATGTTGAATTGCTCGCTATTTCGGTAGATAGCAAGTTCGTCCAAAAGGTTTTCGCCGAGCAAGAGGGCTACAAGTTCTCAGTTTTGGCTGATTTTTGGCCTCACGGGCAGGTTGCACAAGATTATGGAGTGTTCCTGGAAGAGCACGGAATTGCTAACCGCGGCACATTTGTTATTGATAAATCAGGTGTTTTAGTGTCGAAATTCATAACTGCCCCTGGTCAAGCTAGATCTTTAGATGAATACGATCGCGCTCTGGCTTCTTTGAACGCTTAGCCTGCGGTATAGTTTTCTAAGCGCCACATGGCGCTGCAGTCAAGAGTCGGGCCTTTAGCTCAGTTGGTAGAGCGCCACGCTTACACCGTGGATGTCATCGGTTCGAGCCCGGTAGGGCCCACTTTTCGACTACCTCCGCCTAGATGCATGGATATTGCCTCGGCGGTAGGATTTGCCTATGGAATCCAGTTATCAACCACCAGTGCGCAAGTCTCTATCAGATGAAGAACTAGCCGCCCGCGTAAACCAAGCCACCTCATCTCACAGCGGCATCGAAGCTGTTATGGAGCTCCTAGTTGCTCAAGAGGCACTTCGAGCCCAAGAGGACTCTGAGATAGCCAATTGGGTAATTCAGATGGAGAACGACGGGTCACCTGAAGCAGTCCGAGCCTTAGCTAACTTCAGAGGTGGTTCACAGGAGCACACTCCAATCGAGGAAACCCACGATGAGCCAGTTATCGATTCTCATCCAGTTCAAGTAGAAGAACCTGCTCAAGAAACACTGCCTGCAGCAGAAGCGAATCCATTTAGTTGGTTCTTAAGAACTAATGAAGCACCAGTTGTAAAGCAATCAGAGCCGGTTGAAATAGTTGTCGAGGAACCTGTAGTAGAAGTTCCTGTTGAAGAGACTTTGGTTGTTGTTGAAGAGACTTTAGTTGTAGTTGAGGAACCTCAAGCTGTTGAAGCGAGCGTCATTGTTGAATCAGAACTGCACCGTGAAGGAACTGAAAGCATTGATGCCTTCGATCAACTACTTGCTGCAGCATCAGCAGAGGAAGAACTGACTGCTCTTGAAGAAGTCAAGGAAGTTACCAAAGCAGATAGTTCGGTCAGTAACGTAACGATTCCTTCTGATGAGAATAGGGACCGCAAGCCACTATCACAAGTGTTTGTTTGGCTAGGTGCAACTGCCACTGTAGTTCCGATCCTTCTAGTTGTTGCGCTTCTTAGTTTTGGTTTAAGTGCCAACGCGATTCTCACGGATCTGATTGTTGGATATTTGATTTCTGGAATTCTCGTTGCAACAGCTGCGCTTGCTGGAAAGCGGAGTGGTCTTTCAACTTCTATGGTTTCCAGAGCAGTGTTTGGTGTCTGGGGTAATTCACTACCGTTAGCACTGCTGTTCCTGGCGCGAGTAATCGTGACCGCCTTGATAGTTACTGTTTTCACCTTGGCACTAAATGGAGTTGAAACTAATCTTCATCTTTTTGACACTGTCGTTTTGAACGTGCTAGGAATCAATTTTTCAAAGGGCTTGATTTTTCAGGTTTTGATTCTCACAGTCGTTGCGCTGCTAACTTTCGCTAAAGGTGGCGCTTGGAGAATCATTCAAATGGTGATGAGTTGCATTGCCCTTGTCTTAGTGCTTGAAAGCTTCGGCGGGCTTCTCACAGTAAATCTAAAACTGTCAGCTCCTGGTCAATTGGGAATTATGTCCAAAGAATCTTTGGCAGGCATCGCACTGGTTGTTATGGTCTCGCTAACACTTTGGTTTGCGATTGCACCGAACCTAGCTAAATCTATTCCAATGAAACATAGGGGAGCAAAGGTCTTCGGCGCTGTTCTAGTTTCAAACTTCGTTATGCCTTTAGTTATCGCAATCCCGGTACTGCTCTGGCTAGGAGGCTCAACGAGTGGACTATTCTCTGCAGTAGCAGCTCTACCGAAGTGGTCCTCTGGCGCATTGCTGAGCGGTGTTGAACTGAGTTTGATCTACATAGCCTTCATAACTTTAAAGACAGCAACTTTTGATCTGGTCGCATTAGTCAGATTGAAATCCAACGCGGTTGCTACCGCTACAACTTTCGCTGTGGTGGTTGTTCTGTTGGTTTTATTTGCTCAGCAACCGATTGCTCAACAAGTTGAGTATCTACTAAATGTATTTGTGCTGGCGGCTGCCCTACTTGCAGGGTGGATTGGAATGTTCGCAGCTGATGTTGCTCTTCGAAAGATCGCATATCACGAATTGTCACTTTCGAGGTCATATGGTTTCTATAAGAAGTTCAATGTGCTTTCATTTGTTCTCTGGGTTCTGTCTCTTGTCAGTGCAGTGGCGTTCATACCAGTTGACCTTCGAGGCTTTAGTTTCTTTGGCTTCGCATTACCTATGCTTGGTTTAGAGGCGAACCTAGGTTCGGCAGCTCTTGGTTTCCTAGTAACAGTGTTGCTTGGAATCGTTTTGACGATCGCGGCCCGCATTCCGCAGATTCGTAAGCAGGAACGTGAAGTGCTTGCCGTTGAGTCAAGACGCGAACAACTAAACGACATTTTCGTTGGTCAAGAATAATGAGCGTTACGGTTCAAAATTTCTGTGCTGCGGCAAATAACATTTGGCCCACCCACAACAAGGAAGATTGGGACGTGGTTGGCCTAGTCCTAGGTTCAAATCCACAGGCTATAACTAAGGTTTTGCTAACCGTTGATGTCACAGCTGAGGTGGTAGACCAGGCAATTGCAAGCGGTGTTGATTTGATTTTTGCGCACCACCCATTCTTACTCAGGGGAGTCACTGACTTAGTTGATGACAGCGCTAAGGGTAACCTCGTTGCAAAACTAATCAAATCTGGGATTGCTCTCTACTCAGCTCACACCAATGCTGATGTTGTTACTACCGGTACCTCAGCTGTGCTAGCCCAACATTTGGGACTGCGATCTAGTAAACCGCTTGCCCCACTAACTGATGGTGTTCAAGGAATTGGCGTGATCGGAGAGCTAGAGGCAAGGCTCACTCTCGGTGATTTGGCTGCAAAGTTGAATTCCTTTCTTCCACAGACCGCCACCGGGGTCAGAGTTGCAGGGGATTTCGAGAGAGAAGTATCTAAAGTTGCTCTGTGTGCAGGGGCGGGGGATTCCTACCTTGCTCTTGCTTTGGACTCAGGAGCTGATGTCTACATCACCTCTGATTTACGCCATCACCCAGCACAAGAGATACTTGAACTAGCCAAAGCTAGGAATGTTGATTTTTCTCTGATCGATATCTCGCACTGGGCAGCGGAATTTCTTTGGTTGGCCACAGCTAAAGAGCAGTTAGCAAAAGAATTACCTAGCCTTGAATTAGAGATCTGTGACATCAGAACTGATGTCTTTGATTTTCTGATGAACAACCCAATAAACCAATAAGGATTTAGTGCATGAAACTGGATAAAATCGGCCAATCGGCCTTACTTCGTTTAGCTGAAATCGATTTGGAAGTTGCCCAAATCAAGCATGAGATCACTTCTGCCATTGATTCCAAGGAACTCGCAGCGATGCGATCGGAACATGCCAGCGTCGCCGGTGAACTGATTGCCGCCAGAACTACTGTGGAGAACCTAGAGGCTAACCAAACACGCGCCGATGATGATCTGCATCTAGTCGAATCCCGTATAGCAAGAGATAAAGAGCGTCTAAATCAAACTTCGTCTTCGAAGGATGCTTTGGGTATTCAAAGTGAAATTGAATCATTGTCCAGACGTAAAGATGAACTCGAAAACACCGAACTAGCTCTGCTCGCGGATCTTGAAGATGCTCAGAAGATTTTGCAGGAAATTTCGGATCGAAGAGATGCGATCAATACCGCTATGAATCAGCTCCAATCAGATATTCAGGAAAGAGTTGATGGGTTGAAATCAAGAGGCAGAAAACTCACCGCAGACAAGGAAATATTGGTTGGCAAGATCACTTCCGATGTGTTAGCAGCCTACGAATTGTTAGCTAAGCGACAGATAGCTGTTGGCCAAGTTGTTAATCGCTCATGCTCGGCTTGTCGTATGGGGTTGACTGCCAGCGCGATTGATGCGCTAGCAACTCTCGTTGAAGATGAGATCGGCTACTGTCCTGAATGTCAAGCGATGATGGTTCGATGACCAAGGTCGTCATCATTGAAGCAGATGGTGGCTCTAGGGGAAATCCTGGACCTGCTGGTTCTGGTGCTGTATTAATAGATAAAGAATCCGGCAGCATTATTGCAGAACTTGCAATCTTCATAGGTGTGGCAACGAATAACGTTGCAGAGTATCGAGCCGTTTTAGCAGCTATTGAACTAGCTAATGAGATGGTGCCAGATGCAGATTTGTTAGTTCGAATGGATAGCAAACTTGTCGTGGAACAAATGTCAGGTCGTTGGAAGATAAAGAACGAAGGCATGCAAGAACTGTCAATTCAAATGACTGCTGCCATCGGTAGCAGAACAATCAAATTTGAATGGATGCCGAGAGAGCAGAATACCAAGGCTGATTCGCTAGCTAATGAAGCTATGGATAACCAAGCGAGCGTGACTCGTAAGTATGAAGGTATGCCAGGCACGGCAACAATCCAAGTCGTGACTCTTAGTGCTAAAACAACTGCAGCCGATTTGGAATTCAACCCAGAGTTACCCTCTTCTGTTAGAGCGCCAAGGGATGTCACCAAGAAGCTAACAACAGTGATATTGGTTAGACACGGACGCACACTACTTACTGAAAGTCATAAGATTTCTGGACGCGGAGGTGAAGATCCACAGTTAAGCACTCTAGGCCGTGAAGATGCCACCTTAGTCGCTGGTGAACTTGTGAAGGTTGGTCAGACTGGAATTTTCGCAAAGTTTCTAAAGCCAACTGCAATGATCAGTTCTCCTATTGCACGAACCCGGGAGACCGCTCAAATAATCGGCGATCGTTTAGGGCTTACGGTTTCCACTAACGAAGATATTGCCGAGATTGGTTTTGGTGAATGGGACGGACACACCAACCAAGAAGTTGCAGCTAAATGGCCAGAAGAATATAACCAATGGCGAGGTGATGTGAAGGTTTCACCTCCCGGTGGTGAATCACTAGAAGATTTTGATGAACGCGTTCAAAAGGGGAGAAGAGCTATCCTCGAAGAATTTGAAGGGCAGAGTGTTGTGGTGGTCAGCCATGTGATGCCGATCCGTGGCTTTATTAAGGCTGCCATTGACGCTAACTGGCCTGCTTACTGGCGAACCAGCATTGCACCGTGTTCGATAACAGTTTTGCGCTTCTGGGGCGACGAAGCAGCTGAAGTCTCAGTAATCAATCACACATCTCACCTGCAGGGCTTTTAGTTCCAAATAGCCTGCGATAACCTTGAAGCTGGAAGGGTCGGCTAGACGGTCGCGGTAGTGAAAACTAACGAGGAACGTCCGGGCTCCATAGAGCAGAGTGGTGGGTAACACCCACTCGGTGCAAACCGCAAGAAAGTGCAACAGAGAGTAAACCGCCACGCAAGTGGTAAGGCTGAAACGGTGGTGTAAGAGACCACCAGCGTTCTAGGCAACTAGAGCGGCTAGGTAAACCTCGCTCGGAGCAAGGTCATACAGAAGGCGTTTGAGGGCTGCTCGCCCAAGTCTTCGGGTAGACCGCTTGATGGCAGTGGTAACACTGTCGCTAGATAGATGGCCGTCACCGAAAGGTACAGAACCCGGCGTATCGGCCGACCCCTCCAACTA
>Ga0114964_10000839_pt1 | contig 22957 bp, 19 predicted proteins | sample C_131016_MF_Meta_FD_92638 | JGI IMG/M metagenome (GOLD analysis project Ga0114964, IMG submission 92638) | Freshwater microbial communities from Lake Croche, Canada to study carbon cycling - C_131016_MF_MetaG | ecosystem: Environmental > Aquatic > Freshwater > Lake | place: Lake Croche, Canada...
CGGCGTCCACCCGGTTGCTGATGACCGCAGCCACCCGCGCACCATAACGGCTTGCCCAGTCCTCGTGCTGCGCTGCACGGACCAAGGCGGCCATATTGGAGCCGCCGCCAGAAATCAAAATCACAATCGATTGCATAGGTGGGCGATTATCCGGCGCAGCGCGCCCAAGGCAAATACCTGCCTAGGGCAAGCCTTTGTCGCAACACTGACAGAAAAAAACGAACGACCGTGCTAAAACCATGTCAGGGGCACAATACCCCCATCAATCGACCATCTGGAGACGCCTTTATGGATTTGGCTTTTACCCCCGAAGAGTTGGGATTTCGCGAAGAAATACGCGCCTGGGTGCACGCCCAACTGCCACAGGACATCGCACACAAAGTACACAACGCCTTGCAATTGACGCGGGAAGACATGCAGCGTTGGGGAAAGATTTTGGGCAAAAAAGGCTGGCTTGGACACGCCTGGTCCAAGGAATTCGGTGGCCCGGGTTGGAACGCGATCCAAAAACATTTATTCGAAGAAGAGTGCGCCTTGGCGGGCGCCCCGCGTGTGGTGCCCTTCGGGCCAGTCATGGTGGCGCCCGTGATCATGGCGTTTGGCAATGCCGAGCAGCAGCAGCGGTTTTTGCCGGGCATCGCCAGCGGTGAAGTCTGGTGGAGCCAGGGCTACAGCGAACCGGGCTCTGGTTCAGACCTGGCCTCCCTCAAAACCCGCGCAGAGCGGGTGGGTGACAAATACATTGTCAATGGCCAAAAGACCTGGACTACGCTGGGCCAGTATGGCGAATGGATTTTCTGCTTGGTGCGCACCGCCACCGAAGGCAAGCCGCAAAACGGCATTAGCTTTTTGCTGATTGACATGAAGTCCCCCGGCGTCACGGTGCGCCCCATCATCCTGCTGGACGGATCTGCCGAAGTGAACGAGGTATTTTTTGACAATGTCGAAGTGCCGGCAGAAAACCTGGTCGGCGAGGAAAACAAAGGCTGGAATTACGCCAAATACCTGTTAGCCCACGAGCGCACCAATATTGCAGACGTGAACCGTGCCAAACGCGAACTCGAGCGCCTCAAACGCATCGCCAAAATAGAAGGCTTGTACGACGACATGCGCTTTCGGGACGAAATCGCTAAGCTCGAAGTCGATGTCGTGGCACTGGAGATGATGGTGCTGCGCGTACTCTCCGCGGAAAAATCAGGCAAGCAGTCCCTGGACATTGCGGGCTTGCTAAAAATCCGCGGCAGCGAAATTCAGCAGCGCTACAGCGAACTGATGATGCTGGCCGCCGGGCCTTTTGCCTTGCCCTTGATCCGCGAGGCCATGGAAGCGGGCTGGCAAGGTGACCATGTGGGGCATGCGCATTGCGCGCCCTTGGCATCGACCTATTTCAATATGCGCAAGACCACGATTTATGGTGGCAGCAACGAAGTGCAGCGCAATATCGTCTCGCAATTTGTATTGGGCTAACTGGCCGCAGACCCTAAAGGAAACACACCATGGATTTCGATTTTTCTGACGACCAAGAACAACTGCGCGACGCGGTGCGCAAATGGGTGGACAAGGCGTATACCTTTGAGCGGCGCCGTAGCATTGAAACTGCTGGCGGCTTTGACCGTAGCGCCTGGAACGAGCTGGCAGAGCTTGGCCTGTGTGGCCTGTACGTCAACGAAGAGGACGGTGGCATGGGCATGGGCCCGGTCGAGGGCATGGTGGTGATGGAAGAGTTAGGGCGTGGCATCGTGCTAGAGCCCTTGGCGCAAGCCCTAAGCTGCGGCGCGCTGCTATCGGGGTATGCGCAGGAACAGACCAAAACGCAGTGGCTGCCCAAGTTGTGCAGTGGTGAGGCCCTGGTGGTCCTGGCCTCTCAGGAGCATGGCAAGCGCTACCGGCTCGATGCTTCTTCCTGTATCGCCACGGCGGCAGGCCTCGGCTTCCAGATCAGCGGCGCCAAAAGCCTGGTGCCTGCCGGTGATCAGGCGGATGCGTTTGTGCTGTCGGCCATGGTCGATGGCCATTTGGCCCTGTTTTTGGTGGAACGCCAGACCAGCGGCGTCCAAACGCGCGGCTATGGCACACAAGACGGCGGGCGGGCCGCAGAACTGCAAATGCACAATGCGCCAGCCACCCTGATCACCCGCCATGGACTCACAGCGCTGGAACATGCCATAGACATTGGCATCGCTGCCCTATGCGCCCAAGCCGTAGGCGCCATGGACAAGACCTTGGCCATGACGGCTGAGTACATGAACACCCGCAAACAGTTTGGCGCCACTTTGTCCAGCTTTCAGGCCCTGCGCCACCGTGCGGCGGACATGAAAATGCAAGTGGAGCTAGGCCGTTCCATGAGTTACTACGCCAGTCTCAAGCTCAATGCGCCGGCGCCGGAGCGCCGCGCCGCCATGGCCCGCGCCAAGTTCCAGATCGGGCAATCGCTGCGCTACGTGGGCCAGCAGGCAGTGCAATTGCACGGCGGTATCGGCGTGACCAATGAGTACATGGTCAGCCACTACTTCAAGGCCATGACGCAAATGGAAATGTGCTACGGCGACAGCATGCACCAAATCGGTGAGGTGTCGGCACGCATGCAGGACACAGCCGGGGTGTTTGCCTAAGGCGGCAGGCTTGGCCGGGCCGGCGGCGCAGCGGGTGCCCGCCAGCGCCGGCGTATAGGGGCCCTTAGCGCTTGCGGGCAGCCTAGGGCAAACCACCCCCGGCCACCCGACTAGCGCACAGCAAATGGGCCCCGCTGCGCGCCGCCCCAGCACAGACATCAAGGAGTAAAGCATTGCAGATAAGATGCTTGCGCCTCGCGTTACCACGCCCTTAAGGTATTGGGCAAACGCAAAATTCGCTTTTCGACAAACCCTTGCACTGACGTCCAACAATGAAAACTATGCGTTCTATGCCCCTGCCAGTCCCTTCTTTGTGGCTGGCCGCCAGCCTCTCGGTAATGTTGCTAAATGCTTGCGGCAATAAAGAGGCATCGCCTGCTGGCGCTGTAGTTGCTGGAAATAGTGCAAGCACAACGCCCAGCGGCGGCGGTGCATCGGCGCCTGGCGCACCCGCCAGCGGAGGGTCCGCTGCGACAGCCCCGATGCCACCCGTGACTGTCAGTACCGTGGTCGTGGAGCAAAAAGATTTGGCCGTGCGCTTGCGGGCCACGGGCGTGGTATCGCCCATTAACAGTGTGGACGTGAAGGCGCAAACCAATTCCATCATCGCAAAAGTGCATGTGCGCGATGGGCAATTCGTCAAGAACGGTGATCTCTTGTTTACCCTGGACGCCCGCACCGAAGATGCCAACATAGTCAAAGCCCAGGCCCAGTTAGCCAAGGACAGCGCCTCACTGGCCGATGCCCAGCGACAACTTAAGCGCACGCAGGACCTGGCCGCGCAAAACTTTATTGCCCAGGGCCAGGTGGACACGGCAAAGGCCAATGTGGAAGTGTGGACGGCCACGGTCAACGCGGATAATGCGGCTATCGACGGCGCTCGCGTAGCCCAATCCTATGCCCGCATCTTGGCACCGCAAGCGGGCCGCATCGGCACCGTCAATGTTTCCAATGGCGCCACGGTGCAGGCCAACATAACTAACCTGCTCACCATCACGCAGGTCAACCCCATTGCCGTCACCTTTGCCCTACCCCAGCGCAATATCGCCGACGCCCTTTCCGCGCTCAAGGCCGGTGGCGCGCCAGTGACCGCCACACTGGCGGACAACGGCGGCCAATTCAAAGGCAAACTGCAGTTTGTAGATAGCCAAATTGACGCTACGTCCGGCTCTGTCAAAGCAAAAGCGTATTTCAAAAACGACGAAGAAAAACTCTGGCCTGGCGCATTTGTCGAGGTACAGCAGACCCTGCGTGAAATTAAGGAAGCCTTGGTGATCCCCCAAGGCGCCGTGATTTACAGCGCCAAAGGGCCCTTCGCCTACGCGGTCGAAAACGGTAAAGCCGTGGCGCGGCCCCTGAAAATTGTGCAAGCGCAAGGGACTGAAATTGCGGTAACCGGCGTCACCCTGGGCGAGTCGATTATTGTGGAGGGCAAACAAAATGTGCGCCCCGGCGCACCGGTGCTAGAGCGCAGCAAAGACGCAGCTAAAGATCCCAAGGCCGCGGCCAGCAGCCCTGAAGCCCCCGCGTCCAAAGCGAGCGCACCATGAATTTTTCTGAGATTTTTATCCGCCGTCCGGTGATGACGGTGCTCTTGAACCTGAGTATTTTTTTGGCGGGGGTAATTGGTTTGCGCAGCATTCCGGTGGCTGCGCTGCCCAGTTATGACACCCCGGTGCTCAATGTGACGGCCTCCCTGCCCGGCGCCAACCCAGACACCATGGCTACGTCGGTTGCCTTGCCGCTGGAAAAGCAGTTTCAGACGGTTCCCGGCCTCAAGACCATTAGCTCCACCAGCACGCTGGGCCAAACCTCGCTGACGCTGGAATTTGAAGAGGGTCGCAATATCGATGCCGCCGCCGTCGACGTGCAGGCCGCCTTGCTGCGCGCCCAACGCAACTTGCCGCCGGACATGAGCAATCCGCCGTCCTATCGCAAGGTCAACCCCGCAGACTCCCCTATTTTGTTCCTGACCTTGACCTCGCCCTCGCTTTCGCCACAAGAGTTGCAGGACTACGCAGAGCACCTGATTTCGCCCACAATGTCCACCATCGACGGTGTGGCGCAAGTGACTATTTACGGTGCCAAGCGGTTTGCGGTACGGGTTCGCGTCAAACCAGAAGCGCTGGCGAGCATGGGTATCGCACTCGACGATGTGAGCGCCGCCCTGCGCTCGGCCAATGTGAATACACCCGTAGGTACCTTAGATGGACCGACGCAAACCCTGGTGTTGCAGGCGAACAAACAATTAAGTACTGCGCGCGAATTTGGCAACCTCATCATTAGCAACAAAGGCGGCAACCCAGTGCGCCTGCGCGATGTAGCCAAGGTCGAAGACAGCGTGGAAAACATGCGTGCCTGGGCTACCTTTAATGGCGAGAATGCCATCACGATTGCCGTCCAACGTCAGCCTGGCGCCAACACCGTCAAGGTGGTGGACACCATACGCGCCGCCTTGCCCAATTTGCAATCGCAAATGCCCGGCTCGGTGGTGCTGACCCCGATCAATGATCGCTCCATCTCGGTACGCGACGCCCTGCATGATGTATCTCTCACCATGGCCGGTACGGTGGCCTTGGTGGTACTGGTGATTTTTTTATTCCTGCGCCGCTTTGTGGCCACCGCTATTCCTACGCTGTCTTTGCCTATTTCACTGATGGGTGCCATCGCTCTGCTGTGGGGCATGAGTTACAGCTTAGACAATATTTCCCTGTTGGGCATGACACTGGCCGTGGGCCTGGTAGTGGACGATGCCATCGTGGTGCTGGAGAACATCATCCGCCACGTAGAAGACGGAGAAGCGCCCTTCAGTGCAGCCATCATGGGTTCGCGGGAAGTGGGCTTCACGATCGTGTCGATTTCCACCTCCTTGATCGCGGTGTTTATTCCCATCTTTTTTATGCCGGGCGTGATCGGTTTGCTGTTCCACGAATTCGCGGTCGTGGTCAGCCTGGCTATTTTGGTGTCGGCCTTTGTATCCCTGTCGCTGGTGCCCATGCTGGCCAGTCGCTTTTTAAAGGCGGAGTCGCACCAAGCCAAACCGGGCGCGATCGTACGTTCGTTTGAACGCGGCTTTGACGCCATGCTCGCGGGCTACACCCGCATGCTCAATCTGTCGCTGCGTTGGCGCAAAACCGTTTTGTTGATTGCGGTTGCCACTTTCTTTGGCACGGTGTACTTGGTCAACATTATTCCCAAAGGTTTTTTCCCAGAAGAGGACATCGGACAAATCACCGTCAGCACCGAGGCCAACGAAGACATTTCCTTTGCCGCCATGGTCAAGCTGCAAGAGCGCGCTGCCAACATCATCCGCAACGATGAAAACGTGGCTGCGGTGAACTCTTTTATTGGTGGGAATAACGGCCAGAACGCGGGTCGTATGTTTGTCTCGCTCAAACCTACTGGTGAGCGCCTTCCGGCGAAAAAAGTGATTGAGAACTTGCGTAAAAAATTGCGCTCTATCGCCGGCTTGAACGTATTTATGCGGCCGGTTCAAAACTTGCAATTGGGTGGGCGTACCAGCAAGGCGCAGTTTCAGTATGTGCTACAAAGTGTGCGCGCCGATGAACTGAACACCTGGGCAGGCAAACTGCAAGAAAAATTGCGCGCCGACCCTCTGTTTCGCGATGTGACCAGCGACGCGCAGTTTCGCGCCTTGCAAGCCCAACTCAAGATCGACCGCGACAGGGCCAACAGCCTCGGGGTCAGCATGGAGGCGGTGCGCTCGGCCCTTTTCAGCGCTTTTGGCGAGCGCCAGGTGTCCACCATCTACCTGCCCACCGACAGCTACCAGGTCATCATGGAAGTGGCCCCCGAAGCCAAGCAAGATGAGCAGGCCCTGGCGGGTATTTATGTGCGCTCCAATACCGGCGCTCTGGTACCCATGAGCAACTTCACCACGGTCGAGCGCATGATGGGTGCCACCGCCATCAACCACGTCGGCCAATTGCAAGCAGTCACGATTTCCTTCAATCTGGCGCCGGGCGCAGCCCTGGGCGATGCGACCACCAAAATCGACCAGGCCCGCGAAACTATCCAACTGCCTTCGTCCATCATCACCTCCTATGGCGGCGATGCAGCGGTGTTCAAAAGCTCGCAGGGTGGCCAGATGGTGCTGATCGTGGCGGCGTTGTTGGTGATTTATGTGCTGCTGGGCGTGCTCTATGAGAGCTACATCCACCCGCTGACGATTCTGGCGGGGCTCCCTTCAGCGGCCATGGGGGCATTGGCGACTTTGATGTGGTTCGGGCAAGACCTGACGCTCATCGCCACCATTGGCGTGATGATGCTGATCGGCATCGTTAAGAAAAACGCCATCATGATGATTGACTTCGCCTTGCAAGCCCAGCGAGAAGAAGGCATGAGCCCGGAGCAAGCGATTCACGCTGCCTGCGTGATGCGTTTCCGTCCGATCATGATGACCTCGCTGGCAGCGCTTTTCGGTGCCTTGCCGATTGCCCTGGGTGTAGGTGCGGGCGCCGAATTACGCCAGCCCCTGGGCCTGGCCGTAGTAGGCGGACTGGTGTTTTCGCAAGCGATAACGCTATTCATTACGCCGGTCATTTATCTGGCCATGAACCGTTTTAGCGGTACCGGCCCGATTACCAACCCGACACTCGACGTATCCTGAAACCGCTTAGCCCGGTGTTTTCGGCAGAGGCCTAGCCAAGTCCAAGGCGCTTTAAAAAAGAATATTTGCCAAATTTAGCGCCAAAAGTGGCGGTCGCGGTGTCCATAGCCCCACGGGATGACCACGGTCGGCGTGAACAGGGGGCGGTAATTGGCAACGGGGTAGTACACGCTGGGAGCGGGTACGCTGATGTAGGTCACGCTAGGCTGGGTGTACACCGGGTTGGATGAGGAAATAACTGTCGTTTGTGCTGGTGCCTGTGGCATCAGCCCGTTGGCAGGCGCCACTTGCAAAGCGATGCTAGGGCCGGGGTCCTGGGCCATTTGTACGCTGTATTGCTTGCCTCCAAACTCATAAAGAACCTGGTAGCCGCTGGTGCGGCTTTCCATGAAATTTTGCACGGTGCAGCGTTCCACGTTCTGTACCCGGTCTCCGCCCGGACCTTCTACCCGATCGCCAATGACAGCGCCGCCCACCATACCGATGGCCGTGGCCGCGGCGCGCTCTGCACCGCGCCCTCCCACCGAGTTACCAATAGCCGCTCCAGCCAAGGCTCCGAGAATGGCACCGGCGCCACTACTGGGCTGCTGATAACTGATTTGCTCATTACTGCACACCCGGTGTGGCACAGCCACCTGCTGGATGATGGGCGTCGAAGACAAAACCCGACCCACGTCTTGGGCCCATCCCGCGCCTGCGGCGCATAGCATCATGGTGCTTATCAGGGAAGTTTTCATGCGTTTCTCCTAGTGGCTAGGTAGCCCAATTGCACTTTGCGCCAGGCAAATACCCACGCATGGCAGCTTAACGGGGTCTGGGCGATTTTGGTTGACAGACTTTACCAACTCCCTACGCGTCGCGATGCCGGGATGGGCTTGCAAAGGCAAACGATAATCGCCCTCGATGCCCATCCCTGGCGATGGTGACCACCACCCATGACCTCAGTCCCTTGAATTCCGACCCCTCTTCCCCTGCCGCCCAAGAGCCAGAAAGCGCTTTGCACCTGTTTTGGCGCATGGTCCTCGTACTGGCAGCCCTGGCCATGGTGCCCACCCTGTGGCCCGGCTTGGATCTGGATGCCGCGACCTGGTTCGCCGGACCGGGCAGCGCGCAGCACATCATTCAATGGTGGTGGGTAGAACTTATCAATCTCTACGTGCCCGCTTTTTTTCGAGGTGTCGTGTTGGTGGCACTGGTCGGCTGGGTAGTGGTCAGTCTGCGCCCGGCCTACCGCCATTGGCGCATGCCACTGGCTTTCGTGGTGCTTTCGGGCGCACTAGGCCCCGGTCTGTTGGTCAATAGCGGCTTTAAAGAACACTGGCAACGCGCACGTCCCTTTGAAGTGCAAAATTTTGGCGGTACAGCGCAATTTACCCGGGCTGGCCTGATCACCGACCAATGCAATAACAACTGCGCATTTGTAAGCGGCCATGTGGCCTGCGGCATTTTCTTTGCATCGCTGATGCTGGTATCGCCGCGCAAACGCCGGTGGTGGGCTGTGACGGGCCTGGGGGCAGCTGCCCTGATTGGTTTTGCCCGCATGGCCGATATGGCGCATTGGCTGAGCGATGTGCTCTGGGCCGGGCCGATTACCTTGGTATGCAGCTGGGCGATTTGGCTGGCGCTGTCACGGCTCTATAAGCAGGAGCAAGTGCCAGGTGCAGTGGATACCCACAGTGCGTAGGCGCGTACGCTGCAGAGTCCAAGTCCGGCACCTGACCTAGGCGGACGGCACAACACTTGGCACGTTTGCCGCCAGCCCGTCCAGCACGCTTGGATAGCGCAATACCAGTCGCAGTTCCCGCTTCATGCGTCGGTTGTCCATGCGCCGAGACTCTGCCAAAAAACTCATTTGCATAGGCGACAACACGGCCGCCAAAGGCCCACGTGCCATGCGGGGCGGTAATGGCAAGCGGTACAGTTTTGGGGCCGCGTCCATATAGTCGCCCATCTTCATGACCGCATCGTCGTTGACGTTGTAAACACCCTGCGCACGTCCGCGCCACAAGGCCAACACACAGGCACGCGCCAAATCGTCGGCATGGATGTGGTTGGTGTACACATCGTCCTCGACCCGTAGCACCGGCGTAGCTTTTTGCAAGCGCGCCAGTGGCGTGCCGCCTTCCCGGTCGGGCGCATAAATGCCGGGGATGCGAAGCACACGCGTATGTGCCCCGGTGGCACGCCCGAAATAGCGAACATGGCTTTCCGCATCCACACGCCGATGCGCCCGTTCGGTGTGGGGCTGCAAAGCGCGCACTTCGGACACCCATTGCCCCTGGCAATCGCCATAGACGCCAGTTGTGGACCCATAGACCACGGCCTCTGGCCCTGAGCGCAGGCGCAAAGCTTGCAGGACATGCGCAGTGCGCAAATCTTGGCTACCGGAGGGTGCAGGCGGGGCCAGATGCAGCACACGCTGACCCAAAGCCGCTAAGCGGCGCAGGCTGCTTGCATCGTCCAAATTGCCCAATAGCGGCATGATGCCGGCCGCGCGCAAAGATGCCAAGCGCGCCGCTTGCGAGGTGAGCGCCAACACGCGCACACGCGGCGCGAGTAAGCGTGCAACGCGCATGCCCACGTCACCACAACCGACGATGAGTACGCGACTGCGCCGAAAACGCGCCGGCAATGCGCCTAATGGGCTTTGGTTTGAGGGCAAAATCGGGGCTTACGCTTGTTGAAAACCCCAAGGATAACCATAACGATGAATGCCAGCGCCGCCTCTTTCGCCATTTCGGTTCAGCCCAGCGGCATACAGTTTGACGCCCAGCCCGATGAAAGCCTGCTTGCCGCGGGCATCCGCCAGGGCATAGGCCTGCCCTATGGCTGCAAAGACGGGGCTTGCGGATCCTGCAAATGCAAATTGGTATTAGGCCAGGTGCAGCAGAGTAATTTCCAGCGCAAGGCACTGAGCGAAGAAGAAGAGGCGCAGGGATTTGTGCTCACTTGCAGCGCCCGTGCCCTGAGTGATGTCACGCTGGAATCACGCCAGGTGACGCCCGCTGGTGCACTACCGGTTAAAAAAATGCCCACCCGCGTGAGCAGCTTGGTGCGCAAGACCGAAGACGTGATGCTGATGCAATTGCAATTGCCGGCCAACGACACGTTTGTCTACCGCGCGGGGCAGTATGTCGAATTCATTTTGCGTGACGGTGCGCGCCGTTCTTACTCTATGGCCAATGCGCCAGACAAGGGGCCAGGCCTGGAGCTGCATATCCGCCACATGCCCGGCGGTCGCTTTACCGACCAGGTATTTGGCACGATGAAAGAAAAAGATATTTTGCGCATCGAAGGACCTATGGGCTCGTTTTTCCTGCGCGAAGACTCGGAAAAACCCATGGTGTTTCTGGCCTCCGGCACCGGTTTTGCGCCGCTCAAGGCTTTGCTGGAGCATATGCAGCACTGCGGTATCACCCGCCCAGTCACGCTGTACTGGGGCGGGCGCCGACCTGCCGATTTATACCTGGACGATTGGGTGCAAGCGCAGTGCGCCGCCATGCCGAATTTGCGCTACGTGCCCGTGGTCTCCGATGCCCTGCCCGAAGATGCCTGGCAAGGCCGCACCGGTTTTGTTCACCATGCGGTGCTGGAAGATTTCCCGGACTTGTCCAGCTACCAAGTCTATGCCTGCGGCGCGCCGATCGTGGTGGACTCTGCCAAGCGCGACTTTGGTGCGCAGGCCGGTTTACCCGCTGAAGAATTTTTTGCCGACGCCTTTACTTCGGAGGCAGATAAGCATTAGGCGGTTCATCGGAGCCGTCCGCTAGTGAAGTGCTCGGCCGCTGGCTCAGCACCACCGCCAGCACCACCACCAACGCGCCGGCCTGGGCCATCGGTGTCATGAGCTCTGCCAGATAAATCCAGCCAAATAAGGCAGCAAATACCGGCTCCATGGCATAAATAATCGCCGCCTGCTCAGCAGAGACATGGGTTTGCGCAAGCGCCTGCAAAAAGAAGGTCGCGGCCGATGCCAGTGCACCAAGGAACAGTAAACCGAGCAGGACTTCGAGACTGATCACTTCGGGCAGGCTCAGTACCCGCGCGGACCCGCTATCGAACAGCATCCACACCAGACCCATGGCCGCCATGCACCAAACCTGAGCGGCTGCAAGCTGAACCGCCGAGTGCAGGGGCGCCCGCGCCGACATACCCATGGTGTAAACCGCGTAGGCCAGTGCCGCAAACAGCGTGGCCGCATCGGCCCACAGGTCGGCTTCGCCGTCGTAAGACATCATGCCTATGCCCACACACGCCAAAGCTGCGGCAACAAAAATCAGCCAGCCGGGCCGCCCGCCCAGCAATAGGCCCAACAAAGGCACCATCAGCACATTGAGGCTGGTAAGGAAAGCGCTGCGGTTGGAGGCTATGAACTGCAAGCCATAGGCCTGCGCCGCCATAGAAAAAAGCGCTAACGCGCCCAGCCAGAAACCATCACGCCAGGCAGCCAAGCTGATGTCCGGCACAAAAGGCAGCATGCAAAGCGCTGCAATGCAAAAACGCAAGGTGGTAATTTCTACGCCACTGAGCACCCCAGTGGCTACTTTGAGCACCGGAAATGTCATGCCCCATACCACTGTCACCAGCAGCAAGAGCAGGGGGTAGCGGTAATGCATGCGCTGTGGCGCCATGGGGGCCTATTCGCCCAGATAAGCAGCACGCACTTTCGGGTCATTGAGCATTTGCTTGGCGTCCCCGTTCATAGTGATGATGCCCGACTCCATCACATAGCCGCGGTTGGCTATAGACAAAGCACGGCTGGCGTTTTGCTCTACCAAGAGCACCGTCACGCCTTGCGCAAACACGTCTTGTACCACTTCAAAAATCTTATCCACCATCAAGGGGGACAAGCCCATGGAGGGCTCGTCCAGCAACAGCACTTTGGGGCGGCTCATCAAAGCACGGCCCATGGCCAGCATTTGCTGCTCACCGCCGGACATAGTGCCCGCTAATTGGGTGCGGCGCTCTTTGAGGCGCGGGAAGATGGCAAACATTTTTTCAATGTCGTCCTCGATACCCTGCTTGTCGTCGCGGATGTACGCGCCCATGTAGAGGTTCTCCATGATGGACATGCGCGTAAACACACCGCGCCCTTCGGGCACCATGGCCAGGCCTTGCTTGACCAGGTCCCAGGGGCCTTGGCCGCGAATGCTTTTGCCCCTATAGACAATGTCGCCCCCGGCTAATGGCAGGGTGCCGGTAATGGCTTTCATGGTGGTGGTTTTGCCCGCACCGTTAGAGCCAATCAGGGTTACCAATTCGCCTTCGCGGACTTCGAAATCCACCCCTTTGACGGCCTGGATGCCGCCATAGGCGACTTGCAGTCCGCTCACTTGGAGCAATGTGTTGCTGGTCATATGCTTTCCTTCTAGGCTGGCACGCGCCGCCCCGGTAGATAAAGAGGTTTTAGTGGCCGCTGGTGCCCAGGTAGGCTTCGATCACTTTGCTGTCTTTTTGTACTTCGGCCGGCGTGCCATCGGCAATTTGCTTGCCGTAGTCCAGCACGGTGACACGGTCACATAAACCCATCACCAGCTTGACGTCATGCTCAATGAGCAAAATCGTGCGCTGGTCATTGCGGATGCGGTCTATGAGTTCGCGCAGCATGATTTTTTCGGTGGCATTCATACCCGCTGCCGGTTCGTCCAGCGCGATAAGTTGCGGATCGGTCGCCAGTGCACGGGCGATCTCTAAGCGACGCTGGTCGCCATAGCTCAAAGTGCGGGCTTTGTAATCGGCAAATTTGCCAATACCCACGTAGTCCAGCAGTTCCTGCGCGCGTTGGGTAATCTGTGCTTCCTCGGCCTTAAAACCAGCGGTACGGAACATCGCGCCCAACAGGCCAGAATGGGTGCGTACATGGCGACCCACCATGACATTTTCTAAGGCCGTCATTTCAGCAAACAGGCGGATGTTTTGAAAGGTACGCGCGATACCGGCTTGGGCCACCGTATGCACTGCAGTAGGTTGGTAGGCCTTACCGGCCAGGGCAAAGTGACCACTGTCAGGCGTGTACAAACCAGTTAGCACGTTAAAGAAAGTGGTCTTGCCCGCGCCATTGGGGCCAATGAGGCCATAAACCTGGCCACGCTCTATGGTGATGCCTACATCGCTTAAGGCTTGCAGACCGCCAAAGCGCTTAGAGACGCCGGAGACTTGCAAAACAATGTCTTTGGTCGGGGATGTTGCTGCTGTGCTCATGTACATCCTCTTTCTTAAGCTTTGGGCGCATTGGACAAGGATTTGCCGTGCTCTGGCGAGGGCCACAGGCCACGCGGACGCATCAGCATGATCGTCACCATCGCCAAAGCAATGAGTAGCTGGCGCAAGATGGAGGCATCTAAACGCCCGTCGGTCATTGTTTGCAAGGGACCGGCCACATAGCGCAAGACCTCGGGCAGCGCCGAGAGCAGCACCGCGCCCAAAATCACGCCAGGCAAATGCCCGATGCCGCCGAGCACCACCATGGCCACAATCATCACCGACTCCATCAGGCTAAACGACTCGGGCGAAATAAAGCCTTGGAAGGAGGCAAACATAGCCCCTGAGACACCACCGAAGGTAGCACCCATGCCAAAGGCCGTGAGCTTGAGGTTGCGGGTGTTAATGCCCATGGCCTTGGCCGCGATCTCATCTTCGCGAATCGCCATCCAGGCCCGGCCTATTCGCGATTGCTCCAAGCGGTGCGATATCAAAATACTGATGAGCACCAAGGCCAAAAACAGGTAGTAATAGAGAGAGACCGAGGCGAACTCCATGCTGCCCAGCACCATTTTTTTACCAATATTGATGCCAAAAAATTGCAGCGAATCAATTTGACCTATGCCTTTGGGTCCGTTGGTGATATTGACCGGGTTATCCAAATTATTCAGGAACACGCGAATGATTTCGCCAAAGCCCAGGGTCACGATGGCTAGGTAGTCGCCACGCAGTCGCAGCGTAGGCGCGCCCAGCAGCACGCCGAAGATGCCGGCCAGGCCTGCGCCCAGCATCAGCACCAGCCAAATCGGCGTATGCATACCGGTGGGATAGGCAGCGGCCAACCAGGCGAATGTTTCGGTCAGGTGCGGTGAATTGAGCAGGCCATAGCTGTAGGCGCCGATCGCAAAAAAAGCGACGTAACCCAAGTCCAGCAAACCGGCATAGCCCACCACGATGTTGAGCCCCAGCGCGAGCAGCACATAGAGCAATGCCATATCGGCAATACGCACCCAGGCGTTCCCAAAGGTTTGCAAAACTAGCGGAAACACCAGCATCAGCGCCGCAAGCAGCGCGTAACGAATCAAACTTTTTTGTGTCATGGCCATCTTCCCCTTAAGCCCGGTCTGCCACGCGCTCGCCCAGCAGTCCCGAGGGGCGCAGGGTCAAGACGATGATGAGCACCACAAAGGCAAAGATGTCCGAGTAATGGCTGCCCAGTACACCGCCGGTCCAGTCGCCGATATAGCCTGCGCCAATCGATTCAATCAAGCCCAGCAAAATCGCCCCTACTACCGCGCCAGCCAGGTTACCGATACCGCCAAATACCGCTGCGGTAAAAGCTTTGAGGCCAGGCAAAAAGCCCATGGCGTGCTGCGCCGTTCCATAGTTGGAGGCATACATCACGCCGGCAATCGCGGCCAATACGGCGCCGATCACAAAAGTAGCCGAAATCACCACATCGGGTTTGACCCCCATGAGCCCGGCCACGCGCGGGTTTTCTGCGGTGGCACGCATGGCACGTCCGAGCTTGGTGAAATTGACCAGCCAGGTCAGCAGCGCCAGGGATACGGCCGTGAAGACCAAGATCATGACCTGCGTGGGCGTGATCACCGCACCCAATATATTGAAGGGTTCGCTAGGCAGTAAGGTGGGGTAGGACTTGAAGTTGGGCTTCCAGATAATCATGGCCAGGGTCTGTAAAAGAATGGACATGCCGATCGCGGTAATCAAGGGGGCCAGTTTGGGGCTGTTGCGCAAAGGGCGGTAGGCGATTTTTTCAATGATGAAATTGAGTACCGCCGCCACCACACAGGCCACCACCAGGGCGATCAACAAAATCACATAGCCGGGCCAGTCAGGCTGCGCCGGGCGCAGCACACCGATCACGGTCCAGCTGGTCAGCGCACCGACCATCATCACCTCGCCATGGGCGAAATTAATCAGGTTGATGATGCCGTACACCATGGTGTAACCCAGAGCGATGAGCGCGTACATGCTGCCCAGCACCAGGCCATTAATGACCTGTTGTACAAAAATATCCATAGATAACTCCGAAGTTGGATGGCCGGGCCAGATGCGAACCCGGGTGCGCGCTAAGCGTTTGATGGCAACAAACCGGTCATTGCAGCGCAGAACTGCAGGCCGATTGCCGCATCGTGGGATTCTAGCCCTGTGGCCTGCCATACCGCCGTTTCCAGGGCTCGGGGTTTACCCGTCTTTGACAAATGCCAATAGCCGAGTAGCACAGGCTTTAAGCCGGTCCTTTAGCTGCCACATTGCGCGCGCGCAACTCACGCAATTTTTCGGCAATGCGAATTTCCAACCCGCGCTCGACCGGCTGATAAAACTGCATGTCTTGCATGCCCTCGGGCAAATAGCGCTCGCCCGCCGCAAAAGCGCCTTCCTCGTCGTGGGCATAGCGGTAGTTTTTGCCGTAGTCCAGGTCTTTCATTAAGGTGGTGGGCGCATTGCGCAAATGCAGTGGCACCGGGCGTGTGCCCTCTTTTTTGACCAGCGCTTTGACTTCCTTGAAAGCTTTGTACACCGCATTGGATTTAGGCGCCATAGCCAGATAAATCACACACTGGGCCAGCGTCAATTCGCCTTCGGGGCTGCCCAGGCGTTCGTACACATCCGCTGCGTCGAGCGCCATACGCAAAGCGCGCGGATCGGCCATGCCGATATCCTCGCTGGCCATGCGTATCAATCGCCGCGCCAGATACCGGGGTTCGGCACCCCCATCGAGCATGCGCACAAACCAATACAGTGCGGCGTCCGGGTCCGAACCACGCACGGATTTATGCAAAGCCGAAATCGTGTCGTAAAACTGTTCTCCGCCTTTGTCGTAGCGACGCATGCGCTCGCCCAGCACCTTGAGTAGCCAAGCATCGTCAATCTGCGCGCGCTTTTCCTGCTGTGCTGCGGCGGCCAAAGTCTCCAAGGTATTGAGCAAGCGGCGCGCATCGCCATCGGCATAGCCCACCAGGCGCTGCGCGGCCGCATCGTCCAGCGCAGGCACCGCATCCAAGGCACGCGCTTTGGCAATCAATTGCGCGAGCGCCTCTTCGCCCAGGGCTTGCAATACATACACCGCCGCCCGCGACAAAAGCGCCGAGTTCACTTCGAAAGACGGATTTTCGGTAGTGGCGCCAATAAAGGTAAACAAACCGCTTTCCACATGCGGCAAAAAAGCATCTTGCTGGCTTTTGTTAAAGCGGTGTACCTCATCGACAAACACCAGGGTGCGCCGCGGGGTCAGGCCCTCGCGTGACAGTTGCGCCCGCTCCACCGCTTCGCGAATTTCTTTGATGCCTCCCAGCACCGCGCTGATGCTGATGAAGTCGGCGTCAAACGCATCGGCCATCAAGCGCGCAATCGTAGTTTTACCGGTGCCCGGCGGGCCCCACAAAATACAGCTGTGCGGCGTGCCCGATTCAAAAGCCAGTCGCAGCGCCATGCCCTCGCCCAGGACCTGCGACTGACCAATCACCTCGGCCAGAGTGCGCGGACGCAATCGCTCGGCTAGCGGTATGTGGTTGGAGGGCTTAGTGGACATGCGGGGAGTGGCGCAAAAAATGAAACTGTGGAGCTAAGTACCTCTCAGCCTGTGCGGGCTAGTGCAGCGCAGGCTGTTTGGGGCACAGCTTTTGAGTGTAGTGGAGGCGCACAGCGGCTTAGTCAATGCTCAGCCACCGTCCAGGCGTTGCGCCTCCCGCGCTGCCGTGGGCCGGTCCATTTGCACCGCCTCAACCAATTGGGCCTCCAACAGAGCGACCGCCGGCGCCAAAGTGCCTGGCGCCCGGTGCAAAGCAATCTCAATTTCCGGTAAGCGCGGCAAATGCTGCTCATCGCCCAGCACCCGCCACTGCGAAGGCACCATGCTTTGCGCCACGACGGTCAGTGCCAGCCCGCCGGACACTGCAATCATCCCGCCGGCAAAACTCTGGCTGGTATAGGCAATGCGCCAGGGGATAGCGGCGGCATCCAGCGCGGCCAAAGCATGCTCGCGAAACACACAGCCCTCGGGAAACAGCGCCAAAGGCAAAGGTGTCTCCTGGTGCGCCAGGTGCTGTCGCGAGCCGGCCCATACCAAGCGCTCGGTTCGCAAGACCTTACCGCGCCGACGCTCGGGCTGGCGGGTAATGATGGCCACATCCAATTCGCCCGCCTCTACGCGGTCGAGCAGGGCACCGCTCAAGGCCCCAATCACTTCCAGTTGGACGCGCGGATAAGCATGGGCAAAGTGCGTCAGCACGCCGGGTAAGAACTGGTGGGCATAGTCATCGGGCATGCCCAGACGCACATGGCCTACCGCATGCGGCTGGTTCATCGCGACCAGGGCTTCCTCATTGAGCCGAATCATGCGCCGCGCGTAGTCCAGCAGCACTTCGCCCTCCTCGGTCAGGCGGATCTTGCGCTTATCGCGCTGCAACAGGGCATGGCCCGTCAAGTCCTCCAGTTTGCGCAATTGCATGCTTACCGCCGACTGGGTACGGCACAGATAAACCGCCGCGCGGGTGAAGCTGCCACTGTCAACCACGGCGGTAAAGGCCTGCAGCAGGGCCAAGTCCAGGTATTTCAGCATCGCAGCCTCTCTTATCAGGATTCTTGATACCTAGCATAACAATTATTCGTTTGCGCTCAGATTGCCTAGCGCCTACATTGGTCTTGCGCGTCCTGACCGATGCGAAGTGATGCACCGCAATCCACCCACCTTAGAGGAGACCTCGCCATGTTCCGTTCCACTGATACCCATCTGGCGCTGGACCGCCGCCAACTCATGAGCGGCGCAGCTGCTTTGGGCTTGGCCGGTTCGCTAAGCGCCCTGCCCGCCCTGGCCCAATCCACCCCAAAAAAAGGCGGCACGCTGCGCCTGGGCATGGAAGGCGGCTCAGCCTCCGACAGCTTGGACCCACGCACCTATGCCGACTCGATTCCGATCAGTTACAGCCTGATGTTTTGGAACCAGTTGGTAGAAATCGATGCCAAAGGCAACGCCACGCCGGAACTGGCTGAGAGCTGGGAGTCCAAACCCGGCGCCGCCGAATGGATTTTCAACATCCGCAAAGGGATTAGCTTCACCTCGGGCAAAACGCTGGATGCTGATGATGTGATTTACTCCATCAATATGCACCGCGGCGAGACCAAATCGCCGGCCAAAGGCATTCTGGAGCCGATCACCGACATCAAAAAGCTCGGCTCGCACCAAATTCAGATCACTATGAAATCGGGCAATGCGGATTTGCCTTTTGTGCTGTCGGACTACCACCTGCTGATCGTGCCCAACGGCACGACCGACTTCTCCAAGCCCGACGGCACCGGCGCTTACACCCTGGTGGAATGGACGCCGGGCGTGCGCATCCTGGCCAAGCGCAAGCCGGGCAACTACTGGAAAGCCGGGCGCGGCAACTTTGACAACATCGAGTTACGCTACATCGGCGATTCGGCGATCCGCACGCAGGCGCTGCTGACCGGCCAGGTCGATGCGGTGAACCGCCTCAATCCCAAAACCGTCGCACTGCTGTCCAAAAACAAAGACATCAGCATCACCCGCACCAAGGGCACAGGTAACCGCTATGGCTTTGTCGCTTTGCTGGATAGCGACCCGTACAAGAGCCATGACCTGATGCTGGCGCTCAAATACGGTATCGACCGGCAAAAAATTATCGACAACGTGTTTTCAGGCTATGCGTCTATGGGCAACGACCAAACGGTCGGCCCAGCAGACCGCTTTTACAACGCTGCACTCAAAGCCAAAAGCTTTGATGCGGACAAGGCCGCTTTCCACTTCAAGAAGGCCGGCGTGAGTACGCCCTTGGAAGTGCAGGTCTCCGATGGTTGCTACTCTGGCGCCGTAGATTCGGGCGTGATGTACCAGGAGTCGCTGAAGAAAGCCGGTATCAACATCGAGGTCAAACGCGTCTCGGGAGACGGCTATTGGGACAACGTCTGGATGAAAGCACCGTTTTGTTCGGTATTCTGGGGCAACCGCCCTACGGCCGACTTGCAAATTTCCACCCAGTTCCTGGGCGGTGGCGCATGGAACGACACCCACTTCAAGAGTGCGGCCATGGACAAACTGGTCATCGCAGCGCGTGTCGAACTCAACGAAGCCAAACGCCGCGAGATGTACGCTGAGTCGCAGCGCATTATTTCGGAAGATGCTGGCATGGTGTGCTTTGCCGTTGGTGACCAGATGGATGGTGGCAGCAAAAAACTGATGGGCCTGGAGTCGCATGCGCGCTATGACATGAATGACAACCGGCTGGCTGAAAAAGGCTGGTTCGCTTAAGTCAGTGACTTCCAAGACCAGTGAGCGCGGCATTTGCCCAAGCGGGCATTGCTGCGCTAGCAGGCACCTTTGTACCTATTGAGGAATACATTTTGAAAATCGGATTTATCGGCCTAGGCAATATGGGCTCGGCCTCAGCCCGCAATATCGCCCGTGGCGGCCACACCTTGGTGGTACACGACATCAACCGCGACGCAGCCAATACTTTTGTAGCGCAAGGTGCGCAATGGGCGGACACGGCTGCCCAAGTGATGGACGCGGCAGACATCGTATTTACCATGGTGTTTGGGCCGGCCGATATTGACCAGGTGGTGCGCGGTTCGCAGGGCTTTCTCAGCACCGATTGCACCGGCAAGGCCTGGATCGACATGACGACCAGCAGCCCGCAATTGATGCGTGAGTTAGGCGGCGCCTTTGAGGCCGCAGGTGGACTGCCGGTGGACTCGCCGGTCACCGGCTCCATCGACTCGGCCATCCGTGGCGACATGATTTTGTTCGTCGGTGGCAGCGAGGCGGCCATCGCATTGGTGCGCCCGGTCTTAGAGTTGGTCGGCGTGATCCGGCGCGTAGGCGCTTATGGCAATGGCTATGTGGCCAAGCTGGTGAACAACCAGTTGTGGCTGATACACGCCGCCGCCATCGGCGAGGCCATGGTTACGGCCAAGTTGGCTGGGTTGGAGCCTGCCGTGTGGTGGACGGCCATGAAGGGTGGCGCTGCCGAAAGCTTTGTCATGCAGCACGACGTGCCCTCGATTTTTGCGGGCCATTACGATCCGTCTTTTCGCTTGGAGTTGTGCCTGAAAGACCTGGGCCTGATTGCCGACTTGGTAGCCCAAACCGGCACCCGCAATGAACTCACCAGTGCCACCCACCAACGCTTTGCCGAAGCCCATTCGCGCTACGGAAAAGACGCCGGTGAAATGACGGTGTGCAAAGTGCTAGAAGACGATGCGGGCATTGACTTGCGGGTAGCCGGCGACTGGACGCCCCCTTGGGAAGTGCGCCACCCATCGGAAGCTTAGCAAGTTAGACGTGCCGCATTAAGGCTTCGCCAAGGTCGCCAAAAAGGCGGTGGCGGGTGCTGCGATGGCTTGCGGTACGTCCATGTGGGCGGCTGAACTTTCCAGGTACACACTTTTGCGATGGGTCGGCAAGCGGTCATAGATGTAGCGCGAGCCCTGGCCCCATCGAAGTATCGGGTCTTGGCTTGTCCCAGCATAAAACACGGGAATAGGGGCCCGCACCAGGGCCGCTGATTCGGACATATTCGCCAGGCCCTGAGGTTCATAGAACGATAGATAAACCGCTGCGCTACTAAGAATTTGACGCCTGCGGTCGCCACTATTGAAATCGGTGAATTCAAAATCGCGCGATTCGCCCAGCCCGCTCTCACGCCGCTCACGAGCCGCCTTCAAGAAAGCCTGGGTTTGACCCGCCCGGTATTGCACTTCAGGCACGTGGCCAGGGGCAAAAATCATCAAGGCGTCAACATCGCCATACCGGGCCAGGTATGCAATAGCGGCGTTAGCGCCAAGACTGTGTCCCGCAAGCACTACCGTTTGGGCCCCCTCGGCGCGCAGCTCAATAACCAAAGCATGTACTTCTTGCAATGCGCTAGGGTAGTCAACATCGTACAAGCGATCACGACTCCAAGTCATCACGGGCGAAACCACGCGTGCACCCGCAGCCTCGAAAGAGGCTGCCAATGGACCGGGCGGCTTGCCCCACTTTCCGTGCAGGGCAATGACGGCAGTATTGGCACTGAGCTTGATGGGCGCTTTTTCCAGGTCTTGTCCAAACGCTGACAGGCACAGACTTTGCCAAGCCATCAGCAGCACGAGCAAATGGATACGCATGTCGGCGAGGCCTACTGGCGCAACACATCCACGCCAGCGGGCGGCTTGAACTGGAACAGGGCGTTATCCAGCGGCGGATTGGCCTCGAACTGGGTAAATTGCATGACCGAGCGCTGGCCGAAACTGTCCAGTATTTCCAGGGTCGCCAGGGTCCCGCCTTTGAAACCGATGCGCACGGTTTGCAAGCCGCCGTCTTTGGATCGCGGACGCGCCAGCACCCAGTCCTGGCCTTCGGAAGGGGCTGCATTGCTGAGTTCAAACTCCGCCTCCATGGCGCGTAGGTCCGTGGCCGATGCAATCAGCGCTGCGGGCGTCGCGCCCAGCGCTTGCGCCTGCTTGCGCGCCGTAGCCTGGGCCAGGTCGACGTCGTACAGCCATAGGGTTTGCCCATCGGCCACGATGACCTGCTCCAGCGGTTTCTTGAAAACAAAACGAAACCGGTTGGGCCTGAGGAACTCAAAGCTTCCGCTGCTGTTGCGCACCCGCCCAATTTGCCCTTCTTTGGGCGGCGAAGTCACTTGCTGCACAAATTGAGCGCGACCGCTGCGGGTGTTTTTGATAAACGCGTCCAAGGCCTCCAGTCCGGTGGCCTGCGCGGCCATAGCGAACAACGCAAGCAAACCACAAGCAGTGCGTAACAGGAATGGGGAGGACAGGCGCATAGCTCGCGAATGAATAACTCAGGGGCGTTCAGGACGCACGCGCAGGCACCAAAATTTCGCGCTGGCCGCTAGAACTCATGGAACTGACCAGGCCGGCGTTTTCCATGTCCTCCACCAGGCGCGCGGCGCGGTTGTAGCCGATTTTCAGGTGGCGCTGCACCAGCGAAATGCTGGCCTTGCGGTTCTTCAAAACCACTTCCACTGCCTGGTCGTACAAGGGGTCCTTCTCGCCGCCGCCCTCCCCCTGGAGTGCATCGTCGCCCTCGACGGTGCCGCCTTCGAGCAAGCCTTCCACATAGTTGGGCTCGCCGCCCTGTTCTTTGAGGTACTTCACCACCCGGTGCACTTCTTCGTCGCTGACAAAGGCGCCGTGTACGCGAATAGGCAAACCGGTACCACTGGGCATATAGAGCATGTCGCCCATACCGAGCAAAGCCTCGGCGCCCATTTGGTCCAGGATGGTGCGGCTGTCAATTTTGCTGCTGACCTGGAAGGCGATACGCGTCGGGATGTTCGCCTTGATCAAGCCGGTAATCACATCCACGCTCGGGCGCTGGGTGGCCAAAATCAAATGGATACCAGCGGCACGCGCTTTTTGCGCTAAGCGGGCGATCAACTCTTCGATTTTTTTGCCCACCACCATCATGAGGTCGGCCAGGTCGTCGATCACCACTACGATATGCGGCAGGCGCTGCAGCGGCTCA
>Ga0114964_10000840_pt1 | contig 22950 bp, 19 predicted proteins | sample C_131016_MF_Meta_FD_92638 | JGI IMG/M metagenome (GOLD analysis project Ga0114964, IMG submission 92638) | Freshwater microbial communities from Lake Croche, Canada to study carbon cycling - C_131016_MF_MetaG | ecosystem: Environmental > Aquatic > Freshwater > Lake | place: Lake Croche, Canada...
AAGAAGGCGTTCTTCGCGTCGGAGTTCCCCTTGCCTTCACCTTTACCTGATGAGGACTTCTCTCCGCTGCCAGTTTTTTTAGCACTCCCCTCGGTCTTCTTCTCACCAGATTGGGACTTGGAGGAGGATTTGGACGTAGCCTTGGCAGTATCCGTGGGCTTTGGAGAAGCTTTTGAGGTCGGCTTGGGAGAAGTTTTAGGGGAGGCTTTTGGCGAGGCCTTGGGCAATGGTTTTGGGGAAGCCTTCGGAGAGGGCTTCGGCGAAGTCTTCGGGGAAGGTTTAGGCGTCGGTTTCTCCTCAGGATCTTCTTTTGACTCCTCCTTTGGCGATGGCTTGGGGGTTGGGGTTTCCTCCGGAGTTGGGGTCGGCTTGGGAGTCGGTTTAGGTGTCGCCTTGGGAGTGGGCGTTGGTGTTGGGGTGGCCAAGGGCGTTGCCGTCGGCGTCGGGACTGGAGTGGGAGTCGGCGTGGGCGTTGGGGTGGGAGTGGCCAAAGAAATGTCGGAGGGAACGTCCGGCGTTGGCTGATCTTTCGGCATGGGAGGTGGAGTCGCCTTCTGCTGCGGAGTGGGGAGCTTCGGCGTTTTGTCTGGCACGTGATCTGGAATGACATCATCCAGAGGCTCTGTCTTGGGCTTCTGCTCGTTCACCGGTTCGTCAGCGCTCTCTTGGGGAGCAGAGAAGGATCCGGTCTCCATCCAAGTAATCTGACCCGAGGGCTTCTTCACCGGACGATTAAGGAACCAAACAAGCCCCCCGATAAGGAGTATGTGGATCGCGGCAACGACAATGAGCGCCCTGCGGAAGCGGGGTTCTGACGAACTCATCGTGAGTTATTTTGGCAATGAAGACCCCGGATCTTCAGGACGGGTCATGACGCCGACCTTGGTGATCCCCGCTTTGTGGAGCAGATCCATGACCCGCACGAAATTCTGAACAGGCAGGTCTTTGTCGGGCCTCACCACCACTGCGAGGCCAGGCTGTTCCCGGTGAAGTTGCTGAAGACGACTCTCAAGATCTTCGGCGGTGAGGATCTGTTCGTTGAGCTTGAGCGCATCATTCCGGTCAATAGAGACGGTCTGCACCTGTGCGGGATTGACTTCTGTCTTGGCGGTGGCGCTGGTCGGCACGACAAGCTCCATGCTGTTCTCCATCAGCGGTGTCGTGATCATGAAGATGATCAGCAGCACGAAGGCCAGATCGAGCAATGGCGTCACGTTCAGCTCGCTGAGCGTGTGCATCGCATTGCGGTCGGAGAATCTGCGCATGACGCTGTTCCCTTGGTTGACTCAGGAGCCGCGGCTCCCGTGGCTCACGTAGCGGTGCTCGATCTCACTGGAGAGCTCTGCGGCGAAATTATCGCAGGAAACGATCATGCCGCGCACGCTGGTCACCAGAAAGTTATAGCCGAACATCGCCGGAATCGCGACGAGCAGTCCCGTGACCGTGGTGATGAGCGCCCCGGAGACTCCGGGAGCCATCGCCGCAAGGCTGGCGCTACCGGAGGCCGCAATACCTCCAAAGGCATCCATGACGCCCCAGACTGTTCCGAGCAACCCGACGAAGGGAGCTCCACTCACGGCAGTCGACAGGATGATCATCTGGGACTCGAGGCGCAGCGACGACTCGCCGACGGCGCGCTCCATGGCTGCCTGCACGGAGCGCATCTGAGCCGGCGTGATCCGATCAGCGTACTGAAGACGCGCCTTGAAGGTCTCATCCACCTCGGTCGAACCGAGGACCTGAAAGCAGAGCTCCTCGCAGCCAGCTTTGTAGATTTCAAAAAGAGGGGAACCCTCGAACTCGAGACTGGTCTCGAAGATGTTCAGCGGCTCACGATCGCGACGAAAGAGTGCCATGAAGCGCTCCGACTGGCTCTTGGCGAAGTTGAGCATGCGGATCTTGGTGACCATCACCGACCAACTGAAGATCGAACCGATAAAGAGAACTAGCAACACGATCTTCCCCTCGAGAGTGGACTCGAGGAAGGCGTAGACAATTCCGCTACCGAGGATCATGGACATTGCGACGAGGATCACGCTTTCCTAGGGATTGGTAAACCCCAGAATTCTTTCTCGGTGCTGAGGGAAGAGCTCCAGAAGCTCCCCGTGGTCAGGCATCTCGAAATCTTCAAAGTCGAATCCCGGAGCCACCGTGCACCCGAGGAGGCTCCAGTTCTCGACCCCACCCTCCGGCTTGGCCGCCTGCCACACTCCGGCCGGAATCACATGCTGGGGAAGCTGGCCCTCCGCCAAGCTATCACCGAGCAGCACCTCCTTAAAGTTTCCTTCACCCTCGATCGTTACCAACCTCAAGGGGGCACCTCCGTAAAAGTGCCACACCTCATCGGAACTCACCCGATGCCATGCGGAGCAGACCCCGAAAGGAAGCAGGTAGTAGATGGCCGTGCTGGCAGCTCGCACCCGTCCGTCAGGCAGCGAGAGTAATTGCGGCGAACGGAACGCCTCCACGAAATAACCGCCCTCCGGGTGAGGCTGAAGACCCAATCGGGTGATGATTTCCTGTTTTGTTTCATTTTCCTTCATCCCGAAATGATGAGAGCGACGATGGTCGCAGCAAGCCAAAAGAGGCATCTTGGCTTTGCCACAACGGGCAGGTGCCGTTATTGAAGAACGATGTCACGTCCTGTTGCCCTCCTCCTCACCCTCGCTCTTCCAGCGCTTCTGCCGATGCTCCGAGGAGCAGAACCTGGCCCCCTCACCCTGGAGTCAACCTCGTCAACCTTCCCTGCCCCCTCCCCCGATGCGTTAGCCAGTACAAATCCCTCCGGTTCTCCTACAGCCCCAATACCCCCAACGGCTCCATCTGCCCCCGCATCACCGGCACCTGCGGGCAACCGATACGATATCCTCTCCAAGATGATCACGCCGCTCGCAGGGGTCCTTCTTGGCGGATCGCAGACATCGAACAGGGCACTTACACTCAGAGCCTCGGTGGACCAGGTTGGCGGACGCCTTCCGCAGGCCATCAAGGGGGCTTCTTTCAAGGCACTCATCCAGTATCCCGGGCGAATCCGCGTGGAGGCTCCCGTGCTTGGCGAAACACTCACGGTCTGTCGTAACGGCAATCAGGTCTGGGCAATCCCTGGATCAAAGATCCAGTTCCTCTTGGGGGAATTTAAGCAAAAGCCACGCCCCCAACCCAAGAACGGCGCCCCTATCCAACTCCCCTTCACCGCCCAGCAGGCGGTCCTCCTCCCAGCTCTCTTCCAACTTGAGCGCACCGAGGAGGTGGCCGAGATCGGAGGATCACCCTGCCGTGTGATCTCCGGCGGGCTGATCCCAGAGGTCGGAAAGGCCGCCAAGGCGCAGGACTTCTCCGCAAAGCTTTGGATCTGCTCCGACTACACCCCGAAGCGGATCGATATCCGCAGGAGCGACTTTGCCATGTCCTTCCTGATTGAGGAGCTCTCCTACGCCCCCGATTTCCCTGCCTCCACTTGGCTACCACCCCAGGGAGCCAGCGATGTCTACAAATGCGATGCGGCACAGCTTGAACAACTCCTCTACGTCCTCATGAACTCCCTCCAGATGACCGCCGAGGACAAGCCGTGGCTGAACGAGGCTCCGCAGGCAATCGCTCCTCCATCCATCCCCGGTGCTCCGCTGGGGCCGACGAGGTAACAGGCAGAGGGATGAAACATGAGACCTGAAACCTGAGTTTCGGGGAAAAGCCATCAGGGGAATTAGTCTCTTGCAACTTCACGGATTTCTTTCCGAGCAATTTTGCCCAGCCATGCGATAATCTCCCCTCCCTTTGGCTCCTGTTCAGGTTTCAAGTTCAGGTCTCGGCCTTCAGCTTTTCCCACTTTCCCACCTTTCACTTTTAACTTCCGCTTTTCCCCATGCCTCTTCTCCAACTCCGACAAGTCACCCTCAAATACACCGATCTTCCCCTGCTTGATCAGGTCGACCTGCAAGTGGATCCGGGCGAGCGGGTCTGCCTCGTCGGTCGCAATGGCACGGGTAAGACCAGCATCATGCGCGTCATCTCCGGGGAGGAGAAACCGCAGTCGGGAGAGATCACCAAGCCCAACGGCGTCGTCTTGACCCGCCTGCCACAAGAGGTCCCAGAAGGAATTACCGGCACCGCCTTTGAGGTCATTCATTCGGGACTGCGGGTCGGCGGGACCGAAGAGGACTGGGAGGCCGATGTCCGCGTCGAGGACCTGATGGAAGAGATGGGCCTTCCCTCCGAGAAGGAATTCCAAAGCCTCTCTGGCGGCATGAAGCGCCGCGTCCTGCTGGCCAAGGCGCTTGTAGGCCAGCCTGATGTCCTGCTCCTCGACGAGCCGACCAACCATCTCGATCTTGAGTCGATCCTCTGGCTGGAGAACTTCCTGCTCAGGGTGAAGCCGACCCTCTTCTTTGTCACCCATGACCGTGCCTTCCTCAGGAAACTCTCCACCCGGATCGTCGAACTCGATCGTGGCCACCTCACGAGTTGGGCCTGCGGCTACGATACCTATCTGGAGCGCAAAAGCGCCTTTCTCGACGCCGAGGAGAAGCAGTGGGCCACCTTTGACAAGAAGCTTGCCCAGGAAGAGGCGTGGCTCCGCCAGGGGGTCAAGGCCCGACGCACCCGCAACGAGGGTCGGGTTCGAGCCCTGAAGTCAATGCGCGCCGAGCGGGGCAAACGCCGCGAACGCACCGGCACCGCCAAGATCGAGATTCAGGAGGCAGGCTCCTCCGGACAGAAAGTCATTGAGGCGAAGAACGTCACCTTCCAGTACGGTGATCATCCGATTGTCCATGACTTCACCGCGACACTCTGGAAGGGGGACAAGATCGGCATCATCGGGCCCAATGGAACCGGCAAGACCACCCTTCTCAAGCTGCTGCTAGGTCGCCTCGAACCCACCGAGGGGACGGTCAAGCTCGGCACCCAGCTTCAAGTCGTCTACCTCGACCAGCTCCGCGATCAGATCGACGGAGAGAAGAGCGTCGGGCAGAACGTGGCCGGCGATGCCGAGACCGTCACTTTCCAGGGACGCCCCGTCCATATCCACTCCTACCTCAAGGATTTCCTCTTCCCATCCGATCGGATCCGAATGCCGGCCAAAATGCTTTCGGGCGGTGAGCGCAACCGCCTCCTGCTTGCGCGTCTCTTCCTCCAGCCGGCCAACGTCCTCGTCATGGATGAGCCGACCAATGACCTTGATACCGAGACACTGGAGCTCCTTGAGGAACTCCTCGTGAACTACGAGGGCACCCTGCTGCTTGTCTCCCATGACCGTGCCTTCCTCGACAACGTGGTCACGAGCACCTTCGTCTTTGAGGGCGAGGGCCATATTGGTGAATACACCGGCGGCTATGAAGACTGGCTCACACAGCGCCGCGAACTCGACCGGAGCGCAGCAGCAGCCAAGACCTTCCAGTCGATCGCCACGGCTCCCGCCCCCGCCCCCGCTCCCCCATCCGAAGCAAGCAAGCCCGGCAAAATTGAGAAGGGCCGTAAGTTTCTGAACCGTGAGCAGAAGGAGCTGGATGAACTCCCAGCAAAGATCCAAGAGCTCGAGGCGAAACAGGCTGAGCTCTCGGAGCGGCTTGCCGATCCGACCCTCTACCAGAAAAAGAACGGAGAGTTTCAGCTCGTTGAAAAGGAGCTCAACAGACTCCACCACACCATCGAAACGACGATGGCCCGCTGGGAGGAGCTTGAAGCTCTCCGCATGGAGCTGGTCGGCTGAGGGAGCTGAACTTCAGGCAGCGCGCGTTAATCGATCTCGAGAGCCTGTTCCTCCGGAACCGCTCTCTGCTCGGACGCCCCGAAAACACCATGATGGGCATCGGCCTCGTGGCAGAGCGATGCGTAAAGCCCCTCGGCGGCAAGCAGGGTCTCGTGAGTGCCCCGCTCGACGATCCGGCCACGCTCCATGACAAGAATCTGGTCTGCGTGGCGAACTGTGGAGAGACGGTGGGCGATGACGAAGCTCGTGCGTCCCGCGAGCAGGTGCTGGAGCGCCTCCTGAATCAGGCGCTCAGTTGTGTTGTCGACACTAGCGGTCGCCTCATCGAGGACGAGAATCGGAGGATTCTTGAGTAGAGCGCGTGCGATGGAGAGGCGCTGCTTCTCACCGACACTCAACTTGACCCCACGCTCTCCGAGTTGCGTGTGGAGCCCCTTGGGAAGTCTTCTGATGAAGACCTCTGCATTCGCCCCAGCGAGGGCGCGCCACATCTCCTCCTCCGTGGCATCGGGCTTACCGATGAGAAGGTTGTCCGCGGTGGTGCCATTGAAGAGGAAGCTCTCCTGAGTCACCATCGCCACGGAGCTACGGAGCTGGCTGAGCGGGATCTCTCGGATCGACTGCCCATCGAGCAGGATCTCACCCGAGGAGAGCTCGTAGAATCGGCTCAGCAGGTGGATCAGGGAGGTCTTCCCTGCGCCGGTAGGGCCAACCAGCGCGATCATCTCGCCGGGACGCGCATGGAGGGTTATGTCGTGCAGCACGGCCGTCCCCGGCTGGTACTCGAAGCCGACACCATTATATCGCACGTCACCTTTCAGGGCTACGTCGCCGGCACTCGGGGGGGGATTGCGCCATCCCTCCTCCATCGGAGCATCGAGGATGGAGAAGACCCGCTCGCTGGCGGCGCGTCCCGACTGCAAGAGCTGATTGAGGGAGTGGAGGCGACCGACTGGCTCGTAGAGGTAGCGGGCAAGGACAAGGAAAGCGACCAGGACACCGATCTCCATTTTTCCCGAGAGGACCTGAGAGCCACCCACCCAGAGGATGATGACCATTCCTGCCGAACCGAAGAAGTTCATCGAAGGGCTGTAGATCGCCCAGACACGCATCACCACCAGTGAGGCTCTGCGGAGCGCGTCGCTCGCCGCATTGAAGCGGGCATGCTCCCGCGTTTCGCTGGCGTAGGTCTTGATCTGGCGGATGCCGTCGAGGTTATCGTGGAGGAGGGAGTTGAGCGCCGAGGTCGCCTTGCGCTGCGCGCGGTAACGGTTGCGTGCTGTCAGGGTGTAGATGAGGGCTCCCATGGCGAGGAAGGGGACGGGGGCGAGCGAAGCGAGCATCAGGTCGCGGCTGTAATGGGCCATGAGCGCCAGCACGATACCGATCTGAAGGATGGCCACGGTCCCCTGCTCGATGCCATCGATCAGGACGCGCTCTACATTGGTCACATCCTCCACCAGACGGGTCATGATGTCGCCGGTGGAGCGGTTGTCGAACCACGGCAGGGGGAGCATCTGGATGCGTGCGTAGAGATCACTCCGAAGGTCAAAGATCACCCGCTGCTCGAAGTGATTGTTGAGCAGGATGCGCAGGCAGTTGAGCAGGTCCTGGGCGAAGAAGGCGGCAAGCCCCGCTAGGATCAGAGGGAGAAGCTTCTCCGGGTGGTGCTGGCGCAGGACCACATCAATCACCTGCTGGGTCACGGCTGGAAAGACCGCCACCATGAGGGTACCGCCGACCGCGCAGACCATGGTGGCCACCGCCATCCAAGGATAGCGGGCCGTGTAAGCGAAAACCCGAAACAAAATGCGCATGGGTCGTTATAGCAGGGAATGCAAGTTTGTGGTTACAGAACTGCTTTTCGTTGTTTTAAGGACGATCCGGACCTCAAATGATAAGAAATGGCTAAATAAAGCCAAAGCGCACCTTGATGCCGGTAAGTGGTTATAAATCACCACCTCTCTTTTGTGACAACACTGTTCCAAACCTGAAAAGAATGCGTCCGGAAAAGTTGGCACGAAGGTTGCTTGGTAAGCTTTACCGCATCCAAACCGGGTGCTCCAAAACAACACCAAACCATGATGAAAAAAACAACCTCCCTGGTCCGGTTGCTTGCAGCTGTCGCCTCCTTGGCGATGCTCGGCGCTGTCACCTCAGCCCTCCACGCCGAAGATGCTCCGGCCGCCGCTCCAGCGCCGACGCCGATCGCATTCACCAATGCGCCGGTGGCCGCACAGAACGCTTTCCTGCTGGCCGCGGTTACCAATGGTGATCCGACCCCGACGAACATCGCCCCGGTGGCCATCGCAGGTCACAACGCCTGGATGATGGTCTCCTCGCTCCTCGTGCTGATGATGACCATTCCCGGTCTGGCTCTCTTCTATGGTGGTCTAGTCCGCTCGAAGAACGTCCTCTCCATCATTGCGATGTGTTTCGGCATCACCGCCATGGTCTCCGTGATCTGGTGGGCCGTGGGTTACAGCCTTGTCTTCGGCAGCAACTTCGCCAGCCCCTTCATCGGTGGCACGGAGAATTTCTTCTTCAAGGGAGTCACCTCTGACCCCAACACCAGCTACGCCTACTGGGTCTCCCAGAATATCTTCGCGATCTTCCAGCTGACCTTCGCAATCATCACTCCAGCCCTCATCTTCGGAGCCACGGCCGAGCGCCTCAAGTTCAGCGCCCTGATGGCTTTTGTGTTCTGCTGGATGTTCATCGTCTACTTCCCTCTCGCCCACATGGTCTGGGGTAGCACCGGCCTGATGAACGGTGTCTGGAACGCCACCGCCAAGATTCCTGCGATCGACTTTGCCGGCGGAACCGTTGTGCACATGTCCTCCGGATGGAGCGCCCTCATCCTCTGCCTGATCCTCGGCAAGCGCGTCGGGCACGGCAAAGAGCCCATGCCTCCCCACAGCCTGGTTCTCACTTTCATCGGCACCGCCCTCCTCTGGGTTGGTTGGTACGGTTTCAACGCCGGTAGCGCCGTGGCAGCAGACGGTGTCGCCGCCAACGCCTTCCTCACCACCACGCTCGCAACAGCAGTCGGCGCCTTCACCTGGCCCCTAATCGAGTGGATCTTCAAGGGCAAGCCAAGCGTCCTCGGTTTCTGCTCTGGAGCAGTGGCAGGACTCGTGGTCATCACCCCAGCCTGCGGATTCGTGAATGCAGGCGGCGCAGTGATCATTGGTATCCTTGCCGGAGTCATCCCCTTCATCGCCTGCACCGTGGTGAAGAACATCTTCAAGTACGATGACGCTCTCGACACCTTCGGCATCCATGGCGTCGGCGGAACCGTCGGAGCACTCATCACGGGCGTCTTGGTGGATCCCTCCGTCAATGCCAACCTCGGTGGAGCAGCAGCCACAGCCAACGGCCTTGCCAAGGCCATCACGGATCACTCGCTCGTCCTGGCTCAGGCAAAGGCCGCAGGAGTCACCATCGCCCTCGCAGTGGTGGGTACCGTCGTGATCGCCTTCGTGGTGAAGCTGATCTTCGGACTTCGTCCCTCGGTTGAAGCTGAATACCAGGGCCTCGACATCACCGATCACGGTGAGGAGGGCTACAACCACTAAACACAGGCAGGTTCAACTCATACCCAACAACGCACATGAAAAAAATCGAAGCAATCATCAAACCCTTCAAGCTCGAGGAGGTCAAAGACGCCCTCAGCGAACTGGGGATCGAAGGAATGACCGTGACGGAAGTCAAAGGTTTCGGCCGCCAGAAGGGCCACACCGAGATCTACCGCGGCAGCGAGTACACCGTGGACTTCCTGCCCAAGATCAAGCTGGAGATCGTCGTCTCTGACGGCGCCGTCGAAGGAGCCGTCGCGGCAATCGTCAAGACAGCCAAGACCGGTAAGATCGGTGACGGTAAGGTCTTCATCCTGCCCGTCGAGAGCGCGGTCCGTATCCGCACCGACGAGACTGGCGATAAGGCGGTCTAAGTTTCTCTAAGACAGGGAACTCAACACCCATCACAGAAAGGCGGAGACTTCGGTCTCCGCCTTTTTTGTGTTCTGAAAAGCCCTGCGGGAACTCCTTGGGAATCGACCCAGGAGGTAATCGGATGGAGCGATTATGAAAATCTGGCTTGCGGAGAGGAACTTCGGTAATAACCAGCATCTTCTTTCACCATGCGACCGCTCTCCTTTTCCCGAATCCTCCTCACCGCGACAGCCTTGGCCCTCGTTTCTCTCGGACTCCTGCATGCCGAGGAATCCCAAAAAACGACCTTTTCAGCCCCCTCCACTCCCACGCTCGAACAGCGCGTCGCCTACAGCGAGGCTGAGCGGACCAATTCCGATCCAGCCCCGACCGGCATCGCCCCCTCCGCCTCTCCCGCCCACACCACTTGGATGATGGTCTCTGCGGCGTTGGTGCTTTTTATGACCCTGCCCGGCCTGGTCCTTTTCTACGGGGGGCTGGTCCGACAGAAGAACGTCCTCTCCATGGCGGCCCTCTGCCTCGGAATCACGGCATTGATCTCTGTCATCTGGTGGGCCTTTGGATACAGCATGGTTTTTGGAAAGAGCTTTGCCGCCGAGGGAGCCTCCCCGCTGGCGCATGCGCTTAGCCCCTTTCTGGGTGGAACTGAGTTTTTCTTCCTGCGTGACGTGGGTGGTGCGCCCAATACCGACTACGCTTACTGGATCCCCCAGAACGTCTTCTGCATCTTTCAGCTCACCTTTGCCATCATCACCCCGGTCCTGATCTTTGGTGCCTCGGCAGAGCGGATGAAGTTCACCTCGGCGATGCTTTTTGCCTTCCTCTGGTTCCTCCTCGTCTATATTCCCCTGACCCACATGGCGTGGGGTACCACGGGACTGCTTAACGGTGTCTGGAATGCCAAAGCTGCTGTTCCGGCCATTGATTTTGCCGGGGGAATGGTGGTCGAGATGGCCTGCGGATGGTCCGCACTAGTCCTCTGCTTAATCCTCGGCAAACGCCATGGATATGGACGCGAACCGATGATGCCCCACAGCATGGTGCTCGCCGCCGTGGGAACAGGTATCCTCTGGGTTGGATGGTATGGCTTTAATGCTGGCAGCGCCCTTGCTGCGGATGGAATCGCCGCGAACGCCTTCCTGACCACTACCCTAGCGGGTGCGACAGCCAGCCTTGTCTGGCCTCTCATCGAGTTCTTACGTCAAGGAAAGCCGAGTGTCCTTGGCTTCTGCTCGGGAGCAGTGGCCGGACTCGTGGGTATCACCCCAGCCTGTGGATTCGTCACTGCGGGGGGCGCCGTGATCGTGGGTGCTGCTGCAGGCTCCATCTCCTACCTGGCCTGCACGACCATCAAGCGTACTTTCCGTTACGACGATACCCTCGATGTTTTTGGTGTCCACGGCGTCAGCGGTACCATCGGCCTGATGCTGGCCGGTCTCCTTGCCTCCGCCTCCGCTAATCCAAACCTCCTCAGTGGCATTGCCGAGGCCAACGGACTCAAAGCTGCACTTGAAGGTGGCTCCCTCTGGCTGGTTCAGCTCAAGGCGATCGGCATCACACTTCTTCTTGTTCTTCCCGCCACCCTGCTGGTCACATTAGCGGTTAAATGGACCGTTGGACTTCGACCTGTTGGAGAAATCGAGTCACAGGGGCTCGACATTCATGACCATGGTGAAGAAGGTTACACCGTGAACGGCTAAGCACACTCTTCCCAAACCTCCCAACAATCATTAAGATCCTCGAGCCATGAAAAAAATCGAAGCCATTATCAAGCCTTTCAAGATTGAAGAAGTGAAGGACGCTCTCAGCGAAATCGGCATTGAAGGAATGACCGTGACCGAGGTCAAGGGATTCGGCCGACAGAAGGGTCACACCGAGATCTACCGCGGCAGTGAGTACACCGTCGATTTCCTGCCCAAGATTAAGCTCGAGGTTGTCCTTGCCGACAACGCTGTCGAGAGTGCCATCAAGGCCATTGTTGCCGCTGCCAAAACCGGTAAAATCGGTGATGGTAAGGTCTTCGTGCTTCCCGTCGAGAATGCCATCCGCATCCGTACGGACGAGACTGGCGAGCAAGCGGTCTAAACTTGAGGGTCGACCAACCCAGACTGCTCGATAATGACTGGACGGGCGAGCAAGCGCTCTCTCGTCGTTTATAAAAAGGGCCAGATAGTTGTTTGAGAATATCAAACGCCATGTTTCAGCCGATCTAATGGATAGAATGGACTTCAACCCTTAGAGTACTCGACCTGCCATGATTCACCCGCGCCATCATCCCGATCAAGGCCCGTGGATGCGTCTCAAAAGCGCATTGGATCTAGATCCCCGTGACGTGGGGATGATTCTGGTTTTTGCCCTTTGCGTGGGACTGCTTTCCATCGCTGCTCCAGCCGCGATCGAGACCCTGGTGAACACCGTCGCGTTTGGTGTCCTGCTCTGGCCAGTGATTGCCCTGGCCTTGGTGATGCTGACATTGCTTCTCATCGCGGCCTCGCTGAAGTCCCTTCAGTTCCTTGTCGCCGAGTATCTCCAAAGGCGCCTCTTCGTCCGTTACGCCGAGAAGTTCTCCGCCCATTTCTCACGTGCTGAGATCTCGAGCTTTGAAGGTCGTAATGCGGGTGAGCTTGCAGATCGTTTCTTCGAGGTTTCCTCCGTCCAGAAAGCCTTGGCAGGACTCCTTGTCGACGGCGTCGCCATTCTGATGGTCACCATCGTCGGCCTGATTCTTCTCTCCTGCTACCACCCCTACCTGCTCAGTTTTGCATTGGTTCTCGTGTTTTCGGTGGTCGTGGTGACCGTTATCTTTGGAAAGGGTGGCGTCTCCTCAAGCATTGAAGAGAGTTATGCAAAATTCGATCTCGCTGGGTGGATCGGCGAGATCGCCCGCTCCCCCTCCCTCTTCCGTGCGGGAGCAATGCAGGATGTGGCCCTCAACCGTGCACGCGCTCACACAGCCGACTACGTCGGAGCCAGAAAGCAGCACTTCCGCGTGGTCTGGCGGCAGACGCTCTTTGTGATTTTCCTGGAAGCCATCGCAAGCACCCTCCTGCTTGGACTGGGCGGATGGTTGGTGATTAATCGCCAACTCACGCTCGGTCAACTTGTCGCCTCGGAACTCATCGTGACCCTTGTCCTGGCGGCGCTGGCCAAGACCGGGAAACATCTCGAGGCCTTCTACGACCTTGAGGCATCACTTGATAAGCTCGGCGTCATCGACAACTTCACCCTAGAGCCCGAAGGAGGCGAAGTCCTTCTCCCGTCTGTAAAGCCGCTCTCCATCAAGGCGAGCTGCCCCAGCCCCGCAGGGGAGATCACCTTGGATGCCCCCTCCGGTTCCAAGATCGCCCTGCTTGGTGCTCCGGGAAGCGGTAAGTCTCGATTCATGGAGACCCTCTCCCTCCTGCGCTCTCCGGAGGGGGCGCGGGTATCGTTTGACGGGATCAGCTCGCAAGCCTTGGACCGCTCGGCGGCTCGGAGACTGATCGCCAACGCCGGACGTGGGGAGGTCTTTTCCGGAACGATTCTTGAAAACCTCCGGGCCGGGAATGAGGAAATCGACGTGGAGGAGATCCGAGAAGCGCTCACCGATGCGGGTCTGGCCGACCGTATTGCCTCTCTTCCATTGGGAATGGTCACGCCTCTCTCCTCCACTGGATGGCCCCTCTCCACCTCCGAGTCAGTCCTTCTCGGCATCGCACGTGCCATTTTGGCAAAACCCCGCCTCCTGCTTCTCGACGGAACACTCGATCTCCTTGATCCTGGTCTGCATTCCAATTTGATCACAAAGCTTACCTCACCCGACGCGCCCTGGACCCTTGTAGCGGCCACCACAAGGCGCGATGTCGCAGAACGCATTGGCACCACTGTCACGTTACGATGACCAGCAGCCCATCCCACGACGACGTTTCCAAGTCGGCTCCAGTAACCCTTGACGATCTCACGCATGCGACGGAGACCCCGCCGTTTGTTCTTCGTATTTCCAAGATCGTGCTCTGGTGCATGGCTGCATCCCCATTTTTGCTGGCATTCGTTCCATGGCAGCAGACCGTGCAGGGGCGCGGCACCATGATTGCCTATTCCCCCATGGAGCGATCACAGGTCCTCACGGCACGGATTCCGGGCCAGGTGCATAAGTGGCATGTCGTGGAGGGATCCGTCGTCAAGAAGGGTGACCGCGTGGTCGACCTCGAGGACAACGATCCGGATCTCGGTACCAGGCTGACAGCTCAGTTGGAGTTTCTACGCGGTCGTCTCTTGGCCGGGAAACAGGAAGTCATCGAACTGCAGGGTGCCACCACCGCCACGGAGGCCGCCCGGGAAGCAGCGGTCAATGCCGCCAAAGCCAATCTTGAATCTACCCGCAAGGCGATCGAGGTGGCTGATCATGTCCTCTCCAACGCCAAGTACTCCCAGACCTTTGAGCAGACCCGTTTTGACATGATCGATAAGCTGCATTCAAGCGGCACCTTGGGGGCGATCGAGAGCAAGCTCTCCCGCGAGGAGGCCAAGCTACGCATCGACCGTGCCTCCATCGACAAAGAGCGTTCCGCCGCTGAACTGGAGCGCGCCAAGGCCGCTTACCTCACTCAACAGGCTCAAGTCCTCCAGACAGATGCCGCCGGCATCTCCTCGATTGCGGTAGCCAGAAGCAATCTCCGCAAGGGTGAACAGTCTCTCTTCACCACGGAGCGAGAGGTGCAGGAAATCGAGAACCGCGTGGAGCGGTTCAAGGCTCGCCACGTGGTGGCTCCCTGCGACGGCGTCGTCTTCCGCGTTCACGCCAACGTGGGTGGTGGCGGGCAGTATCTCAAGGAGGGGGACGAACTCTGCACGATCATTCCCGATACAAAAGACCGGGTAGTCGAACTCACACTTGATGGCCGTGATGCCCCCCTTGTCCTTGCTTATTCGTACCGCAAAGGATCCCTGCCACAGGCCCGTCTTCAGTTTGAAGGATGGCCAGCCATTCTCTTTTCAGGGTTCCCCGATGTCTCAATCGGAACCTTTGGAGGTAAGGTGCGCCAAGTTGATCAGGCGAGCGATGCCACCGGCGGCTTTCGCATTCTGATCGAACCCGATCACCATGTTCCGGGTGATGACTGGCCAGACTCCAAGTTCTTACGCCAAGGAAATCAGGTGGTGGGTTGGGTCTTCCTCAACCGCGTGCCTCTTGGTTACGAGATCTGGCGGCGCTTAAACGGCTTCCCTCCCGTCCTTCCACCGACATCCAAGGAGAAGAAATCAGGGGCTCCCGAAACCAAGGAAGAGGAAAAAGCGAAGGCTCCGAAAATCAAGGTTAGCTGACTGCCGGAAAAGGCCAGACATGTCTCCCCTGGTTGTGAGGCCGCGCAAGAATGACTTCCGGCGTCAGCGATCCGGTTATGACTCCTCTCCCAGCAGCAGTTCCTGTGCTGAAATGGAAACCTCGTGCGCAACGCACAACCCAGCTTCCCCACAGTATGATCCCTCCACTGGCGGGATCTCCCCCGCAGCTAGCGACATGGCGACAACGATGTGGTGAGCACCAGCTAGGATTCCGTTGGTCGGATCAAATCCCCTCCATCCGGCACCCGGCAGGTAGAGTTCGCACCATCCGTGCGTGTAGGCATCCCCTCCCGTTCCATCGGGCGAAGAACAGAGGTAGCCACTGACGTAGCGTGCAGCGACCCCAAGGGAGCGTGCCGCCTCGATGAAGAAATGAGCAAAATCGCGGCAAGTCCCCTCGCCAAGCCTGATGGTCTCCTCGCAGCTCCGGATCCCCTCCTCGTGGCGCACCGTGTAACGGAAAAGCGCGGGAAGAGCCCGACAAAGTGAGGTAAGAGTTCCCAGCGTGGATGGCACAGCGGAGACCCCATTCAGAAAGGGGCGAAGAAAATTGCTCAATTCAACGTCGGCAGCCCCCTCCCCGGGGAGCAGATAGGGTGCCAGGCAAGCGATTTCCCGATCGGTATAAGAGATCGGGAGCTGAAGAGCCCGCTCATCGAGCAGGAAATCAAACGGATTGATGATTTTCTGCTCCAACAAGAGGTGGCTAGTAATCAGCAAGTTATCCGACTTATCCGGGAAGGTGGCCTTGCCTAGGATTGTCCCCTCGGCGTCGAGGTTCCATCGTACAGCTGCGTTGGAGGAGACAACGATATCGGATTTGAGCACATGAAGACCCGGCGTGGAACGAGGCGCAAGCCTTAGCCAATGAGGAGTGAGTTCGACGGGATGGCTGTACCGGTACTCGGTGGTGTGGTTGATTTGGAGAAGCATCTGGTGGGGCTGGGAAAGTGAAGGCCTGCTTTGTCGAGTTATGACCAAACCTGTTCAGTGGAACTAGGAACCCAGCCACTTGCATGGCCGGAGTCCTGTAGGGATACTCAACATGTTGATAGGTTTAAGCAAACGCCATACCAAGAATTACGTTTCATAATTGTTTTACCTGAGGCCCGAAGCATTTACTCTGTCTCTATGAAAACCATCCTAGTCACCGGAGGAGCAGGGTACATCGGCAGCATCTGTGTCGAAGAGCTCCTGAATGCAGGCTACACCGTGGCCGTTTTTGACAACCTAAGCGAGGGGCACAAACTGGCCATCGATCCTAGGGCTCATTTTTTCCAAGGCGATCTGGCTGACATCGAGTCGATCAAGCTGGCGCTCCGCGAATCCAAGGCCGAAGCGGTCATGCATTTTGCAGCCAATGCTCTGGTCGGTGAGTCGATGACCAACCCGGGAAAGTACTTCCGCAACAATGTCGGCAACGGCGTGAACCTTCTGGACGCCATGGTGGCCGAGGGGGTGAAGCGCTTCGTCTTCTCCTCCACCTGTGCTACCTTTGGCATCCCCGAGTCGATGCCGATCGATGAGACGCTTCCCCAGAAGCCGATCAATCCCTACGGCGAATCGAAGCTCATGTTCGAGAAGATCCTCCGCTGGTACGGCGAGTTGCATGGACTCACCTTTGTCGCTCTCCGTTACTTCAATGCGGCGGGAGCCACAGAGCAGTTCGGTGAGGATCACCGCATCGAGACACACCTCATTCCGAACGTGCTCAAGGTCGCCCTCGGCCAGAAGGAGTCTGTCGAAATCTACGGAACAGACTACCCGACCTCCGATGGCAGCTGCGTCCGTGACTACATCCACATCGTGGATCTGGCTCAGGCTCACCTCCTAGCGCTCACCGCAAAGGAGAGCGCCTTCTACAACCTCGGAACCGGTGGAGGCACCTCCGTGAAGGAGGTCATTGACTGCTGCCGTGCCGTCACCGGCAAGGAGATCAAGGCTGTGGAGAAACCACGCCGCGCCGGCGACCCTCCCCACCTCATCGCAGGCTCCGACAAGGTTCGCCGCGAACTAGGATGGCAACCAAAGTATCAGGACATCAAGACGATCATCGAGAGCGCCTGGGCCTGGCACGTGAAGCACCCGAACGGGTACGGGGACTAGAAGAGAAGGCTGAAGTTTGAAACAGAGAGCCCTCCCTCCCTTTTTTCATTCTTCATTTTAACTTTTCCATTTTCCCCCATGGATCTGATCGATACCCACGCCCATCTCGACTATCCCGATTTTCAACCCGATCTGGAGGGGGTGGTGGCCAGGGCCTTAGAAGCCGGTGTCACTAGGATCATCACGATCGGGACAGGACTCGAGAGCAGTCGCCGAGCTGTGGCGCTCACGGAACGCTTCCCAGGCGTCTATGCGGCGGTAGGCATTCATCCGACCAATGTCCTTGAGGAAGGGCTCGACTTCCTTCCCGAGCTAAGCGGCCTCGCCTGCCATCCCAAAGTCGTGGCGATCGGAGAGACGGGCATCGACTACCACCATGTCCCTGACGAACTTCAGCCACCAAAGGTTGCAGCGGTGGACTCAGCCCTCCTGGCCCAATGCACGGGAGACCAGGAGCGAATGATCGCTGAAGGGTCTTGGAAGGCGGCGCAAGCCGACGCTTTCAGGATGCAGTTGGATCTGGCGGTGGAGCTTGGTCTCAATGTGGTGATCCATCAACGCTCCTCTTGGGAGGATACCCTGGAGATTCTTCGTCCCTACACCGGCAAAGTGCGCGGCGTCTTCCACTGCTTTGGCGGCACGCCCGAGGAGGCGGAGGAGGTGCGGGCCCTCGGGCACCTTGTCTCGTTCACTGGCATCATCACCTTCAAGAATGCGGAGCAGGTTCGCCTGACAGCCGCCGCGGTTCCCACCAATGGCTATATGGTGGAGACCGATTGCCCCTACCTCGCCCCGGTCCCTCATCGCGGCAAGCGTGCGGAACCGGCTCACACACGCCTCGTGGCTGAAACCATTGCCAAGGAGCGGGGTGTCTCCGTTGTAGAGATTGCTGCTGCAACGACGCGCACCGCCGAAGAGTTTTTCCGTTTCCAGCGCTCGTGAAACCTTAGGCTCATGCCGGCCGCTGCCTTCTTCATCGAATCCCCTGGGCGGAAGTCACCTGCATGGCTGCGAGGCCTGTGGTTGCTACTGATCCTGCTGGCTGCAGGCTTCCTCTGCACCAGTGTCATGGGTGGGGCTGCGGGAGTCTCTCAAAAAGGTTGGGAGTCTGTCTGGTCATACCGGGATGTCTTCTGGAAGGGATGGTTACTCACCATCCTGATTTCACTCCTCGCTCTCTTCGCGAGCTGCCTCATCGGTCTCGGCGTAGCCCTCGCGAGTCGCTCCCGGATTCTGCCCCTTCGTTCGGCTGCACTGCTCTACGTGGAGGGAATCCGAGGAACGCCTCTTCTCGCCCAGATTCTTTTTCTCTTCTACGTGGTGGCCAATGGCATCGGACTTCAGGATCGTCTCATCGCGGGGGTACTCATCCTCTCCCTCTTCAGTGGCGCCTATCTTGCGGAGATGATCCGCTCCGGCATCGAATCCGTCCCTGCCTCCCAACTCGAGTCTGCGCGCTCCATCGGGTTCACCACCCTGCAGACATACCGCTATGTCATCGCCCCCCAGGCCCTGCGTCAGATCCTTCCTCCGCTTGCAGGTCAATTTGCCTCCCTGATCAAGGACTCCTCGCTCCTCTCAATCATCGGCATCGGGGAGTTCACCCTTGCCGCTCAACAGGTAAATTCCGCGACGTATCGAACGCTCGAGAGCTATCTGCCGCTCGCGATTGGTTACCTCGCCCTGACGCTTCCCATCTCCCTCCTCTCCAAGCTGCTCGAAAAACGCCTGCGCTATGAAACTTGAAGCCCTAGGCATTACGAAGAGCTTTGGATTCGGAAGCGAAAGCCGTCTCGTGCTAGACGATCTCTGCCTGAGCGTGGAGTTTCCCCATGTGCTCGCTCTGCTCGGGCCTAGCGGGAGCGGAAAGTCGACCCTCCTCCGCATCATCGCCGGCTTGGAACGGCCAGATTCGGGAGCGTTAATCCTTAACGGAGAAGAGGCACCCCTTTGCGAAAAAGAGCCGGTGCTTCGGGACTACCGACGCAAGCTCGGCGTCGTCTTCCAGGCCTTCAATCTCTTTCCCCACATGACGGCATTTCAGAACGTGATGGTCCCCTTGACCCAAGTTCACGGTCTAGATGAGCGGGATGCCACTCATCGAACCCTGGAAGTGATGGAGCGTCTTGGCATGACGGAACATGGGCAGAAATTTCCATTCCAGCTTTCCGGTGGTCAGCGGCAAAGGATCGCGATCGCCCGTGCGCTGGCATCCAAGGCCCGCTTTCTCCTTTTTGACGAGCCTACATCCTCCCTTGATCCTGAGATGAAAGCCGAGGTTTTGATGCTCATCGCCGAATTGAAGGATGCCGGGACTCCCATGCTGCTGGTCACCCACGAGATGGGATTTGCTCGCAAGATCGCCGATCAGGTGGCTTTCCTCGCCGAGGGGCGTGTTATGGAGAAAGGACCGACTGGAGAGTTCTTTAACAATCCTCATTCCCTCGTGGCACAGCGATTCCTGACCAAAGTCCTAGCCTATTAATCCTTAGTGCCCCGAACCCGACGTCGGTTCCGGCAGAGAAACGCCCTCTACAATGATCCGTAGATCCCTCGACCGGGAATCCATGACGAAATCGTACAGCGTCTCGATAATATCCTGGTCGACAAAAACAGCCCTTTTCCCGTCGATGGTGACATCGGATCCCGGCTCAATGGAGTCCAAAAGTTTGCGGAGGTAGGCTTTGTTGAGGAAGGAGACATCCTTGTTCAGTCGCAGCAGATAACTGGTGTTGTGCCGAACGAGCGAGATGGACCGATGGAAATTGGACCTCAGCACGAAGATCAACCCGATCGCCATGCCGATCGCGATGCCAAGCAGCAGATCCGTAGCAACGATCGCCACGATCGTGATGAGGAAGGGCAGGAACTGGTTCCATCCCTTGGCAAACTGCTCACGGAAGAGCGCCGGCTTGGCCAATTTGTAGCCGGTCTGGAGCAGGATGGCGGCAAGACAGGCCAGCGGGATTTTGTTGAGAAGACCGCCGAGGAAGAGAACGGCGAGCAGGAGCAGGACGCCGTGAAGGAAGCAGGAGATACGGGTTCGGCCGCCAAAGTTGATGTTGGCGGAACTCCTGACGATGACGGCCGTCAGCGGAAGGCCGCCGACGAAGCCGCTGAGCATGTTCCCCAACCCCTGGGCCTTGAGTTCCCTGTTGGTCGGGGCGACCCGTTTGTGCGGGTCGAGTTTGTCGACTGCCTCGATACTGAGAAGGGTCTCCAGACTCGCCACGACAGCCAGAACAAACGCGGTTTTGTAGACTAACGGGTTGCCTAGGGAAGTGAAGTCAGGGAGCTGAAACTGCTTGAAGAAATCCAACGGTGAATCAAGCAGCGGCAGGGTGACGAGGTGTTTGGGATGGACCGCCAAGTCGGGAAAATAACTGGTGGCCAGCTGATTGAACACCACGCCCCATGCCACGGCGAGCAACGGGGCCGGAACCAACTTCAGAAAGGCATGCCGGCGGATCAAGTTGGATTCCCAGAAAAACAGGATGGCAAGCGCCACAACGGTGATCAGCGTAGCTCCCCAGGAAACCCCGCGGAGGGAATCCATGACCATACGGAGTGTGCCTCCGGCCGTATCCCACATGTAAGACTCATCGCCCTCCATGGATGAATCAAATCCGGTTGCGTGCGGAATCTGCTTCAGAATCAGGATGATCCCGATGGCAGAGAGCATCCCCTTGATCACGGTGGAGGGAAAAAAGGCTCCGATCGTGCCAGCACGGGCGTATCCCAGCGCCAACTGGATGCCCCCCGCCAGCACCAAACTCATGAGGAACGGCCCAAAGCCACCTAGTTCCTCAATGGCACCGAAGATAATGACCGTGAGTCCCGCGGCGGGGCCGGAAACACTGAGTTGGGATCCGCTGGCCCAAGCCACGACAAGGCCACCGATGATCCCCGCAATCATGCCGGAGAAGAGCGGCGCTCCCGAGGCTAGCGCAATGCCGAGGCAGAGAGGAAGCGCCACGAGGAAGACGCCGATGCTGGCGGGGATGTCGTAGCGGAGGTTATCTAGATAGTAACGGGCGTTGGTTTTCACTGTGGAGGGTGCTCCCCCTGTCGAGGAGAAGGTTTTTTCGATGGGTACGAGGGATCAGTCGTCGTAACGATAGATCGATTCCAATTTCGTCGTATGGTCGAGAGTCACCAACTCTTCCAAAAGGCCGTTTTCCAATCCGTAGACCCACCCGTGCAATTTCGGGAATTGGGACTCCTTCCATGCAGTTTGGATGATGGATGTGTGGGCTATGCGCTGGACCTGCTCCATGACATTGAGCTGGACGAGGCGTTTCAACATCGCCTCTTCGTCAAGCCCTGCAAGCTCCTCCTTGTGGAGCCGGTAAACATCCTTGATGTGCATGAGCCACTTGTTGGTGATCATGAGACTGGAGCTCTGACTCTGGAGTGCCGCTTTGATGCCGCCGCAACCGTAATGTCCACAGACGACGACATGCTTCACCTTGAGCACCGCCACGGCGTACTGGATGACGCTGAGGCAGTTGAAATCCGTGTTGATAACCTGATTGGCGATGTTGCGGTGAACGAAGATCTGGCCGGGTTTGGCATTGACGATGGTCTCCGCAGGAACCCGGCTATCCGAACAACCGATCCAGAGGTAGTCGGGGTGCTGCGCCTTGGAGAGGGTTTTAAAAAAGTCCGGGTTATTTTCCAAGATCTCTTGGGACCACGCCTTATTCTCAAGAAGAAGACGCGTGGTGAAATCGGCCGTGTCTTGAATGTTTTTTTCCATGCAGCCGCAAAAATTAGCACTCATGCCAAGCTTTGCAAGCTGTGGATGACGCCGGGGGAGTGCCGTTGACGGGGCAGTTGGTTTTAACTCCTCGCAACAAGCGTCTTACTCTTCTGATTCTTGTGAGGGATTTCGACTGCGAGAACGTTTTGAAGGCGATCTACGGTCAAGCACCCTTACCTCGTCATCCTCTCACCCCCCAAGAGCCAATCCATCACGTTGCTTGAAATGCTCTAAATCAAAAAAAAGACCCCGCCGTTTCCGGCGGGGCCTTCGTTGTCAGTCTAACCTAAGACTTTAGAAGGAATAACCTACGCTGGCGCCGCCATAGAACCTGTTATACGGCATTGCTGTCATTGAAACAGTGTTCATGAGATCGGGTTGGTAGGTGTAGGCCACGTACGCCGTCAAGGAGATGGCGCTGGTAACCTTCCACGTTACTGGCGCGGTCATCTGGAAGTTGTTGAACCCATAGAGCTTGCTTCCATCAGTCTTGTTATTATACCCGAAGGAGATGTTGTACTGGGTGTTTGGGTTGAAGCTGACGATGTCCTTGTAGAGAGGAACGCTGACCGTCAATGCAGGGCTCAGGAAGCTTGATCCAGCATTGATGCTGGCGTAGTTGTTCGGCGCAGCCTGACCAAGCTCGTAGAAGTAGGCAATGGATGGCACCCAGGAAACTGCACCGGTCTTAACGGTGTAGTTTGCGTTGATGTTCACCTCATGCTGGAGACCAGTACCACCTGGCTTATAGCTGCTCTCTCCACCGCCCTCCTGAGGGAAGCCGTAGTTGAAGTAGTTGTAGAGGGTGTAACCACAACCTACGGCCAAGTTACCGAAGGTGTGGACGTAGCTCGGAGAGACATCCAACTCAGTGTAGTTATTGCCGTTGAAAGGCGAGTTCTGCCCGAGAGCGACACAGAACCAAAGCGGCACCGAGAAGGTATCGTTGGGAGTGATGTGCCAGACAGGCGTGAAGGTGGCTGTCGCGATACCCTTGTTCGGGATCCAGTCGACACCACGGAAGTTGTACATGCTGTCGTATCCGGTAGTCACTGTGCCGGTGAACATGGGAGAGGCAGCGACCTCCTCAACGGGCT
>Ga0114964_10000847_pt1 | contig 22835 bp, 40 predicted proteins | sample C_131016_MF_Meta_FD_92638 | JGI IMG/M metagenome (GOLD analysis project Ga0114964, IMG submission 92638) | Freshwater microbial communities from Lake Croche, Canada to study carbon cycling - C_131016_MF_MetaG | ecosystem: Environmental > Aquatic > Freshwater > Lake | place: Lake Croche, Canada...
TACAACAGCTGCTGCAACTACAACAACTACAACTAGTGTACCGGGTATTGACTTTACAATTGAATGGTGGATTAAAGTTACAAGTTGGGCTACTCCTACTGGACATCCACGACCATATTCATTGGGAGCATTCCCTGCACCAAATGCCGTTTCAATTGAACAAACTGGAGGTCACGTTTATTGGTGGACTGGCGGAGGTTATAAAGTTGATAAAGGCTCATTAGCTCTAGCTACTAATACATGGCATCATATGGCAGTAACTCGATCAAACGGAAGTCTTTCACTTTATATAAATGGTACACGTGAAGCAACTGGAACATGGAATGCCGCAATTCCGTCTAATTCTAATGTTTTATATATTGGAGCAGAGCCAGGGCCAGATAGTCAAGTTAAAGGTAAAATGACTAACTTTAGATGGACTGCTCGATCTCTTTATTCTGGATCGTCATTCAGCGTTCCAACTTCTCCATTAACCGCGGTTGATGATACTAAATTCTTAATACTTGCAACAGCTAGTGGAAGTTTAACAACTGATTCATCTACGTTTGCTCGAACAATTACCAATGTTGGTTCAGCTGCTTGGAGTTCAGACTCTCCATTCACAAGCGGTGGAGGTAGTGTTAACTTTGATGGTACCAGCTACTTCACTGTTCCGGCATCAACTGATTGGGACCTATAACCAATTATTACATTTTAATATAAACAAGAAAAGCGAAGATAACTCTTCGCTTTTTTATTAGGTCTAACCAGTAATTAAAGGTCAAACATTGTTGCAAATGCAGATTTACCATCTACTTTAATATCTAGGCCCAATCCAACTTTATATGGATCACCAATATCTTCCATTGTAAATCCAGCAGCAGTTATCTTATACGGTTTAGAAAAAAGCACATATTCATTAATTTGGTCATTTGCATCTTTTTCCATAGGTTCAAGACTTGAAAATTCAAATTCAAAAAGATATTTTTCAGCATTAAATCCAATATCTTCACCTAATACTTCACCTGGTCTGGTTAGTAATACCATACGTACCTGCTGAAGCGCATTTTCAATCGAGTCATTTGATTCAAATACCCCTTCTTGATAATTTGGATCGCCTGGTGCTCTTAAATAAAGGTCTTTTCCTACTGGTTGAATCATATATTAATTACCATCTTGCAAAGTACAAGAAGTCGGCAGTATTTTCAGTTTTCATCATCTCCATAACTCCAGCTAATTCAGCTTCGGCTTTGGTTACTAAGTTTGCATAATTAGGTTTTATTCCACCTGGTAAATTATAGTCAAAGGTTGTAAGTAGATCACCAAGTCTCAATTTAGCTTTTGCTCTAACGTATCTTTGAAATACCTCATCATTGTATAGATCATCAGCTGGAATCTTTTTAGCAATATGAACTACCATTTGAGAACCCTTTGGAGTTCTTCCAAGAATTGCTAATTTTCGGGTATTTTTATTATAGTCGTATGCAAATGTATCAATTGTAAAACCTTTAACCAGGTCTAGAAAAGAAAATATAACAGTACGATACATAATTGACTCTCCAATAAATGGAGTTAGGAACATTTCTGATCCAATAAATTTATTATCCGCAAAGTCTAAATCCATTGTCCCAAACATTGATGCTCCACCCTTTGCTTCCATTACATTATGTACAAATCCTACACAATCAGGTAATTGAATTGAACGGTCAACTTTAAATGCTGGATTTGTAAATACGTTATTCGGTATTAGTAAATATCTTGGCTCAACTGCATGTTTCCAGTTATCGTAAAAATATCTTTCAGCGATTGTAATAATACGCTTAATCTCTTGTTCAGGAATTGAATACGGCAATGCTTTAGCAAATGTCAATTCATTCTGTACATCTAATATTAATTCGTCTAAAGTCATTTAGTTAATTTTTTTATTTTGTTGCAGTAGTTGCTACTTTCGCAGCATCTTCACTAGCCTTAGTTAATGTTGCAATTTGAGCATCCATATCCCTTTTCTTTTGTAAATATGTTGCATCAGTCTGGCTTAATTTAGATAATTGCAGTTTAAGATCATCAATTTTAACTTGAGTATCTTCAATTACACCTTCCATTACTGGAGTCTTGACTGTTTTTGAATAGTCAGGCACGGTAATTTTAGGATGAGTTAAGTCAGCTCTTTTTACTTGGTCTATTGACTTTTCCTTTTTAACTGGATCTGCTGCTTTTACGCTAGTTGCAGTTTTTGGGTCACTAAGTTTTCCACCAGTTTTAAAGTCTTTGAAATTTAAAATTTTGTTACTCATAGTAATTGTTTTTTGTTATTTATCAATTTCTGGATCGCCTTGGTATTTACCAGAATGGAATTCCTCAAACTTAAGAACTTTATAGCTCTTTGGGTTTGCGCCAAGCGGTGTTGAGTTAGCTGTCATATCACGTCTAGAAATAGGTTGACTTGATAACCAGAATGTCGGTATTCCACCCATACTGATTCCAGTAGGGCTGGGTTGAATATTCCGGTCAGTTTGTTGATTAAACGAACTTGCAGGAACCGTAACTTCACCAGATGACATTTTTGAATTGTGCATATCCATAGGATTATTTATTCCCGTTCCAGCCTAAATAAAAAAAGCCCGATAAACGGGCTTTTAATTTAAAATAATTAGAGCTATTAATAATAAAGCCCAGCAGTATCGTCTTCATCACGTATTGGATGTCTGCGCCTTAATTCATTACTTTGGCTATCTGGATCCTGTGACATTCCTTCTGCTTTGCACTTTTTGCATTTATGACCTGGGTAACCATCGTATTTAGTTCCGCAGTTTTTACATGAATATATTCCTCTAGGAGTAGGATTTGCTATTTCTGGATCGTTTGCAAAGTCTGCATTTGCTGCAAGCTTTGCCTCTCTGTCCAAACCTCTTAATTTTCGGTTAGGGTAATATTGATTAGCCGTTAAGTCTTCCTCTGACTCTTCTACTGGCATACTAGCAGCAGCTTCCATCATGCACTCAGTCATATATGAACCACATTCGTTTAAATAGTTTTCGTAAGTATGCATTGGGTCAGCATCTTCATCACATCTTTGAGCTTCTTGAATTAACATTTCTTCGCATAGTGCTTTTATTGCTCTTTTAGCTTCTTCTGACATTGCTAGATTGTAACCTTCTTCCATAGGAGTCCAGCACTCATTTACAAAACCTTCAAAAGTTTCAGCAACTTTACCTTCAGTATCTTTTTTAGACTTTTTAGATTTATTAAGTAATTTAAAATCTTCTGAATCAATTTTACCGTTATGATTCTTATCTAATTTTACCTGTTTGCCCTTAAGTTTTTCATCAACTTCTTCAGTTTCTACATATTCAACCTCTACTGGAATAGAATATTCATGTTCACCGTGTTGAGCAGTTAACATTCCTTCTCCATCATAATTAAATTGAAGCTCTAATTCTTCGCCGCTTTTAGTTCTAATTACAATCATTGCATGGTCATCTCCGTGGCCAGACATAGATACTATTGTTGGTTGCATTTCATCATCCTGGTGTTCCTCTTGGATGTGAGGGTTTGAACCTATTCTATCATCAGGTTTATTCATGAACTTAGGTAGTTTATTTTTACCAAATTTTCCCATTGTGTATGGATATTTTTAATTATTTATCTGGACACTCTACTGAAACTACGCCCTTTTGTGAAACTGCTATACCTGCACAGACATTAGCAAATTGAATAGCTTGGATAATATCATTACTTTTTAGATATTCAACCACCAAGCCAGCAATAAAGCTATCACCAGCACCAGATACGTCCTTTACTTCAGTTGGGTTAAGCGGATATACTTGAGTTCCGTTCCATTTGGCGCCTTCTGCTCCAAGCGTAATAATTAGCTTATCCATACTACCCTTAATGAAGTCCTTATTGTGTGCTGGATTCTCAAACTCTCTTTTATTAATCTTAATAAAATTAAAATCATTAGCCCACCAGCCTAGAGGTTTTTTAGTATCAATAAAACTTAATTTAGCGTGGCGTGCAATCTTTTCTAAGGTTTCTTCAGTTAGAAAACCTTTATTATAGTCAGAAACTACTACAATATCAGCGGATGTAATTTGATATAAAATTTCCGAATCAAGCGAACCAATTGTAAGTGGTTCAACTGGTCCATCATTATCTACCCGTAATAGAATATAGTTTGAATTAATATCTACAAATCGGTGTTTGGTAATTTTTCCATTTGCTTGACCTATAAAATCAACATCAATTTCCCAATTTCCAGCAATGCTTCTGATATTACCGTATACATTACTTGCCATTCCACCATTGGTTTCAATATGATCTGATTGAAAAATTGGAGTTGGGGCTTCAGGATTAAGTCGGGTACATTTACCATATTCAAATATGTCAATACAGGCTTCGCCTATTACAAGAATTTTTTTCATGCTATTAAATTATTTTTGACTGTCGCCTTTCCACACGCGATATGAATCTTCATCCATATGAGTTGTTGAGACCTCAAATATTTCTCCATCAGATAGTGCTTCAATTTGATGAGGTTGCCCAGGTAACTGACGAACTACATCGCCTACCGTAAGAGTCTGCTCTTGAACTTCAGCAGTTTCAGTATCAATCCATCTGTATATGAATGCTCCCGTGTTAACGTACCAAGTTTCATCCTTAAGCAAATGATAGTGCATTGAGAATTTACAACCTTCGTTAAATTGTAAAATCTTGCCACAGTACTTATCATTATTTTCAATTATAATTTCTCTGCCCCAACCTTTTGGAACTTCACAACCTTTGCAAACTGTTGGTTTAATTTGATGACCCATCTTCTTTTGATTTTTTTAAATATTCTAAATATGCTGGAACTCCAGTATCAATTGTCCATAAAGGTGTCCAGCCAGGTAACCATTCATTTTTGTTACTTATTGTAAAAAATTGATATCCGCTAGGAATTATTGAGTCCTCAGTGTATTCAAATGGTATTTGCATCAATTGCATAACTTCTTCAAAAGATCTTGACTCTCCGCTGCCTACATCAAAATGATTGCCTGCAAATTGCTCGTAATTCTCAAGTGCATGTAAGTTTGCAGAAACAATATCATCAACATAAACAAAATCTCTAGTTGGTTTCTTTGGAAACAATATTACCCTTTCTTCAGCTTGCCTTTTTAACCATGATTGATATGCAACTGATGCCATTTTGCCTTTATGTTCTTCACCAGGTCCATACACATTAAAATATCTAAGTGCAATTCCGCCCTTTGCTTTTACTATATCTTCAGCTGCATATTTGCTCCAGCCATATAGGTTAGATGGGTTCTTTCCATTAACCCCATAGTTTGCAGCAGATGATGAATAGATCATTTTACAATTTGCCATATAACAATATTCAGATAATATTTTAGTGGCTTCATAATTAAGATTCATCATGTAATTTACATTCTGTTCTAGCGTATCAGAACATGCTCCAACATGAAATATTACGTCAGGCGATAAGCTTGCAACAATATCAATTAATTGACTTTGCCAATCGTCAACCACCATAAAATCATTAACGTCTATTCCATAAACTGTCCAATTTTTATCTAATTTACTGATTAGATTTTTTGCGATAAATCCCTGATCGCCAGTTACAAGTATCTTCATTATTTAATAGTTAACTTTGTATCTTTAGCCTTATGGTTAATCACTAATTGATCTCCATCTTTAATTTTACCATCAATATATGCTTCAGCTATAAGATCTTCAACATGAGTTTGAATAGCTCTTTTTAATGGACGAGCTCCAAATTTATGATCGTAACCTGCTTCAATTAAGAATTCTTTTGCTGACTTCGTTAATTCAACAGTATAACCGTTTTCCTTTACTCTTGAATAAAGATCTAATAATTCAACTTCAATTATTTGAGCAACATCCTCTTTCTTTAGGGACTCAAATATAATAATATCATCTAGTCGATTAATAAATTCTGGTGCAAACTGTTTACTAACCGCTTTTCTTAAAATACCTGACGCTAATTCTTTTTGCTGTTCAAATGGAGTTGATGATGAGAATCCAATACCTCCACCAAAATCTTGTAATTCCTTAACTCCTAAATTTGAAGTCATAATAATTACAGTATTCTTAAAATCTATTTTTCGGCCAAGTCCATCAGTCATATGGCCTTCGTCTAATACTTGCAATAGGGTATGGAAAATATCTGGATGGGCTTTCTCAACTTCATCTAATAAGATAACTGAATAGGGTTTGCGTTTTACTTTTTCGGTTAACTGCCCTCCTTCTTCATATCCTACATAGCCTGGAGGAGCTCCTATTAATTTGGTTGATGTGAATTTTTCTCCAAATTCAGTCATATCAATTCTGATTAGGGAATCATCTGTATCAAACAGAAATTTTGCTAACTGTTTAGCTAATTCGGTTTTACCAACTCCAGTTGGGCCTAGGAACATGAATGTACCGATTGGCCGATTTTTAGATTTAAGACCTGCTCTTGAGCGTTGAATTGCTTTAGTTAATTTAGACACGGCTTCAGATTGACCAATAACTCTTTCTTTTAACCACTTAGCCATTGTTGATAACCGTTCAAGCTCCGAACCTTTTAATCGGGTAACCGGTATACCTGTCATAATTGCAACAACATTTGCAATATCTTCTTCTGATACAGTTAGTCGATTAATCTTTAACGACTCTTCCCATTGAACCTTTTCATCATCAATATCTTTCATTACTTTAAGAGCATCATCTCTAAGTTTTGCAGCCGCTTCGTATTGTTGTGCATCGACTGCTTTTTGTTTTTTAGCACTTACCTCAACAAATTTTTCTTCTAATTTTTTAATTGCTTCTGGCACAACTACTCCATTGATATGAACTGCTGCACCAGCTTCGTCCATTAAGTCAATTGCTTTATCTGGTAAAAATCTGTCCTGTAAATATCGGTCACTATATGCAACACATGCATCAAGTGCCTCATCAGTATACTTAACTGAATGATGATCTTCATATTTAGATCTGATATTCTCAATGATCTGGCGTGATTGTTCTAGGGTAGATGGATTTACCATTACCTGTTGAAAGCGGCGACTAAGAGCACCATCTTTTTCAATTGATCCTCTAAACTCGTCTAGTGTGGTTGCACCAATACACTGAATTTCTCCACGACTAAGTGCTGGTTTTAGGATATTTGCAGCATCTAATGATCCACTTGCAGAACCTGCTCCAATTAAGGTATGAATTTCATCAATGAACAGAATAACATTTGGATTTACCTGAACCTCTTCTATTATTTGTTCCATGCGCTCTTCAAACTGACCTCGATATTTTGTACCTGCTACTAAATTCGCCAGTTCAAGAGTTATTATTTTCTTATCAAATAAAACTCGCGGACAGGTTTTATCAATAATCATTTTAGCAAGACCTTCAACGATTGCAGTTTTACCTACTCCAGGTTCCCCAATCAAGAGAGGATTATTTTTCTTTCTACGAGCCAAGATTTGACTACATCTGCGTATTTCTTTCTCTCTGCCAACTACTGGATCTAATTTGCCCTCTAGTGCAAGTTGAGTAAGATCTTTACCGAATGAATCAAGCATTGGTGTTTTGCCGGTTTTGCTATTCTGTTTTGCCATGTATATGTATTGTAGTTATTTTATTAGTCCCACCAGCCGCGTAATCCGCTACCGTCAAATTGTTTTTGCCAATTGTCCCATGCGGTTTTATGTTCAATATCTCCATTAGTATCCTTTTCAAATTTTGAATAATCTTGACCCTTTATTAGGTGACATAATTCGTTCCATTCTTGCTCTTCAATTTCACGAGATCGTGCAAATACTTTACGATTATGTTCACGTTCTTCCGGCGTATCGTGATCTACTAATTGAGAATATCCTGGTTTATCTGGAACATCTTCAAATTCCCATGGATGATGTATGGTTTCGCCTAATTCAGCCTCAGCCAGTTGGATAAAATCATCATCAATAAAATGTTGCATAAGTTCTGCTGCGCGTTTCATAGCTTTAACCTTTTTACCTGAGCTGGTTTCTTCTTCAATGCCGTCTCTTTCAATTCGGATTGCTATATTATGGAGCGCAACTTGTAATAACGGTAATACTGCGTGTTGACCGCTCCACCATCTATAATTCCAGACAGCTTTGCGAAACATCCACATATTTTTTAAACCTCTAGGTAAATCATATCTGAAAAAATCCCAGGTTTTCCAATACCAGCGTTCTCTATTAATCATTCTTTTGAAACTATCAAAGAATGTATCAGCAAATCCTATTTCCATAATTAATCTATTTGTTTTTTAATTGTGTCTGGTGTACTTGAAACAGTATTTGTTACAACTACATCACAGTGATTTTTTTTACATGACGCCGGTATCCTTAGTGTATCGTGAATGACAATCTTAGTTTCAATTCTAATTGTATCATGCTGGATCGAGTCTACTTCTAATATAACCTTAGCTGACTGAGGTTTAAATACAGCAAAGACTGTACCTGTAACTACCAGTGCTGTTGCTAGTATAATAATACTTGCGCCGGTTATGAATAATCTATTAAACTTGTTCATCTATTTTAGTAATTAAGGTTTTTAATGAGTGTTTGACATTATTTCTAAAATTAGCTTCCATTTCATTTCGCCGTATTTCAACTTCTCCAACAAATGCATTGTATAAAGTTTTATAGGTTTTTGGTGAAAGACTAATATTATAACCAAATACATGATTAATAACAGTAAGTTCGTTTTGATCCATTATTATTAAAATATGGTTCTCATCATTTTTAACATAGTGTTTGCCAAGTACTGGACTAATTAACAATTCACTATTTGACAATTTAATCATTTTTTTAAAAACGCTAGCGGCTTCACGCTCGCTATTATCAAAGTTTTTTGACTTAATTGTAGTTGGATCAAGTGCTTTAGCTATGCGAAGCGCAAGTAGTTGAGATAGCCTTTTAAATCTATGCATTCGACTAATCTTATCAACTAGTTTATTTTGATTTGAGTGTATCATATAGCTATTATACTAAATATTAATGAGGCCTGCCAAAAATAGATTCAAATAGGTCAAGATTAGTTTTTTCAAGACCATACTCAACAAAATCAGTTGAGCATCTCATTTCCTCAACACATTTCCAAAGACTTGGAATATCATAACAAATTGGATTACCGTCTTTATCCCAAGCTTGATTTGGCTCTTCGGCTAAGTCATCCCTCTCATAAATAAACCAAGAAATCCAATCCTCTGCCTCCTTTCCATAATACGCTCTAAGTAATAAAGTAATAGTCGCACAATAAGAATCCTCATAGTCCATCAAGTCAACTCCTAATCGATACAGAGTTCGGCTTTTATCCTGTTGCTCCTTAATTTGAGTTACTATCTTTTCGAATACTTCCAGCTTCATTTAGAATAATTTTAGATTGATTTTCGATTCTTTGAATATACTCTTCGATTACAACTTCCATGCCAGATTGAAGTAGTCGAGTTAGGTCTTCTTGCGAAGTAACCATGCCCATTTGCTGAGCTGATGCTAATGCTTGAACTGTTTGAATTGCACCTTCTTTTGCAATTTGTTCAATTAAGCTAAGTTCATTATTTTCCATATTGCTCTTTGTGTTGTTTAATTTTTTCTTCTAATAAGACTAGGTCAAATTGAATTGGCCCATATTCAGTATCTGAACAGTCAAATACGACTTTATCATCTACTATTTTAAGATACGCATTTCTGCTGTATTTTGCATCCTGTTCAGTAACTATTGTTTCGGCGCTCATAATAAAAAGTTTAAGATTTTTTCTTTAATTCCAGACTGTTTAATACCTTCTCTAGATTTTGGAGTTAATACGAAATTTTTAAGTCCCCATTCTCTATCGCTATCTCCCCAAGTTGGGTCAGTATATGGAGCTCCCATATTAAGATCGTCAACCGCAACCCAATGAGTAATCTCTGGATGATCAACTAAGTACTGTCTAATCTCAACTGCTCTAGTTTGTTCAAGATCCCATTTTGGGCTCCATACAAATACGGATTCATTATGCCAAGTACACTTACTTAAGGTTGGAGTAAATGCAATTGGTTTTTTACAAATACCTTTAGCCTCATAATAGTCTCCCATTTCTTCTACTGTTGCCCAACGAGTCCAATCCGAACTTACCACAATTTTGGCATCAGTTTCTAATATTATCTCATTAAGAATATCAACTGCCTTTTGATTAAAATTATCAAATCTATATTCTACTGGCATATTTGGAGTTTCATCAGCTGACTTTATACCTTCAGCTAATGCCCTCTTTTTATATCGCCCACCCCATTCAGTTGCTAAGCAAATAACGCCATCATGATCAAGAAATAGTACTTTCATTCTTCACGTGATTTATCATGTCTTCAGTTGCTGCAATTAATTCAAAGTCCATGCCAACCAATCCAAACTCAGCATCAGTTTCTAATTCTTTTCTTAATGCTTCAAAATCAGCTAAGCTAGGTTCTTCAAAATAGCCGCAAAAGTGGTAAACAAAAATTGAGCCATCCTTTTCATCTTTGGTAACTGCTGCAATTCCATGAGTAATTTCGCCTACTTGTTTTTCAGTGTTCATATTATTTAGAGATATTATTTTTATATTTTTTCCATTCTTCTAGATCTCCAACCAGTACATATATTGACTTTTCAGTTCTAAACTTTACAAAGTCTATGTGACCTGCTAAATCTAGTTGTTTTTCAAGTATTTCAGTTACTTTAGTCGTAAGCCAATAATCTTGAGCCGAGTATGACCGTGCTGTAACTGAGCCGACTAGTATTGAACAGCCAATCACAGGCTCACTACCGACAACTTCTTTATAGCTGCGGTCCTCATTCCAGGCAATTGCTTCAACTCGAGCGCCTTGTTCTTTGAACTCTTCTCGACCGTCTTCGTGTAATTTAATTAGTATTGGCATGCTTTAGTGCAGTTAATCTATTTTCTAATCGGTCCATTGTTCTATCATCAAGCCTCATACTGAGGTCACGAGTTAATTTGTTTAATACCACAAATTCTAAATCATGATGGACTACCATGAATTGTGCTATTAATTTTCTAGCAGCTAGGTCTTGTTCCTGAGTCTCGCATGAGTCAATTACCTTTTTAATCCAAAGAGCTACATCTCCGTAATGTTTACTAGTTGCGGCCATAGTCATTTACATTAATTGGTGTATAGCTATTATCTAAACTTGAATTATCTCTACGTTTACGAGTAGTTGCATACATAACTTTAATTAATTTCATTTGTTTTGGATCTACCCAATTTATTACTGGGTTGACGCCTTTCCAGGTTGTATCCTGTAACCAAATTTTATAGGTTTGAATTGACATAGGATCATCACATAAAAGATATAGAGTGTCTTTTTTAAAAGTAGGCTGGGCATGGTCAGAAAACTTAGTTTGCGCGTTTACTGTATTCGATAATACAATCGCTAATATAAAAATTAGTTTTTTCATTGTTTTTTATTTGTTTTTTATTTTAATTCATTAATCATAATAGTCAAATGGTTAACTACGTGTTTGACTCCAGTTAAACGTACCATATCTGAAAGAATTAGGCCAGTTCCATAAAATTCTAAATACTTCGCTACGTCCATTCCTTGATAATTCTCAAGATAGTGTAGCGCGCTCTCTTTGATTGCATCTTTATATATGGCATCTTCACTAATTCGAGGCTCTAGCATATTTAATATATTTGTAAGTAATAGTATCACCTATTTGGGTTCTTGATCTTACTGGTACGGTATCTCCATTTTCAAGAATTGCATAATAGCTTGGTGAAAGATATTCGTGTACTCCAATTGGAGCCTGTTTGAATATGTCAACAATTGCATACTTTTCAAGTGTAACCTTTTCAACCTTTGGTTGATTACAACTACTAACAATCGCCAGCAGTATTAATATTTTAAAGTAGTGTTTCATGTTCGTTTGCCATTTTTTGCATTGATTCAAATATTTTAGCTAAGTCCTCAACTGAGTCACATGCCCATTGTTTTGATTTAAGGGTAAAAAATCCACTTTGTGCTCCAGGATTAAATGTCATTTCAACATGAAGTTCTTCCCAATCGTCTGGATTGGTACTTGATTCTTGGCTAAAGACCGCTTTAACATGGTGAAGTACTGGACCTTTCATTACTCAACAAAACTTTCAGTCGTCATTTCAATAATACGTGCACGTTGCGAGTTTGTAAGCATATTACGAGACTCCCATAATTTTGCTAAGGCCTGACCTATTTCACGTTCCATGTAGGTTGTTCCGTTATCAAACAGATCCTCAATTGATACAGTGACTTCCTCTTCAAGCTCATGTTTTAACTCTTCGTACATTGTTTTCTTTTCACGGTCCGATAATTGATATAAAATATCAGAAACGTCTACGTCTACTTCGAATGTTGCCATAATTATATTTTTGTTTAATAGTTATTATTATACTACATAAAACAAAAAAAGTCCCAACAAATTGGGACTTTTCAAAAAAAAAAAAATGAAGACTCGTTATGTTGATCTAAATACTAAACCAACAACTATCCCGACAACGGCGGTAACAATAATCCAAAGTAATTTAGTTACTGTACTTTTCCATGATATTAGTTCTCGGTGTTCTTCCAATATTTTAGCCCAATCTCGAGCATCTTCTTCTTTTCGTTTACGAAATTCAGTGTTTTTATTTACTCGGACAATGATTCCATCTTCTGGATCAAGCAACTGCTTTCGGATATTACGTAGATCCTCTTTCATATCGCCCTGAGACGATTCAATATTTTCGATCCTTTCCTGTATTACTTTAAGTTCACCATTTGGCAACTTGGCTTTAATAATGTCTAGTGCATCAAGAATGTCATTCATCATTGAATCAACCTCTTGCGTGCCTCGATTTCTTTGAGTACTCATTATGCGTGAACTTGCTTTTTTAAATTAAAGAGTAGCGTCTTCTGCGCCAGCTTCTTTTTCACTCGGCTCAACTTCTATAGTCGGCTCATTATCAGCCATCATATTGGTAGAAAGAGCATGATCAGTATCTCCAGTTTCAGGAGCTTCAGCTGGTGCTGGTTCGTTATCATTACCTAGCGGTAATTCAGCAGTCATTTCTTGTGAATCTTGTGATCCATTGCCCATACCCATAGGCATTCCCATTTCTGGATTGCTATTTGATTGAGTAAACTCTTCAAAGCTTAAAATTTTACTATGACTTGTTTCCATTTTATTAAATAATTTGAGTTTATTTATCTTGCAAACTGGAACAAATAGAGCCTCGCTTAGGACTAATTGTTATTCAGTTACTGGAATTCCACAATTAGGGCAGAATTTCCAGGTTGCTTTTTTATGGCGGGTTCCACAGCCGGTGCAATAAGAGCGAATTTCTCCCATTTCAACAGGTTTTTTACTTTCTGGTAAAATTTGCCAAGTACTGGTTGCACAAGTCCATGAGTTAAAATTACCATAGGTATTGGAAAATTGCTGTTTAGAACTTTTACCCTTTTCAACAATACCCGTCTCAACTGAGTTAGCTGAAATGCTTGAGCTGCAGGTAAAGACGCCAGCGCTTCCGCCAACAGTTAACGTGCTAGGTTGATTATAGTAATTGGTTGTAATTGTATTACCATAAAGCATTACCGGAGGTTGATATGAAATAGATTCATCATAGAACAGAACTTCTACCTTACCGTTATTTGCAATTGCTAATTTGGTTTGGCTAGAGTCATCAACTTCATATGTTGTAAACTTGAATTTTTTAGCAACATCAATGAATCTTTCAAGAAAGACCCTTTGGCCAGGTCTTAATACAATACCCGCAGCCGATAGTACTTGACTATTGATCCAGATTTTTGCTAATACTGATGTTGTTTTTGGATTGTAGAGTTCAATTTCAAAATTTGAACCGTCTTTTAAATAGACATTTGACCCGTAGGTTTTTAGTCGTCCTCTGCCCTTTGTGATTGTTGCAGATGGTTGTGGATTACTAAAGCTTGTGTAAACTGCAGTAGACCCACTAGTTGTGATGTTTTGTTGGTACATAAGAGTTGTGTTATTTTATGCTTATCTCATTGTAACCTTCTATTGATTACTCAAGGGCTCGTAAACCCGAGACAAACAGAGCGAGGCTCTATGTTTCCAGTATTATTTAACTATGATTAATTAAAAAGTTTTTATTTATACTTAAGTGAAAATGATCCTCCGCGATTTGCGTAATCTACAAAAAGACTATCTGCAACTTGACAGTTTTGCCATTTACCATCTGGGCCAACCGGTAATGAAATTTGATCGCCAGCTCTTAGTGTTTTAGGAACTTTTCGACCGTCGGCCAAAGCAACATCAACCTTAATAAACCTATCAGCTCTAGCTGATTCTCGATTAACTACTGATAATACTTCAACTTTAGTTAAATTGTCCTTATCAATAAATGGAATAATTACTTTAATATGTCTACCTGAGGTTAATGCAAATTCCTTTTCAGTAACAATACCGTGACCTGCATATATTTGTCCAGTGTGATGTTTAATTTCTCCAGTTTTACCTAATTCAATAACATATTCAGAATCTCCAGATAATACTGTACTCGTTTTAACCTCCAGCTTCTTAGTAATAAAATGCTTGTCTGAATCCTTTTCAATATCAATATCTGTATAATTTGCAGGTAATACCTTAACTGTAGTCACTACATTATCAGCAACATAAACGCATAATCTTTCGCCAGTATAAGTCTTTTTAATTATCGACTTTTTTCCTGTGCGCTTATCAATTACTTCATTTTCTGATGTTACTGATACTGATATTGGAAAAATATCATGGCCGTATTTTAATTGAGGATCCAATAACACAACTACTCTATTGCCATCTGGAAAATCAGGGCGCTCTATTCGATTGGTAAGACGACGCATAAACTCGTCTTTGATCATTTGAGTTGCTTCGTTTGAGACATCCGCTAGTGATCTGCCAGTCATTGAGATTTTCTTTCTCGCAGCAGCTGGAAAGTCAATAACGGTTCCGTCCTTTAAGCTATCTTTAATACGTTGTTCTACTCTCTTATCCGCATGTGGTGATAAACTAGCCTCAAGCAGTAAAAAGTCATTAAAATTAAGAATATTCAAAATACCTTGATAATTTTAGGTTATTTATCAACTCTATACTACGCCTAATTACTTTTACTATGGTCAAAGGTTTTAGTAACTATTGTTGACTTGGTTGATACAATGGAATCAATTCCATGAACAATTAGCTTACGGACAGCTTCTCCTAATTGCATATCATTTGGGAACTCCGCTACTAATTCATGGATTTTTTCAATTGTAACTGTTACTTTAGTAGTCATAATTTATTTGTTAATTTATCCGAATTTTGCAATGCTTTTGTATTTCTTTTTAATATCGTCAATCTCAGACATTGCTGCACTAAATTTTTTCTTAATTTCATCATTTACTGAAAAGTCTAAAATTACTTGACAATTTGGGCAGACTGATACTGGGTGCTTCATTATAAAAGCTAAATCAATACCGAGTGGGGTTCTACACGCTGGACAAGGTAAAGCCATAATTATGAGGTTGGATTTGAGGAATCCTCAAGTTTTTGAATATAGGCATCCACTAGTCTAGAAATCATTTCAGGTTTAGTATCCGATTTGAATTTAACACGAATTTTTGACATTCCGGAACCATCTGTGTTTTTGCCTGAATCTACTTCAATTCCATTAATATTGTGTTCATAGCCCTTTTTCCTAAATAATCCAAGTAAGGAGCGTTTAAGATCCGACACTTCTTTATCGCTATTTCCAAATATCAATCTGGCTTCAAATTCAATATCTAACTCTTCAAGGCCAATAGAAGAATGATCTGCCATAATATACAAAGGCACAATCAATTCACGTTCCCCAATTTTAAAAGTTTTAACTTTAGGTGTACCGTCTTCATTAAAATAGTTTGCAAGGGCATTAATATGTTGCCTTTCGCTTATTCCTTGAGCTACCATTGCGGCTTCTAATAAACCTCCAACTAGCTCTTCAATATTTAATCTTGCCATACTTATTTGGGTTAAACTCCTTTTCTATTATACTAACTTAAAATAATTAGTTTATAAAAAAGAGGCTAGTGTTTAGCTAGCCTCTTTGGTTAAATCTACTTATTCTAATTACTTAGACTGTGGATCAGCAGTAAGTGGAATTAATGATGGCTCTAACATTTGAGTTAGGTAATCAGATAATTTCAACATACCTTCAGTTGCTGGTAATTGTTCAGCATGTACTTTTACATTGTATTTTGCTGAATTATCAGTGCTACGTGTGTTCTCTTTATGAGTTGACACTTTACCTGCCATGCTAACTGAATATTTCATACCCCAAAATCCGCCAGAAGCTGAAGCCGAAATAGATGCTTCAGTATCAGTACTTGATTTGTCTACTTCAGACGTTTTAACTTCCATTGTAAATTCAATATCAGCTGAGGTAATAGCCAATGAAGGAAGTGGAACCAATGGTAACATTGGAACTTTTGAATAAAGTGTTTGAACTGTTTGTTCGCCAGTAGTACCGTCTGTTACTACTCGGTTCATTTCAACGTCTAAAGAGCGAGCTGAAGTTTTGCCGTCTTTGTCCGTTACGAATGCAACTTCTGAAATATATTTCCAGGTTACGTCGTTTAATTTTGCTTGTCCTTTTGCCATACCGACTATTGGAGATACAATAAGATCTTCAATAGGTAATCCAGCAAATTGTTGTGCGATGTCTGCCATTATTCTTGATTTTTTTATTATTTATCAGGCAAAGTTGATCACTTTGGGTGAAACTCTAACCTGTATTAATTAGCTTGGAAAATTTTCAAGAGCTGCATCAACTTCGTCAGTTAAGTCAGGTCTTACTGTTTGAATTATATCAGCTAGCGAGGCAACTATATTGATTAAATGATGATAGTCATTATATGAATCATATGCCGTATCATTATTCTTAATTGAAATTACCTCAACTACCGTATCTTGAATAAAACCTAATAGAATATCAAAATTAACCTGACCACTAAAAGAGTCCTCGTCATCCGAATATTCTTCAACTGATTTAAGATAGTCTAAATATTCGGTACCCTGTTTAACAAGTTCAGCAAGTTCGGCTTTAGAATCTCCAACTTTAGTAGTTTCGATAGTATTACTTGAAATTTTAGTTAGTGCAAATAATGGAACCTTTACCCGGTTTCCTTTTGAATTATGTAATTCAACTGTTGCAAAACTATCATCCATATCGACAACTCGACCCTTACCTCTATACGAGTCAACATAACTGCCAATATTAATTTCAGGAGAAGCGTCGTCTGCTAATTCTTTATCAGGATTTTCTAGAAATTTATCTAGATCAAAATCTTCAAATAATTTAATGTGTTTCATATTTATGCGGATTTTATTATGTCAGCTAGGGTATTTGCCCTATTTCCAACTTGACTTGCCCATTCTGAGTGTAACATTTCTTTTGATGCTTGTGCAAAATTATTAGATGCAATATATTTTAAAAAATTATTAAATTTAGATACGCCTTTTTTCCCTAAATTAAATACCATCTCAGTTAAAACTCCTTGCACTTGTAATGGCAGTTTTTGCCATGACTTTGTAAGATTAGTTGACCCATCTGCTGAGGATAGGGTTTGTGCATCATTTTTTGCTTTAAGTAAATCATTACCCAATAGTGCATTTATTTGATTGTCAGTAAGCGCAGATTTACCAGATTTAATTTTATCTGGATTTGCTCCAACTTTTTTAAGTAATTCACTTGAATCTGACCGAGTTAAGTTAAATCCAACCCCAACGGTAGGAACTCCTTTAGAATCTAGGTATTTAACCGGTTTTTTGCCTTCATGTTGAATTACACGATCCCTAATTGAACTAATTATTTGATCAACTGGCGGAGGCGGAGCAACAAACGATCCCAAATATTTTTCAGCTCTTATATTCTTAATGTGAGTATTTATTCGGTCTTTATAAGTTTGATCAAGCATACCAAGTTCGCCATTAATTGCATCTCCTATACTTGAATAGATCCAACCCTTAGTTTCAACTCCTAATTTTAAAGCCTGATTCACTTTAACCATTGATGCTGCATCTGGAATTAGAATAATTGCAGCTACCAATAAGTCTTCATCTGTTCCAAGATCAGCACTTGCTGCTTGAATTTGATCAGCAATTTGGTCAGCAGTAATTGCTTCATTTACCCAACTTTCAAATAGGTTAATGTGTTTCATTGTATTTAATTATTAATTCACCAACTACTTCAATCTTTCCCATTACTTGTTGAAATGGTGTTTGACCCTTTGCCTCAAATTTATCAATGATTGCATGAAGGTAGGTGTGTAATTTTTTTAGTTCAGATTTGGCCTCTTCGATATTAAATTTACCAGCTGCAGCCTTTTTGTAATAGGGTAACTTAACTTTATAGTGCTGATATGTTAATAGAGAGTCCCCGCCTTTTGCTTTTGTAGTTTCAGCAATCTTAATTGCTCCAGCAAGTCGGTTACTTGCAAATTGTTCAAAGGTTTCAGGTTTCTTTGCTTCAAATATTGAAGTAGTATAGATTTTACTAACTTCTTTAGTTTGGTGATATAGTTCCCAGTTAAGTATAGACATCAAAGTTCCCTAGTATTTAGGGTTATTTATATTCTACTTTCAGTCTGGCTTTAAATTCTGGTGGAAATTGATCGCCGGCTGACTTCATAAGATCAGCAAAGCACCCATCCAGTAAATAAGTAACAGCCCAATCATCTGGAGTACGGATCGATCGACCTACTCCCTGTAATACTGCAATTGAAGTTTTCCAGTTATACCAAGCTTGTGAATATTCAAGTTTAGCAGCAACATACTTATCACCAAGATGCGGATATGGAACCTTTAAGAAAATTTGAAATCTGCTCTGGTCATCTACCATATTTAAACCTTCTAAGATAGAAGGCCCCATTAATACAAGCCCTTTCTTTTTGCTCATTTTCTTTAGAGCTTGGTCCTTTTCTTCAGAACCTTTATAGAGTAAAATGCGTTTCTTAACGTCTTTAGGAAGCCCTGTCCAGATCTTAGTATTCAATTCATAGGAACCAGAATGAATGATCCCAGAGTCCTCAGAATGCTCTCGGACAATTCGGGTTACGGTATCAATTGCCCATTGCATATTATCACTTAGGAATCGGGTTGACATTTTTTTACCCGGATAGAAAATGATTGGCGACTTTTCCCAATTAAAATGGCTCTCTATTTTAAAGTACTTGGCTGACTTGATACCGTGATTTCGCATGAAGTCACTAGGATTACCCATAGTGGCAGTCATTAATAACTTAAACCCAAATTTAGTATAGAAGTGTTTCTTTAATAAGTAGTACTCGTCAATACAGTTAAAAACCAGGGCTTTTTCTCCAGGGTTCTTAATTAGTTTTTCAACCCCAACCTTTCCAACAATTTCGCAATAATCTTCAAGTTTACAGTGCACGTCTTTACACCAGTCAGCTAGGTTAAAAACTGCAAGCCATTCAAGCGGAACACTGCCTTCAGTAAATTCAGTTGAGGCATTTTCTCTAAGAGGGCTTGTGGCTTTCATAACTTCACCAAGTACTTTAGTAACTTCTCTTAATAGTTTAAGTAAATTCGCTTGATCATCATCTGCATAAATGCGGTCTATTATTTTCTCAAGTCTTTCAAGATTTATTTTTGGTACAGTTTGGCCAATATCGCCAAGTCCTTCCAATAATTTTTCAGCCTTCTTTACAATCTCCTTTGATACAATTGGACTAAAGTGGCTCTGTACAATATCTAATAATTTATGAGCTTCATCGCAAACTACAAAATCTCTTTGTGGAAATGGAGAGCCTTTACCCTTTCCTTGCTGTTTATCCTCAACATAATTTCTTTGAATTAAGGCATACGGATAAGTAAGTAGGGCAACTTGAGATTTAATTGATTTTTTACGTGATGTTAAATACCCACATTGTTTAAAACACGGTAATGATTCAGCAGCTTCATATGAAGTTCCTTTACTTTTACATTCACCTATTGAAAATTTTTCGTCATTAACAACACATCTATAATTATCAACGCCTTTAATATTACCCCAATTCCATAACTGTAGTTTACGAAAGTCCTTTACGTATTGTTCATGTAGCGAAAGATCAGATGCAAGAATATAACCACGGTTGCCCTTAAATGCAAGAAAGTCTGCAAAGACCATTGCAATTACTGATTTACCTGAACCAGTTGGGGCATCTAATAAGTAGATACCATTAGGATCATCGTTATACGCAGAGATTATATCAAGTATTGCCTCTTTCTGTTGAGGCCGAAACTCCAGTCCTGGGTGTTTTCCTTTTACAAATTGTTCAAATTCCTCTTGGAGTTTATTCATAGTTAGTTATGCCAATATTTTTGGTCTTTATAAAAATGCGATTCATTATTACGGTTCAGCCAATTTTTAATAACTAGCCAAATCATATTAAGATATCCATATTTTTTAAATCGGCGATTGTCCTGTGTAATTAGTTTAGGTATAAGCTTAAATTTATTAGGCTTTATTTTTCTACTTAATAACCAGTCTTCACTTTGATGGGCAAGCTCGTCAAATCCGCCAAGGTCATTAAAAATAAATTTGCGTATCAACATAAATCCGCCTATTGCAAATGGTTTAGTTTTAGAAAGATACCAAGTAGTTAGTCCGTTTATCCAAAATATAAAAGTTGCTCGTAAATCAAATTCTCCTTTATATTTAGGGGTTGTTCCAAGTACTGCATAATTACCAGCAAGGAGGGTATTAACCGATTCAATAATAACTCTGTTATGTGTAAATGTAATATCAGCATCTAAAAATAGCAATAATGGAGTAGTTGCTATTTGAGCACCGGCGTTTCGGCCAATTGCAGGCAAACCTCCTTTAATTATTTCAACATTTAGATTAAATTTTAGAGCTATTGAATTAATTATATTAACAGTTTGATCAGTTGAGCCAGCATCTGCTATAATTATTTTAACACCAGCACATTCTTTTTGTCTTAATATAGCTCTAAGAGTTCTACCAATATAGGCCTCTTCATTATAGCATGGAATTATAATAGTTAAATCATTAATCATTATCTAAATAAGGTTAGCCAGTTAGTGTTTTTAGTTGACTCATATATAACATATGAAGTATTTTCAATCCAGTCGCCAGTGTTTAAGTAGCGAACTCCGTCTATTTCTTTATCTGATGGAGTATGAATGTGACCGCATACAACAGTATGGCAATTTCTCTTTTTTGCTTGACGAACCATTTCATTTTCAAAATCAACCATAAATGAAACAGCTGCCTTTACATTATCCTTTAAGTATTTTGACAAACTTGTTTTTTTACCAAATCTTTTTATAAATCGGTCTAGTTCAATTGCCAAGTCATAGCCAATTGAACCTAACATTCCCAACCAGTGCATCTTAACGATTCCATCGTATTTGTCTCCATGACAAAACCATATTCCATCTTCGGTCCATTCATCAACTACTATAATATTACCAATATCAACTGGTAAATATTTTCTTAGGAACTCATCATGATTGCCAGCTATCCAAATAACTTCCATTCTCTTTGAAATCTTTAGAAATTTTCTTATTAAGTTAGTATGGTCTTGAGAAAACTTTTTATATTTAGTAAAGAGCCATCCATCAATAATATCGCCAACTAAAATCAGTCGATCAAATGTTTCTGTTTTTAATAACATTGTAATTGCTTCAGTATTGCAACCTTTAGATCCAATGTGTATATCTGATATTACTAAAGTTCTCATAATCTATAATTTATTTTTCTTCAATTTCATAGCCATTTTCGTCATACCAAAATTCACAACATGGATATTCTCGGCCCTCATCATCTAATCGGCACCATTCAGTTTTTTCTTCATTAAGCCAGTGCCAATCTTTGTTTTCAATGCCTTCCGGTAATTCAGGATTTTCGAGAGGAGGGTGATAAGCGTTTGGGTCAGTATGGTAGCTATTACAAGAACAACCGCGAGGAACGCAATCATCACAGTGAAAAGGATTCTCTGTAGAATCCGTTGAAGGCGCATATAGCCAGGTTGCTTTTTTACCACAGTTACAAGTTTCATAATTTACCATAAGTCCCAATCAGTTAAGTCAAGTACGTCTCCAGTAGTTTGGTCTTTTACTTCAACTACTGTACCAATTCCAGTTGGAGTAAACATAAAAGTCCATCTTTCACCGGCAGTTGGCATGAATGGGTCCTTCTTTTTCTGTTTCTTTTTCCACTTCTCGAATTTTTTAATTTCGGAATCAACTAGTTCAAATTTATACATCAATCAAGTTTTAAATTAAATGTTTTTCGGTATTCTTTAAAAACCTTTTTAAATTTCTTTGAGGCGGCAATTGAACCTCTAGCCCGGTCCATTGGCTCAATCAAGCCAGTTGAAAGATATGCATGGATTTCGTCAACCATAACCTGCTTAACATAACCCATTTGAGATAAGTATGCTTCTAATTGTTCGTATACACTCGTCTTTAAAGATAAAACCATTTCTACCATTTCGGCTTTATACTTTTTATTTGTATAGAATAGTGCATGGGAAAGTTCATGATCCATTACTTGTGATTTTATATCGTCTACTCCCAATATATAAAATTTTCCACGAGGTTGGTGCTTACGAATTGTTGTATATATTGTATGTATAAGAGTATCATATGGAGTGGTCAAAGCTTTATTAGAAGTTAAACCATTAAGACAGGCTTCAAGAGAATCGCTTGGAATATTGTATCCGCTCCAATCTTTAGTATATCCAAAATATTTAGTACCTCTTTCTTTACGGTACTTATTCATATATTCAAAAATACAAAAGGTCTTTTTTCTAAATTCAGAATACGCGGACTCGTAATA
>Ga0114964_10000848_pt1 | contig 22833 bp, 19 predicted proteins | sample C_131016_MF_Meta_FD_92638 | JGI IMG/M metagenome (GOLD analysis project Ga0114964, IMG submission 92638) | Freshwater microbial communities from Lake Croche, Canada to study carbon cycling - C_131016_MF_MetaG | ecosystem: Environmental > Aquatic > Freshwater > Lake | place: Lake Croche, Canada...
GGGCTAGACGACGGAAGATGTAATCCATCATTGATTGCGCCATGCGAATATCTTGATCATCGGTCATACCAGCTGGCTCGAAGCGCAAGTTAGTGAACTTCTCTACGAAGGTCTCTAGTGGTACGCCGTATTGCAAACCAATTGATACTGCGATTGAGAACGCATCCATTACGCCGGCAAGTGTTGAACCTTGCTTGCCAAGCTTTAGGAACACTTCACCAAGTGCACCATCGGCGTATGCACCTGAAGTCATGTAACCCTCGGCGCCGCCAACTGCGAATGATGTTGTGCGAGATGGACGAGACTTTGGAAGGCGCTTACGTGTTGCTGCGGCAGGAGCCACGGCCTCAACTTCAACATCCTTCTTCTTTGCCTTGCCATCTGAAAGTGGTTGACCAACTTTGCAATTGTCGCGATAAACGGCAAGTGCCTTAAGACCAAGCTTCCAGCCCTCGTAGTAAACCTCTTCAACTTCTTCGATTGTTGCATCTTCTGGCAAGTTAACGGTCTTTGAGATCGCACCAGATAGGAATGGCTGGCAAGCAGCCATCATGCGCACGTGGCCCATTGGTGCGATTGAACGTGCACCTAGTGCGCAGTCGAATACGTCGTAGTGCTCTTGCTTTAGGCCAGGAGCATCGATGACGTGACCGTTGTTAGCAATGAATTCAACAATTGCTTCGATGGTTTCTTCAGCGTAGCCAAGCTTCTTAAGCGCTGCTGGAACTGTCTGGTTAACGATCTGCATTGAACCGCCGCCAACTAGCTTCTTGAACTTAACTAGTGAGAAGTCAGGTTCGATACCTGTTGTATCGCAATCCATCATCAAGCCGATGGTGCCAGTTGGTGCAAGCACAGAAATCTGTGCGTTACGCCAGCCGTTCTTATCGCCAGTTGAAAGACATAGATCCCAAGCCTTGTTTGCTTCGGCCCAAACATCTTTATCAAGTGTTGTTGCAGACTTTGCAGATGATGATGCGCTTGCGTGCTTGCGCATTACGCGAGCATGTGGCTTTGCGTTCTGTGCGAAACCATCGTATGCACCAACAATGCCAGCGAGTTCAGCTGAACGCTTGTAAGTAATACCTGACATCAATGATGTGATCGCACCAGCTAGTGCGCGGCCACCTTCTGAGTCATAAGCAAGACCTGATGCCATAAGTAGCGCGCCAAGGTTTGCGTATCCGATACCGAGCTGACGGTATGCACGAGTTGTGTCACCGATAGCTTGAGTTGGGAAATCTGCGAAACAGATTGAGATATCCATTGCAGTGATGATTACTTCGGCTGCACGAGCAAATGTCTTTGCATCGAATGAACCATCGGCCTTTAGGAACTTCATCAAGTTAAGTGATGCCAAGTTACAAGATGAGTTATCTAGTGACATGTATTCAGAACATGGGTTTGATGCATTGATGCGACCGGTCTCAGGATTGGTGTGCCAATCATTGATGGTGTCGTCATATTGAATTCCTGGATCAGCACATGCCCAAGCAGCTTCGGCCATCTTGCGGAATAGTTTGCGAGCATCAACTGATTCAATGATTTCGCCAGTTGAGCGAGCCTTCAAACCAAACTCGGTGCCGTTCTCGTATGCGCGCATGAAATCATCGCTAACGCGAACTGAGTTATTTGCATTCTGGTACTGCACAGAGATGATGTCTTTGCCACCAAGATCCATGTCGAAACCAGCATCGCGAAGTGCGCGAATCTTCTGCTCTTCAGCAACCTTGGTCTCAATGAATTCTTCGATATCTGGATGATCAACATCTAGAACAACCATCTTTGCAGCGCGACGTGTTGCGCCACCTGACTTGATGGTGCCAGCGGACGCATCAGCACCGCGCATGAATGAAACTGGGCCAGAGGCTGTGCCACCTGACTTTAGAAGTTCCTTCGATGAGCGAATACGTGAGAGGTTTAGACCAGCACCTGAACCGCCCTTGAAGATCATTCCTTCTTCGCGGTACCAGTTAAGAATTGAATCCATGGTGTCATCAACTGACAAGATGAAACATGCTGATACTTGCTGTGGAGCTGCGGTACCAACGTTGAACCAGACTGGAGAGTTAAAACTAAAGATCTGGTGTAGCAACATGTAGGTAAGTTCGTGCTCGAAGATTTCAGCATCTTTATCGTTGTTGAAATAACCGAATTCTTTTCCGGCCTTTGTGTAGGTAAGAACGACGCGATCGATTACCTGTTTCAAGGACCACTCACGGTTTTCGGCGCCAAGGGCACCGCGGAAATACTTTGTTGTAACAATCGTTGACGCGTTCACTGACCAGAAGTCAGCGTATTCAACGCCACGTTGTTCGAATACTGTCTCGCCAGTTTTCCAGTTGGTCTGGACCACATCGCGGCGTTCCCAGGTGACTTGGTCATATGGGTGCACACCTTCGGTGGTGTAAATACGTTCGATTGTTAGGCCCTTCCCAGGCTTTACTTTCGCTGCTGCGCGGTTGATAACCGTATCTGACATGTGAATCTCCATTTTCTTATTTCGCGTCGTTTTCGAAAATCAGTTCTGCTGGATCGACGTGATCGCTATGAGCCCTGATTTATAATGCTTTTAAAGCTATTAAATTGTTATTTAGTTTTTGCCGTGCGGGAAGGTGCAGTTAGTTATCTACTTAAAGAACTAACTGCGGTAGTGCTTTTTTCTGGGGAATTCTTTGAAGCTGGGGTTGAAGGAGCTGCGCGGAGAAGTGCGATCTCACCTTCAAAATCTTCAAGGGAGGAAAAACTACGGTATACCGAGGCAAACCGTAAGTAAGCCACAACATCGAGTTCGCGAAGTGGCGCCAAAATGGCTAGACCAACTTCTTGAGCTTCGATTTCGGCTTGACCGGTAGCGCGCAAGGTTTCTTCAACCCGCATCGCCAACAGAGCAAGATCATCATCATTTACTGGGCGGCCTTGGCAGGCCTTTCGAACGCCGGAGATAACCTTGTCCCGGCTAAATGGCTCAGAGGCGCCAGATCGCTTAACGATGTTAAGCAAAGTGGTCTCTTGGGTAGTAAAGCGAGCGCCGCATTCGGTGCATTCGCGACGACGGCGGATTTGTGAGCCATCGTCAGCTGGGCGAGAGTCGACTACGCGGGAATCGTCATGTCGGCAGAATGGGCAAATCATGCGGCGTGTCTCCTTTCGAATGCTGCGGTTTTTCAAATTTAGGTGTAATGGACTTTCCTGAGAAAACCCATAAGTAGGGTTGAAAACCACTACTAATTGAACTATATCTCATGTCGACCACTACATCTAGTAGTAACTATAAGCCAATACTTTAGGGTTTTGCGGGATGCGCCACGTGTTGGGCTCAATCCACGTGTCGCATTCGAACCGCTCGAGCATCCAATAAATTGCAACTCGGACATATCCCCCAAATCAGACGATGAGCCGAGCGCCTGGGTGGTTATGGGCGAGCTTTCGATCAAAAGTCCACAGTTGGGCCTTTGCCAAAATCGCCGTAGCGCTTATCAACGCATCTGGCATTTGAATTGCCTTAGTTGCCGCTCTAATCTGACTGGCCAAAAAAGCAACCTTTTCATCTACGGGATGAAGGGGCGAAAAATGCTTCTTAATATCATTGTTCATCTCGAATCGCTCTGAATCTGAAAGTACCGAAGATAGAGCTTCGGCTAATGAAACCGTTGAGATCTCAAAATTATTCTTTGATTCTCCGAGTGCCTTCATGGCAGCTACATGGTGTGCATCGGCATCGTTGAATAAAGCAATTATTACTGATGAATCAAGAATTACTTTTCCCACGAACGAACCCATCCTTCACGTTCTTTAGCGAGATCAAAATTCTTAAATGCTTTTGAATATTTTCCGGCTAATTCAAGTACCGGATTTAGTTCACTTACAACCGGCTTTACCTCGATAAAACCAGCGTCATTCACTGAGAATTCCACTTCATCTCCTGTCGTTAATCCAATACTTCGGAGAATATCGACCGGTACTGTCAATTGATTCTTAGAACTTAATTTAGATGTGGATGTCCGCCCGGCCCGGGCAGATTTCTTTGCCTTATCAACAGGCGCTTTCTTGACTGCTTTAGCAGCCACTGCATTTTTAGCTGGCTTTTTGCCCGCAGCTTTGGCTGCTGTCTTAGCCTTTACCTTAGTAACCATAAGTAAAGGCTAACACGAAGCTAGCACCAGCGCCAGCTATTACTTAACGCAACCGCACTAAGCTTTACTTAATTGGAACGCGAAGCTTTTGGCCAGCTTCGACATCAACACCGTTTAGTGAGTTAGCAGATGCGATATCAGCAACTAGTGATTGCACATCGCCACCATCGGCCATTTGCGATGCAAGTGACCAAAGTGTTTCTCCGGCTGCAACTGTTACAACAACGTATGACTTAGCAGATGAAGCATCATTGCTTGAAGCGCTAGAACCATTGATTTTGGCTGCTTTTAGCGATTGCGAACTCGCTGATGAATTTGCATTAACACCAGCAACGTTATTACCTGCACCAGCCTTCATCGCAAAACCAGCGCCCAGCACTATCGAGAGAGAAAGAACCAAGAGCGTGCGCGCTAAACGACCACGACGGGTGAGGCACACACCGGCGGACGGACGGTCGAAGTTATATGTGCCAGCGGGGAAGGTTGCTGTGCTCATGGTCTTTCTCCTTCAATTTGTAGGTACTGCCTTTATTCGAACACTTGTTCGTATATGTCATAGTAAACACCCCACCACTGACAAAAAGCAACCCGAAAGCGAACAAATGTTCGACAATATCGAAAATATGTTCTACTCTTAACCCATGAGCGAAAAATCCAATGTTTCCGAGCTTCCTGATACCCCAGGCCCACACGGCCTAACCGGGCGCCAGCTCAAGATCCTCGAAGCGATCAAGACTGCCGTAGACACCCAGGGATATCCCCCAACGATGCGCGAACTAGGCGTTGCTGCCGGGCTTACCTCAACAGCCAGTGTTTCCTACCAGCTTGAGTCCCTTGAGAAGAAAGGCTTCATCCGCCGCGATGCCACCCGTGGCCGCGCGATTGAAGTTCTAATGCCTGATGAAAGAACTGCAGAGAATTCAGCCCCAGTGGATAAGACCAAATACATCCCACTTGTAGGTCGCATCGCAGCCGGTGGCCCAATCACCGCTGAACAAGAGATCGAAGAGACTTTCCCACTACCTGAATCCTTAGTTGGTAGCGGTGAGCTCTTCATGCTTCGCGTTGTCGGAGAATCAATGATCGATGCCGCAATCTGCGACGGAGACTATGTAGTAATCCGCTCTCAAAAGGATTGCAACAATGGCGAAATCGTCGCTGCCATGATCGATGGCGAAGCAACCGTTAAAACTTTCTCCCGCAAGAACGGCCAGATCTGGCTACTACCTGCCAATGACAACTTCGCACCCATCGACGGAAACAATTGCGAGATCCTGGGCAAAGTAACAGCTGTGATGCGGAGTGTTCGGTAGCTAAAAACGGCTTTCGTTGATCGTCATTTTTTCAATGACCGCTGCTGGAATATCTAAGTTCAGTACATCTGCAAGGCGCAAGAGGTAGATCTGCACATCTGCTATTTCCAATTTGATTGCTTGGAGCTGCTCAGGCGAAAGTGAAGCTAGGGTGCTCTCTTCAGGGGTGAGCCATTGGAATTCAGCCACTAACTCCCCTGCTTCGCCAGCAACTGCCATCGAAAGATTCTTAGGGGTATGGAACTTCTCCCAATTTCTGGCATCAGCAAAAGCCCTGATTCGTGCTGTTAAATCAGCAAATTCGCTCTGGTTCATAGCCTCACTCTACTTTGGTAAATGATCTTTAAAGTATTTAGCCGTGGCCGGGTCAGTGAAGTGCACGTAGCAGCCCTTCATTCCTCGGCTCATAAGGGTTCGGTAAGTATTTCTAATAATCTCATCAGCCTTTAGCTCTGCATTTATTGCATCTTCTTTCAATGCCTTCTTATATCCAGCCAGTGACTTATCTGTCTTTGCTCGAGCACTTGGATCGGTCATCAACTGACCATCAATGACTCGTAGATCAGGCCCAACTATCACGCCAACATAATCGACTTCTAAACCTTGGCAGGTGTGAATACAGCCAACTTCTTCAACTGACTTGGGATTCATAATCCATTCGTTGCCATCAGAAGCTAAATTCCACTTTGCCCGATATCCATCTGTTGGAATCTCGATGTCGAAAAGCTCTGGCTTCGTCTTACTAATCCAGTTCCAGCAGTATCCAGCTACAACTCGCGATTTATTATTTGACTTGTTCCGATCGCGAATCAAATCGTGCAGCTCCGTCGCCGAATCAATTATCTGAAAATCAAATCTCGTGGGCGAGAAATAATTATCAGCGTTCGGGCGCACACCCAAGATGTCATCCAGCCAAGCCATGTAGTCGTCTGACCCACTGCATCGGAATTGTGACTGCAACTCCATACGCCGAACTTTTGCACCAATTGATCGCGCATGGTCTTCAATCATCGCGATCTCGCCGACGTCAGACCAAGTAACTTTCTGAGCTTCATCAATAAAGAAGACAGAGGTGCGAGCAGAATTGATGATTTCTTTTAATTGATTCTCGCCTTTGTTCTTAAAAATGCCTGATTTCATGCGCAATCTATGCGCTTCATCAACTACTAGGACGTCGAACGAATCAGGCTCAGATGCATGGAAAACTCCTGAACTGCTAAACAAATGTCTATATGCATCGCCTTTGATTAACTTCTTCAACTTTGCTTGATACACATCCCGCGGGGCAGCATTTGCTGTTACATACTTGGCATTTAGGCGAGACCCGGTAAGTCTTGAAATAGCATTAATTGAGATGACTGATTTTCCAGTACCTGGTCCCCCGGAAACGATAATTACTTCTTTGTCGCCTGTTTGTGAAGATTGCGCAGAGTGAATAATGGTCTCAAGTACTGTCTTCTGTTCATCTAGAAGAACAAACTCATCATTTCCTTTGAGCATTGATCCAACGGCATCTGCCAATTGTTGCGAGGGCCTAATTGGTGAATCATCAATTCTTTGCAGGAGCGAAGTACCCGATCCAACTTCAATTTTCTGTGTAATGAAATTTCTAAGCTGCGCTATCTCACCACTCAGAAAAACAGGTGCTTTTCTTAGCTCATTTTCATATTTTGAATTACTAATTACAGAAGAATCTTTGCAATTGTGCAGATAGGCGCAGGCAGTCAGATCCATTTCATTTTGATAGACATACTCGTTGTAGGAAGTGAAATGGCTTAAATAGCTCCAAGCTTGATATGAAGGGTGGCGTTCATCCCTGATCGCCCCGCCAACGAATGTTCTAACATGTTCTGAAAGCTCCGAAAACTGAATATCACTCCATTGTTTCAATTCAATTATTACGAGAGATTCTTTGCCCTCTGACGTCTCACCAGAAACCATAAAATCAATGCGAAACCGACGACCGTTTAATCGGTATTCAATAGCAACACCCGCATCATCTGGAATCTCAGCGGTGTTGAGGGCATGGAACATGGCATTTCCTAGAGAATTCTGCCAAGCCATGTACTCGGCTTTGCCAACTGAAAGGTTGAGCTTCCTCTTAACTTCAGCCGCTACAACATCCTGGATGGACGGGGCATCCTTTAGGAAATCTGCCTTGGTGGCTAGGTAAGCGAGCATGAGCAAAGCCTAGGCAGAATTAACCAGAATCACTGTCTTTTTACTTTAGTAAACATGAGATAATTGTAAATATAGAAAATATTGCCCTAACTGGCTTTAAATGTCAGCAACTCCGGGTAGCCTTTGCTGAAATCAACACAGGGAGTTGCAAGTGAAAACCTATAAGTTCATAGATCTCTTCGCGGGGATCGGTGGGTTTCATTTAGCATTCCATAAAGTAGGCGCTGAGTGTGTTTTTGCCTCAGAATGGGATGAGGACGCACGCCTCACCTATGAGACCAATTTTAGCAAGTTGTCTCCGAGGCTTTTTAAGTCGAATAACTTTGTTGGCGATATTACGAAAGTTAAGAAATCTGAAATTCCTAACTTCGACATTCTCACAGGTGGCTTTCCATGCCAACCCTTTAGCCAGGCAGGTTTCAAAAAAGGTTTTGAAGATACCCGTGGAACATTATTTTTCGATATCGCACAGATAATTAAGATTAAACAACCCAAAGCTTATTTCTTGGAAAACGTTAGAGGACTGTATAGTCACGATTCAGGTCGCACATTTGAAACAATTAAACGCACATTAACTGAAGACCTAGGTTACTCATTTCATCATGCAATAGTTAAAGCGTCTGACCATGGCTTGCCACAGCACAGACCACGTCTTTTTATGATTGGTTTTAGAAATCCAGAAACTGTTTTCAATTTCCCAAAAAAGAAGCCACTTAAGTTCGATATGTCTGAGGTAATGAAGGGCAAGGTTAACCGCGAGATTGGGTTTACATTGCGAGTTGGCGGAAAATCATCACCTATTGACGACCGCAGGAATTGGGATGGATACAAAGTTGACGGAAAAGTTAGGCGCTTAACTCCAGCAGAAGGCCTTCGAATGCAGGGTTTTCCAAGCACATTTAAGTTTCCAGTATCTGATTCTGCAGCAATGAAGCAACTAGGAAACAGCGTAGCTGTGTGGGCAATACAAGATTACGCAAAAGAAATCATAAAGTCTTTGGAAAATCCACGTGGCTAACGTTACGCAAAGTCGGGGAAACATTGGGGAATGGAGCGAGTTATACGCTCTGGCGTATCTCTTAGTAAGTGGCGGGGCACACGCAGCTGATGAGGAACAGAGACCCACTCCAGATCTTTACTTCAAAGTTCTTCAGGTAGTTATCGCTAGTCACGAACTTCAAGAAGAAATGCGATATGACATTAACGAGAATTCGATATCCATATTTGAGAATGGCTATCTAATCGACGAAATTGAGAAGTCTGAGCTAAAGGTTGGGATCGAGTATTTCTTTAATGATTTAGCATCTGGAGTAGGTCGAAAAACTTTTGCTCTACCAAGTGGCGATAAAATAATGAGACTTCTTCATAAAAAAACTATTTCGGCAGGTTCTGGAGAGCGCGAAACTGATTTGCAGCTAGTTATTGCTGATGAAGTTTCAGGCGGACCTACGCCGCGTTATGGATTTAGTATTAAATCCCAACTCGGTCAGGCTGCAACTTTACTGAATTCGTCCGGCTCTACAAATGTGATTTATGAAATTATTGCAGACTCAAATAAAACTCAACGAGATATTCCAGATCTGACTAAATCACCCAGTAGTCATCCCCAAAACATAAGATCTATCTACGCGGCAGGATATAAACTTGAATTCCGGGAATATCAAAACATTGTATTCTCTGAAAATTTGAGCTACGTCGACAGCAAATTGCCAGAACACTTAGCGCGTGTGCTACTACAATCTTACATAAGCGACGATGTGAAGGATTTTTCACGGATTTCAGAAATGGTTTTTCCTTTATCTAGTAGAGCTTCTGATCAACCTCTGTTCAAGCTTCGTGAATTACTTGGTGCGATATCCATGGGGTTGCGACCTAGCTCTACATGGAAAGGAAACTCATCTAAATTCAAAGGCTTGATGGTCGTGAAAAAGGATGGCAATTTAGTTTTTTACTATTTAAATACACGCCTAAACTTTGAAGAATATCTTTTTAATAACGTTAGATTTGACCGGCCGTCGACTAGCCGTCATAAATATGGTCAAGTATTCGAAGAAGACGGTCGATATTTCATAAAACTTAACCTTCAAATTCGCTTCAAAAAATGAGAATAATTTTCGCTTAATCACCGTAATTGTATTGACTTAGAGAATATCTCAAGCAAAGCTTGGCTCTGAGTGATTGGAGGGGATAATGAGGCTTTGGAGTTTTCTTCAAATTACGCCAAAAACTGTCGGGCCAGATACAGCAAAACTCTATGAGGATCAACTTGGTTTCCATTACTCATTCGATAGCACGGTAGCAAATCACGCACGTGTAAAGGTGAATGACCAAGCGTTAATTATTGATGAAACATCCATCTTGGGCATTGGAACAATCACGAAAATAGAAATTGAGTCAACAACAAAGAATAGGCAAAGATGCCTTTATTGCAAGAGTACTAAAATTTCTGCTCGCCTGGAGAGCATTCCGAAATATAGATGCAGCAAATGCAAGAAGGAATTTGATGAACCGAGCATCGAAGTTATTGATGTGATCTCATATAAAGCTTTCTATAGCGGTAACTGGAAAGCAGTGAAGAATGAATCGAAAAAAATACTCGAGCCAGCCTATTTCTCTAGGGCAGTTCAACAGTCAATAAGGGAGTTGAATACGAACCTTCTTCCCAAAAGCTTTATTGATGATTTGATGTTTTAGGCAATTCTCGGCGTAATCCTTGACGTTTAATCCCATCCCGTATAGATTTTTTTCATGGTATCTGAGCTTAAAAATGAAGATCAAAAAAGATTTTATGCTTACTTGAAGAAAGAAGTTCTCCAAAAGGGTGCGGATATCAAGGATCATATAGAGGCTCTCGAAAATAATGGGTTGCGAGTTGATCCAGCCGACATTGCGATGATGCGAGAAGTTGGCAATCTGCTTCAGCACCACTTGGATATGAAAGCCATCATCGTAAAGGGCGGAGACGGCCTAATAGCAGAACCTAGACCTATTTGGACAGATGGTGAAGGAGAAAGATGGGCTTTAGTTAAAGAATCCCTAGCAAAATTCAACTTCAGCCCAGAAGACATAAAGGAAATTGATGACGTTACGACATCAATCCTGAACGAAGGATTCGAACCGCCAAACAAAAAGAATTTTAAAGTAAAACGGGGGTTAGTTCTTGGTTATGTTCAATCGGGTAAAACAACCAATTTCATCTCACTTATCGCTAAGGCGGCTGATTCCGGATATCGGTTCATTTTTGTCTTAACAGGAATCACAGATAATTTACGGGTTCAGACCCAAATGCGAATCGATGAAAGATTAATTCTGAAACCTGCTCAATGGATAAAATTGACTGATATCGATAATGATTTTGCTGCGAACAAGGAAAATGCTGCGGCCTATAATGACGCAGCAAAAACAGGCAATCAAACAGTGATTGCTGTCGTTAAGAAAAATGCTCGAAGACTAGAGTTTCTTCTGGCTTTCCTTGAAACTTTGGATCTCACAACAAGACAAAATCTACCAATATTGATTATCGATGATGAATCTGATCAAGCCACTCCAAATGCTGGAAAAAGAAAACAATCGGTTATCAACAAATTGGTAGAAAATTTGGCAGATCCGCAATTTATGCCAAAAAATGTTTACATTGCTTACACGGCTACCCCGTTTGCGAATCTCCTCATGGACGGCTCAGAGGAAAAGAATCTCTATCCAAGGGACCTTGTTTACCCGATCAAGCCGGGCAAAGGATATTTTGGAGCTGCTGAGTTATTCGGTCGAGAAGCTATGAATGAAGATGACACGAATATCTTGCCAGAAGTGAATGTGCTAAGAAAGATTGAAAAAGATGAAGTTGAAAAAATAAAGCAAAACAAATGGAGCTATGAAGAGCAATCAAAAAGTTCTGATGATTCTTTAATCAAAGCACTGCTTTGGTTCATTCTTGCTACGGCAGTCCGGGAATTCCGAGAAGGCAAACGTGATTTCAGCACAATGATGATTCACACTTCATCGCGCCAACAAGACCATCGTAACCTTAGGGATTCACTAGATGAATACATGAATGAATTGAAAAACATGGATTCATACAAATCGAAGGTTGAACCAAAACTCAAAAAGTTTTGGGAATCCGAGAGCATTGACGCAAACATCAAGTTCACTGGATTCATGCCAAATTGGAATCAAATTAGTGATCTGTGTTTAGAAATTGCGCGTTCCGTCGAGATCAAAGTTGATAACCACGTCTCAAAAGACAGGATCACGTATTCCGACAAAGAGGAGTTTCCTCGGGTACCAAAAATTGTAATCGGAGGCAATACGCTCAGCCGTGGATTGACTCTAGAAGGATTGATAACTAGTTATTTCTTACGAGCTTCGGGGCAATGCGATTCCGTATTGCAACTTGGTCGCTGGTTCGGTTATCGCAAGGGTTATGAAGATTTGCAGAGGATTTTTATGCCGAATTACAAGCCTTTTGAATTCACGGAATGGTTTAGATCTCTCGCACTCTTAGAAGCAGATCTCCGTGAACAAATTCAGTCAATGCGACGCGAGAACATTACGCCAGGACAGCTTCCCATAAAAATTCGCAATCATCCTTACTTGGCTGTGACGGCAGCAGCTAAATCTCGAAATGCAGTGGCTGCACAAGTTTCTCTTTCTAATCAAAGATTTGATGTGACCTTGCATCCGAATTCGAAGGGATTACTTGAAAGTAACATAAACAATGCAAAGGCATTCATCAGCGAAATACTGCCAGATTTTGGTTATGAGAAAGATGATACATATAGAAATTATCCAGTGTTTTACAATATTCCATCGAGATTGATTTGCGAGTTTCTAAACAAACACAACTTCGTAAATGATGCTAAAACTATTTCAAGCAAGGCTTGGGTGGACTACATTTCCAAGGCAAATACTTTCAATGAATTAGATTTTTGGAATGTTTTTATTGGGTCACCAGCGAATGCCGTGATTACAGGCAAAGTAGAAATTGCGCCTGGGTTGGAAATTTCCAAGGTTTCTCGTGCCGGTATCCCACATGCTGAACATTTGAGAACTGGAACTCTCTCGATGCAAATGGACACTCTTAGCGATATCAAGAAAGGTTCACTTCCAGAGAGAGATTTAGCCATCCTACGGGGCGACAAATCGAATCAAGCTGAAAAATTGAACCAGGCTAAGTTATTCAAGATTAGAGAAAATGGACTTGGAAAACGTGGAAAAGCTGTCAATGGCTTACTGGGTTTATATCTTGTAGATAAAGATTCAAAGCCAAAAAATTGGGATCCAGCTCAAGATGCGTCACCCTTTGCTAAAAATCAGCCCTTAAACGCACCAGTTGACCTATTAGGAATCACCATGTTTTTCCCTCCAACTTCTGAAATGAAACTAGCTGTTAATTATGTGGCACTCGATACCTCGAAGTTAGGTGTTTTCGATGATGACGAAGAAGATCTAGATCAACTCATTACTGAAGCCGAAGAGGCTGATAAAAATGACTAATGCTCAAGGTGCCGACGCGGGAGATACAGAATTTGAACTCGCCGAGTACGCACTTGTAGATTTCAACGGAAAGAATATATGGATCTCTGCTCAAGCTGGAATTCCTTTACTTCTAATACCTTCCGCTGATCTCGGCTTGAACGAATCCTTTAGCCACAAAATGCTCAATTTCAAGTTTGCTACATACCAGGTGAATGGCGGAAACTTTGAAAATTACTTAACGATTTCCCCGCCCTCGAAAGAACTTTCAGAAGTATTTTTAAGTTTTATTCGTTTTATCTTGGAAGAAATTGGAGCAGAATCCAGTATTGAATCAGCAATAGAACTCATTATCAATAAATATGAAGAATGGTCTGAATTTTTTGGCACTGGAAAATTGGGTCCAAATTCTATGTCTACGCTAATTGGTCTAATCGGCGAATTACTTGTACTGAAGGAATTTGTTGTAAAAAACGGGCCTCAAGTCATCGCAAATTGGTGGGGCCCTGAACGACATAGGCATGATTTTGAATTTGAAAAGTGTGCAATTGAGGTTAAGACAACAGCAAACCCGCTTGCCAAAGAGATATCAATAAATGGACTAAGACAGCTAGAGGTGGACTCAAATAGAACCCTGTTCGTCGCACACCTCAAACTTAATCTAAATCCAGTTGGACAAAACTTGTCATCATTGCTGAGCAACCTCTTGGACGCAAAAGTTTCTGAATTTGAGTTGAAGGAAAAGGTAGAAAAGAGCGGCATTTCAGAAGAAATGATGCCAGATACAGAAAATTTTACTTTCAACGGTTTTAGTGTGAAGTATTATTTAGTTGATGCTTACTTCCCCTCCATTACTACGGCCAATTTTGAGCCTGGTAAAGACGCAAGAATTTCTGCAGTTAACTACACCGTGTTTATAGATGGCTTAGTCGGCGACAATGAATCGCCAAGCATCACATGAATTTAAAACCAGCAGAAATAGTTGTTATACCAGAAGTAATGCCATCTACAGGTGGAACCCCTGCCTCAGAACTGGCTAACTCCACACAGAGCTCAAAAATTAATGACATCGAGCTTCTGTTCCGAGAAGCGGTTCAAAACAGTCACGACCAGCGGTTAGCACCAGATAGAACCGTAAATTTTACAATTCAAATTAGTAAGCTAGAAAAATCAGAGAAATCCCTAATCCTGAAAACGATCAAAGATATACCTAATTCTGAAAACTTCCTAAAGCTTTCAAAGATAATAGGAAGTCCGGGTGAGTTGTATCTGTTAACTTTTTCTGATGCACACACTAAGGGTCTTAACGGGCCAACGGATGCGAGTTTGGCATCCAAAGAGAAGAACTTTGTAAATTTCTTTCATAAAGTTGGCAGGGATAGCCAATCTGACTCTGATGCTGGCGGTTCATTTGGTCATGGTCGTGCAGTTTTTTTCAATAGCAGTAAAGTTTCAACAGCTTTGGTTTACACGAGATTTGAGTTAGAGGGCAAGATTCGCTCAAGGTTTTACGGGATGACACTTGATGAGAGTTTCAATGATGGAAAACGAGAATTCACGGGAAAATGGCTTTGGGGTGCCCCTGGGCAAGATAAAGCTGAAGCATTTACTGATGAATTAGCTGATAATTTAGCAAAAGATTTCGGAATTTCTGAACACGTTTCAGGCACAACTGGAACAGCTATTGCAATAATCGCACCCAAATATATTGACAATGATACGGACGCACAAAAATATGCTCTGACTTTGGAGTACGCGGCAGAGAAAAGTATCTGGCCACATCTCATGCTGAGCGAAACCGAATTCCAATCCATTCATGTATTGATTAAAGCTCCGGGCATTCTGACGATAGTCCCATCTGTTGAAAAGGAAACTAGCAGGGCATTTAAATTTGTGAAGGCATATAGAGAATCGAAGTTAAAAGAGAATGCCTCAAGACGTAAGGCAATTAAGATGACCGTTGGGGTTGAAATGGTGAAAAATCGAAAGGTTTTTTCTCTTACAACCAGTGATGTCCTTGGAAATCTGTACTGGACTAGAAAGATGCTATTTGAATCTGCAAATAGTTTGGAAGACGCAGATAATAAAAAGGACTTAGTGGGATTGCCAGAGGATTTTTCCCACTTGAGCGGAATCGCTATATTTAGAACTCCAAAGCTGGTTGTTGACTACTTAGTACCTCCTTTTCCACAAATAGATTTTGAGATAGTTGGCTATTTTGAGGCTTCACAAAAAGCCAACCCCTTTCTGAGAGCTTCTGAAAAAGATACACATGACGAATGGCTTGATACAAAGCTTCAACAAATCCTAGGAAAAGGCAAGGCAAATCCAGTTAAACGTATCATGAGCCAAATAGATGAAGAACTTAAGACGCTGTTGCCAAAGATTTCCAACTCTGGAAGCAGTATGGAGGTTGGGCTCATGAATGACTTGGGAGCCTTTTTGAATTTTGAAGGGAAAGGCTTATCGGGACCTAAGAAGCCAAAGAGTGGCGGAGGTTCGGGTGGTGGGGGCAGAGGGTCAGGAAGTCCAATTATTGTGACCCCTTTGACTCTAAATGGGGAACATAAGGGATTCCATGGCGATAAAGCCATTGGTTACTTTAAATACGAAATCTCACGTAATGGTCTTTTTGAAGATGGATCAATTTATGAAATTGTCTTTCAGCCAAGGGTCGCAATTTTGGGCGGTTATGAAGAATTAGAAGAAACTAAATCGGATGAGTCTCCAAAAATAATTAAAATTTTAACACCAAATGGTGATTTGAGAACTAATAAAATTGAATCACGCCCCAATGATGCGGTGCAAGTAGTTACAGTCGTAATTGAAACACCTCGTAAATTAAATGTCGCCTCGCAGCACTTAGTCAGAGAGGTGAAATCTAAGTGAGAATGTTTCCTACACTGATTACTTATAAACAGGCGTCGAAAAATGCAGTCGATTATAAATTTCAAGTTTCAAACCTGGATGCTAAAAAAAATGTATACCTAGATGACACAGCAACTAGCGTCAAACTATCTGACTGGATTCCTGACACTAACGTTGCCATTAGTTTGAAGTACAAGATGAATCTATTTGAGATTCGTCAGCAATGTTTTCTCGAAAAAGCGGATCAAATATACCTGCTAGTTGTTATTTCGTATCAAGGAACTATGAGAAGTGAAAGGTTTCTCATTGAAATGTCACCAGAACTTTCTAACCACGAAGTGCTGACTGAACTCCCTATTTCAAAAGGACTCTTTGGTCAAAAGTTTTTCTTAGAACTATTCCTAATTGTCGACCCAAAAGAACAAATTGAACGTAATCCTATGAGCGCAACAGAAGAAGCTACCGTGCTCTGGAGTAGGTCTTTAGAAGTTGAATTGGAAAGACTGTCTCCATTTGGTGACGTTAGATCAGAAGATTTAGATGGCGCTCTTTGGAAATTTGATTTCAGTATCCCTGCAGATAGCGCAACTTGGGCAGGTTTGGAGTGGAATTCATGTATAAAAATCATAATTGATAGAAGTAAACGCGAGACTATTTTTAACACAATTGATCTAAAAGTTATTATGTTCTCCGAGCTGCTGATGTTTGTATTTGCCAAGATATTCGAAACACATGATGGCCTCGAAGCAATTATTTCTGCTGACAAGCCTTCGTCATTTGTAAGTGAATGCAGAAAACACATGAGTTCATGCTTTGGAGGCTCAAACTTGTCACCCGAAGCTCTTAGGCTTAAGTGGAACAATGAAAGCCAAGCGATGTTTCAAGAGCTGCAAAGAAACGCATTTAGAGTTTTGAAGAACCGGGCAGCAAGTGAGTAGATTACATTTTCGATCAGTAAGCTCAGAAAAATTAGATGTTCATTCCCTTATTGAAAATGTGAATGAAGGATCTTATAACAATAATTTAGTTGGCGAGCTACTGAATCTGAACGATTTTACATTCTTTGTATCTGCGGATAATTTCTCAAATATTTCAAGTAGCGATTATTTGCTGATCCGAAATAAAATTTTGTCCATAAAGGAACTGGCTATTAAAAACAGTACAAAAAGCTCAGTCACAAATGAGGTTAAGGCTAAAGCCACTTTTGATCAAATGCTATATGAAGATATCAAAACGATACTACCAATTTCAAATTATGAATCGAGCCAACCAGGAATCTGGGATTATCTAACTGTTAGAGTCTTGCTAGATATCGCAATCTGGAGGTTTGGCACTTCAAATATCTCGGACCGCGTTGTTGGTTTAAACCGTTCAAGGCATACATTTGCAAGATGGTGGTTCAGAAGGACAATTGCTGAAGAAGGAGAAGTGGAGCCGAATTATAATTTGCTTGAAACTGAATGGGAAACATTGTTTGAACGTCCAAGTCTTTGCTGGAACCCAAGCATTGCAAATGCATGCCTTAGGGTAATACACGAGACCAAAGGTAATGTTTCTCCTACTTTCAAAGATAAGTACCATGGGCCGCCAAATCGTATTTGGATAAAAAGAATTATGCGGCTAACTTCACAGTCCACTTTAGATGCATTCGAAGAAGATGAACTTTATGCGAAATTTTGGAGCTTGCATCCATACAACGAGGATTAGCTTTATTTTCAATACCGACAAACTTACTTCTGAAGAGTATTCCGACTTAATACTTAGCTAGAGATATGCCTAGATTTGTTAGACTCCCAAGGATTCTCGGCGCCTTCTCTTGCGATTTTGATGCCATGAAACCTAGACTTCCTACATGGGTTTGATGCCACTTCGAGAAATAATTTACCGCTCAAGTTCGGTTAATTCAGCCGAATCACCTCTAGAAAATCTAAGGGTAGATGTTGACTTACACGCTTTGCGGAATGAAAATAAAATTTCATTGCTTCACGCACCTAAGAACCATGATTCAGGTGCAGTTAAAGTGCGCATTCCAATTTACAGTTTAGATGAATCAGAGACCTATCCATTTAATGGTGAAGGCCAGGAGTTGGATCTGTTGGCTTGGTACAGCTCTTTCCATTATGGGGAAAGGGATTGGGGAATCTATATTCTCCGAAGTGGAATTTACAAGATTGCTAACGCGCTAATTGCAAGTGGGTTTTCTGCAGATTCAGCCATTGCTCAAGCTCAAGAAGTATTGATTCGTCACGAACAAGCGCACTTTCAAACTGATCTGGCGATTACATCACTTGAGCTAGCGAATGATAAGCCAATCTTTGTTCAAGCTCGTCACGGAATGAAGAAATTGAATCCAGGCTGGCATGAAACAGAGGAAGGGTTAGCCAACGCACTTGCAAGGCGAACCATAAAAACCGCACCGAAAACAGCGCTAGATGATATTCTTAACAACTCGCCTTCTGGTTATCGGGATTGGGCTAAATACAAACCAACAGGTGACTCTAAATCGTGGAAGAAAGTACTTGATCAATTGGTTCACCATGGCCCGCCTTTGAGACTTCACACTGAAATTGTGGCAGAAGTCAGTAACACGTTAGCTCCTAAGTATTTCAAAGACATTCCCGTGTATGAGGTCTATGACATTCCTGGTGGCGATGTAAACGGCGCTTACCTAATGGGACCGATCTCGAACATTGTAGAAACAGATGCCTTTACTGCAGACCTCAAAAAATTAGCCAAAGGGCAGCCAATTTATAAAAAGAAGTGGACAGGTGTTAAGGCTAAATTGGCTTCAGGAAATGTTGTAGGGGTTCATCTTGAGTTAATCAATAAAATCAAGTCGATTTACTCTGTACGCATAGATGGTGAAGCTCGGGCAGGCTTGACATTAGATGCAGCAATTTGGAAGGCGATAGCGGCTGGTCACCATGATGAGCTGTATCGGCGCTTAAGCAAGTAGACGTATCCGGCGAAATTAAGAATACTTTCAATATGAGTTTGAAAATAGCCGAGCTACTTGAAGGTTGCAGAATTGCGCGCGAAGCAAATGACTGGCCAAGACTAGAAAAGTTAACTTCTCAAATTCTTGAACTAGCTCAAATTTCAAACTTGGATGATAAAACCCTCATTCAGACAATCAGGAGCTATTTATCGTCAATCATAGGTATCGGCGAATTTGTTGTATTTTTGGAAGCTAAGAATTTACAAGATTTTGAAAAGGGCTTGCTAAAGTTAAAAACTTTCTTGAAAGATAAGCCACATATTCACAAAAGCGTCAGTAGATATGAATATGCGGCAGATGAAATTCGGATCTTATGTGTAAATCCAATAGCTTCGAATAGAACTAAAATTGCTAGAAGTTTGCGTATCTTGGCAAGACCAGATCTAGCAATTGCAATACTAGAAGATCAACTGCAATTGAGTGCAAGAAACTACTACACGCTAACTACTCTCTGCGGGGCGTATTGCGATATTTATAGATTTGATAAGACGATTGAGCTAGCGGAACAGGCACTTAGGTTTAATCCGGTAGATGGCCGTATGTATCCCTTAAATGCTCTTACCCGAGCCCATACACAAAGATTTAAGAAAGATGGAGACATTGAGGATATAGAAAAAGCGCTGATGTATGCCAAGACTTCAATAGATTTAAGAATCGATGCTTACTCAGCTCGCAGTTATATTGCCGCAGCAATCGCATCCAGGGATGAAGTTGAAATAGAAAACGCGACGGCAATAATTGATAAAACTGAAAATTCGAGCCAGAGCGTTGATGAAAATGCACTAATTGCTGCGTATGAAGCGGCTAGCGAAATTCCAGCAGAGATGATTGAGGCTTACTTCAACGAGACCCAAGAATCTGCAAATGAAGAGATCGCTGAAAGCTCATTAGAGTTTAATGTCTTTCAAATCTGTCTTGAAAAGTACGGATGGGAGCCGAACTGCGCCTTGGAAAGAAATATGTTCGAAAGATTTTCTAATCCAGGCTGGTTCTTTCAGAATGATTCAGACCTAAATTGTCCAAACTGCGATAGCCCAAAACTTAGCTCAATTCGCAAGCATTATGTGTCCTTTGGTAAGCCGTCGCACTATTGGGCATTAGTTTGCCGTGGGTGTAGGCAGGTTACGGACTCAATAGGGCTCAACTTGAACAATTTACTGTGGAAAAAGGAGTTTGACGGTGTCTGTCCAATAGTGGATATATGCCCTACATGCGTATCTGAAGATAAGGCTTAATTGATCTGATTCAAAAGTCTTCGCCATGCGCTTATCTCTTTCCCGCATTTGTCACCCCTCTCCCCTAGATTCAAGCCATGAAAGATTCAGCCTCGAATAAGTTTGTGGCGGCTTTGGCCATTATTGCGACTCCAGTTTATTTGCCAGACCATGTTTCTTTCTCACAGCCGAAGTGCCAGACTTCTGTTCTCGTGAGATTAAAGAAGGAAATCTATGAATGAGGGAATAAATGAGGTTGCCTCATATTGGTATCGAGTTTTTGAAGATCAGCCAATTGAATTTGATGTATTTGTTTCCAAGAATCGGAGATTGCTTAGAAAGTTGAGCCTATACCCATTTGCCCAATGGTCAGAAGCTATTGAGGAGACAGAGGATTTAGTTGATGCACTAATCATTTTAAATGCGCGCATCGGAGTGCCATACAGAATTGAAACTGCCATCCAGACTAGGAACCGCTTTCTAATTTTACAATCCTGGGAAGCCAAGTGGGGTGAGTTATCCAAAGACCTCCGAATCATGTTTATTCGTAGCCCAAAGTTTAACCAACTGCAATTCGAAGATATTGACATTCTAAGGGGCCTATTTCAACAGCATAAAAAGTTTGATTCTGTGAAGGAACATCTCTACCATCTACAACTGTCTGCTACTTCAAATGACTTGGTGGATTGGGAATTTGACTCAATATTTACGGGTCCACCAGAAGACGTCCTATTGGCAGTTGATGATGAAGATGATGCTTCGGTGATTCACTTATCCGCACAAATTGGCATTGATATTGATTGGAATCCAGATGAGTTGGATTCTGAAGCAATTTTGGGGCTCACTGGTTCTCCGGACGAATTTTAATTTCAGATTAATCCGCTAGGTCCCACTTCTCGACTTCGGCAGGTGGTACGCCATTTCTAATTGCTAGAAACTTTATAGCAGCGACCAGCACCTCATGGTCATCAAAAGCTGGAGAGTTCATCTCCAGAGAAGGATTTAGAACATCGAAATTCCAATTCAGTACATTTTCCGCGGGAATTTTACCTTTCGCGACAGACATCATTATCAAGAACCAAAAATAATCTGGTCTCCTGCCACCAGGATCCTTCCCTTCAAATAAAGTTGATAAATCCCTATTCTCATGTATCGCCAAATGAATATCATCAATTTTCTTTTGGGAATCTTCTCTGAAGAATGCGGGGCCCGTGCCGGCAATGGTTTGGCAAAATTCACATTCGCAGTTTGCGCTTCCTAGCTCCGACTTCAATGAATCTACGTATTCAGACGCCATGCGAAGCCCGCCTTCGGTATCCAGATTACGTTGAAGTTCAAGTAAATATTCATCAGAAAAAGCCTTGAAACCGGTATCAGGATTTCTCTCATTAATTAAGCAGTCCAACTGCATGGCGTAATACATGGGTTGCATCACTAAGAAATTCGACCATAGATTCCTAAGCATGTGGTTCTGAGCTGTAAAAACTGGATCAAACTCTTTATGATCAGAGAGATCCTTTATATGCTTTGTAAATTCACTAAGACTCTTCGCCATTTCTGTTCTGTACTCAGTTGTATTTCTATAAATTCGATTTATCTCGGTCATAGAGGCAATGACTGAAAGGTGATCTCCTCTTTCTTCAGTCGATAGCAGGCGAGCACATTTTTCGGATAAGGGCTCAGACGCAGGGATAACTGCACGAATATTGAATGCTAACTTATTGAGATCATGAATTTTTATCAGGCGATTTGGATGGGCCCAAAAATTACGAGACTTTCTTATCATCTCTAGCGCTGTCAAATGAGGCTTTTCCATTTGAATTTTGCCGAAAAATGACATCGCAAGAGCTACTCTGAAATTGTGGTTATTCAAGTCCAAAGTTTGGCGCATCAAAAAACTCATATCGTTCATTGAATCTTTTGAGATGTTGGGCTCTTTGACTACACATAGCTCAAACCAATCCTCACCCCATTTTTCAAGTAAGTATTTCTCTAGCTCTTTTGAGAGCAACTGAGTAAAGTCCAACAAATACTCTTGACCAAGAACAAAAATTGGGTTACCGGTGTTGTTTTGGCTCATGAGTAGAGTCTAGGGTTCACAATTACTAAGGATAAGCGTCAAAATTCGGCCTTCTGTCACCCCTCTCCCCTAGATTCAGCCCATGAGAGATTTAGATACGAACAAGTTTGTGGCGGCTTTGGCCATTATTGCGACTCCGTTTGCCTTGGGTGCCTTCATGTTGGCGTGGTCTCCGGCGGTTCAATATGAGCAGCAGGATCCAAGGCACGATGGGTATGTGCAGCCACGAAGTATCAATGACTTAGTGACTAAGACTTCGGAATCGACCGTGACTGTTTGGTGCGAGGTAAGTAAGGACATTGGGGCTCAGGGCACTGCGTGGGCAATCAAGTTAAAGACTGCGATCTCAGATATCTATCCGACGACTTTGATTACCAACCATCACGTGATCGCCGATTGCATTGGCGGTAAGGGCAAAGTCACGATTGCGTTGCCAGGGCAGAAAGTGCAGGCTGCTGTAATTGTTGATTGGGATACTGAAAATGATTTAGCTGTCCTTGCGACCAAGACAAAGTATCCGGCGCTTAACTTGTCAGAGGCTGCACCCAACCCCGGATATTGGGTGATGGCA
>Ga0114964_10000849_pt1 | contig 22815 bp, 21 predicted proteins | sample C_131016_MF_Meta_FD_92638 | JGI IMG/M metagenome (GOLD analysis project Ga0114964, IMG submission 92638) | Freshwater microbial communities from Lake Croche, Canada to study carbon cycling - C_131016_MF_MetaG | ecosystem: Environmental > Aquatic > Freshwater > Lake | place: Lake Croche, Canada...
CGCGTCTCCACGTCAGGCCGACCTCATGATTGTGGCCGGTCGCGTTAGCCAAAAAATGGCACCAGTCGTGCGCCAAATTTACGATCAAATGCCCGGCCCCAAGTGGGTTCTCGCAATGGGTGTTTGTGCATCCTCAGGCGGTATGTTCAATAACTACGCCATTGTTCAAGGTGTAGATCACATTGTGCCCGTTGATATTTACTTGCCAGGTTGCCCACCACGTCCAGAAATGTTGATTGATGCACTGTTGAAGTTGCACGACGAAATTCAAGACACAAAATTGGGTTCAAATCGTGCTCGCGAAATTATTTCACTCGAGCAAGATGCACTCCTGGCACCGCCAACATCAGCGATGAAGGGACTCCTGCGATGACCGACGTTACTTCGTCGAGCTTGCCGATTCTGGATGTCACCACAGTCCGCACTGGCATGTTCGGTTCAACCGGTTCAGGTGACACATCAGGCTTTGGTGGACTTGTCAGCGTGGTTCCTGTTCCTGCACCGTCACAGCGACCCTTTGGTAGTTACTTCGATGCAATCGCTGATGAGCTGAATGCCGCACTGCCCGATTTTGGGTCTTCATTCGATAAGGCAATTGAAAAAGTTGTTATCGAATTTGATGAAATGACTTTGTATGTTCGCGCCGCAGAACTTGTTGCACTCGCTCGCACTCTGCGCGACGAACCTGGCTTACGTTTCGAGCTGTGCCTTGGGGTCAATGGTGTTCATTACCTGAACCAAACGGGTCGTGAATTGCACGCTGTTTATCAGTTCCGTTCAATAACGCACAACCGCAAATTACGCATTGAAGTCGCCATTGCCGATTCGCATCCGCACATTCCTTCATTGATGTCTGTTTATCCGACCAATGACTGGCACGAACGTGAAACTTTTGACTTCTTTGGTCTGATCTTTGACGGTCACCCGCATCTGACACGTATTCATATGCCAGATGACTGGGAAGGCCATCCACAACGTAAGGACTACCCACTGGGCGGCATCCCAGTCGAATACAAGGGTGCGACAATTCCACCGCCCGATACGCGGAGGTCATACAACTAATGTCCGATACATACGCACCGTCATACGACACAACCGAAGGCCGCGTTTACACGGTTCAGGGTCAGGATTGGGACACGATCCTGGGCGCAGCCGAAGGCGAACACGAACGCATTGTGGTCAACATGGGTCCACAGCACCCGTCCACCCATGGTGTGCTTCGACTAGTTCTTGAAATTGATGGCGAAACAGTCACCGAAGCTCGTTGTGGTGTCGGCTACTTACACACCGGTATTGAAAAGAACATGGAGTTCCGTTCGTGGACACAAGGCGTTACTTATGTAACCCGCATGGACTACTTATCACCGTTCTTCAACGAAACCGCTTATTGCCTCGGCGTAGAAAAACTTCTTGGTATCACCGACCAAATTCCAGAACGTGCCAATGTAATCCGCGTGATGATGATGGAGCTCAATCGAATTTCCTCACACCTCGTGGCACTTGCCACCGGAGGTATGGAACTAGGCGCATTGACTGCAATGATTTTTGGTTTCCGCGAACGTGAATCAATTCTTGATTTGTTCGAATTGGTTACTGGTCTTCGGATGAACAGTGCATACATTCGTCCCGGTGGAGTTGCGCAAGATCTTCCTGCCGGTGCTGAAGAAAAGATTCGCGAAACTATCAAGTCACTGCCGCGTCGTTTCAAAGACACCGCAGACATGCTTGTCGGCAACGGCGTATGGATGGGTCGTACCTCGAATATTGGTGTGCTAGATCTTTCTGCAGCAATGGCGCTGGGTTCAACTGGTCCAGTTCTTCGTGCAACTGGTTTGCCTCATGACTTGCGCAAAACCGATCCGTACTGCGGATATGAAAACTACGAATTTGATGTGATTACCAAGAACACAAATGACGCCTACGGCCGTTTCTTAATTCGTCTAGAAGAGATGGAACAGTCGCTGAATATTGTCGACCAGTGCCTTGACCGTCTCACTCCCGGACCAGTCATGGTTGAGGACAAGAAGATTGCCTGGCCATCGCAGTTGTCAATTGGTTCCGACGGTCAAGGAAACTCGCTTGATCACATTCGTCACATCATGGGTGAATCCATGGAAGCGCTTATCCACCACTTCAAGCTTGTGACCGAAGGCTTCACTGTTCCAGCTGGCCAGGTTTACAGTGCAGTGGAATCGCCTCGCGGCGAACTTGGTGTGCACATTGTCTCTGACGGCGGTACGCGGCCTTACCGTGTGCACTATCGCGATCCGTCGTTTACAAATCTTCAGGCTGTTGCCGCAATGTGTGAAGGCGGTCAGATTGCAGACGTCATTGCCGCTGTTGCATCAATCGACCCAGTCATGGGAGGTGTGGATCGCTAATGGCGCTCACCCAAGAAACCCGCGAAAAGTCGCGCGAGATCATGGCTCGCTACCCGCAGGCACGTTCAGCGCTTCTTCCGATGTTGCACCTTGTGCAATCAGAAGAAGGATTTGTTAGTGCAGACGGCATCGCATTGTGCGCCGAAGAACTCGGGCTGACCACCGCTGAAGTTGCCGCTGTCGCAACTTTTTACACCATGTACCACCGCAAGCCTGCAGGCGAATTTCATGTAGGAGTCTGTATCAACCCAGGCTGCGGAATTCTTGGTGGCGACGAAATTTGGAAGCGTGTCAGCGATCGTCTTGGCATTGGCCACGATGAAGTCACTGAAGATGGAAAGATTTCACTCGAGCGAATCGAATGCCAAGCTGCGTGCACGCACGCACCAGTCATGACAGCTAACTGGGAGTTCTTGGACAACATGACACCAGAGTCCGCTCTTGATGTCATCGACAAACTTTCTCGCGGCGAAGAAGTACTCAGCACCCGCGGTCCGCGCGTTCGCTCTTTTAAGGAAAACGAATTAACACTTGCCGGCTTCGACGATGAGCTCGTTGATTTTGGTCAGTCCGACGCGATGATGCTTGCTGGCTTGAATCGCGCCAAGGAACTCGGCCAGAGCGCCCCGAAGGGAACATTGTGACTCTCACACCTGTACTGACTGCGCATTGGGATGAAGCTGATTCCTACACAATCACTGGTTACCAACGTCATGGTGGCTACACCGCATTCAAAAAGGCGCTTAAGCAAGCACCTGATGACATCATCACTCTGGTTAAAGATTCTGGCCTTCGCGGTCGTGGTGGCGCCGGGTTCCCAACAGGTTTGAAGTGGAGCTTCGTTCCGCAAGGTGATGGCAAGCCGCATTACCTTGTCGTGAATGCCGATGAATCAGAACCAGGTGCCTGCAAAGACATCCCACTGATGCTTGCAAACCCACATTCATTAATTGAAGGTGTCATCATTGCTTCATTTGCGATGCGTGCGAACCACGCATTCATTTATGTTCGCGGCGAAGTGCCGCACGCTTTCCGTCGCGTGAACAGTGCAATCAAGGAAGCCTACGTAGCTGGTTACTTGGGCAAGAACATTCAAGGTTCTGGTTTTGATCTCGATGTTGTCCTGCACGCAGGTGCTGGCGCCTACATTTGTGGTGAAGAAACTGCACTGCTTGATTCGTTGGAAGGCCGACGGGGTCAGCCACGTTTGAAGCCACCGTTTCCTGCCGTAGCTGGTCTTTACGCAGCACCATCGTGCGTCAACAACGTTGAGACAATTGCAAATATTCCTTACATCGTGAACAACGGTGTTGATTGGTTCCGTTCAATGGGAACTGAAAAGTCACCAGGCTTTAAGTTGTTCGCTGTGTCGGGTCACGTCAACCGTCCAGGTATTTATGAAGCACCATTGGGCATCACAATGCGTGAACTTCTTGAGCATGCCGGTGGCGTTCGTAATGGTCACCAGGTGAAGTTCTGGTTACCAGGCGGATCGTCGGTACCGATGCTGACGCCAGATCAGCTTGATACCCCATTGACTTATGAAGACATTGCTGCTGCAGGTTCAATGCTGGGTACTGGCACACCAATGATCTTTGATGAGACGACTTCAGTAGTCCGTGCAGTAACTGGCTGGCTTGCGTTTTATAAGCACGAGTCGTGCGGCAAATGCACACCATGTCGCGAAGGCACCTACTGGCTCAGTGATGTACTTCATCGTCTTGAAGAAGGACATGGCACTGAAGCCGACCTCGACAAACTTGTTGAAGTGTGTGCACAAATTGCTGGACGTTCTTTCTGTGCATTAGGTGATGCAGCAGCAACACCGTTCCCTGCGGCCTTGCAGCACTTCCGTGAAGAGTTTGTCCAAGCAACCACAACGCCAGCGAACGAGTCGTTTGACCCAGCAGCAGCGACTGTCTTCGCAGGAGCTACTCGATGACCGTCACAACGCAACTCGTTACTGTCACCGTTGATGGTGTGACTGTTGAAGTGCCAGCAGGCACCCTCATCATTCGTGTTGCAGAAATGCTTGGAACGGCGATTCCACGTTTCTGTGATCATCCGCTCCTTGATCCAGTAGCTGCCTGCCGCATGTGCCTTGTTGAAATCGAAGGACAAGGTAAGCCGCAACCTTCATGCGCGGTAACCGTGACAGACGGAATGATTGTTAAGACTCAGCACTCATCGGAAATGGCCGCACAGGCCCAAGCCGGGGTGATGGAGTTCCTACTGATCAACCATCCACTTGATTGCCCAATTTGCGACAAGGGCGGCGAATGCCCGTTGCAAAATCAGGCGATGACCGCCGGTCAAGGTGAAACTCGTTTCGATGGCACCAAGCGCACGTTCCCCAAGCCGATCAATGTGAGTGCACAGGTGTTGCTTGATCGCGAACGTTGTGTGTCATGTGCACGCTGTACGCGTTTCGCTGAACAGATTGCTGGCGATCCATTTATTTCGTTGTTGGAACGTGGCGCAAAACAGCAGGTTGGCATTTCCTCGGATCAACCGTTTGATTCTTATTTCTCGGGTAACACAATTCAGATTTGCCCTGTTGGCGCTTTGACAAGCGCGCGGTACCGGTTCCGTTCACGTCCATTCGACTTGGTAAGCACACCAACAGCTTGCGAGCACTGCGCAGCAGGTTGTGCGCTTCGCACTGATGTTCGTCGTAACACTGTGATGCGTCGCCTTGCTTGGGATGCTCCCGAAGTGAACGAAGAATGGAACTGCGACAAGGGTCGCTTCGCTTTCCCTTATTTGACTGAAGGCCGAATCCAATCGCCGCTTGTGCGCGACGAAGATGGCAATTTGATTCCGGCATCGTGGCCAGAAGCACTTCGCGTCGCAGCAGCAGGTCTGAAAAGCACTGGCGCATCGACTGCAGTGTTGACCGGCGGTCGCCTCACCAATGAAGATGCACTTGCGTACGCTGGGTTTGCTCGCAAGGTATTGGGTACAAAAGATGTTGACTTCCGATCCCGAGCAGCTAGCGATGAAGAGACGTCATTCTTGGCGCATCACGTTGCAGGTTCTGGTCTAGGTGTGACATACGCAGATCTTGAAGCAGCACCTTCGGTTCTCTTGGTTGGTTTTGAACCAGAAGACGAATCCCCAATCGTGTTCTTACGTTTGCGTAAGGCTGCGTTATCGGGTGGCACCAAGGTTTACGCAGTAGCGCCGTTCCTTACCGCAGGGCTAGCAAAGATGAAGGGCACACTAATTGCGGCTTCACCGGCCGAAGAAGTCAATGCCATCGTTGGCGCCGCTGGTTACGTTCAAGATGCGGGAAGCATTGTTCTAGTGGGCGAGCGTGCAGCGCAGACGCCAGGCTTGTTGACTGCAATTTCTGCACTTGTTACCTCGACAGGCGCCAAGCTCGCCTGGGTTCCGCGTCGTGCTGGCGAACGTGGCGCACTGGATGCCGGACTTTTGCCAGTAGATGGCCGCAACACCAACGACATTATTAATGCACTTGGTAAAGACATCAAGGGTTTGTTGATAGCGGGTGTTGGAGCCGATGACGTAGCTGTTGATGTGGTGGCAGGCGCAGAACGTGCAGACTTTGTTGTGTCACTGGAGACGCGTCATACCGACATCACTGCCGTTGCAGATGTTGTACTTCCGGTTGCTGTCGTCACCGAAAAGTCGGGCACGTTCCGCAACTGGGAGGGTCGCGATCGTTCGTTTAATGCGGTTGTACCAACACCAGGTGCGTTGTCTGATGCAGAAGTCCTTGGCGAAATCGCAACTGCGATGGGCGAGTTCTTTGGTGTGGATCCGCTGTTTTGGAACTCTGCGGTTAAGCCTGCTTCGGGTATTACTGAACCGGCGACGGCGACTGTTAATGAAGGACAGGCACTGCTCAGCACCTGGCGTCATTTGTTGGACAACGGAACTATGCAAGAAGGTGAGCCTTACTTGGCTGCAACCGCGCGCATGGCTGTAGTTCGAGTCAGCCCAGCAACTGCCACAAAACTAAATTTGGTTGATGGAGCCTTGGCTGTAGTTTCTGCGCAAGGCCGTTCCGCAACTGCGCCGGTGATTGTGACAGTTGGAATGGCTGATGACACAGTCTGGATTCCAGCAAACAGTGAGGGCTCTGCACTGGGACTTCCAAGTGGAACCGTCGTGAATGTTTCAGGAGGTGCTGCATGAACATTCGTTCAGAAGCAGTAGGAGATCTCAGCGCATTCGGCACTGACCCCATTGGTGTTGTATTGGTCAAGGTGCTTGGCATCTTCGTCATCCTCGTAGTTTTGACGCTGCTGACCATTTGGGCTGAGCGCCGCGTAGTCGGTCGTATGCAGATGCGTATTGGTCCAAACCGTGTTGGTCCGTTTGGTTTACTTCAGTCTTTGATGGACGGCGTCAAGCTTGCGCTGAAGGAAGAGATTGTCCCCAAGGGCGTGCACTACGCGGTGTATTGGTTAGCTCCAGTTATCTCTGCAGGTGCGGCATTCTTGACCTTTGCTGTCATCCCGCTTGGGCCAACGGTGTCAATGTTTGGTCACATCACACCGCTTCAGTTAACTGACTTCCCAGTTTCTGTGTTGTATGTATTGGCAATTGCCTCAATTGGTATTTATGGAATTGTTCTCGGCGGTTGGGCTTCAGGTTCGACCTATCCACTGCTTGGTGGCCTTCGTTCGAGTGCCCAGATGATTAGTTATGAAATTGCGATGGGCCTTTCGTTCGTTGCTGTGTTCCTATACGCATCTTCGATGTCAACGTCACAGATTGTTGCCGGGCAAGAGCACCTTTGGTACATCGTCCTTTTGTTCCCGTCATTTGCGATTTACACGACAGCCATGGTCGGTGAAACAAACCGAGCACCATTCGACTTGCCAGAAGCTGAGGGCGAACTTGTCGGTGGTTTCCAGACCGAGTACTCATCATTGAAGTTTGCGTTGTTCTACCTTGCTGAATACGTCAACATGGTCACCGTTTCGGCGATGGCAACCACACTCTTCCTCGGCGGATGGCGCGCACCGTACCCAATCTCGATGTGGTCACAGGCCAACACTGGATGGTGGCCGCTGTTGTGGTTCTTCGGCAAGATTTTCGCATTCCTATTCGTCTTTATTTGGTTGCGCGGAACACTTCCGCGAATGCGTTACGACCAATTCATGAAGTTTGGTTGGAAGGTTCTGATTCCAGTATCAATTGTCTGGATCATGGTTGTTGCAGTTGCCCGCTACCTGCGAAATACAGGTGGGCTTGCTTCACGTAACCTGTTGTTTATCGCTAGCGCAGTGTTGTTCATTGTGGTGGTTGCGTCCTATGTGATGGAACTTCGCACCAAGAAGCGTGATGAACTCGAACAAGAACGTGCCGAACTTTCAGCCTCAGCAGGCTTTGATCCGTTTGCTGGTGGCTTCCCAGTCCCACCGATGCCAGGCCAAACGGCTCAAGCATCTCGACGTATTCCAGTCACTGTTACTGCACCTGCAGTTGAGTCGGGCGAGGAGCAGTAAATGCCTGAATTGCCACAAGTTGTTCGCGGGTTTGGCGTCACCTTCTTATCGATGTTTAAGAAGGTAACGACCGAGCAGTACCCGGAAGAGAAGGACAAGTTTCCACCAAAGCCGCGCTTCCATGGTCGCCACCAGCTAAACCGTCATCCTGATGGTTTAGAAAAATGCATTGGCTGTGAGTTGTGCGCATGGGCGTGCCCAGCCGACGCAATCTTGGTTGAAGGCGCCGACAACAGCGAAGAAGAACGTTTCTCACCGGGTGAGCGTTATGGTCGCGTTTATCAAATCAACTATGCACGCTGCATCCTTTGTGGTTTGTGCATTGAAGCATGCCCGACACGTGCCTTGACCATGACTAATGATTTTGAACTTGCCGAGAATTCACGGGCAAAGTTGATCTACGAAAAGCAGGATCTTCTCGCGCCATTGCTACCAGGCATGATTGCAGCGCCACATGACATGGTCGAAGGCACAACTGAGCAGGATTACTACGCAGGCAACATCACCGGTGCTTCGGTACCAGTAGGAGTTGACGAGTCGTGAACGGCGAGCAAATCGTCTTTTGGATCTGTGGATTTTTTGCAGTAGTTGGTGCACTTGGCATGATCGTCTCGCGCAAGGCCGTGCATAGCGCATTGTGGGTTGCGTTCACAATGATCAACCTTGCAATTCTGTATTTTTCGCAGGAAGCGGCATTCCTAGGCACAACTCAAATCGTTGTGTATACCGGTGCTGTGATGATGCTGTTCTTGTTCGTGCTGATGATTGTCGGTATTGATGCATCGGATTCACTGATTGAAACAATCAAGGGTCAGCGACTCATTGGAATCTTGTTAGCCCTTGCCTTTGGTGGACTACTTCTTGGCAGTATCACCAGTGTTACTCGTCCAACTGTTGTTGGACTAGAACGAGCCAATAGCGACTATGGAAGCAACCTTCAAGGACTTGCCCACATGATCTTTGGTAAGTATCTGCTTGCCTTTGAAGTGACATCGGCGCTGTTGATTACCGCAGTGCTTGGTGCGATGGTTTTGGCACATCGTGAACGTTGGGAACCACGCAAGACACAGCCTGAACAGATGCGTGCGCGCACATTGTCGGGTCACCCAACACCACTGCCAAATCCGGGCGTACTTGCACGTAACAACTCAGTTGCCACCGCCGCATTACTTCCGGATGGAACACAGTCACAGGAATCCTTGCCTACAGCATTCAAGGCAATTGCCTCAGAAGATGGCGCTATCAAGTCAAGCGAGGTGACCCAGTGAATCCGAATTACTACATAGCCCTCGCTGGCATTCTGTTTACGATTGGTGCGCTCGGTGTTTTGATTCGTCGCAACGCAATTATCGTCTTCATGAGTGTTGAAATGATGCTAAACGCAGCAAACCTTGCCTTTGTTGCAGCCGCTCGCGAGACAGGTACTCTCGACGGTCAAGTCGCGGCCTTCTTCGTAATGGTTGTCGCTGCTGCTGAAGTTGTTGTTGGTCTTGCCATCATCGTCACAATTTTCCGTTCACGTCGATCGGCTTCGATCGATGAACCAAGTTTGCTGAAGTACTAGAGGGATAGGTCATGACTGCCGCACTTATTGGGTTGCCGCTTCTCGGCGCAACCTTGCTCCTGCTCGGGGGCCGTCGCACTAACACATGGGGTCACTTCCTTGCTGTCGCTATGTCAGCTATCTCGTTCTTCGTTGGCGTAGCGCTCTTCATTCAAATGCTTGGTCGCAGTGCCGAAGAACGTGCAGTTGGTCAGCATCACTTCGATTGGATTGCTGTTGGAACGTTCAATGTTCCTTTCGGATTGCACCTAGATCAGTTATCGATGTGCTTTGTTCTATTGATTACTGGCGTTGGTACTTTGATTCACGTTTACTCAATTGGGTACATGGAACATGATCCGAATCGTCGGCGCTTCTTTGCTTACTTGAATCTTTTCGTGGCAGCAATGTTGCTTTTGGTCCTTGCCGACAATTACTTACTTCTTTACGTTGGCTGGGAAGGCGTGGGACTTGCTTCCTACTTGCTGATTAGTTTCTGGCAGCACAAGCCATCGGCTGCCGTTGCTGGTAAAAAGGCTTTCATTGTGAACCGCGTCGGCGACGTTGGTTTGTCACTTGCTGTCATGTTGATGTTCACCACTTTGGGCACAGTGACTTTCAAGGGTGTGGCTGATGCTGCCGGACAAGGTCCGTCACTGAAGATCACATTGATTGGTTTTGCGCTACTACTCGCCGCTTGCGGTAAGAGTGCACAGTTCCCATTGCAATCGTGGTTGCTTGATGCGATGGAAGGTCCCACACCTGTATCGGCGTTGATTCACGCCGCGACCATGGTTACTGCTGGCGTTTACCTAATCATCCGCGCACATGCAATCTTTGATTTGTCACAAGACGCTCGTACTGCCGTCGTTGTCATTGGCGCAATCACATTGTTACTTGGTGCGTTCATCGGTACTGCCAAGGACGATATCAAGAAGGGGCTCGCCGGTTCTACGATGAGCCAAATCGGTTACATGATCCTGGCTGCAGGTCTTGGTCCAGTCGGTTACGTTTTTGCAATCTTCCACCTTTTGACCCACGGTCTGTTTAAGGCTGGCTTGTTCCTCGGTGCAGGTTCAGTCATGCATGGAATGCACGACGATGTGAACATGCGTCACTACGGTGCGCTGCGGACGTCAATGAAAATCACTTACGCAACATTTGGTCTCGGATTCCTAGCAATCATTGGTATTCCGCCGTTCGCTGGCTTCTGGTCGAAGGATGAAATCATTGCGGCCGCGTTTGGTCAGAACTACCTTGTTGGGCTTGCTACCTTGATCGGTGCAGGCGTGACGGCGTTCTACATGACGCGCATGATGGCTATGACTTTCTTTGGCGAATCACGTTGGGAAGATGAGGTTCATCCACACGAATCATCAACTGTGATGACTGCACCGATGATTATCTTGGCGGTCGGATCAGTCTTTGGTGGCTTGCTGTTGAAGTTTGTCGGTGACATCGAAGCGTGGCTTGAGCCGGTAACCGGGGTTGCTCATCCAACGCATCCGATTTCTGGTGCAGTTCTCATCCCCGTCACACTTTTGGTCGTAGCAACAGGTGCTGGTTATGCGTGGACAAAGTACGGACAACGTCCGGTGCCAGTTGTTGCGCCAACAGATGTTTCCATCCTTACTCGGGCAGCTCGCGCAGATGCATTCGGTGATGCCATCAACGAAGCAGTCTTTATGCGTCCTGGCTTGCACCTGACGCGTGCCCTGATCTGGTTTGATGCAAAGGGAATTGACGGTTCTATCGGGGGAGTTTCGGCTGCTATTGGTGGACTATCTGCTCGTGCCCGTCGGCTTCAAAATGGCTATACGCGTTCATACGCACTCACCATGCTCGGCGGAGCCGCGTTGATTGCATTCGTTCTACTCTTAGCGAGGCTCTAATCATGTCGTTAACTACATTGATGTTGCTCCCTTTGCTTGGAGCGTTAGTTATCTTCGCACTACCTGCCGGCCGCGACCTGTTGGCTAAGCAAGTTGCGTTGGGCTTTGGCTTAGTTGTTGCTATTGCCGCAGTTGTTATGGGCCTTGGTATGGATAAAACCAGTGGAGGGCTTCAGTACGTTGAGAAGTACAGCTGGATCCCTTCATTTGGCATTTCGTGGGGACTTGGTGTTGACGGAATTTCTATCGTCCTCATCGTGATGGCTGCAGTGATGGTGCCGCTTGTGTTTATTGCAGGTTGGAACGATGTCGAGAATGCAGGTCGTGGAACCGTTAAGGGTTTCTTCTCGCTGATGTTGCTTCTTGAAGTTTTCATGATCGGCGTTTTTGCTGCAACTGACTTGTTCTTGTTCTACGTCTTCTTCGAAGCAATGTTGATTCCGGTTTACTTCCTCATTGGCCGTTTCGGTGGACCACAGCGCGCATACGCAGCAATGAAGTTCTTGTTGTACTCGCTCGTCGGTGGACTTTTCATGTTGGCGGCATTGATTGGTCTGTATGTAGTTTCAGCCCGCGAACTAGGCGCAGGCACCTTTGACTACACAGCATTGACTCAACTGCACATCGATCCTGCAACGCAAAAAATGCTCTTTCTTGGATTCTTCTTTGCCTTCGCAGTCAAGGCTCCAATGGTTCCATTTCACACGTGGCTTCCAGATGCTGCTGCCGAATCAACTCCGGGAACGGCAACACTGCTTGTTGGTGTGCTCGATAAGGTCGGAACATTCGGAATGATCCATTTCTTGCTTCCGATTTTCCCTGATGCCAGCAAGTACTTTGCGCCGGCAATCATCACGCTTGCGGTCATCAGTATTTTCTATGGTGCACTTTTGGCAATCGGCCAGACGGACATGATGCGCCTGGTGGCCTTCTCGTCGGTATCGCACTTCGGCTTCATCGTGATGGGTATTTTTGCCTTTACGTCACAGGGTTTGTCCGGATCAACGCTCTACATGGTCAACCATGGCTTCTCAACTGGCGCACTATTCCTGGTAGTCGGGTATCTGTCGTCACGCCGTGGTTCGAAGAAAATTGCAGATTTTGGTGGAGTTCAAAAAGTCGCGCCAATCATGGCTGGTGTCTTCTTACTTGCTGGTCTGTCGTCTTTGGCATTGCCAGGCATGTCGAGTTTCGTATCTGAGTTCTTAGTTCTCGTTGGAACGTACCGCGAGTACCCACTGGCAGCAAACATTGCAACGGTTGGCATTGTGCTGGCAGCGTTCTACATCTTGTGGATGTACCAGCGCACAATGACTGGCGAACCATCGCACGAAGTGTCTGCAACGGTGTCAGAAATTTCTAAGCGTGAACTTGTTGCCATGGTGCCGATCATCGCAATCATTATTGCGTTTGGTTTGTACCCACAAGGATTGTTGAACATCATCAATCCAACGACTAAGCAAGTTCAAACAACAGTTCAAGTTGTGGACCCGGTACCTGCCGTACAAGGTTTGGCTTCAACTGAAGGGAGCGGTTCGTGAACAACTCATTTGAATATGCAGCTCTCGCACCTGTCGTCATTCTGCTAAGTGCTGGCGTTATCTCTATTTTGATCGAAGCCTTCGCGCCTCAGCAGACTCGTCGCGCATTGGAACTTACCTTGGTGTTCGCAACCTTGGCCGTTGCATTTGCCTACGTTGGTATCAACATGGCCAAAGAAATTCCAGGCGGTGCTCCACTAAATGGTGGACAGTCGCATGGTATTCGACATCTGGCTGCTGGTGGCGCTGCTGCCATTGATGGACCAGGACAATTCCTTCAAGGAACACTGCTTTTAGTTGCATTTGTCTCGGCGCTTTTGTTGGCTGAACGCGGCATTGATCCGCAAGGAGACGCATTCGCAGCCCGCGCTTCAACATTGCCTGGTAGCGAAGATGAACGTCAGTTCACCGCACAAGGTTGGTTCCAGACCGAAATTTGGCCGCTGTTCCTGTTTTGTGTCGGTGGCATGCTGTTGTTCGTTATTGCTAACGACTTCCTGACAATGTTTGTGGCACTGGAAGTTTTGTCACTCCCGTTGTATTTGCTCGCTGGTATGGCACGTCGTCGTCGTTTGCTGAGCCAAGAAGCAGCGCTTAAGTACTTTGTTCTGGGCGCGTTCTCGAGCGCATTCTTCTTATTCGGTGCTGCGCTGATTTACGCAGTTACCGGTGCTCTGGACTTCAGCACAATCAATGCCTCCCTAGGCAATGTGACTCAAGATGGTTTGGTTCTTGCTGGGGTGGGCCTCATCGCTGTTGGCTTGCTTTTCAAGGTTGGCGCAGTTCCGTTCCACCAGTGGACACCAGATGTGTACCAAGGATCACCGACACCGATTACCGCATTTATGGCGGCGGCGACAAAGATTGCTGCCTTTGGTGCAATGTTCCGCGTGTTCTATGTGGCCTTCAGCGGCTTACGTTGGGACTGGCGTCCGATGATGTGGGTTATCGCAATCCTGTCGATGCTGATCGGTTCAGTTGTTGCCGTTACCCAAACAGACATCAAGCGCATGTTGGCATTTTCATCCGTTGCACATACCGGTTTCATCCTTTTGGGATTGATCGCAACCAGCGGCCATGGTCTGTCTGCAACACTGTTCTACCTTTTTGCCTACGGCTTCACCACACTAGGTTCATTTGCCATTGTCTCGCTCGTGCGTGATGCATCGGGTGAAGCAACTCACCTGTCACAGTGGGCTGGCCTTGGCAAGAAATCGCCAGTGGTAGCAACTGTGTTTGCCTTCTTCCTGTTGGCACTAGCCGGTATCCCACTAACAAGTGGTTTCACGGCAAAGTTTGCAATCTTTACCGCAGCCGTTGAAGGTGGCGCAACACCACTGGTCATCGTTGCTGTCGTTGCAAGTGCCATTGCAGCATTCTTCTACGCACGCGTCATTGTGTTGATGTTTTTCACAGAACCGCCAGCTAATGGACCAAGCGTTGTTGTACCGAGTTCTTTGACGTCGGCCGCTATTGCAATCAGCGCGGTGATCACACTAATTCTTGGTGTATTCCCGCAGCCAATTCTTGACGCAGTTGCCAACGCTGGATTGTTCGTTCGCTAATAAGCGAATGAGCGACATGCGGATATCAGTGCAAGGATAAGAATGTGAGTGTTTTATTCCCTGAATCGCTAGAGGACCTTGAGCAAAAGCTCACGGACGGACTGGCATCGGTCGAAGAAATGCTCCGAGCCGAAATCACCAGCGACTATGAACTTGCTGACATCACTGCGCGTCACCTAGTTGAAGCCGGTGGCAAACGCTTCCGCCCGCTATTGGTCCTGCTGGCAGCCGAGTTTGGCGATGCCACTGCTAGTGGTGTTGTGCCGTCTGCCGTTGTTGTGGAATTGACTCATTTGGCGACGCTTTATCACGATGATGTGATGGACGAGGCTACCGTCCGCCGTGGCGCGCAATCTGCAAATGCACGCTGGGGAAACTCGGTTGCAATCCTCAGCGGCGACTTTCTTTTTGCTCGTTCGTCAAAGATTCTTGCTGACCTCGGACCCGAAGCTGTGCGCGTACAAGCTCAAACTTTTGAACGTCTTGTTATTGGCCAGCTCATGGAAACCGTTGGACCAAAAGATGGCGAGGATGCGGTTAAGCACCACATCCAAGTTCTTGCTGACAAAACTGGTTCGTTGATTGCTGCTGCTGGTCGTTATGGCGCAATGATGAGTGGCGTGTCAGCCGAACTCACGAATGTGATTGCTGAATTCGGTGAGGCTATTGGTATCGCCTTCCAGTTAAGTGATGACTTGCTGGATATTGAATCGAATGTGTCAGGAAAGACGCCAGGTACGGATCTTCGTGAAGGTGTGAAAACCTTGCCAGCCTTACTGGCACTGGCCGATCCACAACTTGATCCAAGATTGCGCGACTTGTTATCGCGCCCACTGAACGATGATGCTGACCACGCGGAAGCACTTGCTGCACTTCGAGTGCACCCGGCGATGGATGCAGCTCGTAGCGTTCTTGGTGAATGGACAGCAAAATCCATTGCATGTCTGGACAAGTTGCCTGATGGCGATGCAAAAGAGGCGCTGCGCACATTGTGTGACAGTGTTGCCAACCGAGCGATCTAGTTCCCTTTTCCAAGTAACGTACAAGATTTGCTAGGACTTGGTGAACAGACGGCCAATAGCTGTATTTCTGCTTGTTATTGACAATTAGCCGGAGCATTCTGTAGTTAGCGGTTCACTCCACGAGGTGTGAACGCCGACAGTAAAGGAATTGGTTTCAATGAGCGCAATGCGTAAAACAACTGGCGCAACGTTGTTGACACTGTCTTTGGTAGGTGCGGCTATCAGTCCAGCGTTTGCAGATAAGCATGGTGGCGGAAACAACCCACCGCAAAAACCTGACTGGAGTGCTGGCCTTGGTCTGGGCGATTCAGGTAAGCCACACGATGGCGATAAGGGTCATGGAAAGTTTAAGCACGTAGATAGCACACCGGCTGATGCTGCATTACATACAGCACTTGTTGACGCAAATGATGCTTACCGCACAGCTGATCGAGCCGCTAAGGATGCCTACGCAGCTTCTGTAGCTGATGCGCGGACCGCAAAGACTGATGCACTTGCTGCTGCAACTACTGATCTGGCTCGCGTCATTGCGCAGGATACATATGTAGCTGCAACAACAGTGCAGGCTGGCACGCGCGATGCAGCTCTTGACGTTGCCTACACCAATTGGCAGGTCGCTACCGATTCTGCGTTAGCAACATACGATGCCGCAACAACGACAGGTGATGTATTGAATGCTCGGGTTACTTTCCGAGCAGCCGTTCGGGATGCTGGGGCAACCTTGCGCAGCACACTGGCTGCAACAAAGGTAACTGCTAAGGCAAGCGTGGCAACGGCCCGTGGCACATTGATCGCGGCCGCACAAGCACCTGGTGCAACCGATGCTGACATTACCGCGGCCTGGGATGCCTACGTAGCAACAGTGACCACAACTCACACAACTGCCAAGGCAGCCCGCGAAACAGCCAAAGCAACTTACAAGGTTGCACTGAAGGCTGCCCGCGATGCGTACACAACCACTACCGGACTTAAGGTGACACCGACACCTGAACTGGCTAAGGCACTAAAACTGAAGTAATCCACAATCTGCTTGGGGACTAGTCGACCGCAACCGACTGGTCCCCAAGCTTTTTTATGTGCGACTTCGCTTTGCAACCCCAACTCGATGAAGTTAAATCTGAAGCGTAGATTAAGAGTGTTATGACTTCAGTATCCGTACGTGAACCTCGCACTGAACTTGCCAAGGGCACGATTTACGGATTCAGTGCATATCTCATCTGGGGCGTCGTCCCGATTTATTGGCCAAAACTACAACCTGCCCGGCCACTGGAAATATTGAGCCATCGTATTATCTGGAGTTTGCTATTTCTTGTTGGTGTCATTGTTCTTCAGAAAAAAACCGACCGAGTAATTTCTATCCTGCGTAACCCCCGACAGATAAGTTTGCTGGCCCTGGCCTCAGTGTTGATTGCCGTGAACTGGGGATTGTTCATCTGGTGCAGTGTGAACGGACACTTGCTCGATTCTTCACTTGGCTACTTTATTACGCCGTTGGTCAGTGTCGGCTTTGGTGTTGTCTTCTTTAAGGAACGTTTACGCACGATTCAATGGGTTGCGCTGTCAATCGCAGCTGGTGCGGTTGTGTATCTGACCATTGCTATGGCCAAGGCTCCAACCGTTGCGATCGCGCTAGCGTTCACCTTCGGAATTTATGGCTATGTAAAGAAGCTTGCCAATGTGGATGCGATTGAAAGTTTGACTGTTGAGACGCTTTTGCTTGCCCCGGTGGCACTCGGGTATTTGGCTTGGCTGTCCTCGAAGGGCGAAAATACATTCCTTGCTCATGGCGTAACTCACTCGTTGTGGTTGGCAAGCGCCGGTGTCGTCACAGCGATCCCGCTGCTAATGTTTGGAGCTGCAGCAATTCGAGTTCCACTATCGACTTTGGGAATGCTGCAGTACTTAGGCCCAACCTTGCAATATTTCATTGGTCTCTACATGTTTAACGAAATCATGTCACCAGCACGGTTCCACGGTTTTGTCATTACCTGGGTTGCGCTGATAATTCTTTCTATTGATGGTTGGCGCCATCGATCAAGCGTCACAAAAGACTACGTTCCAGATATGGACTAGCTGACATCCCAGGTGTCTTTACCTGTGAGCAAAGTCTGTAAGTCGCCGGCGCCCTTTGCGGTGGCAGTTGCAATCTGATCGCGGACTAGGCGATCGTATGAGGCTCGCTTGATGTCACGGAATACTCCGATGGGGGTGTCTTGAAGTGTCTCTGGATGTGACAACCGTGATAACGCAAATGCGAATGCAGGGTCTTCGGCGTGCGCATTGTGGGTAACGATGTCGTCAGGCGACACTTCACTTACGTTTGCGACGCGAAGAGTGCCATTGTGATCACGGACAACACATCGATCACTATTTGCCCCAAAAATAATTTTTTCGCCGTGGACTAAACGCATCGTGACATCATCACGAGTATCCGCATCCTTCATTGGCTCCCAGGCGCCGTCGTTAAAAATATTGCAGTTCTGGTAGATCTCAACGAGAGCCGTGCCTTCATGTTCGGCAGCAGCACGGAGCACTGATTGGAGGTGCTGACGGTCACTATCTACCGAACGTGCAACGAATGTGGCTTCGGCGCCGAGTGCAACAGAAACTGGATTGAATGGATAATCCAATGAACCAAGCGGAGTGGTCTTCGTGATCTTGCCGATTTCGGAAGTCGGGGAGTACTGGCCCTTGGTAAGCCCATAAATACGATTGTTGAACAGCAAAATTTTCAAGTTCACATTTCGGCGAAGTGCGTGAATCAGGTGATTACCACCAATAGATAGTGCGTCACCATCACCAGTAACGACCCAGACGGATAGGTCAGGTCGCGAAACGGACAGCCCGGTTGCGATTGCGGGGGCACGACCGTGGATTGAGTGAACGCCATAGGTGTTCATGTAATACGGGAAGCGACTTGAGCAACCAATGCCTGAAACGAAAACAATATTTTCTTTCTTCACACCCAGCTCGGGCATAAATCCCTGAACTGCAGCCAGGATTGCATAGTCGCCACATCCGGGGCACCACCGAACTTCTTGGTCGGTCTTGTAATCCTTGGCGGACTGCTTGTCGTCGGACTTGGGTACTAGGTCGAGCGAGGCAAACGTGTTAGACACCTTCAACCACATCCTTTATTGCGTCCATGAGTTCTTGGGTTTTGAAAGGTAATCCGCGTACTTGGTTGTAACCAATTGCATCTACGAGGAACTTCGCACGAAGCATCATCGACAGTTGGCCCAGGTTCATTTCCGGAACAATGACTTTCTCGTATTTTTTAAGTTCTTCACCAGTATTTAACGGGAAGGGATTCAGATGACGAAGGTGTGCATGTGCCACATCAATGCCGGCAAGCCGAAGTCGTCGGCACGCAGATTCAACAGGACCGTACGTTGAACCCCAGCCAATAACGAGTACTTTTGCTTTGCCACTTGGGTCTTCGACCTTCAGCGGCGCAATGGTCTTGGCAATTCCATCAATTTTTGCTTGACGAATGCGCACCATGAAGTCGTGATTCGCAGAGTCGTAAGAAATGTTTCCGGTGCCATCTTGCTTTTCGATGCCGCCGATGCGATGTTCAAGACCGGCAACACCCGGGACAGCCCATGGACGCGCTAACGTTTCCGGATCGCGCTTGTAAGGCCAGAACACTTCGGTGCCATCAGGCATGGTGTGGTTTGGTCCATCGGCAAACTTCACGTGCAAATCTGGTAGCGCGTTCACATCAGGAACATGCCATGGCTCGGAACCGTTAGCGAGGTATCCATCCGAGAGCAAGAAGACTGGTGTGCGATAAACCGTGGCAATTCGTACGGCTTCGATAGCGGCTTCAAAGCAATCGGCAGGAGATTGCGGCGCGACGATTGGCACAGGTGCTTCGCCATTGCGGCCATACATTGCCTGGAGCAAATCTGACTGTTCTGTTTTTGTTGGTAAGCCCGTTGACGGGCCACCGCGTTGAACGTCAATAATGACTAGCGGGAGTTCGAGGGCAACAGCCAAACCAATTGCCTCGCTTTTCAAGGCAACACCCGGACCTGAAGTTGTAGTGACACCCAGCATGCCGGCGTAACTAGCGCCAAGAGCTGCACCAATGCCAGCAATTTCATCTTCGGCTTGGAAAGTGCGCACACCGAAATTTTTGTGCTTGCTCAATTCATGGAGGATATCGGAAGCTGGCGTGATGGGGTATGAGCCCAGGAAGATTGGTAGGTCCGCGCGAACAGATGCGGCGATGAGTCCGTACGACAGTGCGAGGTTGCCACTGATGTTGCGATAAGTTCCGGCATTCATCGGTGCGGGCTTTACTGCATATTGGTTTGGAAAACTTTCAGTAGTCTCGCCAAAGCTCCAGCCGGCTTGAAGTGCGGCAATGTTTGCAGCCAAAATTTCTGGCTTCTTACCGAACTTTGTATTCAAGAATGCAATCGTAGGTTCGACCGGTCGAGTGAACATCCACAACAGCACGCCAAGAGCAAACATATTCTTGGAACGCTCAGCGTCCTTCTTAGTAACATCAAAATCTTGAAGTGCAGCGACAGTCATTGACGTCAGAGCAATGGGATGCACGTTGTATCCATCAAGGCTGCCGTCTTCCAGTGGGTTGGATTCGTACCCAACTTTGGTCATGGCGCGTTCGGAAAATTCATCGGTGTTTACAATCAGATCGCCGCCAGGGCGAAGTTCCTTTAAATTGGATTTGAGTGCTGCTGGGTTCATGGCAACGAGTACATGTGCCTGATCACCAGGAGTCATGATGTCGTGGTCGCCAAAATGCAGCTGGAATGCGCTGACACCTGGCATGGTTCCGGCCGGTGCGCGAATCTCGGCAGGGAAATCAGGAAGTGTTGTTAAGTCGTTTCCGAATGCGGCAGTGGTCGAGGTGAACTGGTCGCCGGTGAGCTGCATTCCGTCACCGGAGTCGCCTGCAAAACGGATACTTACTTGGTCGAGTTCAACTATTTCTTTACTCACGTGACCGCGCGTCCTTTGTATCGATTTTCATTTTTATTTTCGCACTGTGGGGTTGGTAGTGAGTGGTCGGGTGGGGTTTATCTCGCATAGCGAAAGGTGATGAGTGCCCTAGAGTCGTGCTGTGAGGGAATTTAGTCAATCAGCGGTTCAGGTCTCAGTCATTGAGGCTGGTTTGGCCTGTTGTGGTGTTGAGGCTGGGTCAGTGGATTATGTGACTGATCCAAAGGTCAACACAGTATCCGAAATGCCATGGATCAAGGTGCAAACGGCAGGCGATGCCCACATTTTGGTTATTGCTGGAACTGTGACGCATGCCCTTGTACCCAGCGTGAAGGCAGCCTTCGACGCCTTAGCGCAACCACGTGTTGTCGTTGCCTTCGGTGCCTGCGCGATTACTGGTGGACCGTATTGGGATTCGTATTCGGTCGTGCCGGGCGCTGACCAGATCGTTCCTGTTGACATTCATGTTCCAGGTTGTCCGCCGAGCCCGCAGGAACTTGCCGCTGCGATCTATGCCGCAGCTGATCGAGTGCAGGCGGCTCGATGAACTTCACAACGGAACTGATTAATAGCGAAGTGCGCGAGGGTAGTCACTGGGTAGTTGTGTCACCCGAAAATTGGGTAGCCATTCATCAGGAACTAGCGCCATCCTTTGCGCGATTTGAGTGGCTCACTGCCGTTCACCATGGAGAAGATAACTTCGTTGTCAGCACGATGGTTTCCACAATTGATGTGACTGAATCTGTAGTCACTTCGGTCAGTGTTGTTGGTGTCTGTGCATCTTTGGTAGAGGTCTACCCGTACGCCGATTTTTACGAGCGCGAAGTGATTCAAATGTTTGGCCTTGTGATTGGTTCTGCAGATCGAGCGAATGCTTTCGAGGTTGAATTTGATGGCAAGCCTTTGCGCCGTGATTTTGCGTTAACACCTCGGCAAGAAATCGAATGGCCAGGAGCAGTTGAACCTGATGTCAATGCCCGTCGCCGACCAGCGCTGCCACCTGGTGTATTTGCGGAGTGGCAATCATGACTGAATTAAATCCCCACGCCACAATTGCGTTGCACCCTGCTTCTTGTACGTCGTGCATGTTATGTGTCCGCGAATGCCCAGACTGGTGCATCACAGTCGATGCACATTCTGAACCGGATGAAGATGCTCCTCAATACAGCAACGCTCGTCGCCAATCGATGAAGAACGTGCTCGATGAGTTCACGATTGATTTTGGCAAGTGCATGTGGTGTGGCATTTGTATTGATGTGTGCCCATTTGATGCGCTGTTTTGGTCGAGCACCCAGATGCCAGCCGCTGAATCTCGAACCGAACTCATTTTTGGTGTTGAGGAACTCGCAGCATCATTGCCGAACGCAAAGCGCAATGATGGTTCACCAGCGCCCCAAATCGACGAACCACCAAGTGGTCGTCGCAAAAAGTAACTAGCGGTAGTTCTGGTACTGCACAGCGAAGTCAAGTTCTGCGTCTGCAAGCAGCTTCTGCACTTCCTGTAAGTCGTCGCGGCTCTTGCCAGTGACTCGGAGTTCGTCGCCTTGGATCTGGGTCTTCACACTCTTTGGACCTTCATCACGAATGAGTTTGCCAATTTTTTTGGCTTGTTCCTGGCTGATGCCAGCATTGAAGTCACAGTTAATTTTGTATTCCTTGCCAGATACCCGTGGGTCGCCGGCCTTGAGTGCCTTGAGACTTACACCGCGCTTAATGAGTTTTTCGCGGAAAACATCAAGAGCTGCCTTGGCGCGATCTTCGGTCGATGACGTAATTTCAACGCCCAGTTCGCCCTTCCACTCAACGGTGGTGTCGGTGCCTTTGAAGTCAAAACGAGTGACTAATTCTTTGGAGGCCTGCTGCAACGCATTGTCTGCTTCTTGACGGTCAACTTTGCTGACGATATCCATACTTGAATCGGCCATGATGTTTCTCCTTGACTAAAAGTGCTTGACCCAACTTTACTGTGCGCATTGCTGTGCGCCATAGGTATTGCTGTGCGCCGCGGGTATCGCCGTGGGTATCGCAGGTGGCAGAGATTGGTGCATATCGCTTAATTGGGCACCTGAGGTAGGCGGTTGGCGTTAGGTGCGTTCTGTCGGTATTCTTGCGGAGTTGCCCGAAACGGTGACATGGCAGATTGCCCGAGCGGCCAATGGGAGCGGACTGTAAATCCGTCGCGAAAGCTACAGTGGTTCGAACCCACTATCTGCCACTAGAAGGCGCTGGATCCGACGGGATTTAGCGCCTTCTACTTTTATGCTTGTTTATTCAGTTTTTATCGAAATTGGTTTTCTAATTCCTGTTTCAAATCATAAATCCGTAGATTTCCAGCGAACACCAAAATGTGCAGAATGAGTAAAAAATACTCATGTATTTAATACAACAATTGATACAGTTTCGCACCAAAAAAAGAC
>Ga0114964_10000850_pt1 | contig 22808 bp, 15 predicted proteins | sample C_131016_MF_Meta_FD_92638 | JGI IMG/M metagenome (GOLD analysis project Ga0114964, IMG submission 92638) | Freshwater microbial communities from Lake Croche, Canada to study carbon cycling - C_131016_MF_MetaG | ecosystem: Environmental > Aquatic > Freshwater > Lake | place: Lake Croche, Canada...
GTAAGCCGCGTTGCCGGGTAGACCGATGCCCAAGGCTTCGACCATGCTGGCCATGGTGCTGGCGGTGCCCATGGTCATGCAGTGGCCGTGGCTGCGGTGCATGCAGCTTTCGGCTTCAAAAAAATCTTGCAGCTTGAGCGTGCCTGCGCGCACTTGCTCGCTCATGCTCCACACGCCGGTGCCAGAGCCGAGCTCCTGCCCGCGCCATTTGCCGTTCAGCATGGGGCCGCCTGAAACGCCAATGGTGGGCAGGCCCACGCTGGATGCGCCCATCAGCAAAGATGGGGTGGTTTTGTCGCAGCCCATCAGCAGCACCACGCCGTCAATCGGATTGCCGCGAATGGATTCTTCCACGTCCATGCTGGCCAGGTTGCGGTAGAGCATGGCGGTGGGGCGCAGCAAAGTCTCACCCAAGGACATGACCGGAAACTCAAGCGGGAATCCGCCGGCCTCATAAACCCCGATTTTCACCTGCTCGGCCAGGGTGCGAAAGTGCGAATTGCAGGGTGTGAGTTCACTGAAGGTGTTGCAAATACCGATCACGGGGCGACCGTCAAACTGGTCGTGGGGCAAGCCCTTGCCCTTCATCCAGCTGCGGTAGGCAAAACCGTCGCGGTCTTGCCTGCCAAACCATTGTTGGCTGCGCAAGTCTTCGGGTTTTTTACGGGGTGTTTGTGTCATGGCGTGCTTGAATTTATGAGGGAAAACTAGGAGATTTTTTTAAAAATACTATCGTATGATGATAAGAAATTGGCCTGCCAATGTAAACCCATTGGGCACCCGTGCAAACCCCTAATGACAGATCTACACCCCGCTCAAAGGTTGATTCATGCGTCAGACAGCAATTTTCTTGGCTTCTCGTGTACCGCCCTTTTTGATGGCGAGTTTGGAGGCCCATTTTGAAGTCCACCTCCGGGACAAAATGCCCTCCCCCGAGGGGATGTCTCGCATCCGGGCCATTGTCGGCGGTGGTGAAGCTCAAATTGACAAAGCGCTGATGGACCAATTGCCGGCGCTGGAGATGATCGCAATTTGCGGTGTAGGGTACGACGGCGTGGATGTGGCGCAAGCCAAGGCGCGCGGAGTGCCGGTCACGCACACGCCCGATGTGTTGAATGACGATGTCGCTGACTTGGCCATCGCCTTGATGCTTTCTATTGCGCGTCAAGTGCCTCAGTCAGATCAGTTTGTGCGTGCCAACCGTTGGGTGGAGGGTGGCTTTCCACTGACCCGTAAAGTCACCGGTGCCAAATTGGGCATTGTGGGTATCGGTCGCATTGGCCAAGCCATCGCCAAGCGAGCAGCTGCTTTTGACATGGACATCCGCTACACCGCGCGCAGTGCCAGGACAGGTCTGGCCTACACCTATTTGGCCGATGTGGTGCAACTGGCCGAGCAAGTGGACTTTTTGGTGGTGATCACACCGGGGGGCGCGGCAACGCGTCATCTGATCAACGCCCAAGTGCTCCAAGCTTTGGGTCCGAAGGGTTACTTGATCAATGTGGCCCGCGGATCGGTGGTGGACGAAGTGGCCTTGATAGAGGCGCTGCAAAACCAAACCATTGCTGGCGCGGCCTTGGATGTGTATCCCGACGAGCCCCGGGTGCATGAAGCCTTGCGTGCGCTGCCCAATGTGGTGCTGACACCGCACATGGCCAGTGGTACGGCGCAAACCCGCAAAGCCATGTCTGATTTGTGTTTGGCCAACCTGCAGGCACATTTGGCGGGCACAGCGCTGTTGACCCCCGTGCCTGAATGCCGCGTTTGAGAGCCGGGTGTTGACCTAGGGTTTTCCTGACCTTGGCAGGGCTTCAATGATCATATGATAAGAAGTAATGAAGTCCCTTTACTTGATTAAAAACGTACACGGCACCACTGTCGATTTGCTGGGCAATGCGATCATTTCAGGTGTGTATGCCGTCGGTGCCAGTTTGCCGCCAGAGCCGCTTTTGTGTGAGCAGTTGGGGGTCAGCCGAACGGTTGTGCGCGAAGCGGTCAAGTCTTTGGTGGCCAAAGGTTTGATCATCACGGGCCCCAAGTTGGGAACCCGGGTCTTGCCCGAAGACCAATGGAACTGGTTTGATCCGGACGTCATCAGCTGGCAGTCGCAAAACGGATTGACTCACGAGTTTTTGAAAGATTTGCAGGATCTGCGCCGCGTGGTCGAGCCTGCCGCTGTGCGCATGGCCGCTGAGCGCGCAACGCCACACGACCTCTCCGACATTGAGGCGGCATTTGCGGGCATGAAAAAAGCGGTCAATGAGGGTGGAGACTACGTGACTTTCGATTTGCGATTCCACCAAGGTTTGCTCAGCGCCTCGCACAACCGCATGCTGGTTCAAATGAGTAAAGCTTTAGGCGCGCTGCTGCGCACCAGTTTTGAAATTTCGACCAGTAAAAAAGACGGTCCCAAATCCTCTTTGCACCTGCACCGAGAAGTTCTGGATGCGGTCGTTGAGCAAGATCCTGAGCGTGCAGAAAAAGCCATTTTGAAATTGATTGATGGCGCCAGGGACGATATTCAATTGGTACTGGGTTCACGTAGGCGTCTGCCCAAAATCACCCGGCCTGCGTCGCAGCTCAAAGCAGCCTGAAACTTTTTTCACCACCACTTCGATTTTTTAACGAGGAGACAAACCATGAAAATGAAGTCCGTACTTTGCGTGGCCTTAACCGCCGCCGGTCTGTTGGTCGGAGCGCAAGCCTCTGCCCAAGAGAAGCTCACCGTCTGGTGGGTCAAAGGTTTTTACAAGGCCGAAGATGATGCGCTGTTCTCAGCCATCAAAAAATACGAAGCCAAAAACAAGAACGTCAAGATCGAGCTGTCCCAGTACCCGATCCAGGACATGATTCCGAAAACCGTGGCAGCTTTGGATTCTGGCAGCCCACCTGATGTGGCCTATTCAGACACCTACGACTTTCAAGTCACCGCTTCATGGGCTTATGACGGCAAGTTGGAAGACATCTCCAGCATCATTGATCCCGCCCGCAAGCGTTTCGCCCCCAACACGGTTGAAACCACGTTCTTGTTGAACAACAAAGAAAACAAACGCGCCTACTACGCGTTCCCCATCAAACAGCAGACCATGCACATCCAGTATTGGTCTGACATGCTGGCCGAAGCAGGATTCAAAGAGTCTGACATCCCGACTGGCTGGAAAGACTACTGGAGCTTCTGGTGCGACAAGGTGCAACCCGCTTCGCGTCAAAAGACCGGTGTGCGCACCTTCGGCATTGGCCAGCCCATGGGCGTGGACGCGACCGACTCGTTCTTCTCGTTCCTGACCTTCATGGACGCCTACAACATCAAGTTGGTCAACGACTCTGGCAAACTGCTGGTAGACGATCCCGATGTGCGCAAAGGTCTGATTCAAGCGGTGACCGATTACACCGCGGTGTACTCCAAGGGTTGCACACCACCGTCGTCCACCAGCTGGAAAGACCCCGACAACAACGTCGCCTTCCACAACCGCACCACCGTGATGACCCACAACGCCACGATCTCGATCGCAGCGAAATGGCTGGATGATATGAACAACGCGGCTTTGACGGATGCGCAACGCGCCACCGCCAAGAAGAACTACACCGAGTTGATCAAGACCGCCGGTTTTCCGAACAAGCCTGATGGCTCCAAGATGACTTACCGCGCCGCGATCAAAACCGGTGTGATCTTCAAGGAATCGAAGAACAAGGCCCGTGCCAAAGACTTCGTCGCCTTCATGCTGGCCGAAGAGAACATCACGCCCTATGTGGAGGGCTCTTTGGGTCGCTGGTTCCCGGTGACCAAGTCCGGTCAACAAAGCAAGTTCTGGCAGGGTGATGTGCACCGTCAAGCGGTGTACAACCAGTTCATGGCCGGTACCTCGACCTTTGAGTTCACCAAGAACTTTCGCTTCACCCAGCTGAACAACGAAAACGTGTGGGCCAAGGCGATGAACCGTGTCCTGAACGAAAAAGTGCCAGTGGACAAAGCGGTGGATGAAATGATTGCCCGTATCAAAACGGTCGCAGGCAATTGATGATCTGAGTCGCCGCGCCCTCAGGCTGCCGCAAGGCTGTCTGGGCGGCGCGGCCTTTTTTTCTGTTTGATGGTTTCCAACATGTCCAATGCAAGCGTTGCTGTGCCTGCGGTTTCAGTGCCCGCCCGCAAAAGCTCCAATCAATGGGAGTTTTGGGGTCGCATGCTGGTCGTGCCTTATCTGCTGATCTTCTTTGTTTTTGTGCTCTTTCCCGTGGGCTACGGTTTGTGGCTGGCGCGGCATCCGGAGAGCTACGTCAAGCTGTTTGACGACCCCATATTTTTTCGCACGGCCATCAACACGGTGATTTTTCTGGTGGTGGGCATCAACATCAAGATGGTCATCGCCATGGTGCTGTCGGGTTTCTTTGTGCAAACCCGTTGGTGGATCAAAATCATCTCGCTGATTTTCATCTTGCCGTGGGCCGTACCCTCGATCCCGACCATTTTGTCGGTGCGCTTCATGCTCAACCCCGAGTGGGGTGTGATCAACTCACTGATCTTTCGTTTGAGCGGCGCAGACGGTCCCAATTGGTTAAACGATCCGACCTTGGCCTTGACCTTTTCCATGCTGATGCACATCTGGAAGTCCTTGCCCTTTTGGACCTTGATTTTGGTGGCCGGGCGCATGTCGATTCCGGCGGAACAGTACGAAGCGGCCTCGGTGGACGGCGCCACCAACTGGCAAAAATTCAAGTTCATCACCTGGCCTTCGATGCGTACCTTGTATTTGACCTCGACCATTTTGTCGATGATCTGGACGCTGGGTGACTTCAACTCGGTGTACCTGCTGACCGGTGGTGGTCCGGCAGATTTGACGCACGTGCTGGCGACCTTGGGCATTCGTTATTTGCGTTTGGACCAGGTGGATCTGGCCATGGCTTCGATCGTGGTGGCCTTGCCGATGGTTTTGCCGTTGGTGTTTTTCATGATGAAACGTTTGTCGAAATAAGGAAGCGATCATGAAGCGCATCTCTCTCAAATCCGTGGCAACCGAAGCCAAACTGCTGCTGATTGGCATCCCTTTGACGATCTGGACCTTGATTCCTCTTTACCACATGGTGCTGTTCGCGGTCTCTCCCAGAGACACGGCCACTTCGGGCAAGTTGTGGCCTGATCACCCCACTTTGCAAAACTTTGATTTTGTCTTTAACCAAAAGCATTTCTATCTGGATTATTTTTGGTTGCAAATGGGCAACTCGCTGCTGATCGCCACCGCTGTGGGTTTGTTGACCTTGGTGGTCTCGACCTGCGCGGCTTTTGCGATCAGCCGCCTGAAGGTCCCTGGCGGGCGCACGGTGATGAATTTGGCTTTGTTCACTTACTTTATTCCTGCTGCTTTTTTGGCCGTGCCGATGTACAAAACCATGGGTGTTTATGGCCTGCTCAACACCCAATGGGCTTTGATATTGGCCATGGTGACGATTGCGTCGCCCTATTGCATTTGGGTGCTCAAGCAAGCCTCTGACAAACTGCCTTATGAACTGGACGAGGCGGCGCGCATGGACGGCGCTTCACCGATGCAACTGTTTCGTTTGGTGTACTTGCCCTTGATGGTGCCCTCCTTGGTCGCGGTGGGCACCTACGCTTTGCTGCTGGCGTGGAACGAGTACCTGTATGCCTTTTTGCTGCTGTCCAACGACAAAGACGTGACGCTGTCTGTGGCCTTGGGTAATTTTTTATCCGCGGACGATTCGCCCTGGGAGCTGCTGATGACCACGGGTTTGATTTACGCGCTGCCGCCTGCGGCCATTTACTACACTTTCAAACGCTACATGGTGTCGGGCTTGACCGCCGGTGCCGTGAAAAGCTGAATCCATCTTCGAATTGCAGAGACATTATGGCCACCGTATCCTTTCAAAATATCAAGAAGTCGTTTGGTAAAACCGACATCATCCACGGCATCAGTTTCGACATCAACGATGGTGAGTTTGTGGTGCTTGTCGGTCCATCGGGATGCGGTAAGTCGACGCTGTTGCGGATGCTGGCCGGCTTGGAAGAAATCAGTGGTGGCGAGATCCTGATCGATGACAAAGTCGTCAACGACCTGGAGTCCAAGGACCGGGATATTGCCATGGTTTTTCAAAGCTATGCGCTGTATCCGCACATGACGGTGCGCGACAACATGGCCTTCAGCCTGCTTTTGCGCAAAGCCGATGCGCAAAAAACCAATGAGCGGGTTGACCATGCGGCCAAAATTTTGAATTTAGAGCATTTTCTGCACCGCTTCCCGCGTGAGTTGTCGGGTGGACAGCGCCAGCGTGTGGCCATGGGCCGTGCGATTGTGCGGGATCCGAAAGTGTTTTTGTTCGACGAACCTTTGTCCAACTTGGATGCCAAGTTGCGCGTGGCCATGCGCGCCGAAATCAAAGCGCTGCACCAGCGCCTGAAAACCACCACCGTGTATGTGACCCATGACCAGATTGAGGCCATGACCATGGCCGACCGCATTGTGGTCATGCAAGACGGCATCATTGAGCAAATCGGCACGCCTTTGGCGTTGTTTGACCATCCCGGAAATTTGTTTGTCGCGCAATTCATCGGCTCGCCCTCGATGAACGTGGTGCAGGGTGTGTTGCAGCTTAGCGATGGCCTGTCCCATGTCCAAGCCGAACAGACCGCCTGGCCTGCACTTGCCGTGGCGTCAGGTCAGAACGGCCAAGCCGTGTATTACGGTGTGCGTCCTACTGACATTACCTTGACCCAGGCCGGCCACGGTATCGCAGCGCAGGTGGTGGTGGTGGAACCCACAGGAGCGGAAACCGAGTTGTTGGTCAAAGTGGGCGCCTTCCAGTTGGTGGTCACCTTGCATGGCCGCACCTCGGCCCAACCGGGCGAAACGGTCTACCTGCAGATCGATCCGGCCAAGACCCATTTGTTCGATGCGGCATCGACCCAACGGTTGGCGTGACGATGCAACAAACACCCTGCCGTCTGGTGGTGATGGGGGTCAGCGGATGCGGCAAAAGCACAGTTGGCCGATTGTTGGCGGCCCGATTGGGTGTCCGCTTTGTCGAAGGCGATGAGCTGCACAGCCCTGCCAATGTCGCCAAGATGGCGGCCGGCCAGGCCCTGACCGATACCGACCGCGCCGAATGGTTGCATGCCCTGTCCGCCATACTGGCCCAAGCCCGAGACCAAAACCTGGGCATTGTCGTGGCTTGCTCTGCCTTGAAAAAAGCTTACCGCGACATTTTGCGCCAAGGTGCTTTCGACACGCGGTTTGTACACTTGCAAGGCAGCGAGGCGGTCTTGACGCAGCGCATGCAACAACGCACCTCGCATTACATGCCGGCTTCTTTGCTGCAAAGCCAATTGGCCATTTTGGAATCACCCCAAAAGGACGAGTCTGCTTTGACCTTGGATGTGATGACGCCGCCTGAGCAGCAATGCCAGCAAGTCATTGCACACTTGCAAACCTTGAGCCTCTCAACGCTGGCCCACCATTGAATCCCATGATCACAGCTTCTACTTTTCGACTCGATGGCCGACTGGCCTTGGTCACCGGGTCTTCCGCAGGTATCGGTTTGGCTCTGGCCCGCGGTTTGGGTCAGGCCGGCGCCACCCTTGTGCTCAATGGCCGCAATGCGGGCACCCTGGCCGCTGCGGCGGCGCTGCTGCGCAGCGAAGGCTTGGTCGTGCACGAAAGGGCTTTCGATGTGACCGATGCGAGTCAAGTCCAGGCGCAAGTGGCCGACATTGAACGTCAGATTGGCCCGATTGAGATTTTGATCAACAACGCCGGCATTCAGCGCCGTGGCCCTTTGCATGCATTTGCCCACAGCGATTGGCAAGACATCATGCAAACCAATTTGAACAGCGTGTTCTTTGTTGGCCAAACCGTGGCGCAGCAGATGATTGCGCGCGGGCGCGGCCGGATCATCAACATCTGCTCGGTGCAAAGCGAATTGGGCCGACCGGGCATTGCGCCCTACATGGCCACCAAAGGGGCGGTGAAGATGCTGACCAAAGGCATGGCGATTGACTGGGGCCCGCTGGGCCTGAATGTGAACGGCATTGGCCCGGGTTATTTCAAAACCGAGTTGAATGAAAAATTGGTCAACGACCCGACCTTCAGCGCTTGGCTGACGAACCGCACACCCAACCGCCGTTGGGGCGAGGTCGAAGAACTCGCCGGGGCTGCGGTCTTCCTGGCCAGCGATGCGGCCAGCTTTGTCAACGGCCATATTTTGTATGTCGACGGCGGCGTCACCGCCCAACTTTAAACACGTTCCAGGACACACCATGCGCGCTCTCGTTTGCCATGCCCCCGAAGATCTGCGGATCGACAACCAAAGCACCGAGGCCCCTGGCCCCGGTCAACTGCAAGTGCGCGTCGCGTTCGGCGGCATTTGCGGCTCAGACTTGCATTACTTTCAGCACGGCGGCTTTGGCACCGTGCGCATCAAAGAGCCGATGGCCTTGGGCCATGAGGTCTCGGGCATTGTTTCAAAGGTGGGTGAGGGCGTCACCGCTTTTCGCGCAGGCCAGCGCATCGCCATTTCGCCTTCGCGGCCCTGCTTTGCCTGCGCGTATTGCCAAAAAGGCCAGCACAACCATTGCATGGACATGCGCTTTTACGGCAGCGCCATGCGCTTTCCGCATATCCAAGGCGCGTTCCGCGAAAGCCTGATCATCGAAGAACACCAAGCCCATGCCTTGAACGACCGCTTGAGTTTGTCTGAAGCCGCCTTGGCCGAGCCGCTGTCGGTCGGTCTGCACGCCATCCAGCGCGCGGGCTCGGTCTTTGGCAAGCAGGTGCTGGTCACCGGTTGCGGACCCATCGGGGCCTTGTTGATCGCCGGTTTGCGCCGCGCCGGTGCGGCCCGCATCGTGGCGGTGGATTTGGCCGATGGGCCTTTGGCCTGCGCACGTCAGATGGGGGCTGACGACACCATCAATCTGGTCTCACAGCCCAATGCCTTGGCGGCATTCGCAGCCGATAAAGGCAGTTTCGATGTGATGTTTGAAGCGTCCGGCAGTGACAAAGCCTTGCGCGCCGGGCTGGATGTGGTCGTGCCGCGCGGCGTGATTGTGAGCATCGGTTTGGGGGGAGATGCCACATTGCCTTTGAACCAACTGGTCAGCAAGGAGCTGGAGTTGCGCGGCACCTTCAGGTTCCACTCCGAGTTTGCGGTGGCGGTGCGCTTTTTGAACGAAGGCCTCATCAACGGCAAGCCCGTCATCTCGCATGTGATCAAACTGGATCAAGCCGAATCAGCCTTTCGCTTGGCCGCAGACAAGAGCCAGGCCATGAAGGTGCAAATTGACTTTGGCGCTGAAGCCTTGGCCTAAGCCCTAATTGACCATGACCACTTTTCAGAAAATTGTCCTCTTCACCGACACCGATGGCCGCGCCAAATTCCGTGAGGAGTCGGTGGCGCTGACTGAAGGCACGCCGCAGAGCCAACTCTCGGCCTTGATGGCCAGCGGCGGCTACCAACTGCGCCACAGCCCCATGGGGTTTCGCAGCCAGTTCCATTGTTCAGGCCACAACCAGTGGGTCTTCATTTTGAACGGACACATGGAAATCGGCTTGCAAGACGGCAGCAGCCGCGTTTTCAGCCGGGGCGATCATTTTTACTCGGCCGACACCTTGCCAGAGGGCGCTGTGTTTGATGCGACCGTGCACGGCCATTGGAGCCGCCAATTGGGCGATCAGCCCCTGGTGACATTGTTTGTTCGTGGCTGAGATCCATGGCCAGCCAGCAGACCCAAGCACCTGCTCCTTTGCCTGCTCCTTTGCCTGCCGCTGATGCAGCTCAACGCCGCCTGGTGCAGGTGCTGTTTATCGGTGTTTTCATGGCTGCACTCGATGCGGCCATCGTGGGGCCGGTCCTGCCTGCCTTGCGTGCGGCCTTTGGCATCGACAACCGCACCGCCGGACTGCTGACAACCGTTTTTTCTTTGTGCTCGCTGTGCAGCACGGCGCTGATGGCTTACTTCAGCGACCGCCATGGCCGCCGTCCGGTGTATCTGGCCAGTGTGGCGCTGTTCGCCATCGGTTCACTGTGCATTGCCCTGGCACCCCGCTTTGAGCTGCTGCTGGTCGGCCGTGCCATACAGGGCATCGGCGCAGGGGGCATTGCGCCAGTGGCCAGTGCCGTGATTGGCGATGTGTTCTCCGCCGAGCGGCGGGGCCGTATTTTGGGCCTGATGGGCGCCACCCACGGCATGGCCTTTGTGCTCGGGCCGCCACTGGCAACGGTGCTCACCTTCACGCTGGGCTGGCGCTGGCTGTTCCTGGTCAACCTACCCGTCGCATTGGTCGTGCTGTACTTGGGCGCCCGCAGCTTGCCGCGCCAAGCTAACTGTGCAGCACCTGGGCCCATGGACCTGGCAGGCATCTGCGCCACTTTGTTGTTTCTGCTGAGCTTGGTGCTGGGCATTTCGCGCCTGGCGGACTCGGCCAGCGGGCTGCTGCTGTGGCCTTGGTTTTTGGCGGCCAGTGCCGTTTTGCTGGCGGCTTTGGTGGCCATTGAGAAGCGACAGGCACATGCGCTGATTCCAATGGACCTGTTTGCCAACCGGCAACTGGCTTGTGTCTATGTGCTGACGCTGGGCGTGGGGTTTTCCATGGGCGGGATTGTTTTTTTGACCACCCTCGCCACGCTGGCTTATGGGGTCAGCGTCGAGTCCGCGGGGCTGGCGCTGCTGCCTTTGGTGCTGTGCTCGATGGTGGGCTCCATGGCGGCGGGGCGACTGCTCAATCGTCTGGGTGCCCGCAACATGGTGATCTTTGGTTTCTCGCTGTTGACGCTGGGTTACCTGCAAAGCGCGGTGCCACAGACCGGCTTTACCGCATTCGTGTTGGCGTCCGTGCTGGTCGGTATGGGTCTGGGTGTGGTGGTCAGCGGCGCGCTGCGCTCCATTGCCATCGATGAAGCGCCAGCCGCCCTGCGCGGCACAGCCCAAGGGCTGGTCAATATTTTCAATGCCGTGGGGACTCTGTTGGCCGTCACCTGCATCAGCGCCATGGCTGACTTTGAAGGCGGTGAGTTGAGAGGCTTTAGCCATGCTTATTTTCTGCAGGGCTTGAGCATGTTCGTGATGCTGTGGATGGCGTTCGGGCTGAAAAGAAAGTCAATCGCATCCGTGGCCGGGGCGAGCTCCTGAGCCGGTACATGACGCGGCAGCTGCCCTTTGATCACAACGATGGTTGAGCGATCACATCGGTATTCACCAAACAGTTGATGCATTTGGAAAGATTATTCAACATGGTGAATCCCTTTGGGTCAATGTGAACCCCAAGTCGCGAAGAGATCAGTATTCGTAATCAACATCAGGGGTGGGCTCATGATATGCATCGGTTCAACCATCACATTGATCTAGGTCATCTGAATCCCAGTTGAATAGCCATGTCGTCGAGGGCCATAGATGGAGGACCGTTTCTGATTTTTCTGGTCAAAGTATTCCTGACCGACCTCACGACAGAAGCCTGTGGGCCTGAAGTTGAAAGTGGCGTCAAGGGCTTTGGTTATTCCAAAAATGGCCACCGACTTGCTTTGCGCTGAGTTTCGATCTGCCACAAAAAAGGCCGCTTGCGCGGCCTTTTGTCTTGTGCTGAAGCACTGTGTGCGATCAGCGACCGAACGAACGTCCGCCACCACCACCGCTGCGTCCACCGCCGCCGCCACCATAACCACCACCGCCCCCACCGCCACCACCACCTCGGCGCTGGCCGCCACGGCCTGCTGCCAAGCTGTCGATGCTGGTGCGTGTCGGGTCAGGTTGGCCACCCGCGGTGTTGCTGCGGCGCGGTTGATCGCGGCGCGAGGCAAATTGGTTGGTCATCAAAGGGTCGATGTGGCGCGGCAATTCGTCGCCATCGCCACGCGGGCCACGCTCACCGCGGGGTGGGCCTTGGCGTGGGGGACGGTTGTCGCCCCGGTTGTCAAAGCGGCCTTCTGGGCGTGGGCCGTCGTTGCGGTTGCCTTCAAAACGCGGGGCATCGCCACGGAATTCGCCATCGCCACGAAATTCTCCACGGCCTTCGCTGCGGCCATCGCCACGCCCGCCGCCCTGTGGGCCGCCACGTCGTGAGGGCGGTGGGCCACTGCGTGCAGGACGCGGACTGGCCGAGCGGCCAGAGCCACCACCTTCGCCTTGCGGACCTTTGGAGTCGCGGATGCGTTGCATCATGTCGCCGCGCGCAGCTTTGGCCGCCGCTTGCATCACGTCACGGCTCGGTGGACGACCCGCGCCGCCCCAAAGAGTCTGACGACCCATGGCAATCGGCTCGGCTTTTTCGCCCGGCTCAGGGCCAAAGCCTTCGAGCAGTTCCACGGCAATTTCTTGCTTGGTGAAGCGCTCGATTTCCATCATGAAACCTTCTTCGTCCAAGCAGACCAGGCTCACGGCCTCGCCGCTGGCACCGGCACGGCCGGTGCGGCCAATGCGGTGGACATAGTCTTCGGAGACGTTGGGAATTTCGAAGTTCACGACGTGTGGCAAGTCTTCAATGTCAATGCCCCGTGCGGCAATGTCGGTGGCCACCAAGGCGCGGATGTCGCCGCTCTTGAAGCCGGCCAAAGCCTGGGTGCGTGCGGTCTGGCTTTTGTTGCCGTGCAGCGCCATGGCCTTGATGCCGTTTTTGGTCAGGTAGTCGGCCACATTGTTGGCGCCAAATTTGGTGCGGGTGAACACCAGCACCTGGCTCCAGTTGTGCTTGTTGATGATGTGCACCAGCACTTCTTTTTTCTTGCCGCGACCGACCGGGTGAATCACCTGGCTGATGCGTTGCACCGTGGTGTTGCTGGGCGTGACCTGAATGCTTTGCGGGTTCTTGAGCAGGTTGGCGGCCAACTCGCGGATCTCGTCCGAGAAGGTGGCCGAGAACAGCAGGCTTTGTTTGTCTTTGGGCACCATGGCCAAGACTTTTTTCACGTCGTGGATGAAGCCCATGTCGAGCATGCGGTCGGCTTCGTCGAGCACCAAAATTTCAATGCTGGACAAGTCCAGGAAGCCTTGACCCGCCAAGTCGAGCAAACGACCGGGGGTGGCAACCAAAATGTCCACACCGCGTTTGATCTTGTCAATTTGCGGTTTCATGCCCACGCCACCAAAGATGACGGTGGAGTTGAGTTCAAGGTATTTGCCGTAGTCGCGCACGGATTCTTCGACCTGTGCGGCCAATTCGCGCGTCGGTGTGAGCACCAGGGCGCGAATCGCTTTGCCACCAAATTTGTTCTTGCCTGGCTCACTCAGGGTGAGTTTGTGCAGCATGGGCAGGGTGAAGGCGGCCGTTTTGCCGGTGCCGGTTTGCGCGCCGGCCAACAAGTCCTGACCTGCCAGAACAGCCGGTATGGCTTGCGCCTGTATGGGGGTGGGGGTTTCGTAGCCTTGCTCTTGCACGGCTTGCAGGATGGCCGGAGCCAAATTCAAATCAATAAAGTTCATTCAAGGGGCGCTGATTTCAGCGCAGGGCATCGGTTTGTCAGGCTGTCAAAAACAGCCGCCAGTCAAAGACCGATGGGATTCACAGGTGAGCTTGAAAACCACTCACAGAACGTGGGGGCCAGGCTCCAGCAGAAGTGCTGACGTTGCGGCAACTGGAGGCGGCAACCGACGCATTGTCGCACGAAAAATCAAAAGCCCAAGCGCATGCCCTGAGCCCGGCCTTCGCTACACTCAAAACCAATGACTGCAAGATCCCCTTTTTCGCTTCAGCCTGGCTTCATGGTGGTGCATGGCAACCGCCTGGAAGACCTGCGCGATTTGGCAGTGAACTTTGTCAAGCACCGGCCTTTGCCGCCCTTGCAGGCCGAAATTTTTTTGGTGCAAAGCAACGGCATGAAGCATTGGTTGGAGCTGGCCTTGGCTGACGAGTCGGCGTTGGGCATTTGCGCTGCCACCCGCATGGAGTTGCCCTCGGCATTTTTGTGGCAGATGTACCGCAGCGTGCTGGGCGCACAAGCTGTGCCGGTGCACATGCCGTTTGACAAGACGGCTTTGGTCTGGCGCTTGTGGCGCCTGCTGCCCGAGGTGGCCGCGCAAGATGCTGTGTACCACCCCTTGGCGCACTATCTGGCCAGTGACAGCGATGGCCGCAAGCTCTACCAATTGGCGCAGCAAGTGGCCGATGTGCTGGACGGCTACCAAAGCTACCGTGCCGATTGGTTGACCGATTGGGCGCTGGGCCGGGATGTGTTGCGGGCCAGCGCCGGGTCAGCCCAACCGGTGCCTGAGGACCAGGCCTGGCAAGCGCATTTGTGGCGGGCTTTGCAACAGGATGTGGGTCTGAGTCAAGCCCAATCGTCCCGGGCAGCGGTGCATGCCCGGTTCATGCAGGTCCTTGATGCGCTGGCTCCCTCGGCTCGCCCGGCAGGTTTGCCCCAGCGTGTGGTGGTGTTCGGGATTTCGGCCTTGCCCATGCAGGCGGTCCAAGCCCTGGCGGCGCTGGGGCGCTTCAGTCAGGTGCTGATGGTGGTGCAAAACCCCTGCAGACACTATTGGGGCCATGTGATCGATGGGCGCGCCAGTTTGAATTCACACACCCGGCAGAAAAGCAAATCCGGTGTGCCGGTGTTATCGCTGCCCAGCGATCCGGCCAGTTTGCATGGCGAGGCCCATCCTTTGTTGGCTTCATGGGGTAAGCAAGGGCGCGATTATCTGCACTTGCTGGACGGCTATGACCAGCCCGAAAGCTATGCCCATGTGTTGGCCAAAATAGAGGTGTTTGAATCGCCCAAAGCCCCGACGGGCCAGCGCCTGAATCAACTGCAGCAGTTGCAGGCCGATATTCTGGATTTGGCGCCTTTGCCTGCTGCGCCGCAACCCGAACCCGTCCAGGACGGCGCGATCACGTTGGTGACCACGCACTCTGCGCAGCGCGAAGCGGAGGTCTTGCATGACCAGATCTTGGGCTGGCTGGACGCGCAGCCCGATCTGCAAGCGCGTGATGTGATGGTGATGGTGCCGGACATGGCGCAATTTGTGCCGCACATTCAGGCGGTGTTTGGCCGCTTTGCCCCGGGCACGGTCAGGCACATCCCGTTTTCGGTGGCCGATACCTCGTCGCGCGAAATGCCCTTGGTCCAAGCCTTGGAGCGCTTGCTCGGCCTGCCCACCTCGCGCATCAGTCTGGCCGATTGGTTGAGTTTGTTTGAAGTCTCGGCCGTACAAAAACGCTTTGGCTTGCAAGCCGCCGATGTGCGTGTGCTGCAAAACTGGTTGACCCGCGCCGGGGTGCGTTGGGGCTTGGACGCTGCCCACCGTCAAAGTTGGGGCGTGCCCGAGATGGACGGCATGGAACAAAATACCTGGGCTTTTGGCCTGCGGCGTTTGCTGATGGGTTATGCCTCGGGGCCGGGGCTGGCCTGGCAGGGCGTTGAGCCTCTGCCAGAGGTGGGCGGACTCAGTGCACAGTTGTTGGGCAGTTTGGCGCAATGGATTCACGCCATGAACCAGAGCTTGCAAGCCTTGTCCCAAGACCAAACGCCCAGCCAATGGGCTCAGACCTTGCAGGCCTTGCTGGCCCAGTTTTTTGACGCCAGTGACGACGCCGAGGAGCGCCTTGTGGCGCAACTGCAGCAGCATTTGCAGCGTTGGTTGCTGCTGTGCGCGCAAGCGTCATTGGCCACGCCATTGCCCTTGGTGGTGGTGCGTGAGCATTGGCTCGCACAAATCGAGTCACCCGGTTTGCACCAACGCTTTTTGGGCGGCGGCGTGCAGTTCGCAACCCTCATGCCCATGCGCGCGATTCCTTTCAAAGTGGTGTGCCTCTTGGGCATGAACGACAAGGACTATCCGCGCCAAACCTTGCCGCGTGACTTTGATCTCATGGCCTCGCAGTGGCGCGCGGGCGACCGTTCGCGCCGTGAAGACGACCGTTATTTGTTTCTCGAAGCCCTGCTGTCGGCGCGCGACAAGCTCTACATCAGCTGGCAAAGCCACCGCGCCACCGACAATGCTGAGCAGCCGCCCTCGGTCTTGGTGTCGCAATTGATGGATGTGCTGCGCGCTCGTTTTGCCGATGCACCCGCGCCTGTGCTGCAACCTTTGCAGGCCTTTTCGCCTCGTTATTTTGAAGCCGGCAGTGACTTCAGCACCTACGCCGCAGACTGGCAACTGGCCATGGGCTTGGCATTCAACGAAGCAACAGAGCCTGCAAAATCGCTGGCGAGCCAGACGTCCGCAGCGCCCAAGTTGCTCGAAAAAGTCTTGGACATGACAGCCTTGCAGGCTTTCTTGAGAAACCCGGTGCAGGTCTATTGGCGCCATCGTTTGGCCGTGCAGGTGGACCCACCCGAAGCCGCGGCACCTGAAGACGAACCGTTTGATTTGGATGGCTTGGCGCAGTACCAGCTGGGGCAAAAATTGCTGCAAGCGCACAGCGCCGACGATGCACTGCAAAGCTTGCAAGGCCAAGGTGAGTTGCCCATGGCCGCTTTTGGTCGCAAGCTGGGCCACGATGTTCTGCACAAAGCCAACGCGGTGCGCGCGCGGGCTGCGCCTTGGCTGGCGCAATACCCTGACTTGTTGCCAACCCAAGCCTTGGACTGTGTGGTGGATGACTGGACTTTGACCGGCGCGGTGCGTGATCTGCGCCAAGGCCCTAACGGATGCTTGCAGCTGAGCCTGCAACCTGGCGCTGTGACGCACGGCAAAAGCAATGCGCTGCCGCGCTGGGACAAATGGGTCAATCTGTGGGTGGTGCATGTCCTGGCCTGCGCCAGTGGACATCCAGTGCGCAGTGTGCTGTTGGGAATTGACGGTGAAACCACCATGCCCGTGCTGTCGCCCGTGCAGGCCATGGCCCAATTGCGCGTGTGGCTTCAAGCCTATGCGCAAGCCTGGCAAGCGCCATTGCCGGTGGCCTTGCGGACCGGATTGGCTTACTTACAGGTTCTTCATACCGAAAAATCGGGGTCAGAGCCCGATAATTCTCCGGCTGACTCGGAGGTAGACGCTTCGCTGGATGAACGCGCTTTGGCCCAAGCCCGTGATGCTTTTGACGGGCGCTATTTGGCAGAGGGTGAGTGGAGCCGGTCGCCGTATTTGCAACGCTCGTTTGAATCCTTCGATGACATGGCGCCAAGCCTGCCGCAGTGGGCTGATGCGCTGTATGGCAGCTTGCTCACCCAGCTGCAGTTGACACAGGCACAGGGTGCCGCGAACGAACTGTCGCAAGACCCCGGAGCGTGCGCATGAACTTGCAAGCCTTGAATCCCATCACTTTGCCCTTGCAAGGCTTGCAGGTGATTGAGGCCAGCGCGGGTACCGGCAAAACCTACACCTTGGCTGCTTTGTATGTGCGCTTGGTGTTGGGCCATGGTCGCCCCCAGGGCGCTTTGACGCCACCCGAAATTGTGGTCATGACCTTCACTGAAGCGGCCACTGCTGAATTGCGTGAGCGCATTCGTTTGCGCTTGGCCCAAGCGGCGCAGGATTTTCGGCAAGCGCAAGCACCTGCCGATGGCTTTTTGCGTGATTTGAAAAACAGCATCCCAGCGCACGACTGGCCCGGCTGCGCGGCCCGTTTGGATGCGGCTGCACAGTGGATGGACGAGGCGGCCATTTACACCATCCACGGCTGGAGCTCGCGCATGCTGCGCCAGCATGCATTTGATTCGTCCAGTTTGTTTGAGCAAAGCACGGTGCAAGACAGCGAGATCTTGCGAATGCAAGCCGCGGCCGATTACTGGCGCCAGTGGTACTACGCTTTGGACGAAGCCCAACTGAGTGCCTTACTGCCCATCGCCAAAACGCCCCAAGCGCTGGTGAAAAAGCTGTTGCCTTTGTGGCGCGCGCAAGAGCGAATCCCGCCTGCAGACTTGACTGCGCCTGCGGACACTGGGCGTCAAACAGAGCCTGATGCGCCCGCGCAGTCTCTGCAGCTGTGGGCCGCCCAGCTGCAGCAAGTGGCCGCATGCGAGGCCCAGGCCCTGGCCCTATGGCGGACCCATGCCGACGCTTTGCTCGCGCAGTTGAGCACAGCCATGGACCGGGACCTGAATGGCAACAGTTTCAGACTGGCCAACAGAGCGGGTTATCTGCAGCAGCTGAAGGCCTGGACCTTGGGCGCTGCTTTGGACCACAAGCTGGTGGCCAAGTTCGGTTTGCGCGCTTTATCTGAAAAAACCCTGACCCACAGCGCCAAACCACAAGACCCCACTGGGGCGCTGGCCGCCATGCAAGCTTGGAGTGACGCCGTCGACGGTGTCGTTTCGCCGCAAGAGGCTTTGCTGGCGCATGCTGCATGGGCCATCACACGCGCTTACGATCACAGCAAGCAGCAGCGTGGGCAATGTGACTTTGCTGATTTGCTGACCCGCTTGCATGCGGCTTTGCACTTGCCCGGCTCGCGCTTGCCGCAGGTCATACGCCAACAATACCCCGTGGCTTTGGTGGATGAGTTTCAAGACACTGACCCTTGGCAATGGGGCGCGCTGTCCAAAATTTACCCCGACCCCCAAGCCTGCGATGCAGCTTTGTTGTTGATTGGCGATCCGAAGCAAGCCATTTACAGTTTTCGGGGTGCGGACCTGCCTACCTATTTGGCGGCGCGCGAGCGAGCCCAAGCCGTGCACACTTTGCTGCACAACTACCGATCTGCCCCTGGGGTGATTGCGGCGGTGAACCATGTTTTCAGTCAAGCAGAAAAACCCTTCGGCATTTTGAAATTCTTGCCCGCATTGGCGCCGCCAACTGCAGTCCCAAGCACACCCTGCATTGCAGCGCCGCCGTGCATGACGGTCTGGCATTTGCAGGCCGACAAGCCCCTGACGTCGCCGCAGTACCTGCAAAGCATGTCTGCCATTTGCGCCAGCCACATCGTGACCTTGCTGCTCAGCGGCGCGGCGCGGCCTGCCCAGTTGGCCGTGTTGGTGCGCGACGGCACAGAAGCGCGCGCCATGCGTTTGGCGCTGCAAACGCGCGGCGTGCGCAGTGTTTATTTATCGGACAGAGACAGTGTTTTTGCCACCCGTGAAGCACTGGACCTTTGGCACATTTTGCAAGCCATTGCACAGCCTCAGTCGGTGCGCCATTTGCGCTCGGCCCTGACGTGCCGAACCCTTGGGCTTGAGGCGGGTGAGATCGAGCACCTGCTGCAAGACGAGTCGGCGTGGGACAGGCAGGTGGAGCGATTTGGCCAGTGGCAGCAGACTTGGCAACACCAAGGTTTTTTACCCATGCTGTACCAATGGCTGCATGCGCAGCAGATTGCCCAACGCCTGACCGCCACCACCAGCGACCCCGAGCGCCGCCTGACCAACTTGCTGCACTTGGGTGACTTGTTGCAAAAAGCCAGTTTGAACTTGCAAGGCCAAGCGGCGGTTTTGCGTTACTTGGCCGACCAGTTGCACAATCCCCAAGCCAGCGGGGACGCCGCGCAAATGCGCCTTGAAACCGATGCCGATCTGGTGCAAATCATCACCATGCACAAGGCCAAAGGCTTGCAGTTTCCGTGGGTGTATCTGCCCTTTGTTTCGAACTTTAAAAAAGAAAAAAAGGACTCGTTGCGCAGGGATACAGAGCGGCTCGAAGAAGACAAGCGCTTGCTTTATGTGGCCTTGACCCGTGCTGAGACGGCGCTTTTTTTGGGTGTCGCCCAGCGCAGCGGGGACTTCACCGCCAAAAGCAAAAAGCCCGCCAGTGCGCTGAGCGACCTGTTGGGCCGCATGGGGGCTGATGACCTCAAGGACAAATTGAAAGGCTGGTCAGCCTGCCCATCGATTCAGGTGGTGTCCGCGCCGCAGCCCAACGCCGCGGTGTACCGCTCAACCCAGACGCAGCCGATGCCCAAGGCGGCCCTGACACCTGAACGCCAACACCACAACCCTTGGTGGATGGCCAGCTTCAGTGCACTGATACGGCCGCACCCGCAGACGGTGTCATGGGCCTTGCCCAGTGAAGCCGACGAACGCTGGCAAGACGCCCAAACCGACCATGATGGGCAGACTGACCCGGCCGCTGGGGATGCTCCAGAGCCGGGGCCCATGCTGGCGTTCAATGATTTCAAAGCGGGCAGTGCCTACGGCACCTTGCTGCACGACTTGCTGGAGTGGCAAATGCAAGAGGGTTGGCCGATCTGTTGGGATGATCGGCAAGGGGCTGAATCCGAAGTGGCATCTGAAACCCTTGAGCGCTGGCAGCAGCTCTTGACCAGCCAAACAGCGGCGCTGCAGTTGGATGCGGCGCAATGCGATTTGTTGTTGCTGTGGCTGCGGCAGATCGCACAAACCCCTTTGCCCCTGGCTCCAGCCTTGCAGCTTGCGCACATACCCGCGCTTCGTTTGACGGACCTTACCCCGGCCTCGGCCTGGGCTGAAATGAATTTCACTTTGCGCACCCACGGCATTCAGGCCCAGACCTTGGACGCCATCATCAGCGCCCATGTTTTACCTGGCCAGTTGCGCTCACCGTTGCAAGCGCGCAGCCTACAGGGTTTGCTCACGGGCTTCATGGATCTGGTGTTTGTCCATGACGGTCGGTATTACGTGCTGGACTACAAGTCCAACAAACTCCCGGGCTATGCGCAGTCGGACTTGGCGCAAGGCCTGCTGGCGCACCGTTATGACGTGCAGTTCAGTCTGTACCTGCTGGCCTTGCACCGCTTGCTGAAAGCGCGATTGCCGGGCTATGCCTATGAGAGGCACATGGGCGGCGCGGTCTACCTGTTTGCCCGGGGCATTGACCAAGCCGGTGCGGGTGTGTTTGCTCACCGCCCCACACCAGCCATGATGGAGGCCTTGGACGCTGCATTCATGGAGGGCGCATGATCCGCACCCCAGCCGAACCCTTGGGTTTGGAGGCTTGCACAGCCTTAGACCGTGTTTTTGCCGACTTCTTGCAATCCCAAGCCCCATCAGCCGACCCGCGCCATCACTGGCTGGCGGCCTTGACGAGTTACCAAATGGGGCGCGGTCACACCTGCTTGGATCTGCGCGCATTGCAGGACCAAACCGCGGCTTTGCTGGGTTGGACTGCAGCGCAGGCGCAAGCCTTGCCTGCTGACCTGAGCGCAGCCGCGGCCAGTTTGCCATGGCGATGGGGTGAAGGCGCACCCTTGGTGTTGGCTGGAAAAGCACCCGCACAGCGGCTGTATCTGCGCCGTGCCTATCAAGCCGAGCAGGATGTGATGCAGGCCTTGCGCGCGCGTTTGGCCCAGCCACTTTGGGAAACCCCCGGCTCGATTGCACACTTGGATGCCTTGTTTCCACAGGCGGCGCAACAGGCTGAGCCCATCGATTGGCAAAAAGTGGCTTGCGCCATGGCTCTGCGCTCTTGCCTGACCTTGATCACAGGGGGCCCAGGCACGGGCAAAACCACCACTGTGGTGCGTTTGCTGGCCCTGTTGACGGCGCAGGCGCGCGCAGAACAATCACCGTTGCAAAAACCTTTACGCATTCGTTTGGCTGCACCCACGGGCAAGGCGGCCAGTCGCTTGGGCGAGTCCATTCAATCCGCCCTGGCGCAGTTGCCGCCCGCGCTTCAGATCGAGCCCCCGGCCGCACCTGAAACGCTGCACCGCTTGTTGCAGTTCACACCCGATGCGCCGCCGCGCGAGCGCACACCCTTGATTTGCGATGTCCTGGTTGTCGATGAAGCATCGATGATCGATCTGGAAATGATGGCGCGCTTACTGGCCGCCGTGCCCTTGTCGACACGATTGATTTTGCTGGGCGACAAAGACCAACTGGCCTCTGTCGAGGCCGGCGCGGTGCTGGCGCAATTGTGCGAGGGCGCAGCCGGTGGTGGCTACAGTGCGGGTACCGTCGATTGGATTGCGCAGCATACCGGCCAAGATGTTCGGGGATTCGGCCATTCATCCGGCCCCAGCGCATTGCTGGCGCAGCACACCGTCATGCTGCGCCATTCAAGGCGCTTTGACGCTGACAGTGGCATTGGCCAATGGGCGCAGGCGGTGAATGCGGGCAATCTCAGCGCGGTGAAAACCTTGCTGGCCCATTGCCCTGGCGCCCAGGCAAGCACCGATGCATTGTTTCCGCCGGACGTCGATCTGCTCCCTGTGCAACGAATGCCGCATCCTGCTGTGGCGCAGATCGTCCTGCAAGGCTGGTCTGAATGGCTGCGGATGCTCAAGCCTATGCGTTTGCCCCAAGCGGTTTGCAGCGATGCGCAGGCCCTGGAACTGATTGAACGCTTTGCCGACTTTCAGGTGCTGTGCGCCTTGCGCAACGGCCCATGGGGTGTGGAGAATTTGAACCATTGCATCAGCCGTTGGCTGGGCGGTGGGGCCGAGCGCTGGTACAGCGGTCGCCCGGTCATGGTGACCCGCAATGATCCGAATTTGAAACTGATGAACGGCGATGTGGGCCTGTGCCTGCCCACGGCCAACGGGCTGCGCGTTGCATTTGTGCAAGCCGGTTCTATTCGATGGGTGCTGCCTTCGCGTTTGGACGCGGTAGAAACCGTGTGGGCCATGACGGTGCACAAGTCGCAAGGCTCGGAGTTCAAACATGTGATGCTGGTGCTGCCGGACAGCCCTGCGCCTGTGTTCACGCGAGAGTTGTTGTACACCGGCATCACCCGCGCCAAAAAACGCCTGACGCTCGTGCTTGCGTCACAATCGGTGCTGTTGCAGGCAACGGCCGCGCGCGTGATGCGCAGTGGCGGCTTGTTTGAGCTGACTGAAGAGAGTGTTGAATGAGCCAACTCAGTTTTGGATTTGAAGTGCCCGAAGGGCATGTGGTGCCTGATGCGCCGCGGTCTAAGCCCCGCAAGAAAGCCGCCATGACCCAGGCTCAGCCCGGTGTGGGTCCTGTGCTGGATCGCGGTGCCAAAGTGACGGGCGAATCCAGTACCGACAACGAGACCGAGCGCA
>Ga0114964_10000851_pt1 | contig 22752 bp, 21 predicted proteins | sample C_131016_MF_Meta_FD_92638 | JGI IMG/M metagenome (GOLD analysis project Ga0114964, IMG submission 92638) | Freshwater microbial communities from Lake Croche, Canada to study carbon cycling - C_131016_MF_MetaG | ecosystem: Environmental > Aquatic > Freshwater > Lake | place: Lake Croche, Canada...
CCACCGAGCTTGCAGCTGAACATAGATAATCTAAGCGCTGAATTGGACCAAGTGTTCTTCGCAGTTGGCCGAGATGTTCACGATCCATCTTGGATGTGGATCGTTGATCTCAAAAATCTCAAGAGTGTGAGCATGGTTAGCGGATTTAATTATGCTGACGCAGCGTTGCTTCTGGCATACAACGAAATACCAGTAGCCGCCGTAGAGGCTGACTACTTCAAAGCAATAGATAGCTTTCTAGCCCTACCTGCACCGTCCAAAGGAGTTAAGACCGTTATCTACTCAGCAGACTCGATGCGAAGGCTTCGTCGTTACCTCGGCTTCACTGACCCCGAGGATGTGACACGTGGCTAAAGTTTTGAAGCTGGCTGGGCTATTTCCTGAACACCTGAATCTGAATGGGGATCACGGAAATCTGCTGGTAATCCAAAAGAGATTGCAGTGGAGCGGATTTGCCGCTGAGATAATTCCGGTAACCAGCACAGCTAACTTATCCGAATTCGATTTCGTGCTAATCGGCCACGGTTCTAAAGCGGCTTGGGATGATGTTCTGCGACTAGATCATGCATTTGTGCAGAACGTCGTGACATACGTCGAGTCAGGAAAAACTGCTCTGGTAATCGCATCCGCGTTCGACCTAATCAGTGACGTGTTAATGGGGAAGGCAAACCTGGTCTCCGAGCACAAGAGTTTGTTTGTGAAGACTCCTGATGGTGTTGTGGGGTATCTGAATACCGCCAGTGTCTCGGAACAATTGCAGTGGTATCGGAAGACACTCCTGACGCAGTTACACGGTCCAATTCTTGTGAAGAATCCAAAACTTGCAGATCAGCTCATCGAGCACATGGGTGTGAACATGACTGGGGATGCTGAAGAGTTTGCTGTTATAGAAGAGCTTGCTGAAGCAAGCAGAAGGATAGCCTTCGAAGGCTAGTTGAGTTTGTCGGTCTCGTCTTGCCAGCTAATCGCAATTGGCTTCAGCTTGTCCTTGTTGGCTGTTCCATGGTGACCACAGAAGACTAGATCGCCGGTAGCTAGAACAACCCGGATAAAGGCTTGAGCGCCACAGATGTCACATCGGTCAGCTGCTGTTAGTGCAGGTAGCTCGGTTGTTTCTGTCGCTTCTACGTTTGCTTCTGTCTTGTCCATTTGTTCCTCCATGACTACTACAACACATAGAACCACCCTTTTGTTCCGCAACTGCCGCTGTTTCGCTATCTGCGAATAGTTTTTCACGGGTGGGGTGTCAGTTCCCTTCAATTGTCTGCCCGCTGTTTAGGCTTGACTTGTGCCCAACAACGACTATTCAGCGCGCCATCTCTCCGTTCTAGAGGGCCTAGAGGCTGTTCGCAAGCGTCCTGGCATGTATATCGGTTCTACCGATAGCAGGGGCTTGATGCACTGTCTATGGGAGATAATCGATAACTCTGTTGACGAGGCGCTGGCAGGTCACGGCAAACTAATCAACATCGTTCTCCACAAAGACGGCAGCGTTGAAATTTCTGATCTGGCCAGAGGCATTCCGGTTGACATAGAGCCTAAGACTGGCCTGAGCGGAGTCGAAGTCGTTTTCACAAAACTTCATGCTGGTGGCAAGTTCGGTTCTGGTTCGTATGCAGCTTCAGGTGGTTTGCACGGTGTTGGTGCCTCGGTTGTGAACGCTCTCTCGGAGCGATTAGATGTTGAGGTCGATCGTGATGGTAAAACTTGGGCCATGTCCTTCAAGCGAGGCGAGCCCGGCAACTTTGACGATAAAAAGGCGTTAGCACCAGGTAACCCTTTCAAACCCTTCAAGGATAAAAGCGTTCTAAGAGAAGTGGGCAAGGTTGCCAAGAATAAGACGGGATCTCGAGTTAGGTTCTGGGCTGATGCGCAGATTTTCGTTAAAGGTTCAGAATTCGAACTGGAAGACATTTTAGCTAGAGCAAGGCAAACTGCGTTTCTAGTGCCAGGACTCAAGTTGGTCGTTTCGGACCAGCGGGTTGGTAAAGCTGTAATTCACGAGTTCCTGTTTCAAGGTGGAATAGTTGAATTCGTTGACTTTTTAGCGAAAGACGCTCCGCTGAGCAATGTATGGAGACTAAGCGGATCTGGCGCTTACTCCGAAACTGTTCCAGTTCTGAACGCCGCTGGAAACATGGAATCCAAAGAAGTACAGCGCAGTTGCGATGTCGACGTAGTTGTTCGGTGGGGGACCGACTACGACACTGAGATCAAAAGTTTTGTAAACATTATTTCAACACCAAAAGGCGGAACACATCTTCAAGGGTTCGAGCAGGCGTTACTAAAAGTATTTAGGGCTCAAGCCGATGCCAACTCAAGAAAATTCAAGCTGGGTGCAGAGAAGATTGAAAAAGAAGATGTAACGGCTGGACTTACTGCAGTGGTAACAGTTCGGTTACCTGAACCGCAGTTTGAAGGCCAAACCAAGGAGATTCTAGGCACTCCTGCAATAAAGAACATTGTTGCCAACATCGTAACTAAAGCCCTCACTGACCGCTTCAACAGTTCCAAGCGTGAGGATAAAGCGCAAACAGCTTTGGTTCTTGAAAAAGTTGTCAATGAGATGAAATCTAGAATTTCAGCTCGGACGCACAAAGAAACTCAGCGTCGTAAGACAGCTCTTGAATCATCATCACTGCCTACCAAGCTCGTTGACTGCAGAACGCAGGACACTTTGGATTCCGAGCTGATCATCGTCGAAGGTGAATCCGCTTTAGGAACAGCGAAGCTGGCAAGAAATTCTGAATTCCAAGCATTGCTTCCCATTCGAGGAAAAATCCTTAACGTTCAAAAGGCTGCAATCACCGATATGCTAAATAACACCGAATGCGCTTCCATCATTCAGGTACTGGGAGCAGGCTCTGGCCGAAGTTTTGATTTGGCTTCGGCTAGATACGGCAAAATTATTTTGATGAGCGATGCAGACGTTGACGGAGCTCACATTCGAACACTTCTACTCACTCTGTTTTACAAATACATGCGTCCGTTGGTTGAAGATGGCCGAGTGTTCGCAGCCGTTCCGCCATTGCACAGAATCGTGGTGTTGAATCCTGGCACGAAGGCGAATGAAATTATTTACACATACTCTCAAGCTGAACTCGAAGCACTCTTAGCAAAGCTTGCTAAGGCGGGTAAAAAGTACCAGGAACCCATTCAGCGATACAAGGGTCTTGGTGAAATGGATGCCGATCAGTTAGCCGAAACAACGATGGACCGAAAAACCAGATCACTTCGAAGAGTCACGGTCGATGATTTAGTGAAAGCTGAAAACTTCTTTGAGTTACTGATGGGTAATGAAGTTGCCCCACGTAGAGATTTCATTGTCGAAAAAGCTGATTCCTTCGAAAGAGATCGAATAGACGCTTAGGCTCTGCCGGCGGAGATAATTGTTGCGATCAGCGGAACACCTGACGAATCTCGTTTTGCGAGTGTGCTTGAAACTTCCAGTGGTTTACCTGACGAGGCGCAAGCAAGTATCGGAGCATCACCGACGAATGCAAAATAGAGTTGATTTTCGTCACGGATGAACTTTTGTGCTCTCACGCCACCGGTTGCTCTTCCTTTAGGAGGGAACTCGCTTATTGCGGATAGCTTTGCACTTCCAGAATCGACCGCTCCAAGCGATTCGCTGTTACTTGCCGCCGTGAGTACCTGTGTGTTTTTAGAAGTCTTTAGAGACGTGAAATAGATTGCCTGAGCTCCTTCAGAGAGTTTGATTCCCGCCATGCCCGCAGCACCTCGACCTTGTGGTCTGACTAGTTTTGCTTCGAACCGAAGTAGTTGCGCATCGTCCGTTACAAATATGAGTTCATCTTTCTCAGAGCTAATGGCAGCACCAACAATCTGGTCGCCTGCTTTGAGTGAGATAATTTCGAATTCTGCTTTAGGTAAGAAATCACCTGCTAGACGTTTCACAACGCCTTGCTTCGTGCCAATAGCGATCGCTACATCTTCGCCTAGTTCAAAGGCACCAATCAACTTGTTTTGCTTTCCTAGACCTAGGAACTCAGCTGCCGAGATTGAACTAGATGAATCAAAAGAATCTTCATTTGCCGGTATATCGCTAGCGTGCACCCTATGCATTACGCCATCGGCCGAAAGGAAACCAATGTCACTGCGTGTTGTGCTCTGGATTACAGTCGCTATTGCATCGTGCTTCTTACGTTTTGTTAGCGGCGTAGGTGCAATTGCAGTGCGCTGCACCTGGCCACTCGCAGTTAGCACAATGAAGCAAGGCGAGTCAGCTAGTTGAGCATCGACAGCGGCAGCTTGAGCTGCACTAACCGGCTTTACCTCAACTGTGCCATCTGTGATTGTTGTTCTGCGTGCATCACCGTATTTGTCTGAAACCTCTTGCAATTCAGCAGTGACAACATCTCTTAGGGTCTTATCGCTCGAGAGAATCTTTTTCAGAGCTGCGATCTCTTGCGCGAGAGTCTTGCTTTCAGTTTCTAACTCCAACTTGGAAAACTTGGTTAGCCTTCTGAGTTTCAGTTCGAGAATGTATTCTGCTTGGATTTCTGAAAGTGTGAACTTTTGCATCAGCTTCTTACGAGCATCATCAACTTCATTAGCTTCACGAATAATCTTGATGACTTCATCGATACTGAATATCGCCTTTAGAAGCCCCTCAACTAGATGCAACCGAGCTAGTTTCTTGCCTAGTCTGTTTTCGCTGCGCCTTTTGGTGACCACCACGCGATGCGCAAGGTAAACACCGAGTAAATCTCTAAGGCCCAGAGTTTCGGGTCTTCCCTCAACAAGAGATACGTTGTTGATGCTGAATGACTCCTCCAAAGGTGTAAAACGGTAGAGCAGATCTAGGACCACGTTTGGGTCGAAACCAGTTTTCAATTCGATTACCAGTTTTAGCCCATTGGTTCGATCGGTCAGATCAATCACATCGGCAATACCTTGAAGTTTTTTATTACCGACTCCGTCTTTGATTTTTTCGATGACACGCTCTGGGCCGACCAGATATGGAAGTTCAGTCACAACTAGAGCAAGTTTTCTAGGGGAGACGCTTTCGATTGAAACCCTGGCACGAGTCTTGAAACTACCCCGACCTGTTTCGTAAGCTTCTTTGATGCCGTCGGTACCCATGATGATGCCACCGGTCGGTAGATCAGGACCAGGAATGAATTTCATAAGATCAGCAGATGTTGCTTTTGGATTATGTAGTAAATGTATTGCTCCGGCAATAACTTCACGCATGTTATGTGGCGCCATGTTTGTAGCCATACCAACGGCAATACCTGAAGCGCCATTGACTAGAAGGTTAGGGAACGCCGCTGGTAACACTTCTGGTTCAGAAAGTTGGGCATCGTAGTTTGGTTTGAAATCGACGGTATCTTCGTCAAGCCCATCATTCATTAGTAGAGCTGCTTGAGCCAATCTTGTTTCGGTGTATCTAGCCGCGGCAGGACCGTCGTCCAGGGAACCGAAGTTACCGTGTCCATCGATCAGCGGAACTCGAAGAGTGAAATGTTGAGCCATACGGACCATTGCGTCATAGATGGCACCATCGCCGTGTGGGTGCAATTTACCCATCACTTCGCCGCTGACACGAGCAGACTTCACATGGCCTTTATCCGGTCGCAGTCCCATTTCACCCATTTGGAAGATAATTCTTCTTTGGACCGGTTTCAATCCATCTCTGGCATCAGGCAAGGCTCTGGCATAGATAACCGAGTAGGAATACTCCAGGAATGAGTCGCTAAGTTCTTGGATGAGTTCGATATCTACGATTCGTTCATCTGGGAATCGATTCTCAGTCTTCTTGTTAGTCATGGTCTTTCTAGTGGCTAAAAGTGAGCTGTGGCAGACTTATCTGGATGCCTACGATGTTACCCGCACCTCCCAAATCATTGGGGAGGCTTGGCGATGTGTTGATAAGTGCGCTGCAGGCTGTGCAGGGTGCTCCAAACGCTTTGGAACTGAACTCTAAGCGGTCCATCTGTGTGATCTTGATAGACGGCCTTGGCACTCATAACCTAGCCAAGGCAGGTGGACACGCGCGCTTTCTTAATAGCCAGAAATCTGCTGTTGCTTCATGCTGGTTCCCTGCTACCACCGCTGTAAGTATTAGCTCCTTTGCAATGGGAAGGCATCCTTCGGACATCGGGTTTCTTGGCTACCAAGTGTTCAACAGAATGAGCCAAGTGTCTATGAACCTGCTTTCCGGTTGGGAAGATTTTGGCGAAGGCCAAAAATACCAAAGGCAAAAGACAGTTGCTGAACTAGCTGATGAATCGGCTATCCGCGTCCATGTCATCGCGCCTGCGTCCTATGAAAAATCTGGTTTTACTGGAGCAACCATGCGAGGAGCTAAGTACCAGGGCAAAGACAGCATTGAAGAGCGTTTCAAAGCCGCTGCGATTTTGCTGAGTGAGCCAGAACCGAAGGTCATTTATCTTTACATTCCAGAACTGGATCAACTAGCGCACGCACAGGGCTCGGAAAGTTTCGCTTGGCTCAACCAACTTGAAGACATCGATTCACTGGTATCTGATTTGGTAGCCCAGTTGCCTAAACATTCAGGAGTAGTGCTAACCGCCGACCACGGTGTGATTGATGTTAAGAAGGAAGCTCACATATTCCTAGATGATCTGCTATTGGCCGATGATTTGGAATTTGTTGGGGGAGACACCAGAGCGCCGTTTCTTTATTGCAAACCACAAATTGACATCGAGGCCATGCGTGAAATGCTTGATACGGCTCTCGGTAGTGTGGCTTACATTGCTAGCACCGAAGACCTGATTACCGCGGGCTACTGGAAATCAAATGCAAACTGGAAACACATTGCACCAGACCTGGTTCTTATCGCTCGCAAAGAAGTAGCTTTTTACCATCGGGCTTTTGCCAAAAGAAAGTCCATGGAGATGATCGGACATCACGGAGCATTGACAACTCAAGAGATGTCGATTCCGTTAATTACCTTCGGCTTCTAGACTTCTTCTTCATCGTCTTTAGTTCCAAAAAGAACCTCGGCCCAACGACTAGTGCTTTGTGGTTTCGGTGCTGAGTCCGCGTCTTCTTCTGCTTCACCTTCAAAATGAGTAGCAACTTCTTCGATAGGTTCAGCTTCTGGCGTCGCGAGAACCTCGTCCACATGCTTAGCGAAGGTGTCCTCTACAAGAGGCTCGTCCAAGTACTGGTCCACTATTTCCTCAGTTGCGTCCTCAACGACATGGAAAACATTTCTTGATGTGAAATCAACAATTAGTTCCTCCTCTTCGTTCTCAGAAACTGTTTCGGTTGCTTCAACTATTTCTGGAACAATAGTCAGCCCCGATGTTTGAGGAATTTCTAAGACATCTTCCTCTATTTCAATAACTGGCTCCACGAAATTAGTTACCGGCTCTGCTTCGAAAACACGAACTTTGTTCTGCACAGAAGCAGTTACCGGTAATCCGTTGGATAGTTGCAGCGCTGTTTCATTTTCTGGGACTAAGAAAAGTTGCTTAGGGTCAAATGACCAGGTTGCATTTCCTTTACTCGATGTGAGTCCAAATGCCACAGTAACTAACCAATCACCTTCCAGAGATTTTCTTGCAGACCAGTTTGTCGTTTGAGCCCCATTTTGAGCCAAGCGTTCATCCATGACAACACCGAATTCAACTTGGGTAGGGTCGGTGAACCGATCGCCAGCTAGCGACAACCGAACATTTCTAGCTAGAGAAACCACGTGGTTTAGTTCAGCAACAATTGGAGCTGCAAACTTATAGATCAAGTCCTCGTCAGCACCACTTGCCTTGATGATCTCTTCAACAGTTGCCCCGAGCCTGATCTGCTGTTGAATTTCACGAGGGCTTATCGTGACAGGAAGTGTGCTCGGTCTAGTCTTGAGTGCCTTGAGCAAATCATCAGAAATTTCGAGATAGTGTCGTGAACCATCAGGAGCTTGCAGCTCAAGTTGGTTATTAGACACACCAGTTATACGTAAATCAGCCATATCAACCCTTCTGCCGATAGTTTGGCACTGAAACTTCATGAAACTGTGCTGATTTTCAGTGTGCCGCGACACGCCCAAACTGACAGATGCCTGAGAAAACCTCCACAATGGCGGTTAATGTAGTTGCTTTTATGCAAAAGTTGCACGATACTCTCAGCGCTTAGTTGAATTCTTTGAAAGGAAAGTAATTGGCTACCGATTACGATGCTCCACGCAAAAATGATGACGATACAGAGTCTCTGGACGCGATAAAAGAGCGTAACCCGGAGGGCACCTCTGCCTCCTCTGATGTTGACGCCGAGGACCACTCGGACTCATTCTCGATCCCTGAGGTAACAAACGAAGAACAGGATGTTGTTGTTGTCCCAAAGCAGGACGATGAATTTACCTGCAGCGAATGCTTTATCGTGAAGCATCACTCACAGAAGACCCGCAAAGACGGCGAGTACGGTCCAGTTTGTGTGGACTGCGCTCACTAGCGTTTGGCGTTTAGATAACCCGCAAGCACTTCTGGGTGTCTGGTTGACACCAGCCAATAGGGAGTTGCGTCAGTAGGGTCCTGAAGCTCAATTTTCACAAGTCCCTTTACACCGATCTGGAATCTTGTGAAGGCGAGCGGACTAAGCCTTTGGCCTCGTTCCAGGAATTGTTCGGATCGAGCGATTGAGGTTGCATTACCTAAAGCTGAGATAGAAATCGTAGCCTTAGCAATTTTCAGATTTGAGCTAGAAACCTCAATTTTTGGCGATAGCAAGACACTAACCAGAACAAGAGCTGAGTATGAACCAATCGATACCACCAGAGCCGCAAGCTCTGAAAACGGCCGAGCAATCAGGAATAGCGCAGCTGGCAAGAATAGGCCAGCAACATAGAAGCTCATACTCGGTAGAACGCGCTCGCCATAGGCTCTTGGGTCGATCAATTTGGTCATGCATTTAGAATACGCTCATGACATCTTTTGAAGTACTCATCGTCTGTGAAGCAGAACTTATGCCAACCATCGGCAATTCTGGAGACGCTGGCTACGATTTGAAATCTGCTGCAGACTTTCTGATTGAACCTGGCCAAAGGCAACTGGTTCCCACTGGTGTTCACATAGCACTTCCAGCTGGTTTCGTCGCTTTGGTGCATCCAAGAAGCGGGTTGGCTTTCAAGCACGGAATCACTGTGCTAAACGCACCTGGCACAGTTGATGCTGGATACCGTGGTGAGATAGCGGTCACGCTGGTCAATCACTCAAACCAATCATTCTCTATTTCAAGAGGTGATCGGATTGCACAGGTTCTGTTTCAAAAATTCGAATCACCTCGTTTCGTTCAGGTTGACGAGTTGCCTGGTTCACAACGTGGTACTGCAGGCTATGGGTCGACGGGGGTGAAGTAGATGCCGGAGAGTTACAGCGCAAACGGTATGCATGGCAATCAAGGTCCTTACGATAAATCTGACCTTTCAGCTCCGGACGAGCTAGTTGAATTTGGTTCGATAGCTTTCGTTCCTAACCCTCGAGTCAGTGTTAGAGCTGAAATCGAAGAGGGTACTCAACGGATTGTCGCAATCTCTTTCGATTATCAGGAAAGCACTTTACAAGTGCAGGCTTTCGCGACCCCGAAAGGCATTTCGATCTGGGGAGAGATTCTTGAGGACATTTCCTCGAGCTTGATGATTCAAGGTGTTGCCATGGAAAGACACGCTGGTCCTTTTGGTCTAGAGTTGCATGCTCAACTGCCTAGCTTAGACAATCAAACTAAGACAGTACGCATGTTCGGTGTCGATGGCGATCGTTGGCTACTTAGAGGAACTATCTCAGGATCGGCGCTCACAGGACAAGAAGCTAAGTCTGAATTAGAGGATATCTTCAGGGGAGTCGTAGTTCATCGCGGCGAAGTGCCACTACCTCCGAGAGAACTCTTACCGCTGTCACTGCCAGCCGGAGCGATTGTGCCGAAGGCAAACTGATGACTGAATCTAAGCCAAGAATTGATGCGAAAAAGTATGGATTGAAACAAACCGATGACGGATACCAACTCGACTTCAAGTCTCTGCTAGAGAGCATTGGTGGCTTTCAGGGTCTCATCGAGTCAACTCTGCCGAGTTTCCTTTACGTGCTTTCATTCGCTATTTGGCGAGATCTTTTGATAAGCATCTCAACGGTGCTAGTTGCCGTATTTGTTTTGACTGTGCGGCACTTCATCAAACGACGTCCCCTCACCCAGCTCCTTGGTTCTCTGGTTGGAATCGGGTTGGCGATTTATCTGACCCTAAGGCCAGGCGGACAAGCAGGTGATTTTTACCTCAAGGACTTCTGGACCAACGCGATCTACGGTTCGGTTCTTCTCCTAAGTGTCCTAGTTCGACTTCCAATAATCGGGGTTATGGTCGGTTTATTCACAAATCAAGGACTCAATTGGCGTAAAGACCGCCGTAAAGTGCGGTTTTTTGATCTTGTGACTACTCTCTGGGTAGGTCTTTTTGCTACTCGACTGGCCATCGAATTACCCTTGTATTTCACGGGGCAGATCGTGACATTGGGCTTTGTCAAGCTTGTTTTAGGCTTACCTTTCTACCTCACAATGATCTGGGTATCTTGGCTTCTGCTCAGGAAAGTGGTTAGTCCCTCCCAAGATGGTATTTTGGATAAGTAGGTTTAGTAAATATCGCTAGGAGTGGGCTTTTGTCCAAAGTTAACAGTTTCGGTTCAAGTTCAATCTTGGAAGTTGCCGGTAAGCAATTCCGTATTTTCCGCCTAGATAGCGTGGTCAAGGCGCAATTACCTTACAGCCTCAAGATATTGCTAGAGAACCTTCTTCGCACCGAAGACGGCGCAAATATCACCTCTGATCACATCAAAGCAATTGTCAACTGGAAGCCAACTTCAGAGCCTGACACTGAAATTCAGTTCAGCCCAGCCCGTGTGATTATGCAGGATTTCACTGGAGTGCCCTGCATCGTAGATCTTGCAACCATGCGTGAAGCTGTTGCGGCTCTAGGTGGAGACCCAAGGAAAGTGAACCCACTGGCGCCAGCTGAATTGGTAATCGATCATTCGGTAGTGATAGACGTTGCTGGTAGTCCTGACGCTTTTGAACGAAATGTTGAATTTGAATATCAACGCAATGGCGAAAGGTATCAATTCTTGCGTTGGGGCCAAGGAGCATTCAACGACTTCAAAGTTGTCCCACCTGGCACGGGAATTGTCCATCAAGTAAATATCGAATACCTAGCAAGAACAGTTATGACCCGTGAGATCGCAGGTGAGGTGCAGGCCTACCCAGATTCATGTGTTGGAACAGATTCACACACCACAATGGTCAACGGTTTAGGTGTGCTTGGTTGGGGTGTCGGTGGAATCGAAGCAGAAGCTGCGATGCTTGGCCAACCTGTTTCTATGTTGATTCCTAAAGTTGTTGGTTTCAAGCTCACTGGATCAATTCCAACCGGCGCTACCGCGACAGATGTCGTACTGACAATCACAGATATGCTCCGTAAACACGGCGTTGTCGGCAAGTTCGTCGAGTTCTATGGAGCAGGTGTCGCATCCGTGCCATTAGCAAACCGAGCAACTATTGGAAACATGAGTCCGGAATTTGGTTCAACTGTTGCAATTTTCCCAATCGATCAAGTGACCATCGACTACCTAAGAGCAACTGGAAGAACAGAAGATCAGATTGCTCTCGTCGAGACCTATAGCAAGGTCCAGGGTCTCTGGCACGATGCAGATAACGAAGCTCAATATTCCGAATACATCGAGTTGGATCTATCAACTGTGGTGCCATCGATTGCTGGACCTAAGCGACCTCAGGACAGAATCGTGTTGGCTAATGCTAAGGAGAACTATGCCAAAGACATTATGACCTATAGTCAAGAAGTTTCTAAAGCCAGTCCGGTGTCAGGTGAGTCTTACACAATTGATAACGGTTATGTTGCCATAGCTTCAATAACCTCATGCACAAATACGTCTAACCCTTCTGTGATGATGGCGGCGGGGCTGCTAGCTCGCAAAGCAGTAGCTAAAGGCTTGAAGAGTAAGCCATGGGTTAAGACATCCCTTGCTCCCGGTTCCAAAGTAGTTACTGAGTATTTCGACAAGGCTGGCCTAACCCAAGATCTAAACGGTCTCGGTTTTGATCTTGTCGGCTATGGCTGCACAACCTGTATCGGTAACTCAGGTCCTTTAGCTGCTGCCATTTCTGAAACTATTAACACCAACGATTTAGCAGTAACTGCAGTGCTATCGGGTAACAGAAACTTCGAGGGCAGAATTAACCCGGACATCAAGATGAACTACCTCGCCTCTCCACCGCTAGTAGTCGCTTATGCACTGGCTGGCACTATGGACTTCGATTTTGAATCAGATTCTCTAGGGGAGGACTTAGTAGGAAACCCGGTTTATCTAAAAGACATTTGGCCAACCCCCGCTGAAGTGCAGTCAACAATAGATGCGACTATAAATTCAGACATGTTCAATCGACAGTACGCTGGCGTATTTGACGGTGATGAAAGATGGCAATCATTGCCAACACCAACGGGAGATACCTTCAGTTGGGATCCTAAGAGCACATATGTTCGTAAGCCACCCTACTTCGATGGCATGAAGATGGAACCTTCTCAAGTCGGCGACGTAACAGAAGCCCGTGTGTTAGCCAAGCTTGGCGATTCAGTAACAACGGATCACATCAGCCCTGCTGGATCGATCAAAGCTGATTCACCAGCTGGTAAATATCTGTCTGAACATGACGTGTCCAGGGTTGATTTCAATTCATATGGCTCTAGGCGAGGAAACCACGAGGTAATGATTCGTGGAACATTTGCCAACATTCGTTTGCGCAATGAACTACTCGATGGTGTTGAGGGTGGATACACCAGAGATTTCACAACTGAATCAGGTGAGCAATCATTTATCTACGATGCTTCCAATCATTACCAAGAACAATCAACGGCTCTAGTGATTCTTGCTGGTAAAGAGTACGGATCAGGTTCATCACGAGATTGGGCTGCTAAGGGAACTGCACTTCTAGGAGTGAAAGCCGTTATAGCCGAAAGCTTTGAAAGAATTCACCGAAGTAACCTCATTGGGATGGGTGTGCTGCCACTTCAATACCTACCTGGCCAGAGCGCTGCAAGTTTAGGTTTGGATGGAACCGAATCCTTCTCGATCTCGGGTGTTACCGAATTGAACTCTGGCGTGACTCCGAAATCTCTCATGGTTATTGCAAAGCCAACATCACACAGTTCAAGTGACAAGCAAGAATTAGTTTTTGAAGTAGCTCTTCGCATTGACACACCAGGTGAAGCTGACTACTACCGTCACGGCGGAATCTTGCAGTATGTGTTGAGAAGTTTGGTTGGCTAAAGATGACACTACTTAGCTCAATTAAATCTCCTGACGATTTGAAGTCACTTACTTTGCCGCAGATGCAAGAACTAGCGCAGGAAATTCGCGAGTACCTGATTGAAACAATTGCAGCTACCGGTGGCCACCTCGGTCCGAACCTCGGTGTTGTTGAATTGACTCTTGCCATCCATCGCGTTTTTGACTCACCGCAAGACAGCATTATCTTTGACACCGGTCACCAAAGCTATGTCCACAAACTTGTCACTGGTAGATCAGATCTGTCCTCAATCAGAACTAAGGGTGGTCTTGCCGGTTACCCGCAGCGTTCAGAATCAGTTCACGACGTGGTTGAATCCTCACATGCTTCTTCGTCACTTTCTTGGGCTGATGGAATTTCTCGAGCATACAAACTAACCGCACAGACTGATCGTGCGGTGGTTGCAGTTATCGGTGATGGTGCACTTACTGGAGGTATGGCCTGGGAAGCTCTTAACAACATCACCGACGACAACGATAGAAAACTGATTATCGTGGTCAACGACAATGGACGCTCCTATGCGCCAACAATCGGTGGTCTAGCTCGCTACTTGAACAACGTTCGAACTGAGCCTGTCTATAAGCGCATGTATCGTGCCTCGAGGCGGTTCTTTTCGCACTTTGGTCCAGTTGGACGTCTTGCATATGCGACTCTCCGAGGAGCGGGTAAGGGCATGCTCGGGTCATTTACTCCTAAGAGCATGTTCCCTAACCTTGATTTGAAATACATCGGTCCTATCGATGGCCATGATCTGGAAGCCATGGAACAAGCGCTAAGGCAAGCTGCGAACTATGGTGCTCCCGTTATCGTGCACGCGATTACGCAGAAGGGAAGAGGGTTCCCATTAGCTGAGGATGATGTTGACGACCAGTTCCATGCGGTTGGTCAAATTGACCCAAAGACCGGAAAGTCATTAGATACAGCCAGTGGACCTTCTTGGACCTCCGTATTTAGCGATGAGATAGTTGCCATTGCTGAAACCAATGAGAAAGTTGTTGCACTAACCGGAGCGATGCTCATTCCAGTAGGTCTGAAGAAGTTTGCTGCAAAGTTTCCAAACAGAGTATTCGATGTTGGTATCGCTGAACAGCACGCTGTTGCATCAAGCGCTGGTCTTGCCTTTGGTGGTTTACACCCTGTGGTTGCAATCTACGCAACATTTATTAATCGAGCTTTCGATCAAGTCCTCATGGATGTTGCCCTGCACAAAGCTGGAGTGACTTTCGTGCTTGATAGGGCAGGTGTCACCGGTCCCGATGGCGCTAGTCACCACGGCATGTGGGATTTAGCTTTATTGCAAATTGTTCCAGGTATCGAGATTGCCGCGCCTAGAGATTCCATCAGACTAAAAGAAGAGCTAGCAGAAGCTGTTGCCATCGAGGATAGACCTACTGTGCTTCGCTTTCCTAAGGGATCCGCGCCTACAGACATTCCTGCCCTTCGAAGATACCCAGATGGAGTCGAAGTACTTGCAGAAGCACCTAGCAAAGATGTTCTAATCGTTGCCGTTGGTGCCATGGCTAGTGTTGCCATAAAAGTTGCTGAACTTCTTCAAGCTCATGGAATCGGGACAACAGTTATCGATCCGCGCTGGGTAGTTCCTGTTCGCAAATCCGTCATTGATTTAGCTAAGAATCACCGTCTGGTAGTCACAATCGAAGATGGTGTTCGCGTTGGCGGAATCGGAACAAGAATTCGACAGGATTTACGAGCCGCACAAGTGGACACTGCATTGAACGAACTTGGCTTACCTGATGAATTTCTTGAGCACGCTTCAAGATCGGAGATCATGGAACGGGTTGGTCTTACCGCACAAAACATCACTCAAGAAATTGTTGCTCAAGTATTAGGTGCAAGAGTTCCTCACGCGAAACCTTTGGACGAGAAGACTAGTTCCGCTCAGTCTCAACTATAGGAACCTCTGGGAGAGTGGTCGCAGTAAGTGCGGTTGCAAGCAATTCAGTGATGGCCGAAATTTGCCAGGGTCTTACCCTGCGTTGAGCCAGAGCAGACTCAATGGAATCCCGATTCAGTTCACTCGGTGGTTCAAAGCAGAGCGCACGAACCACTTCAGGACTGATGATGTTTTCAACAGGAATAGAGATCTCCTCGGCGAGAGTTGCCAGCATCGCCTTGCAAGTCATCAACCGAGCGTGAGCAAGAGGAAATTTCTGGGGCCAGTTTCGATGATTCGGAATTCCAGTGCTCTTCGGTCTTAGCTCAACCATGGTCTTTGTCTTGGTTCCGTCGGCGAATGCTTTCCACCAAACATCGATGAAAGTTCGACTGGCTTTACCGTAAAAAGTGCGAAGTGAAGCTAGCTCTGACTTTGACTTAGGGTTGGCTTTAATGGCCGCCACAATTGATGAATCTGGAATTAGGCGACCTGGTGCGATGTCACGACTAATTGCTAAGTCTTCACGAGCCTCCCAAAGATACTTAGCAATGGTGAGAGATCTTTGATCTTTGATCTCATGTAATCCGGTTATGGATCGCCAACGCACTGTTTTTGGTTCTTTGACAACAGGAATCAGTAGGTGATTAAATTCTTCAATTGCGATACTCATACGATCTTTAGAAACAAGATCTTTCTCAACACAAGCCCAAAGCTCGGCTAGCACATCAACATCCAACGCTGCATAGTCAAGCCAAGACCTTGGTAGTGGCCGCTCGCTCCAGTCGACGGCTGAGTGTTCCTTAGCCAGTTTTATCGAAAGGTAGTGTTCAGTAATTGTGCCTAGAGCTACTCTTGGCAACCCGAGTAATCGCGCGGCCAACTCGGTGTCAAGTAGCGCTGTTGGAACTAGGCCAATTTCTGCAAGACAGGTTAGGTCTTGAGTGGCTGCGTGAATAATCCATGGTTTAGAGTTCGCTGCTGCTGTGAATGCCTCCCAAGCTTCTCGGCTAAAAGAAGAAATCGGGTCGATAAGGTATATCGACTCGTTCTCAACAGCAATTTGAATTAGGTATGCCTTTTGGCCATAACGAAAGCCACTTGCACGTTCGGCATCTATAGCTATTGGTCTAGAGGTGTTAGTTAGGGCCTTAATTACCTTATTTAGAATCTCATCGGATTCGACGAGGATAGTCGGAAGTCTTGGTTCGTTGAGCGGGGTGCTTGCTACGGGTAAATCTTCAATCATTGTGCTTTAGCAAAGCGAACAACACCCTCGCCACCGATTTCAAAGCCAGCCATACCTGCAATCAAATCTTGCCAGGCGGCAAAGTGCGGACCAAGATTATCTTCCTGAGGAGACCAGGATGCGCGCATTTCAACCTCGGAATGATCTTTATCTGTAGCAAGCGCTCCCATCCCTGTTGAGGACATCTTGGTAATGGTGCCAGCTTCGTGGCTGAACTTTGCGCCTCTGAATTCCAGAGCCCTCATGAGCCATTGCCACCAGTAGTTAGCCGCGTCTTCTTGCATGCCTAGATCGTTCTCCAGTGGAGATTTACCGTAGGCAATTACCCTCATGTTTGATCCCCAGGTGTCGAATTCCTCGGGGTTGTGCAGGAAGACAAGACGGCCAACACCCCGATTCATCGGAGTATCGGCTGGATTGGGTACCTGTGCCGAGAAAGCCAACGCAAAAGGCGCAATTTTGGGTGGAGCTGGTATCTCGTTGGTCTCGAGTTCGCTTCTGAGCATGGCCTCGTTCAAGCCCATAGCAGCCAATTTGAATTGGTCTGGAGCTGATTTATCCAAGGTATAGAAGTTCATCTGTTCTAGGCTAAATGCCAAGGCTCTTGTATTTCCCCTGCCACGCCGCAAAGGACCATTCATGAAGTACCTAATAGCGTTAGTCGCTGCCATAAAAGTCCTGTGGCTAGGTAGTCGCATCCAAGGTGACTTTCCAATAACCAAAGTGGAGCGAACTTCAGAAGGAACCTTCGTTTACCTTCCTGTGAACGCTGACACTGCTAGCACTGGTGAGTTGAGCTTGTTCTGGAATTCTCGCCTAGGACATGCGATTGTAAAGAGAGCATCGGGAAATTCGGACACGAAGAGTCAACGATTCGAAGTGCTAAGAAATCTCGGGGAAGACCTTAGAGTCACCGATGGAGCTTGGCTTTCTGGATGGCTCGGTGATAAGCCTGAGCATTTTGGATTCAGTTCTGAAACTAACCTCGTGATGCTACCGAATGGAACTATCTCCTTCATGTCTGTTCGCGACTCTAAAACCTGGGTGATTCACGTGCACGGAAGAAAAGCGAGTTACGCGGAAAGCCTAAGGAACGCGAAACAGTTTGATGAACTAGGGTTCTCGCAGCTAGCCATTTCCCACGAGAGCGATCCAAAGCCAAACGGGCTGGGTAAAAAGGTTTCGCACCTTGGTTCCACGGAATGGAAGCAAGTTGAAATGGCGATTGATGTTGTCAAGACTCATGGCGCAGAGAGAATTCTGCTCTTCGGTTGGTCGCTTGGGGGATTGATGGTGAATCAATATCTATCTAGAGCGTCAGTTGCTGAGGAAGTTGTCGGCGTTATCTTCGACTCACCACTGTTGGATTATCGGAGCACTTTGAGACTTCAAGCCAAACGAGAAGGCTATACAGAGCAAATGGGTGATCTGGTTGCCGAAGCGATCACTAAGAGCCGACTATTGCGTCTACTCGGATTTTCCAATGTTCCAGTCGATTCACTATCAGCGCTAAGTGTGTCTCTACCAGTACAGATACCAACGCTGCTTTTCTATTCACTAAACGATGGTTACATTTCTATGGCGGGAGTGTTTAGGTACCAAAAGTTGAACCCAACTGTTTCGTTGATAGAAATTCCAGGGGCCAGACACTGCCGACTATTCAATGAGGATAGCCAAAAGTATCAAGAGGCTATAGCAGGCTTTGTCAAGGCGAATCTATAAAAATAGTCACCGTTTATTTCGATAAGTTGAACAAGGTTGGCAACGATATCGAGGTCGGTAAGAAGGCGAGCTGAAACTTCGTCGCTCTCACTTTTTTCTTTAGCCGATGTCACGGTAAGACAAATTTCATCGACGACATCATAGGCCAACAATGTTGCCAGCGTAAGGAGACCTGTTTCTAGGACAATACCTCTGAAGGAATTTATGGCGCAAAAGCGGTTCAAAAATTGGTCTAGGGGTTCTTCGACTTCTCCTACCGATATTGCGTTTAGGTTTACGTATCTTTGATCTCTGCAAGTGATGTATACCTTTTGAATGCTCTGCTCAGCTGTGGCAGGTACATCGATGGTGGCTTGCCTGGTGAGAATAAGTAGTGGTGCGAAGCTTGATGCTTTAAGTTGCTCTGCTCTTGCCGTGCGACCTGTTGTAACGATTAGATCTGAAACTGAACGAATCGCCTTTAGTACGAATCTGTCTGCCTGTGAAGTTATTGCATCGCTTGGTGAAATTCCTGTACCTGATGCGCTTACAACATGGTTGAAACGAAATCCATCAATACGTGGGTATAGATCCTCAAGATCAAAAATAGTTTGTATTTGTTTCTCGGCGACAACCGGGAAGTGAAAAATTAACCTCACGAACTCTTCTCGCGAACCTGTCTTTTGATTCTGTTCAACATTCCGTGCATTCCCCGAATGCGAAGTGGTGAAACCAAGTTGGTCAACCCGAGCTCGGAAACAAAAGTGTCATCGAAATCAAGCACCACATCGACCCGTTGTTTGTCCAACGCCAGCTGGAGAATGCTTGCAAAACCTCGAGTCGTTGGCGCTTCAACAGGAGCGGTTAGAAAAATGTTTGCGACACCGTCTTGAATCTCAACGAACAGATAAACAGGGGACTGACACTCCTCAACTCGTTCCAGTAGGTCGGGGTGCTCTGCATAATGTTTCGGGATTTCTGGTAACGAATCCGAGTATTCAAGGAGCAGTTCAAGCTTCTGGGAATCAGGGACTTCAGTAAATGCATCGATGATTTCCCGCGCTGAACTCGTTATGTTTGCCAAATTAGATTCCTGCTGGTACTGGGCCAGGTTCGGAGCCCTTCATGATTGGAACTCGCACTGCCGAACCCCACTCAGTCCATGAACCGTCGTAATTTCTTACCTTCGGAATACCGAGTAGGTAAGTTAGCACGAACCAGGTGTGGCTAGATCGCTCACCGATCCGGCAGTAGGCGATAACATCGCTTGAATCAGCTATTCCAGCTTCGATACGATACAGCTGGTTGAGCTCTTCGTAAGACTTGAAGGTCTGGTCTTCATTCACCGCTTTACTCCAAGGTACCGATGCAGCGCTTGGAATGTGTCCACCGCGCAGCGCACCTTCATCTGGATAGTCCGGCATATGTGTTCGCTCGCCAGAATACTCTTGAGGGCTGCGCACATCGATCATCGGTTTTCCAAAATGAGCCATTACGTCCTCTTTGAAAGCTCTAATGGTCTCATCATCTCTTTCGACAACTGGATAATCCGTAGCTGGTCGTTGTGTTTTGTCACGGGTGAGGATTCTTCCCTCGCTAATCCATTTAGCCCGACCGCCGTCCATTATGGCAACGTCATGGTGACCGAATAGTTTTAGGACCCAAAATGCGTAAGTTGCCCACCAGTTGCTCTTGTCGCCGTAGATCACAATTTTGTCATCTCGAGAAATACCCTTAGCAGAGAGCAGTTCCGCCATGTCTTTACCGTCAAGGTAGTCGCGTGTTACGGGGTGATTTAGCTCCGTGTGCCAATCCAATTTGACAGCACCAGGAATGTGTCCTGTTTCAAAAAGAAGAATGTCTTCATCACATTCGATAATGACCAAACCCTCTTTGCCAAGGTTCGCTGCAACCCATTCAGTTGAGACCAAAGCTTCGGGATGCGCGTACTTGGTGAATGATTCGTTGTGTTCGGTCGTGAAAGTCAAGTGTCATCCCTGTTAGGTTTTACAATGGTTGTGCGGTGCTTCTATTCTCGCAAAGATAGTCCGTAAAAAGAATGGCAAATCTCGAATGCTTCTGAAAGTTTCAGACTTAGATACCCAGGTAACCGTCCCTGAGTTGCTAAGCGAACTCGTACCGCCCCGAGAATTCAACAAAGTGTCGTTCTCTTCATACATCCCAGATAGTCTCTTTCCTTCGCAAGCACAAGCTGCAGCGAAGGCAGCTGAGTTTGCCAGCAGTATTGGCAGGCGAAACAACTCGAATGTCGGAATCTACCTAGATGGTGGTTTTGGTGTTGGAAAGACGCATCTATTAGCGGCTATTTTTCATGCCAGCAGGGGTAAATCAATCTTCGGGTCTTTTATTGCATTTACCAGCATCATCGGCTACTTAGGTTTCGCGGAGGCTGTGAGCCAGTTTTCCAAGTTCGATTTACTCTGTATTGACGAGTTCGAGCTAGACGATCCTGGAGACACCATGATCATGTCTCGTTTCCTAAAGGAGTTATCGGCTAAAGGTGTTCGTTTTGCCGCAACATCGAACACTCCACCTTCCGCGCTAGGGGCGGGAAGATTTGCAGCTGATAGCTTCCAGCGTGAAATCCAATCTGTGGCGGATAGATTCGATATGGTAAGAATCGATGGCGAAGACTATCGCCACCGCAGTGCCAAGTTTGAGTTCGTTGGCCTAATCGATTCCGAAATACAGGACTTGCAGGTTACCGCGAATGGGGTGCAACTTCTTGAATCAGGATTCTCGGAACTTCTGGGTTTCCTAGGTTCTATCCATCAATCCAGATACGCCAAGGTTGCTGAGCAATTCACTGCTGTACTAGTAACTGACGTCTCCCAGATTCAGGACCAATTTGAGGGCCTAAGGCTAGTTAGTTTCATTGACCGCTGCTATGAAGCTGGGATAGCTCTTCGTTACACAGGAGCAGATCTAGCTAAAGTTTTCCGAGCCGACCATGTCTCTGGCGCTTACCAGAAGAAGTATCTTCGCTGTCTGTCTCGGCTCGCAGCGATGGTTGAACGAGAGATCGCCTAAAAAGTTTTTACAATCACGAAACATTTCAAGGTGTTTCCCGAAACATGTCTCCAGCATCCTTAGTCACATACCCAAAAAGGGTTTTATTGTGTAGGAGGACAACATGGATCAAGGTAATACCGCATTTGTATTGATTTCGGCAGCTCTAGTTCTGTTGATGACACCTGGTCTTGCCTTTTTCTATGGCGGCATGGTTAAAGCAAAATCCGTAGTTAGCATGATGATGCTCTCCTGGGGATCCCTTGGGCTCGTTGGAGTCCTTTGGGTGCTCTACGGTTACGCGATTGGGTTCGCAAGCTCTGATAGTGACACCTATTTTGGTATCCCAGGTTGGTTTGGTTTCGACACTGCATCCTTCGGTTTGACTGCTGAGACCAACGCCGCTCTCGCTCCAACCGATGCAGCTCATCCCACTATGGCCTTTGTTGCCTTTCAAGCGACCTTCGCAATCATTACTGTTGCTCTAATTTCTGGAGCAATTGCTGACCGCGCCAAGTTCGGTGCATGGATGATTTTCGCAGGCATCTGGGCCACGATTGTTTACTTCCCAGTAGCGAACTGGGTGTTTAACTTTGGCGCTGCAGCAGATCATCACGATGGTGGCTGGTTGGTTCAATTAGGGGTTATCGACTTCGCCGGTGGAACAGCAGTTCACATTAACGCTGGTGCTGCTGGACTTGCTCTTGCACTTGTGCTCGGTAAGAGATTTGGCTTTAGCAAAGGTATTACGCAACCACACAACGTGCCGCTAACCCTTCTTGGCGTAGCGCTACTTTGGTTTGGTTGGTTCGGTTTCAACGCGGGTAGCGAATTAGGTGCAGATGGAATAGCTTCTATCGCATTCATAAACACACTTGCAGCACCGGCCGCGGCAATGGTCGGTTGGATTCTTGTTGAAAAGATGCGTCACGGTAAAGCAACATCCATCGGAGCTGGTTCTGGGGCTGTGGCTGGACTTGTGGCAATTACTCCAGCTTGTGCCGCGTTAGATCCAGTTTGGGGAATGCTGTTAGGTCTTATCGCTGGAGCACTGTGTGCTTTGGCAATCGATTTGAAATTCGCTCTAGGTTTCGATGATTCCCTAGATGTCGTCGGTATTCACCTCGTGGGTGGAATTGTTGGAACTTTGTTTATCGGTGTCTTTGGACGTGGAGTCGGTTTCGCATTCGGAAATGACTTTAGCCAGTTAGGCAAGCAGGCTATTGGCGCTGGCGCTGTCTTGGCTTACTCGTTCATTTTGGCTTTTGCAATCGGTTGGGTGATCGAGAAAACCATTGGCTTCAGAGTCAAGGCCGAGGACGAAATCGCTGGAATTGACACAGTGGTCCACGGTGAAGAGGCTTATGCCTTTGGCAATGACAGAGTATAAATAGTCCTAAAGTACAGCCCCTGCGGATGAGTAAATCCACTGCAGGGGCTTATCTTTTGACGAAATTTGTTGAAATCGGTTAGAGTACTACTTGTCTTGAATAAAGACATGCGGATGTGGCTCAGTTGGTAGAGCACAACCTTGCCAAGGTTGGGGTCGCGA
>Ga0114964_10000852_pt1 | contig 22750 bp, 27 predicted proteins | sample C_131016_MF_Meta_FD_92638 | JGI IMG/M metagenome (GOLD analysis project Ga0114964, IMG submission 92638) | Freshwater microbial communities from Lake Croche, Canada to study carbon cycling - C_131016_MF_MetaG | ecosystem: Environmental > Aquatic > Freshwater > Lake | place: Lake Croche, Canada...
CGGAGGGTCGCTTGATGCTTTTTAATCACCATCCCACAAGTCTCCGGTTGAGAGGGGGGGAATTGGATTTTGTTGATACTTCAAGATAAGTGATTTGCGATCTTATATGACCAACAGAAATAACCAATTGATATTATAAGCCGAAGCCTGTGATTTTATTTATTGGTTTAGCGTCCGTTATATTAGGTGCAAAGAGTATTTACTATAGTCGCAAAAAGAATACAGAGAAACTCAAGAAATACAGTGGCACTAAAAATCCTAAATTCTCTTTTATTTTAGGGATTATTGGGGTCGTAATTGGTTTGTTATTTTTGTTTTTAGGTATAATAAGCGCATATGATGGGGATAAATAAATTCATATTATTTCTTTATGTTATTAATCTCGCTATCCCAACAGATCAGAGGACGAACCTGATCTGCCGCGAGCTGTAGCTTGTACTTAAGAATATGATTAAACACCTCCCCATCCTTCTCTTATCCTGCGCTTTCACGGTTGCTGGATGTGCATCTCTTGGCGACAAGACCCCTCAACCTAGATCAGCGTCTTTAGGTCAATCTCACGCTCAGATCACCAAGGAGCTAGGGCCTCCTACCGGCCGCTCTTACATGAATGGGTTCGCTGTGTTCCATGACAAGGGCAACGAGGTGCAGGCGCATTTCCAAGGAGGCAAGGCCGATGCTCTCTTCTACTACACCTTCAAAAAGAAGATCGCTGAGCCTTGGCTCTCCTCGGTTCTCAATCTGAATTCAAAGGGTACTCCTTGGGTTCTGGAGGCAAAGTCCTCGACCGGTCGTCAGGTTTATCGCACGACGGATGGGAAGTATCATGCCTTCGTCAGCAACGGGAACCAACTGATGATCGATACGGACGCCTTTTTCCAGAAGGCAATCCATCAAAAGATCAAAAACATCATTCCTGTCGATGAATTGCCAGAATGCGTCTTCGCTCCGGACCATTTAGAGGCCAAGATCGGGATGACAGAAGCCGATGTCATCAAGGAATATGGGCCATCCGTCGATGCGGCACCAGATGGAGCCAAAGAGTATCGCAACGGATACCAAGACATCATGGTTCACTACATAAATGGCCGCAGTGATTCGGTTCTTTACACTGCAGACAAGGGCGCCCTTTTCAATGACTGCTGGGTCTCCTGCTTGCTGATGTTGAATTCGCAAGGATATGCGTGGATCGTTCCCGAGAACTCCAAACCAAACAAGATGGTTTATTGGACACCAAACCCTCATATTCCTTCCTTAATTGCACTGATGGAGTCTCGTAGGAGCCTGATCGTTTATACCCGGCAATACGTTCAACAAAAGAAAAAGGGGTTAGGGAAGAAGGGTTCTCGAATTGGTCTTTTCAACGCAACAATCACTCCATGCGCAAGTATAGCCCTTGGAGACAAGGAGACCACCATGACTAAAAAACTGGGTGCTTCGACCCTCGACAGAAACGTCCGCGTCTACCGAGACGGCGATCTGATCATTAGGGCCACATTCAAGCACAGTACCTGCAATAGGATTACTTACACCTCTGAGAAAAATAAGAAGTTCACTGATCACTGGGTCTCGGCAACATTGGCCGTAAACTCCGGAGGAAGGGCATGGTTTACATTTGAAGAATCCACACCCAAGGAGACCCTTTTCAGGAGCTACGACCACAAGTTCTACGCACGGCTCAAGAATGGCACTGATCTCGGGATCATGACTGCGTCCGTCTACAAGCAAGCAGCTCACGAACTGCAAGATGCCAACCCGAACTCAAAATGAGTGCCCCCCAGAAATCAGAGGAAGAAGACCCGCTCACTGACGAGGATTTGATCCAAGAGCAGTTGGAAAGCCTCAGGGAAGGCTACAATGATCAGAGGATCTTTGACTGTGGCGCGTACACAGAGTCGATAAATATCATCGATGAGACTCATGCAGAAATAGATGAGTGGTTCCTGATCTTTGACGAAGACCAGCCGATACTACGCTGTACTCATGCAAGGTGGAACTTGGAGAAAAATGATGAGGAATGGGAGATTGGAGACTGGGAGCCAGATGAGGATATCTTTGCAGTTGATGTGACCAAGGAGGCCATTCCATGGGGGCTTTTGGATAAAGAAACCTGTATCACGCCCGAGGATTGGATCTGGAGGATAGGTGAGAAGTTTGCGGATAAATTTGGGCAACTGTTCTACAAGGGTGATGACGGTGATCCTGATCCCAGTGTGGTCGTCGATCCAGTTTTGAGGAAAGAGCTGGAGTCGTATTGATGTGAGCTGAAGTAAGCCACGCGAACAGAGCCACGGAACATTAATGAAGTCTTTCTACGATGTTTTAGGCGTATCCAAATTCGCCTCTGACGTGGAGATCAAGAAGGCGTACATCCTTCGCAGCAAGATGATGCACCCTGATCGGTTTAACCAAACCAATCAGAAGGCGGAATGGGACTTGGCCAATGAGATGCTCAAAGAGTTAAACCATGCCTACGGAGTTCTGAAAGATCCAGTAAGTCGATCTGCCTATGATCGCACAATGGGCGGAGGGTACTCACACCAGTCTGCTCCGCCGCCTCAAAGCTCGACACAATCCCAACCACCGCCGCGCAGGGAGGCGGAGCCTCCGCCAATGCCCCAAAAGCCGCAATATCAGTCACCCCCGACAGCAAAAGGTGTAGATATGCCAGCGTGGATCTATAAAATATTCCGCTTCGTTGTTGGCTTTGCTGTGATTGCACTCATCGGCAAAGGATGCGAATCAGCAAAAAACAATGCACCCGCTACTCCATCGAATTTAAGCGCAGGTGCAAGCTATCCAGCGACCCAAAGACACACGCCTTATCCAAGTTACAATCCTTCAACCTATTCTAGGCCAAGTGCTTCCCCCCGCGCCGTTCAGAATGTTCCAAGTGATTATCCAGAGCCGTGGAATGGATATGTTTTCAAAAACCGATTTACAAGCTGGGGTCATGGCAAGCTCAAGATTACCAACGGGAGTTCCTCTCACTCAGTAGTGAAGTTGGTCGATATTGCTTTGGATAAGGCCGTATATTCAGGGTTTGTACGAGCCAACTCTGTATTGAATATTTCAGGTATCCCAGACGGAACCTATCGGCTTCTCTTTGCAGCAGGACATGGCTGGGATGATATTGATGGCCGGTTCAAGCAGAGGGAGGGGGCATCAGAGTTTAGGGAGCCGTTGGTGTACACAACCACCCCGATTAGCAGGGACGGACGCACTGGGCTTCAATTCGATACAATGTCAATAACACTGAACCCAGTAGTTGGAGGAACGGTTAAAACCGACTCCATATCGACCAGTGATTTTGAAAAATACTAAATCGATGTATCTGCCAATTGTCTTTGTCTTACTAACTGCTATTTTAGGTGCAATAACAGTTGAGAACAATGTAACTTCAAAAACAGATTTCGATACAGCGATAGCATACCAGAATGGTGATGGTGTGTCACAAAATGACTTCCAAGCATTTGTACACTTTCACCAATGCGCGAAGAGAGGGGATTCAAAGGCCATGTATAAAGTTGCAATGGATTTCTTTAATGGCGTAGGTACTGATAAAGATCAGGTGGAGGGATTGGCTTGGATGTATAATGCAGTAAGCTCGGGTGTTTCTAGTGCGGCCTGCGCTTCTATGGAAGAGGCAATTGGTGTTGAGCAGGTCATGAAAGCCAAACAACGCGCCAAGGAGTTAGTTTCTGGAAACACTGCGCCAATTCGTGTTTCCAACGATCAAACTAATGTTGGTTCATTTGAAGATACCCTTGCTTCTCTTCAAGCATCGATAAAACCACTTAAAAACGTGGGGAAAAATGGTGGCATCAGCGATGATGACTTTCAATGGATGCAGCATACGATGAGAAAGTTTGCGATCAAGCCACCAGTAAAATCGTACACAATGCCATCTGATCCTAGACTTCTTAATAGTCTTGGAGTGCAATATGAAAAGGGCGAAGGAATTTCTAAAAACATGAATGCGGCTGCTGAATATTACAGGAAGGCGGCTGATCAATCATATCCTTCGGCACAATACAACCTTGCTCGTTTATATCAGGATGGCAAGGGAGTGAAGAAGAGCAGTAAAACAGCATTTTCTCTCTTTTATAAGGCAGCTTCTACTGGATACGCTCCATCGCAAATCTCACTCGGTATCGCATATGCCCTTGGTCAAGGTGTTCCCAAAAATCTGGTGAGGGCATACATGTGGTTCAATATTGCTGCTGCCAATGGAACCAAGGAGGCTTCAAAAGTGGCTGCAAAAAATCGTGAACTTGCTGCGCAACAAATGACCCCTCATCAAATAGAGGAAGCCCAAAGATTGAGCAGCGAATGGTCTCCTCAAGCACGGCCTACCCCTTGATTTGATTAAATTTCATTCAAAAGGAGCTTTTCCCACTCCTCCTCAAGTTCTGGGGTCATAGGGGCATCTCTGCCGACAATATTGAACTGGAGATCAAGAATAGGCCCTTTGGTTTGCTTTGGAACCCCCTCAAAGTCTCCGCAGAGGCGCGAATGGAGTTGGATTGCCCCAAGCATATCGTAGGTGACTTCTTTTCGGCCATTTGAGTCGATCCTGATCTTGGTTGGGGACTTTCCGCGAATCTGGCTCTCAAGGAGGGCAATCTTCTGCTCAATCGTCATTTTCTTGGCATTAGTGGCCTCTTCAACGATCTCCGGAACTCGGATGCGGATTTCGCTGCGCTTCCAGAGGCGTGATCCTGATGCGCTAGGGTGCCTAGCACTCGGTTTGAGCCTGCGGTAAGCATCAGTTGAGGAAAGCCCTTCTGCGATCAATCTGGCGAAGTCCTCGTGCAGTTGGTTGGTTAGAGGCTTGTTCATAGAGGGCTATTTAAAGAACGAACGGAAAGCGAACGAGTTGATTCGTGTTTGGTTCCTTCATGTAGACGAACGAACGAGTTTCCGTAGGGGGTTTCATTCGTTCGCTGATGATTCATCCTCGTCGGCCGTTTTGAGTTTTACCCACTTCCCATCAAATTCAAGGTGACTGGCGAAGGTTGATTTCTCGGATAGAGCTTTCTGACAGGCCCTCTTCCCGCACTCGGATTCCTTTTCAAGTCTTCCAACAGCTGCCGCCTTCTCCCACGAATCCTTTCCAAGAGCTGCTTGGATATGCTCCAGAAGGATCACCTTTCGCCCACCAGATCCCCCTTCAAAGGCTTTCCAATCAAAGTCGGAAAGAAGGGTGAATCCTTTGGGTTCACGCTCCCATGCAGTACGAGATACCAGAGGCCCGTTGTTGTTCTTGCAGTTGCACCAAACAACCGAGTTGTCCTCCTCACGCGTGCTGCCGCGTAACATGATGAATACAGCACGGGGAACGCTCGTAAGGACATATGAACCGGCCAGAAAGTGCATCATCCCACTTCCTCCTATGCGCTTCTCGTCATTTTTAGGCTTTCTGGTATGAGCCACAACACCCAAAGCGGGCTTATCCTTGCCTTTGGGGAGCATATTCCTCAAGGCATCAAAAGCGGCGGAGTAGTCTGCCGCCTTGTCATCCTTTGCGGCAGCGTTCCATGGATCAAAGATAACGACATCGGGTAAGAAGGACTCTAGGGCTGCTTCAACATCTTTCTGAAACTCCGGATGATTGAGAGTCATTCCATAGGGCGGAGGCTCCGAAACGAGAATTGAGTCCTCGATTTCATCCCCAAGACCGCGAGCGGCGTACTCCTGTTGTAGGCGATAGCGGCCATTTTCGTTCTGAATGATGAGCGTCTTGATTTTACCGTGTGATTTTAGTCCCAGCCAGTCACGCCCCTGCGCTCCACAGATTGCGAGTTCTGTGGCGGCGGTCGACTTGCCAACTCCAGGCTCGCCGCCAATCACAAAGACCTCACCTCGGCAGATATGATTCTCGCCGAATAGGACTGCCCCATTGTCTGCCTCGTAGGCCCTCAACTCGCTTGGTTTGAAGAATCTGATGCGTGGTTCCCGTGGCTTCTGGTTTGGGTCTGTCATGGGAGCAATTGCTTCGTAGCCGAAGTCTGCCGCATTGCCATAGTCGTCTCTTTGGATGTCAGTCTGTGGTTTCATGTTCGCTGGTTTGGTTGGTAGCGAACGAATGAGTTTTCCTAGGGAATCCCGTTCGTTCGTTCTTGTTGGTACGCCCTCCTGTTGTCGGCAGGAGGAAAGGGTTGAAGTAAAAGACGCGCTGTCGGCTGCCATTATCCCTTGTGCCATCAGGCATTCTCACGAACTGGGAGCGTGTCCATGTGGCGGGGTCAGCTCCTAGGGAAACGGCATAACTCATAAAGGCCCGTAGATCCGCATCAGCACGGCCAAGGCATGAAAACCATCCGTGAATGGATTTGCTGCCGCTATGAACGGCCAACACAAGCGGCCCAATTTTGGAAAGGTGAAGGAGGATTGACGCTTGTTCGTGTGGTGTTCCCTGATCCTGTTCGATCACTAGGAACTGACGAGGCCCAGTATTGGAAAGGGTGTGTTCGGATTCTTTCCCCTCTTTTGTGAGTCCGGTTCTGGAATTCATCGGCGAAGGAACGATCAACTGCATCCCTGAAAGTCTGCCCTTCCATTTCGAGCGGGAGCGTGTGGCAAACACCCGACTGGATCTTCCTACGCAAAGGAGCGGGTTATCAGGAAACAGAGCATCGATAATTTCCTCTGTATGGTTCTTTGAGTCCTCCCACTTAACTGGTGATCGTTCCCACAAGTCGGCTAACTCACCACCCGACGCCGTGATGGCCTCCCGTTGCTCAAGGTTGATTGCAGGCCATGATTGTGGGCGATATGCCGACAGGGGGGCATCCGGACTCCATGCGGCATCCTTGGAGTTTTTAACCGCTCGCTCGATGTCGAGCATCGCAACGGGTTGATTCGCTAAAGATGCGGCCAATGTCGCGACAATCTCCCCGTGATCCCTATAGGGATGCATGACTCTAGCCACACGAAAGAGCCAAGCATTCACGCCGTTTCCGATTGCCGGTGGTGATGCCAGCAGATCGCGCACAAACTGCGGGAGCTGTTTCCGTGTCTCAAGCATCGGCCTGATCCCGTGCAAGTATTGCCACCTCAAGACGGCTCAATCGTTGCTCCAATGTCCAAAAGACTGGCTCAAACGGTATCTGGATCAACCGTGTGGCTGTGTAGATGAACTGAAGCCATGCGATTGCAAAGTCGTCTTTAATAAGGTAAAAACTATGCTGTTCGCTGGTTGCGATAGCCCCGTCCGTATTGTCAACGGATATGGGGCTTCGCTTTTTGAGTGGGTTGCTATTTCTGGGTGATATGAGTAACTGCGCATCGGTTGCCGCGAAGGAGATCGGGGTGATGAAAGCATGCATTGGCGGTTCAGGCCCTTTCGGCTTTAAGCTACGACCTTCTGATTCACCGACCTTGGTGCGTCGTAGCATCCCTTGAGGTACTCCCTCACCGACGCGACATCAAAGAGTCTTCGACCTCTTGCTCGCCCTTTACGGCGCAGGGAAACGGACTTGATTAGCCCGTCATTAATTAGATCGTATGTCGCAGTTCGTGAGATCCCGAACATCTGACGCCTCCCTCTTGCATCGATAAACTCTGGAGAGTTACTGACGCTGGAGGCTTCAATTGGTGTGGTAGTGAATTCCATGACGAGGAAGATCATGGAACACCATCGACATCAGGGCAAAACCGCCCCCTGATGTTTCTAGTAACGGGGGGGAGTTAATTCTTAAGGGCTTCTAGGCCGCATCTCTGAAAGAGATCGTTCCATTTTGAGGAGGCTCTACCTCGCTCGTTCGCATATCCATGCCTCTTATCTTCCATGGCAAAACGCACTTCCGACTTGGTAGGTAAACGGCGTAGATTTCCACACAACTCCTGTGCAGTTTCGATCGTTATTCTCTCTTTTGCAATTATAGCTCGCGATGATTTAACGACTTTTGGTGGATACTTGAGCCTCATTATTCCCTCAATCGCCCTAGCGAATTCGTTTTTTAGTTCTTCAGCAATAACCTCGCTGCGCGATTTAGAATCAGAGAACCATGCATTGGCTATTCCCGTACCAATTACTGTAGCAAGAGAGGCAATTGTACTCTGATCGATTGCCTCCAGCGGCTTTCCAATCAGATTGCGCAAAAGGAGTTTAAAAAATGCTCCCTGAAGCTTGGAAGTCGAGTCATGCCCCTTTTTGTTACCCCCTTTTCTGAATCTTGAATAAATCTCCCAAAGGGGATCACTCATTTCAGCAAAGTAATCATCTCCTTGACGATATAGTCTGAATAAGTTCTTCCAGTCATTAACCAAAACCAAGTCGAGTGAATCCTCTACGCGTAAACTTCTGACTTCTTGAGGCGAGATAATTGAGTAGAGAGCCTCAATAAGACGAACATACTTCTCCGATGATATATTGAGTTTTTTTGCCGTATCATGAACTTCAGGTTTCGATAAAGCTTCGGATAATGGAAATTCGACCCGAAATTGACTGCTAGCTTTGATACCCTTTTGCGCCTTGTTTAAGGCCCTTTTCGTAGTCTTCCCTTTTTTCTTCATGACTCATCTCCATTTGTGAGTGTCTTCATCTTTGCCAAGGCATCTCTCTGTGCCTCTGGCCTCATGTGGAGATACTTCAAATGCGCCGTGCTATTGAGCGAGTGGCCTCCCATCATTCGTCGTGTTTCAGGGGCAATATCCACCTCAACCATACGGGTCAGACTGAAGTGCCTGAAGCTATGGAAGGTCTTTTTACTGAACTGCCTCCCCTTCCCTGTCTTTGGCCTCCCCTTGGGAATCACGACGCCGGCCTTCGAGAGCAATCTTGCGAACTCATTGGATAAACCTGCGTGGGAGCCGCTTGACCTGCCATACAGGGACGGAAACAGAGGCTGACTACCAGATCCCCTTGGGAGGTTTTCCAAGTACCGGACAACATCAACTCCAAGCACCAATACCAGCGGATCTACAAGCTTCCGACGAGTCTTCTTGGGAATATAGGAGAGCGTCCACTTCTCGGTGTCGATGTTCGCCCAAGTGAGCGAAGCTGCATCACCAAGGCGTAGGGAGTGCCATGCAGAGAAAAGAACCATTCCAAGCCACTCGGTATCACAGACAAGCAAGATGCGCTTAACTTCATCATCGCTGAATGGCTCCCTAGTTTCAGGACTTGAAACATCGGATGGGTCTATACCCCCTGCAGGGTTGTTGAGAATCAATTCCTCGTTCTGCATCCAATTCAACGCCCCTCTTATTACAGTCACCCCGAAATCTGCAGAACTGCCGGCTTTTCCAGACTCAATCTCGGAATCCCTCCATTGCTCAATCTCTTTGCGAGTCAGACTCCTGATTGATGCTGAAAGTCGCTTGCTTGGGAGAAAGTCACAAAAGGACTTCTTGATCGCCTTATAGCGAGTCGCCGTTGCAGCTGAACGCTTTTCTGTACGGGATGAATACCAAAGGTCAAAAGCCTCCTGAATTGAGGGGGTTTTGAGCTTTCCTAGTCCTGCAACCTCCATTGTTCGGGAAATTGCACGGATCCCTGCAGCTTGGGTCAGCTCGCCTGCCCTTCCCATTGATGCTGCATCTTCCCATGCATCGGCCACCCTTTGAGCTGCTTTTTTCTCTTCTTGTTTAGTGGTTTTCTTTACCCGCTTTCCGTCGGCGTCGATATACTGCGCAGTCCAAAACCTAGAGTTGGGATGCTTCCAGAGGGTTGCCATGGGAAAAGTAAGGCAAAAAGTAAGGCAGTCGACGAGGTCGAGCAAGTCCCAAGTTGCTTCTTTACTCTGTAAAAAGACCCGCAAAAGAGTTGGAGATAGAAACTCCTATTCTATCCGTTGAACTACGGGGTCTGCTGATGATCAGGTACTTGTGAATAGCCGAGTCTTTGATTTAAGGAAACGCAAGGGATTTCGTAAGGCATCAAAGGAACGACATCAATCATGAGTTCGCAAGTAGGCGAACGAGTGCAGAATACATTCCTAAGGTGAAATGTGAAGCCCTAGCTGATCTTCTCAGTTCAGCTGACACTTCCCCTGCCGCTTGAACGTTCACTCCCGGGCGGGAACAAGGTCCGGGCTCCTGAGCGGTTTCTGGTTGGGAGAGGGAAGAACCTCGTCGAGGTGGAAGATATCCTCCTCCTCGATCTCATCGGTTTCCAGCGGCGCAAAACGTTCGGCCTTGAATCCCCTCTCTATCCCCAGTTGGTTACCGGGATTCCTCAACTCGGTCAGGTACACGGCCACCTCTCCCGGTGTGGCATCGTAGTCACAGCCGGGAACTAGGTCGCGAATATGGTAGGTGTTCCCCTTCTTGGGGAGCTGGTTGTAGAGAGCCTGGATCCCGAGTGGGAAGGAATCATCAACACAAACAACGGGCTGGCCTGGAAGAAACATGCCCCGATCGTCGCCGAAGAGGCCCTACGGGTCAACTGGGCTCCGCTCTCCTCTCTACCGGTCTTTCAAAAATGTTTTAGGTGAATGGTCACCTTTCCCCTATTTTGGGCTCCTTGAAGGATGCGATCATACTTTTCTCCGCCATGTCGTTTTTGTTTTACGGCGTCGGCTGTTTTACTTCACGGCACCTTAAAAAGGAGTTCGTGCGGTTTGGATTCTCTGCCCAGCGCGCTCTGATCGGCCTGCTTCAGATCTGTGGAGCCTTAGGTCTGATTGGGGGTCTCTGGTTCCCTCCTCTGGGAATAGCGGCAGCCAGCGGTCTTTCCTTGATGATGCTGGTTGGAGTTCTTGTGCGGATAAAAATCCGCGACAGTCTCTTGAAAACAATACCGGCGATTTTTTACTCGCTGGTGAACGCCTACCTGGCGATCTGCGCCTACTAAGAGCTAGAAGCCCTTATATAGGGCATTTCCGCTACAGGGCGGCAATCAGGAGGGCCAAGGCGAGCATAACCAAAGAAGGCCATGCTTTCTTGAATGGGTCTTTCACCTTCAAGTGCATCATGAAGGCCCCTGCCATGAGCGCTGCCAGTCCAAGAGCTCCAGGGAACACCAGGAAGGGAAACCAGACGCCTGCCAAGAGAGCGAGTGCGCAGGAAACCTTCAACACCCCCGTCATGTAGAAGAACCAAACAGGCAGTCCGTAGGTAGAAAATTCCTCCTTCAGACTCTTCGCATTCCCTCCACGGTACCCGGTCGACCAGTTTGCGCGGACGAGCCACACGTTCAAAATCACCAGACCTACCACAACTTGTAATACCATGCGAATGACATCCATGGGCTCAACTAAATCGACGCAGTGTAAAAATGAAAGAGAATTTCCATGCCGCTCGCCTACCGGAAGAGCTCCAGTTGGTTACCTCCTCCCAGCGCAAGGGCATCAAAGCCCAGCACCCTTAGGTCACTGGCAAACTCCTCGGTGAAACCATGCACGGTGTAGATCTTCTTCGCTTCGGTTTCCTCCACATGCTCAATGAGCTCCCCATGATCGGCGTGATCTGAGAGGGGGAAAGCTGCCTGTGCGCGATGCCGGTAGATGGCACCGGAATCTATGGCCCAACCGCTGATCACGACACTGCGGCTCTTCTCGATCATTTGGGAGGAGGCACGACTGCCGGGAGGAATGATCAGAACCTTGCCTGCATGGTTCTTTCCATTCCACACGGAGTACCTACCCAAATCGACTCCATGCTTCTCATAGACGGCACTCATCACACCGACTGCTCGGTGAACCACAACTTCCATGCCTGAGCCTGCCAAGAGGGCAAGCAGCTCCTGGGATTTGCCCAAGGAGTAGGCGAGGAGTGCCGGCGACTCCCCTTCGGAGAGGGATTGTCTGCAGTAGGCCAGGATCGATTCCCTCACCTGCTCCACGGGAGGAAAGGCGTAGCGCGGATGCCCAAAGGTGCACTCCATCACGAGCGTCCCGACCTTTGCGAAGGCAGCCTCCTCGCAGGTGAGGCTCTGGCTTCGCTTGAAGTCGCCCGTGTAGAGCAGACTCCCCTCCTCGCTCTCCACGAGCACCTGCGCCGATCCCAGAATATGCCCTGCCGGCAGGAGGGTGATCCTGGCATGCTCCGTCTCATAAGGCTCCCCGTAATCTAACTCGATGAGGGTGCATCCCGAGGGGACCGGCTTCCGAGCCTTCATCAGGTCCATCGTGGCAAATGTGGCGATGGTCACCGAGTGCCACCCCGCATGGTCGCTGTGGGCGTGGGATACCACAGCAAGGGAAGCCTTGCGACGAGGATCAAGCCGCAGAGCGCATCCCGGAAGGTGGATGCCATTCCCGAGACGGACTTCCATGGCTACGCCTTGGCTTCCGGCAACTCACTCCAGCTGGTGGTGTAGTGGGGAGAGTGTCTCTCGGCCTTCATCTTCCACCCCTTCACTGAGTGATCGGTTCCTTGGGAGGCCCGAGTGATCACGGGGTTCTTGCGGTCCCCCATCCGCCTGTTGATCTCGTCCACGATCTTGTCGATATCGATCCGAGCCTTGGACTGATCCAAGTCAAAAAGACCAGGCTGGTACTCATCCTCGCTCACGAGGTTGAGGAGCTGCACCCCGGTCTTCTTGTAGCGGTAGCCGGGGCGATAGATCTGGCGGAGGAGAGCACGAGCCGCGCTCATCAACTCTGTTGAGGAATGCATTGGCCGATCCAGCGTGATCCCGATGCCTCGGGAATACTGGGGATCCTCCTTCTTGAAGCGGTTGGTCTCGAGGAAGACCTCCATCCGGGTGGCGAGGAGCCCGAATCCGCGGATCTTCTCACTCGCTCGAGCCACATGGTTGGCGAGCGCCTCTTCCAGCTCCCCCAAGGCCTCCACAGGGCTCCCGAATGACCGACTGGCCATCACCCCCTTCCGATCGGGCGGCATCTCCTCCAGCGCCAGGCAGGAGATCCCGTTGAGCTCACGCAGGAGCCGCTCTCCGATCACTCCCATGCTCTTCCTGATCGCAGCCGGATCAGCTTGTTTGAACTCCAGTGCCGTGGTGACGCCCATCCCCCTGAGCCGTTGAGCGAGGTTCTTACCCACGCCCCAGAGGCCGTCTGTGGGAGTGGCCGCCATGATGCCGTCTGGATCCCGGTAGCTCGCTAGGTCGAAGACCCCTCCCGTGAGTGCCTTGTTCTTCTTGGCGTGGCGGTTGGCGAGCTTCGCCTGGAGCTTGGTCGTGGCGATCCCGATGCAGACAGGGATACCTGTCCAGCGGAGAACCTTGGCACGGAGTGCGCGGGCATCCTCCTCGGTGAAGTTGCTGGGGAGCTGAAGGAACGCTTCATCGATGGAGTAGACCTCGATGGCCGGCACCTCCTCCCGGAGGATCGACATCACCCTGGCCGACATGTCGCCATAGAGGGTGTAGTTGGAGCTGAAGACGCGGACCCCGTGCTTCTTGATCACCTCCTGCTGTTCATGAAGAGGAGCCCCCATGGGAATTCCCACCGTCTTGGCCTCCTCACTCCGGGAGATGATGCAGCCGTCGTTGTTGGAGAGGACCACTACGGGAACGCCATTGAGCGCAGGGTTAAAGACCCGCTCGCAGGAGCAGAAGAAGTTGTTGCAGTCTACGAGGGCCAAACGAACCATAGACAATCATCACCACTCCCCCATTCCCCTGACGAGAGGATTCTGAAAGCGAGCCTAAGAACGAGAGCGCAGCCTTGCACCCTCTCCTTTACTTTTCACTCCCTGACAGCCTTCAGTCTTCAGTCTAACAGCCTATCCTCCCTGCGCAGGAGCCCCCGTCAGCGCGCCTGGTGAATGATGTAGGTGACTGCCCCCCAGATGGTGAGTTCCTGATCCTCGCCCACCTCGATGGGCTCGAAGGAGGAGTTGGCGGCCTCAAGGAGGATACGGCCGTTGGCTTTTCGGAAGCGCTTCACGGTGAACTCCCCGTCGATCATCGCCACCACGATCTGCCGGTCGGCAGGGGTGACGGAGCGGTCCACGATCAAGGTGTCGCCGGAGTGAATTCCGGCATCGCGCATGGATTCCCCCTTTACCCTCACTAGGAAGGTGGAGGCGGGGTTGCGGATCAGTTCCTCGTTCAGGTCGATCCCGCGCTCCATGTGGTCGTCAGCAGGAGAAGGGAATCCAGCCTCGACGGATGCCGAGACCAGCGGAAGCCGCAGGCTCGTACGTTTTGCCACAGGGATTGGGTGCTCGATTTCCATAACCGAGGATGAATCGATTCCCCTAGTTACGTCTAGGGAAACGCTGAACAAATCCCATGAGGCGGCATCAGACTGCCTTTCTTCTCGTGAATGCGTCTCATCTTGGAACGCCATTTGCTTTATCTAAAACAGCATGCATATTGAAACAACTGGGAGTGTCGGCAGGCTTCCCCTCCCACAACAATCACCCCCATGAAACAGACCTCCAACAAACGCCCCGGACGGTAATATTCATCACTGGGCCAACTGAGCTCACTGACCGCGTCTCATGAGACCGCTCCCAAGTGGTCTTATGGAAGCTAGAGGCTAGCTTACCTTTGTTCTTGTCAGAGGTGGAGAAGGGAACATTTGCCCTCAATCACAGCTTGGCCAGCCTTGGGGATCCTCGAAAGTCTGAGAATTCTTAGGCCTAGGACACTAGGTGTCTATTGTACGTGTAATACTTGCCGCAATGAATACACCGAAGACACTGAAGTATAACACAGCCCTCGATGAGGAGATCATGAGCCTGGGGGGAGTTCCAGATGAGAACGGAAACTGTATCGACATCCACGAGACCCTTTTCCACTCCAAGACGGAGGGGTTTTATCTCCAGCGTAAAATCCGACAGTCACTCATCGGCCGCACTTGGGAGACCTTGGAGCTCGGTGAGTGTGACTCTCCCGATTCCTCGAGGAAGATTCGCTTTCTCACCGTCTTCAGACAAATGAGCCGGAAGCAAGTGATGGAGTTCATCATCAATGCCTACATGCCGACAACTGAGGGGCTCCGCGAGGAGACGCTCCGAATTCTAGATCAAGAACGTCAGTTTGATACTTGAGTGATTTTTCGGCTCCTCGCTGTTTCAACTGTGCAAGGGGGTGGGCAGGGAAAAATAATATGGAAGTCAGGATACACCGGATACGAAGAAACTGCTCGGCCAGCCAAATGCATGAAATAATCACGAGCACCTCATAGCGTTCTTACCCTGATCTGCTTTTCTTCCTGAGTTAATGATGCTTTAGCAGGCGAGCAATTCCATATTCAAAAATCCCTTGTTGGTTTTTCTAAATCCTTTTCGGAACCAAAGGGCTAGGCGCTGATCGCTTTCGGTCCAGCAGATTCACCCATTTGAAATAGCGGAGAGCAAATTTTTCTCGCTACTGCTGCGTTCTGCCGTACTTGGTTTTTATCCATTAAGCAGATTGCTTAGCTCCGACTATGCTAGTCTCCCTATAGAGTAAAAGGAATGGCTGAGCGATGATTCAGGATGAGTGGAATCAAACGACAATTACAACAACTCCATCACATCACATGAATAAATTGATTATTACCACGATAGCCGTTTCAGGATGCATCAACATCAGCAGGAAGGGCGTTGCCCCTCAAAGTAGTGGCAGCACGACGACAACTTCGACATCGAGCCAGCGCTTTTCAGCAAACCCTGGTACGACAACTTCCACTGTCACCAAGCGAAGCACCTCCTATTATTAATAGGATCAGAACCCAAGATTAAGGAATTCTCCAAAGTCTTCTTAGGCGATAGGAAATCACTCGGGCGCAAACTGCGACAGCGTGGCAAGCTTGGCGTAGTCTTCTGCAGAGATCGGTCCTTTTTCGTAGTTCCTCCCCCTGATAGGTGCGGCATTCGTTGAGGAACGAACACGGGAGAGCCACATCGCATCCAGAGGCTTTTCAAGGAGGTGAAGACGGTTTGATAGAATGGTCGTCACATCCTTATCACCGGTCGGCACACCCGCTCCCACGAACCAGCCTGCCAGCAACATCGTTACTCGGACCGAGGTCGAGCGGGTGTAATTGGTCATTGTGCAAGGTGGAGCACTGACATCACTCACCGCGGCCCAGAGAGAGCGAAAAGTGTCTAGATTCCACATCTCTGAGTTCCGCGCCGGTGAGTAGGGATCAAAGAAAATGACCGATGGGGCGGGTGCCTTGGGAGCCTGACGGGAGAAGTCCCCCCGATGAAGGCACCATCGGATGTTCGGTTTGGGATAGGCGACCCCCTCTGTAAGTAAACTTTTGATGATGCCCTCCCATCCAGCGAGGTAGCCGAGTTCCTTGGCATGAAGGAGAGCAAAATCCAGCACAGATGTGTCGATCTCAAAGCTATGAATCTCTACCGGGACCTGAGTATCAGCCAGTTCCTCGATGGCCGTGATGGCGTTGCCTGCAGGACCTAGGCCGATGTCCCAGATCACGAAAGGATCCGATTCCTTCCACTCCCCAACCCTCTGACCCAGACGCTGCTGCCGGATATGAAGTTCGAGTGCCTCCTGACCTGGCCCACTACCGATATGCATCGTCTCCCCATGCTCTTTCGAGCGGATGCTGTAGGCACCTCCTTTTAAGGAAACGAGTTCAAAGGCTTTATCCATAAGAGGAAGACCATGTGGCAATTCGCTCAATCTGTCGAAATTGTAAAAAAGATGTTGCGAAGCTCATAAGTTGCACTTATAAGTAATTTATCTCTTCGGAGACGTAACGCAGCCTTGAGGTATCGGGGGGTATTCTCAAGACTGCGTTATTTTTTTGCCCAGATGCCTCAGCGCCTCCCCTACACCATTGCATTCTTGGCTAAGATCCTCGGAACCCTGAGACAATAGGTTGGGTTAGCTTGCCGCTAACGAATAGGAACTCCACTTTGGAGATTCAGGCCGAGAGATGACTACTCAAAGAGTGACCAAACTCTACCCTACTAATTGCGTGAGAGCATAACCAGTTATCAAGGAACCAGGCACCGTAACGGCCTCTCTGGTAGAAAAAAGAGCCGCCGTGCCAACCTAGTACACCTGAGGCTTAGGAATCCATTTACAAAATATCCACTGATTTTGCGATGGCCACGGCTTCCCTGGCGAGTTTGGTAATGCCTGCCCAGTCTCCCGCCTTGATGAGGCTGCGGTCGGCGATCCATGATCCCCCTACGGCCGCAACGTTCGGTGCGCCGAGATAGTCCGCCAGAGTAGCGGCGGTGACACCTCCGAGCGGTATGAACTTGAGTCCCGTGTGGCCGTAAGGTGCCGCGAGAGTCTTGAGCATTCTGACTCCACCGGCTATGTCGGCAGGAAAGAATTTTTGTACATGGCAGCCAAGGGAGAGCGCAATTTCCACTTCCGACGGAGTCATCACTCCGGGAATGAATCCCAGACGATGTTCATGAGCAAACCGGATAACCTCCGAATTCAATCCCGGTGCAAGGCCAAAGGTGGCCCCAGCATTCAGCGCAATCTTCACCTGCTCGACGGTCAGGAGTGTTCCCGCCCCAAGGTGGGCATTTGGAAAGGCTGACTTGATGCGCCGGATAGCCTCGGGAGCAGCTTCGGTACGGAAAGTGATCTCAAGTGCATCAAGGCCTCCATCGATCAGGGCCTGAGCGAGAGGTTCAGCATCCTCGGCGCGGTCAATGGTGATCACCGAGATAATCTTACCGGCAAGAACAGGTTCAAAATCAAAAAAGGACATTCTGTTTTCTTAAAGACTGCAAGGTTAGGTGCCAAGTCTTTAGGGCTGAAGGTACAGTTGAAACTGCATATTTTGACATTCCTCATCCCACCCGTTTTCTATCAACCAATTTCCAGCCGCTACACACTTGGGAAAGAACACCGCGTCGACCGCAGCTCCCCGAAGCCCGTTGCGCTGGCAAAGTGCAACGTCCTTTCCGGGGAACCTCCTCAAGAGTACCAAGGGCGTTTGACTCGCCTAACTCACCCTCAAGTCCCACGAGGAGGGCCTCTGTTTAGACGTTCCCGAGCTTGGCTATTCCCCTGCGTGATGTTATCAATCACCTTTAGATTCCATGTCCGACCTGACCCTCCGCCCTGCCGCCGAATGCCGATTTGACATCATCTCCCTAGGGGAGGTGATGCTTCGCCTCTGTCCGGGAGAGGGAAGGATCAGAGCTGCGCGCTCCCTGCAGGTCTGGGAAGGAGGGGGGGAGTACAACGTGGCCCGCGGACTTAGCCGTTGCTTCGGGCTGCGGGCCGGACTCCTGAGCGCCCTCGCTGAGAATGAAATCGGACACCTGCTCGAGGGGCTCATTCTCCAAGGGGGAGTGGACACCTCTCTTTTGAAGTGGGTTCCCTACGACGGCATCGGACGCACCATCCGCAATGGGCTCAACTTCACCGAGCGGGGCTTCGGCATCCGTGGTGCAGTTGGCGTCTCGGACCGAGGAAACACAGCCGCCTCACAGATCAAGCCCTGCGACTTCGACTGGGATCACATCTTCGGGAAGCTTGGCGCCCGATGGTTTCATACCGGTGGTGTCTTTGCAGCCCTCAGCGAGAGCACGGCTGAAACAACCCTGGAGGCAATCAAGGCGGCCCACCGTCACGGCGCCGTGGTCTCCTACGACCTCAACTACCGGGCCTCCCTCTGGAAAGAGCGTGGAGGAAAGGAGAAGGCGGCTGAACTAAACAACCTCATTATCAGCAACGTTGACGTGCTCATTGGGGTCGATGGAGTAGAGGGGGAGCTGGACTTCTCTGGTCCCAGCCTCCACGTCATGAAGGACCGTATCTCCGATATTGCATCGGAGCATCCGAATCTCAAGGTGATCGCCTCCACTCTCCGTCGTGTAAAAAGTGCCACCATCAATGACTGGGGAGCCATCTGCCTAGCCGGGGACAAGTTTTACCAGTCAGTCCATTACAAAGATCTGGAGATCCTTGACCGCATCGGAGGTGGAGACAGCTTTGCCTCGGGGCTGATCTATGGACTTCTGAGCAGCGGGGATCTCCAAGAGGCTGTCGATCTCGGAGCCGCACACGGTGCCCTCGTCATGACCACCCCTGGCGACACGTCGATGGTTTCTCTGGCAGAGGTAAAGAAGATTGCTGGTGGAGGCGGGGCCCGCGTTGACCGATAAGTGGCAGCAGCCAGTCGACAATCCCATCAATAGCGCATTGGCCTAGGCTGGGCAAGCCAGCTCAAAAGAAGCTTGGAAGACAAATCTTTGAAGATGATATCCGGGGAAGGAGTTGATTCCTTGAGATACAGAAGTGGTGCAAAAAGAATCAGCGCAGTCATTCCCTATACAGAGATTTTATAGGTCATCCCAAACAGCTCTCCAAGAAACCGAGCCTCTCCAGAATCTCATTTTCAGAGTTCTTGAGTTTCAAATTCATCCTTCGTCAATCTACTCCTCTTCAATAGCCGTTGTACCACCGCGGCGAGGGGCGACCGAACTCACACCTCTTTTCTTTGCGGAGGCAATGAAGTCGAGGAAGTACTGAGCCTCAGGCCCCCAGGTCATCTGCTTCGACTCTTCGATTGCTTGGGAAATATTCAGGCCAGATCGGTAAACCAGCTTGAAGGCTCGCTTCACCTCCATGCGGGCCTCGGCGCTGAATCCGGCACGCTTGAGCCCCACCGCATTAATACCGGAAACAAGGCTAGTGCCGTAAGCAGAGACGAAGGGAGGCACATCTTTATTGAAGCGCTCCCCTCCCCGAACCATGCAGAGCTTCCCGACACGGATGAACTGATGAAAGACGGATCCACCACCCAGAACGGCCCCGTCCTGAACCTCGACATATCCGGCAAGCAGGCAGTTGTTGGCGATGATGACATTGTTGCCGACTGAAGAGTTGTGCCCCATGTGGGCTCCGACCATCAGGAAGTTCTTATTGCCCACCGTGGTTACGCTTCCCTCCTTGGTTCCACGGTGAATGGTCACGTATTCCCTGAAAGTGTTGTCATCACCGATCAACACTTCACTCGGAGTCTCTCCACTAAATGCAAAGTCCTGGGGATCACTGCCGATAATGGCCCCGTAGCCAACGACGTTGTTTTTTCCCATCCGTACATGACCTGTAATGACTGCGCGGGCCTGAATGCGGCAACCCTCACCAATGACTGCACCGGCTTCGATGATCACTCCGGGACCGACCTCCACTCCTGAGGCAATGGAGGCCGACGTGTCGACAAGCGCTGTAGGATGGATGGTGGGCATTTAGAAAATGATGAAGGATAAATTATAAATATGAAGGATGAAACAAGGTCCAGTGAAGCCTTGTGGGAACAAGCGAGCCTTACCGGCGGCTTGGCTCTCCTTTCCAACCTTTTTACTATTCACTATCCACTTTTTAACTACAGCCCATCCCTCCTAAATCAGCCCAGCTTCGCGGAAGCTGAAATATGGGGGAAGTTCACCCCGTTTAGCACCGATGATCACGTGATCTACCAGTGGGATCTGTAACAGGGTACCCGCTTCGACCAGACGCCGTGTCAGCCTGCGGTCAGCCTCGCTGGGCTGGGGATCGCCCGATGGATGATTATGCACCACCGCGATGGCATAGGCTCCCTTGGCAATAGCTGGACGAAAGATTTCCCGAGGATGGGCAATGCTCTCATTCAGGCTTCCTCGCGATACTTCCCTCTCCTCAAGCAAACCATGGCGGGTATCTAGCAGTAAAACCTTGAGCAACTCGTAGGGGAGCGCCTGCATCTCTGCGGCCAAAAGCTCATGGATTACCCCGGCTCGATCCACACGGATCTTCTCCCCCTCCGGACGTGCCATGCGGACCCCCATCTCAAAGGCAGCCTTCAATTCAGCCGCCTTGGCAGGGCCCATACCAGGGAGCTTGGCCAACTCATCCATGGTGCAACCGGCCAACCGCCGAAGCGATCCCCACTCCTTGATCAGCAAATTGGCCAGAGAGAGGACATCGAGGCCCACCTTTCCCGTCCTGAGAAAGATCGCGAGAAGCTGCGCATCAGTCAGTACATGGGCACCATACTTGGCAAGCCGCTCGCGAGGCTTCTCTTCCTCCGGCAACTCCTCAAAGCGTGAATCGCTCATGAGTGCGGTCTACCCTTCCTTGTTTAATCCCTAGGATAGGGAATCGAGAACCCCCCGGAGGTACTCCGTCATCGACCCAAGGGCAGCCGCATGACGGTTCTGTTGGACATGGACGAGTTCGGCCTCCGCCTCATCCACAAGATCCCGGGCAGCTTGCACCGCAGCAGGAAGAGCTCCACGCGAGGTGACTAGCTCGACGAGCTTTTCTGGAGCGATCCCATTCTCGGCAAGCAGCAAGGCATGCAGTTCGTCGCGCTCTTTGGGTGATGCGTTCTGAAGAAGCAAAAGAACCGGAAGGGTGAACTTTCCGCATGCGATGTCGGTACCTAGTGTCTTCCCGATCATCTCCTCATCCCCGACCAGATCGATACAGTCATCAAGAACCTGATAGGCAACACCGACCTTGTTTCCGTAATTCTTCAGGGCAGTGATCACCGTGGGTGAGGCACCGCTGAGGAAGGCCCCAAGCTCGCAGGAGACTGCGAAGAGGGCACCCGTCTTCATCTGCACCATCCGGTAGTACTCCGAAAGTGGCAGATTCAGATCAAAGCGGCGCTGAGTCTGGAGAATCTCGCCCGTGCAGACATCAGCTGCAGCATCGGCGATGCGTCGGGAAACATCCGAATTGGAGAACTTGGTGGAGAGCCTCAGGGCATGGGCAAAGAGGACATCCCCGACAAGAACCGTGAGCGAGTTGCCCCACTTGGCATTGAGCGTAGGACGGTCACGACGACGATCCGCACCATCCATGATGTCGTCATGAACAAGGCTTGCGATGTGGATCAGCTCCACGATGACCGCCAGATCGACGTGATCGGAGACAATACGTCCTGTGGCACCCCCAGACAGCAAGGCCATTGCGGGTCGGAGGCGCTTCCCGCTGCCGCCGATCGCGTACTCAAAGTAGTGCTCCACACCCGGATCGACCGCCTTGGACTGCTCTCGAATCCTCTCCTCAACAGAGTAGAGATCGGGGCCGATCAGCTCGATAGCCGATGCAAAAGCAGCATGCGACCTGGGATCAATTTCCTTTGTGGACCATCTTGTGAAGTTTTTCACAAGCACACTTTCACCGATACTTCCCCGATCGTCAATGACAGGAGATGGGCCAAGGGCTGAGGTCCCTTCCCTTGCAGAAAAGATGACCGGCAATCCAATCGGTGACTCTTTACTTTTTATCCACTAGCTCTCGTCTCTGGACACTTCGACGCTCGACTTCCCTTCAGCTTTTCTTCGGACTCTTGGGACCGGCTCCAAGCTTGATCGCCTCCCTTATCAGAGGGAAAGGGAGTAGCAGTGAGGTGCGGACAAGGAGGGCAAGGAGCTTGTTGGGAATGACTCCAGGCTTGTCTTTTTCCAATCCTTGAAGCGCCTCCCTGATAACCAGTTCCGGTGAGGCACCAAGGGCGGGATGGGTCCGATCCATGGCACGGATGCTCTCTCCATTCCTACTGGCGACATCAAAGAACTCCGTGGGAACCGGCCCCGGGCAGAGCGCAGTGACCGTGATGCCGTCATGAGCCAACTCCATGCGGAGCGCCTCACTGAAGCTCGTTACATAGGCCTTGGTCGCTGCATAAACGGCCATCTCTGGCAGAGGATAGAATCCAGCCACAGAGCTGACATTCAGAATCGCTGAGGGGATCTGCAGCCGCAGCATCGGGAGAAGAAGGTGCGTCAGGTGAGTCAGTGCGGTCACGTTCACCTCCAGCATCGGTGAGAGGCGTTTCCACTCGGCGTTATCAAAAGGGCCGAGATCGCCAAGGCCGGCATTGTTGATGAGGAGATTGAGTGGGATCTCCTCCCGGATGATCCAAGCGGCGAGGCGTTCCCGCTCTGAGGTCATGGCAAGGTCGGC
>Ga0114964_10000854_pt1 | contig 22725 bp, 19 predicted proteins | sample C_131016_MF_Meta_FD_92638 | JGI IMG/M metagenome (GOLD analysis project Ga0114964, IMG submission 92638) | Freshwater microbial communities from Lake Croche, Canada to study carbon cycling - C_131016_MF_MetaG | ecosystem: Environmental > Aquatic > Freshwater > Lake | place: Lake Croche, Canada...
GGTGTTACTCCAGGAGACAATACGGCTACCTTAAGAGTTAGTCTTGTGAATAAATTAATAAAGCAATCCATTACTTTAGAACGTTACCAGCATGATCCTCGATTTCATCCAATTCAATGGACCGACTGGAGTTTGGCTTTCCTACATCAACAACCTATTACACCTAAAATATATGTAGTTGGTGGGCTAGATTTTGTGAGAAGATTAAATTATTTATGGAAAACCGAAAATGCTTTTAATACTCAATTTTCATTAAAAGCCCTATACCATTGGTAATGATACATTCAGCTAAAAATTTAAGAGTTTATGGGATGCTTTCAAAAATGGCATATACGGTGGGTTGTTTATTACTTTTATCAACTAATTTAAGTAGCCAAAATAATAAAATAGATGACAATAGTAATCCATCAACTTTTGATGGTACTTTCTACAGTTATCAAGGTCCAGCTATTTTAAAATCAATACTTCCATCTAGTAAAAATTCTTTTTGCATAAACCCTATTCAATTAAGTAATAAAATTATTGATTCTATATTACAAATTGACAGAAATAGTTCAAGTAGTAAGCTAACCCAATTTCAATTGAAAAATATTAAAATTTCATTAGCACCAATTACTTTTTATTCAATTAATAATTCTACTATTCCTATAGGAATAAATCAAGGAAATTTAATCCCAAATGTGGGCAATCAAAAACTAATAAGTGCTGGTGTTAATATAAGTTGGAAAAATAAATTAAGTATTCATATTGCACCTGAATTTCAAACAGCCGAAAATAAAGCTTTTGGTAAATATCCAAATTACAGCACAGACTGGGCCGCGTACTATTATTATTTGAATAATTCGGATATCCCTGAACAACAAGGGGAAAGTGCATTGAAAAAATTATACCCAGGTCAATCCTATATCAAATACCATTTAAAAAATTTTGACATTGCTTTATCTACTGAAAATAAATGGTGGGGACCTGCTACATTTAATCCTTTAATTTTAGGAACTAATGCAGGTGGTTTTTGGCATGGTAGCTTTGCAACCAATAAGCCTATTGAAACTAAAATAGGCTCCTTTGAAGGAGAGGCTATTGGTGGACTTTTAGAACAAAGTGGTTTTTTCCCCCCTGAAACTTATCGTTTAGATGTGCAACAAGATGCGTTCTTATACCAACCTAAAAAAAGACAAACAAGATATGTTACTGGCTTGGTATATACTTATCAACCCATATGGGTACCTGGTTTATATTTTGGGCTGACTAAGCTTTCTATGTTGTATACTGATGAATTAAAAAACGGATTGGATTATTTGCCTTTAGAGGGTTTTTTGGGAAACAAAATAACACCAACGGAAACTAGTGGTAGAAAGGCATCTATGGGTTCTTGGTTTATGCGTTATGTAATGCCTACTGAAAATGCAGAAATATATTATGAATATGGACGCAGCGATGAATCCTTACACATTGGTAATATCTTACAACAAAACCCTTATGGTCGTGGATTTACAGGGGGACTTAAGAAAGGATATGAAATTAATAATAAATATGGAATGATACAGTTAGGTTTCGAGATTACAACGCTTAGTTTGCCTGAGGCAAATCAGGTTTATTCCAAACCAAAAAGCTGGTACTTAAATAACTATGTACGTCAGGGATTTACGAATAAAGGGAAAGTATTGGGTGCAGGAATTGGACCGGGCAGTAATAGCCAAACTCTTTTTGTTCAATGGATGAAAGGGCTTCAAAATTTTGGAGTACGTGTGAACAGAACCATTCACAATTTAGATTTTTATCATTCGACCCATTATTACAATTCAAATCATTTTAATCAATACTGGGCTACTGTTTCCACCACTGCTTATTTTTCTACTAGCTACAAAAAAATAACTTTAGCTGGTGAATACATTTGGCAACGTGACTTAAATTACGAGTGGGAATGGACCAGATATACCAATGTTGGATTTGAAAATATTGGAAATGATATTTACAGTACAGGTGGAAGGGTTTTAATTAGATACCGATGGTAGGTTCATAAAGGAAAATAAATACGAACGAACTTATAAACAAGCCTGCCATTAAGCCTACCAATAAACCCTCATACCATTCTATTTTATTATCTGGCAAAGGTGTATCGGGTTGATCGACCAATTGAATAGTTGGAGTTTCTTGTAACAAGGAAGCTTTGCTAATTTCTAGATTTTTTAAAACTTCAGCATATATATTTCCAGACAATGCCTCTTCTCTAGTGTTAATAGTAGTTTCTACACTTTGATCCACATATTGAGGATTGATGTCCAATAATTTAAAATTAGAAGAAGCAGAAGACCTAATTCTTGAATTAGCATACAGCTGTAAACTATCTGCCAGATGTTGAAGTCTGGAAATATTTCCCCTCATTCTTTTTGTTTTCGCATTAATATATAAGTCAGAGGTATTTATTAATAACCTTTTACAAAATAAAGTTGCCAAATTTTCATCTAGCATTGTAATATTTAATTCGAACAAACTCAAACGACGATCGGGCTTAAATATTTCAATATCTTTTTTTATTACCCTGTCAATTAAAGTATTTAACAAGCTATCTTCTACCCTTGTCAAACTTTTTTTATCAAGTCCAAAAGAAATTGTTTTGCCTACTTTGTTACTTTTTTCCCACTTAGCAATAAGTTTCAAGGACAATGCATATCTGTCAGCCAATGAAATGTTACTTTGGTTAGTAGAGTCATAAGCAGTCAAAAATGTTTTACGCAACAATGACCTACTTTTAGCTAATTCAATAATATTTTCTCCGCTTAATAAATTACTCCCTCCTCCCAAAGCGCTCATGATGTCGGAACCAAATTGTCCAGACAATGCGCCCATTACTCCAGATGCGCCTATGGCCGATTTACTATCTTCTACTACAAAGCTTGTTCTTGCTTTGTATTTAATAGGCTTTAATATAGCATAAAATAATCCTAGCAAAGCCCCAATTGTTGCAACTAATAAAATTATTTTTATTTTACTTATTAAATAAGTGAAATATGCTTTTATAGTAGTAGATATTGTAATAAAAATTGATGCTTGCATGTATACGTTTACTTTTTTAGCAATGAATAGATGGCCACTAAAGAGGTTAATAAGGTAGCCATCCCAGTTATTTCAGAAACGCCTAATGATTTTAAATCCTCTATTGTTTTTTCAGGTACAAATATTTTACTACCAGGTAGGATGGTTGGGTAAAAACGCATAAATAAAAAACGATGTGTTTTTTTATACATTCCATTGGGATATTGCACATAAGCCTTTTTTAAATTAGCGGTATTTTTAGTGCCTCCCACTGCCGAAATATAACTCATTAAACTACTTGAATTATATTCTATAAGTTGTTCATTAAAAACTGCTCCCCGAATTGTTACAAAATTATTTTTTCTGGGTATATAAATACTATCCCCTGGCAACAACATCAAAGGATCTCTTTTTTGGAAAATCATGGATTGATTGAATATATCTGTTCCTACTCTTAATCCATTTCTAAATACTTGCAAATCGCTTATGGAGGCAAAGGGAGAAATACCTCCCGAACGCTCTACAATATCTAATACTGTTTCATCTCTTTTTTCTAAGCTATAATCTCCTTCATACAATATTTCTCCACGAATTTTTACTGTACCCAACAATCGATAATTTAATAACTTTGGGACCATAATATCATCAAAAGGATCTAGTGTGACAGAATTTTGACTGATGTGTAAATTGGAGTCAATATTTAAATGTTGGCGTTGTAAGACTTGGTTGGATAAAATTTCGGAATTGTTTTTTTCAAGTCTACTTAATTCTACTTTAAAATAAGCAGCATCAATGGTAAAACCACCAGCCAATGCAATCAAATCCTCAACTTTCATCCCATTTTTAAAAATATAGGCGCCTGGATTTCTTACCCCACCACTAATAGTTACAAAACTATTATTTATAAAATTATTAGATGAATAGATAACAATAGAGTCATTTTTGACTAGTAAAATATCTTCCTGTTTGCCAGCAATAATTAGTTTTGTGTCAAATGGCAACATTTGCATACTCAAGCCTGGCATTTTTCTTTGGATAAACCCTCTGTTGGCAAAAGCATCTTCCTTAATTCCACCCGCCCTTTGTATTAATTGCTTTAAAGTTTCATTCTTAAGTAAGCCAAACACGCCTGGTCTATTTATCTCTCCATTGATGACAACTCTATTCTCAAACCTTTGGTCGATACTGCCAATAGTAACCACATCGCCAGCAGCTAAAATATAACTTGCATATTCTGTTGCTTGAATATTTTTTATGCTTAAGCTATTTTCTTCATTTGTTTTTATTGTTACAAACTTTGAATATGCATTTTCTGAAAAGCCTCCTGCTAAATTCAATAAATCATTTAAAGTTTCTTTTTCTTTTAATTCAAAAATAGAATTGGTTTTTACTTCCCCTTCCAATTTTACTCTTTTCTTATAAACCATAAAATGAATTAAATCCTGGTCCTCCAATCTAATATTGCTATTGTTTAGTATCCCAGATTTTAAAAATTCATAAAAATCAATTTCTTTAACTACTTTATTATTTCTAATCAATTGAATGCTTCTCAAGGATCCGTTATCTGTAGGTCCGCCAGATAAATACAATAAATTAAACAAGCTTGTTAAGGAGGATACAGTATAATTACCTGGTCTACTTGCTTCCCCAGTAACCATTACTTGTATGGTTCTTATTTCTCCTAAGCTTATGTACAATTGTGTAGTGTTGCTAGTAATAGCTGGATATATTTTTACTAATTTTTGTTTAATTATTTTTTTTGCAGTCTCAATACTAACTCCATTTAATTGAACCATGCCTACATAAGGCAATGAATAATAGCCTTCGGGTGTAATATAGCCTTGAATGGTTCTGGTATTTATTCCTGTTACATTTACAATTAATTGATCCCCTGCTCCTAATATATAATTTTCTGGAGTGGCAATATTTGTGTTTGGGGCGTATTCACTAAATGCCTCTGTAAAAAAACTATAGCCATAATACGGAGATATTTCTTTTGGTAAAGGTGTTTTAAATACCCAATTACTATCTCTTTTAGATACAACACTTGTGCTGCTTGTATCTAATATATTTTGCCCAACCGTGCTACTCATTCCGTAAGCAGATTTATTTTGAGCCATTTTTTTTATCTGATCAAAAGATTGTGCTGGATATCCTCTCTTTATAAGTTGATTTTTTATTTCATTATCAGATAACCCCATAGCTTTAGCCTTTAAATAGGCACTTATCAATTGATTTTGCATGGCATCTCCTCCCTTTATTGATAATCCGGATTGCGACCAAGAGGTAAATAATAGCAAACAGCTTAGTAAAGTTGTTATTAAACGCTTCATAAATTTTATATTAATATAATCCCATATATATTCCACCTTGTAAATAATTCATGTTTGTCCAACTGCTACTTGGGGGATATTTTACAATAGCAAAGCTTGTCAATAGTTGCAAATGAATGTTTCGAAGCCATTGATAGCGGATGTCGAAGTTAAGACTTTTTTGTGTAAACAAAGGACCGAACAAAAACGGAGGTTGCGGATTGGCAAGGTATTGATCATCAATGGTTCCAGCCCCTCCTTTTCTGATAATTTCATAACTTACTTTAGCAAATATTTTTGGGACAGGTGTGTATAGTGCATATAAAAGAGTCCTATCGGCATTATTACCCATCCAATCACCTAAATTTTGATCATGATTCGTATAATTTAAAACCGGGTTGATATTGGTGTACATAAAAGGACGATTGCGGGTATACTCTGCACCTATGACCCATTTTTCATTTCCAAACCAATTTGCTCTTTTTATTCCAAGCTGATACCCTAATTGATTGCGATTTTCTGTAGAGAACATTTTTGACAACCTTATTTCATCAATAAATAGTTGACCATACAATTGTGTTTGCGGTATCCATCTTCTTAATGAAAAACCCATAAAAATTTGTCCATTATCGCCCGCCAATATATTTTGATTGCTGCTTGTATTATCAAATGACTTGAAATACATAATAGGTATTAAATAACCCAGATTCAATTGATTGGTATAAACTATAGATTCTCCAATACTTAATTCTATACCAGTTTTAGGAATAAAAGTAATTGAATGAATGGCAAAAAACTTTGGCTTATACTGTTGATGATAACCGCCATAGGTAGTTGTATTATAAGAATAAGTTTGGGCACTGTCCACCAAACTTGATTGTAGCCAGGCATGCATATAATTAAAATGCATCCATTTAAAGGGACTATACTTTAATTTAATATTGGGGTACGCAGGTGCATTTTGTGATAATACAATTTGCGCATCTTGTCCATAGCCCCAACTATATCTGTCTTGTCCAACACTGAGCACTCCATTTTTAAAATGGTACGCCAAACTAGCCCTTAACTCATTATAATTTTTACTTTTTGCATTTGTAAGATCCCCAACATTTACATATTTTAATTGTGCTCCTATACTTGGTATATTTTTTATGCCATTACCATCTAAACTAATATCTCGATAAGAGAAAAAATAATCAAATTTATTTTCAAAACTGCCAGAGAGGGTTGCACCTATATTACGTTCCAAAATAGATGATCCTTGAAAATTGCTTAAGGTTGTACCAATTAATGGCCTAAGGTCTATTTTATTTTTATTTTCTTCATACCCTATTTCAGTCCATTTGTTTATAAAAGAAATTATATTCTTTTTATTATTATTACTATCTATATTATTTAGATGATTGAATTTCGAAAATGCTTGTAAATAAAAATATAATTCTTTTTGTTGCTGTATAGTTAAGTTTGCTTTTTGTACATTTAATGTTTCTAAAGCTATAATAACATCTCCTTGGCTAATTGGTTTCATTAAGTCATTCCAAGGGAATTCATATTGCAATGCCATTTGGTCCAAGAAATCATACACAGTATTGGAAGTAGCTATGGGTATTTCTTGGGCCTTTACTGAATAAACAATGAATATACTCGCAATTAAAATAATGCGTTTAATAAACATTATCATCACCTTTTAATAAATTAATGATGGTTTGAAGAACGATTTGACAGTCTAACCAAAAATTCCACTTTCTGATATAAAATAAATCATAGTTGACTCTGTTTTGCATATCAAAATGATTTTTGGTGATGCCTCTATACCCATTTACCTGTGCCCAGCCTGTGATTCCGGGTTTGATAATATGTCTTAAGGTATAGCTTACTACAAAGTTGAGTGATTCTAAATTGTGTGGAATAGAGTGTGGCCTTGGACCTACCACCGACATGTCGCCTTTTAATACATTGTAAAATTGTGGAAATTCATCTATGCTTGTTTTTCTTAAAAACTTTCCAAATGGAGTTACTCTCTCATCATCCTCTTTGGTTTGTATAAATTTACCATCGGGTGTAAAAGTTTCCACTTGAAAATACATGGTTCTAAATTTATACACGTCTATATGTGTATTGTTTAAACCCCATCTTTTTTGCTTATAAAATACTGGCCCTTTTGAACCTATTTTTATGACAATAGCAATGATAGGAAATAACCAAGAAGCAATACAAATAAAAAATAGTAAAGAAAAAACAATGTCAAATACTCTTTTTACCAATTGATTGACCCATTCATCTAATGGAAGTTCTTTTTGGCTAATAACGGGTATGACACCAATATTTTCAATCAACATCGGACTGGTTGAAAAATGTAAAAAGTCGGGGATAATTCTAACTTTTAAATTACTCTGATTGCAAATAGTAATAATATCATTGATCTCTTTTTCTTTTTCTTGTGGCAAAGCAATAATAACTTCATCTACTAAACTAGTAGCCAATATATTTACCAAATCATTAGGCTTGCCGATATAAGGGCAATTGGTAAATCCGTCATTACTTTCATTAACAGCACCTATACATTGAAATCCGTAAAAAGAATGTTTACTAATTACATCATGAAAATGATTGGCATATTCTGAAGCACTTATTAATAATACTCTTTCAAAAATTTTACCTTTATTGGTAAACGCATGTAAATATTTTCTTACTGCATACTTTACTATAAACAATAAAATGTATAAAGATAAAATGTAGGTAAGAAAAAATTGTCCATTATAATAAATAAATAATTTAAAAAAGAAAATACAGGAAGATTGAATGATAGAAAATATTACTAAAGTATAAGTGATAAAAATAATTTCTTCTGCAAATTTATTAAAACGACGATCGGTATTTAATTTTGAGATTCTTGCAGATAAGTACCAGGTGAAAATAGATGTAGCAATAAAAACAAGTTGCTCGACATTAGGTATTGCATTTATAAATTTTAGATTGACAATAAATGAAAAGCTATAGGCTAAAATTAGCACTGGCAAATCTAAAACTACTTTAGCAATCAAATATCTATTAAATATGCCTTTCATGCTACAAATTTAACATAATTTGATAATAATGTTCAGTTATATCTTCCCAATTATAAGTGCTTGTAATACCTTGTTTTGAATTATTTTTATATTGCTTTACCAACGCTTGCTCATGGTTTGTATTTTGTTCTATTTTGATTAAGATTGATGTTAATTTTTGGTGATCTTTTTCAAAAAACATACCAAATTTTCCATTTTGTAAAACTTCTTGATTAAATCTGGTATTTAATGCCAAGATACAAGTTCCTTCTGCTAAAGCCTTTATTAAGGTAGGATTGGTGCCGCCAAATTCATGTCCATGAATATAAACATAACAATGTTGATATAAAGCAGATAATAATGCAGGATCTTTTACATAACCTGTAAAAATTATATTTGTATTATTTTTAATTTTTTCTTTAATACCTATGGCATAAGGATCGTCAAATACATCATCTCCCACAATGACTAATTTTTTAGTGCTTGTAAACGATAAAAATGCATCTAAAATAATATCAGAATTATTATCAGGAATTAAACGCCCCACTATTAAATAATAATCATTTTCTTTTAATTTCCAAGGCGTCAAAACTTGAATTGATTTTTCAGAAAAACTATCTGCCCCATAAGCAATCATAGTCGAAGATGCATTAAATAATTCTAAATAGGTCTTTTGCATTTCAATGGCGTCTGTTACCAATACATCGAAATATTTAGTGGCTTGTTTTGCTGCAAAATAAAAATAGCGGGTTCCAAATCCTTTCCACTTGGGCCTTAGCCACTCCATCCCGTCCACATTGATAATTGTTTTTTTTCTAAATAATCTTGTAAGCATTCCAAAAGGACCATTGGCTACATTAACATAGAAGACTATATCTGAATTGCTAAAACATGCATGTAGGGTACTTAAAAATGAATGTACCAATTGACTTAAAACTTTTACTTCTATGGATGGCATATACACCAACTGTATTCCATTATGTTCTTTGACTTTGTCTTTAAATAAACTACGATGACAATAAATGGTCACCTGTACATTTTTTGTTACTAAGCGTTCGGCTAATTCTTTAATTAAAGTTTCATAGCCACCATATACGTATGGATAGCCTTTCACTCCAATAATAGAAACTTTTATTTTTGAATTCAATGTAAATTTTATTTTGATTAAATGCTCTTTACTTTTAATTTAACAAAATTAAATTGAAAATAAAGTCATCGATTTAATTTCTTTATCTTTGAGCTACCATAGTTTCGAATAATTTATTTAATTGAGCTGCTGATTTTTCCCAATTAAAACATTGTAGCCGTTCAGAAGCTTGACTTTTCAATTCATTTCTAATGGCCTCGTCTTCAATTAATAAAGCCATTTTTTGTGCTATTTCTTCTACACTTGTTGGATCAAAATAAATGGCAGCCTTTTCTGCTACTTCAGGCAAGGCGGTATTGTTGGCAGCTGCAATAGGGATTTGGTATTGCATTGCCTCTAATAATGGTAGACCAAACCCTTCATTTAAGGAAGGAAAGACATACAGAAATGCATTCTGATACAAATGGCCTAATAGGTTGTCTCCAACGCTACCTAATAGAAGTACTTGATTTTGTATTTGTTGCTCATTGATATAAGCTTCCAATTCTTGGGTACCATTGCTGGTTTTATAAGCGGGTGAACTACCTACCAGTATTAGTTTTATTGTATGCTTATTTGGTATTAATTGATAAGCTTTAATTAATCTCAATAAATTTTTTCGATAGTCTAAAGTACCTACATGTAAGATGTATTTTTGACCTTGAAGCCATTTTTCAATTTGATTAATTTTTGAATTACTAAAATCTTTAGGAGATGGCTGATTTAAAATAGTATCAAAATATTTTGGCCCTTCATAAATTACTGTAATTTTATTGGTTACTTCAGGTATAAAAGTTGACACTTTTTGCTCTACAAATTTTGTTGGAACTATTATTTGTGCTGCGTTTTTTGCTGCTTTTACTGCAAATAAATGAAATGTTTTAAGCCAAAAACGATTGTAATGATTGGGTTGTTCGAAAAAAAATGTGTCATGAAATACCACCACTTTTTTTGTTGGCAAAGGCATAATAGGCAAAAAATAATCAGTACAAAAAAGAATGTCTACTTGGTATAAAATGCAATAAATGGGTATAAAAAATTGCTTCCAAAGAGTAAACAGTAAATGTTCTACTATTTTACCAATGCTATTTTTACCAGTATATACTGGCAAATAATAAGTGATAAAGTAGTACTTAATTTCTGCATCTTCCTGTCTATTAATTTTTTTAAACTCGGTACAAAAGGAATCTAAATAGGTATGTGTACCTGTTTTACCTTTCTTTAAATCTCTTGTATCAACCGCTACTATCGTCTTTGACATACAATATGATTTATTAAAAGGCCAGTTAATAACCATGTAACATAACTTAGATAAAGAAATGATTCAAAATAACTAGTCAACATAGGTATAATAAAACCAATTTTCATTAATAAAATAGCAAATGCAAGCATTTTATAGGAGCCTCTCAAAGTTTTCCAATTTTTAGCAACTACAATTAATATGCCAAAATAGATAATTAAATACAATACCATAGTTAGTATTCCAGTTTGTACGCCCATAAAAATGGGTTGGCTTTCGCCTCCAATACCTAGGCCATCTCCAAATGCATACAAACCAGAGGAACCTAGCCCTAAACCAAGAGGTTGTTGAATAATGGTATCTAGTCCTGTAACCCAACTTATTAAATGCCCTAAACTAGAACTTTCTCTTAAATCTATTGTATCATATACATATCCTTTGAATTTTAAATTGGCAAAAAAGTAAAATAATACAATAGTTAGCATTATTGAGAAATATATAAACCGTAGAAGTAATTTTCTTTTTGTTAAAATAGCATAAGCATACAATACAATAACTGCTCCCAACATAGAAGCACGTGAAAAAGTTTTATATAGACCCCACATAATAATAAAAACTATTATCCATTTCCATTTGTTAGGTATAGTATAAGTATCGTCATAACTTATCCAAGCTAAAACGATACACAAGCACATCAAAAGAGAAATGGCGAAATCCAACGGGTCATGAAAAAAAGAAGCAAATCGTTTGCTACCTAAATCTGTTTCAAAGGTCATTGTTAAGCCATAACTACCACTAGGATATAATAAATTTACTTTTTGATTATAACTCGTATAACTTGTAATGGTTTGTAAATGTTGATTAAAAATAATTTCTAATTGTTGTGTGGCAACAGCGATTATGGTTAACCCGATAATACAATACAATACCTGTCTGATATTAAACTTATCCATAGGCATAAGTTTTCCAATAAAATACAATAACCCAAAAAGACCATAACTTTTAAATACAGTTAATCTTTCAATAAATGTTAATTTACCAAATGGAATAAATACATATAAAAAACAATAAGTGAATAAAATTACAACAAACCAATCTACCCAATGCATGGTTATTTTAGTTTTAGTATTTGCTATTAAATAACCCAATGATACAATAGCAGCTATTTCTTTAAAATATTTAATAACATTTACGACACTTAATAATCCATATTGATAAGTCATGGACAAGGAGGTCGTATATGCAGACATGCCAATGATAAAAAACCAAATTATTCGCTCTGGTTTATGTTCAAATATCCCTTTAAAAAAATAGAGGAAGCTTGCTATATATAAAACAGGAAATAAAAACAAAATATAAAATATTAATTTTCGTAATCAATGCAGGTAACTATCAAGTTGTCTATGGACCAACTTTTTATACAGGAATTATTCTCTCTTACCAAATCACTCAAAGCAATTTCGATGCTACTATTACTATGTGCTTTTAGCCATGTAAATTGATAGACCGATGTGCCATAATTATTTTTGGACAAACTACAGCGTCCTGGCAGGTTGATATTAAATGCATTAGAGCCTGGGGGGAAATAATAGCCTTCCTGCTCTGGATAAGCTTGCTTGGTACCTGGCAAATTTGAGAAAGTTGTATAAAAATCTCGCTTTTTATCGATAAACAGTCCCCAAAAATCAGAAGCTAGATTATCATTACCTTTCCATTGATCATGTATATATAAATCGAAAGTGATTTTCAATAATTTATGTTTAGGTAAATTTATTAAGTCCTTATATACCGTATTATGATTTAGTGGTCCTAATATATGATTATTTATAAAAAAAAGATTGAATTTTGATGAGTCTATGTAATCCCCTTTATATACGCGTATATCTGACTGACCATTGTCAAAAGCATTACGATACACTTCGGTGTAAATAGGTAAATTTTTTGTGCAATTGGTAAATAATATCAACAAACAAAATGCTAAAGTGCTATACAAGTACTTTATTTTATTATTAACGCTTTTCACTTCGTAATTTTTGTACTATTAGATAATAAATAATTAAGCAACTTGCCTCTATTAATAGGGGATAATAACCTGCATATTGATTTGGTATCCCTAATTTTAAAGCATCAACACAAAATAATGAGATAAATAAAATAGCTATGCCTGCACTAAAGTAAGCAATGAATTTTTTTTCTAATATTAACTCAGCAACATTTAAGACATTCAAAGAAATTAAAAGTGGTACAAAACTTATCAATTTTATTAATTCGGAAGTTTGATTAAAGAAAGCTTGATTTTTATTTTTCCCAAATAATAAAATAGATAATATTTGATCATGGAATAAGTACATAATAATTCCTACTCCAATACAAATAATGGTTAATAGTTTATTTTGCTGTTGTTTTAATTTTTTCCAATTTGCAAAGCTTTCATGATGTGCTCCAGCAGCATGAGGCATTACTGCGGTACTATAGGCATTCAATAACATTCTAAAACTTGAAATTAATTTATCTATAAATCCATAAGCGGAAAGGTACAATGGAGTTACCATACTTGGCAAGGCAAATAAAAACATAGACTGTTGTAAATGTACTGTTAAACCATTCCCTACAACTAATATGTTGGTTCTAATTAATTGACTCCATCTACTTGAACTGGGAAAATTAAATACCGTCCCTTTTATAAAAAAAGTTTTTCGAAGAAAAATAATATTTAAAAATAACATAGCCAAACCCGTGGCTAATAAAGTAAAAGCAATAATTGATGGGTTAGCTTTATAATAAAATATTGCGGCTATTACTATTATTCTAATCAACAAATTATATAGTGTATAGTTTTTAATTTTATAAGTGGCTATTAAATAAAATTGAGGGTTTATAAATTCTGCTAAAATCATTGGTAAAACCAATAAAAAATAAATCCCATTAGTTAATATAATGGGTAATAAACAAGAAATAATAACGGATACTAACATCGGAAGTAACCTTAATGCCAATGTTTCATTTAAGATTACTTTTTGAGCCTCTGGAGAATTGGTTTTTCTTATTTCAACTACCGCTGTCTGCGAAGTGCCAAAATTCACAAAAATAGAGGCTAATACGGAAAAAGACAATGCTATAAAATAAGTTCCCAACTGGTCCGCAGCTGTATTATGAATTAATATAGGAATTACTAATAATTGAAATACTGCATTAGTTATATTTAAAAATAACAATGTAGCAAATTGATTTATGGTGGGTAAATGAAATTTCAAATTATTTTTATTTTTAATAAAGCTTTGCTATTCTTAGTCCCAGTTTCAAACACAAGTAACTAATAGACAATGGTTTATTTATATATCAAAACTATCCAAAATAACTTATACCTCAACCTTAGAGGTAGGTTTTATTTGGTTATACAAGTATTATAATTGGGGGAATAATGCTACTTTCTACCTACTTAACCTATAAATGGTAAGGGCTGCTCTTTTAATTAAATAAGGCAGTTCGTTTAAGTGAATGGTTTCACCTGGGGCATGGGATCCCTTGCCTGAAGAACCTAGTCCATCAATGCAATCTACATAGGCGGCGATATAAGAAATATCACCAGCACCTCGTGAACCTGGATCGCCTGCTACCGTGGGGCCAGCGCCCATGGCGGTAGTGACTCCACTAATTACTTCCAGCACTTTATTATTGCCCTCGGTGGGGGCCATACTTGGTATGCCATCTTCAAATTCAATGCTGGCCTTGGTGCCTGGTAAACTATGATCAACAATGGCTTGCATTTTTTTTCTTGCATTGATTTTTTGTTGCTCCGTTAAAAAACGCAAATCACCTGTTACGGTTACCGCTGGTGAAATGATATTGGTTTTTCCAATGGCCATGCCTGCGGCCTTAGTGGCATCATAATTGGTTTCGGACCCACCAATAAATACGCCCGGATTAAAGGTTAAATATTTTTCTGTACTTAATTGTTCTCTAAATTCATTCACAATTCTTGCTGCTTCATAGATGGCTCCATAACCTGCACTTGGGGTAAACACCCCCGAACTATGTCCTGTTTTTGCTTTTACATTTAACAACCAACTACTGGCTCCACGGCGTGCAGTGGCTACTGAATTTAATCCGTTGGCGCCTTCAAAACCTAAGGAGATATCGGTTTGCTTAGCAGTTTCTATAAAATCTCCTCTACTTACATCAATGGGTGTACCTGCATGTTCTTCATCTCCAGTTAGATAAGCAATAATATTGGCCTCTTTTAGCAAACCTTCTGCCTGCAAGGCTTGCAGCGCAATAATCATAATCACATCTCCACCCTTCATATCGGTGACGCCCTGTCCTGTGGCTGTAGAATCATTTAGCATAGTGAAAGGATTGGCTGGCATATCGGGTTCAAACACCGTATCCAAATGCCCAATCAAAAAAAGTTTTTTTCCTTTAGTGGACTTGGTTGTTTTATTTGTCTTGTCTTTATTTGATTGCTGCGCTGCGCCATCATTGTTAAAGCCAATGCTTGCTACCAAATGCCCGCCTCTGCGCAAAGAGTCGGGTAAGCTTATCCACTTAGTTTTGAAATTTGCATTTTTAAATTCACGCGCAAAAATGGCACCTACTTTTTTTACGCCATCAATATTTAAAGTGCCGCTATTAATATCCACCGATTCTTTTAAAAGTGCAATAGCCCTTGGCATATTGGCGTCGATATAGGAGATGATTTTTTCTTCCTCCTTACTTAAGCTAGTGGCTGCTTTCGTATTTTGGGCAAACAATGTTTGATTGGCTCCAATACCCATACTCCATAAAATTCCAGTAAATAAGATTGCTTTTTTCATACCCCCAATTTAGTTCAATTCATTTATACCTCAAAAGCAGGGGGGATATTATTACTGCACCACCCCTTCCGTAATTATCACATCGCTTAAGGCCCCAGTGCAAACCCCTTTAATGGTAATGGTTTCGCCTATTTTTTGAGCAAGGGGCGCGGTGCTGATTAAAGTGACGGATACATTGGAAAATGAATCGGCGCGGCCTATTATAAGGGTTATTTTTCCTTCCTGATTTTTATCGATACTTACGATGGTACCAGCAACTGTTACTGCTTTATTCAAATACAAAGCATTCGCATTTTTTTCATTGGCTTGAAAGGCTGCACTCAAAGAATCGGCTTGGATAGTCAATCCTTTTTCTGATTGCACATTGCGATGATGTGTTTTGGAATACACAAATACATAATAGTATCCACCCAAGGCAGTAATGGCTACTACTGCTAATGCATAAATTAATTTTGTCATTTTACTCATTGTTTTAATTTTTACCATTTGATGGCCCTTAGCTCCTTGGGTTTGCGCAAAGTAAATACCCTAGAGATATTAAATCCAAAACGTAAATCTCCCTTTGCCCAACTGCCTGCTGTTTCATTGATAAAAGTACGCTCCGCCATTCCTGTGGAATTGGACACATGCAATTGAAATACATGGCCGCCTGTTTCAATGTCTACACCCACCGACAAAGGATCATTATAACCTTCCAAACTATTAAACCGATGATAATATTCGGTAGTGATATTTACTCTTTTACTGATACGTTGTCTAAAACCAAGGCCCAAAGAATAAAAATCGTTGGGGATGCTTTTATTATCCACCATATTGTAATGGATCATGGTAGGTGTTAATTGAAAAGAAAAATAATCATTTACCTTGCTTGCCATCAAGAATTGATGCGCATAAGAAAATTTATCGGACACATAAGGAGTATAAGTAGTGACAGCATCATGTAATGATTTATACATAAGAGAACTGGCATAGCTTAAACTAAATGGAATATTATGTTTGCCTGTTTGTTGCCTAATGATTCTAAATTTTAAAAAGGCGTCGTACTGCTTTTCAAAAGTACTTCTACCTATGCCAATCATTAACCTACTATTAATACCATAATCTAAGCCTAAGCGCATGGTGGCCTGATCCAATCCGAAAAAATTATACCCGCCCTGGCTCAATGCCCCAAATCGATGTAAAATTCTAAAATCCAATATGCCTGCGCCTACATTTTCAATGGATTGCCCATTCACAATTCGGGTAGATTTAAACGTACCTGTAGTGATATCAGTAACGTTGGAAGCAATGGTATTGGAGGTATCTGTAAATAAGTCCACAGTTTGCGCCTTTGCATGGGCAGTGGCCAGCAAAAAAAATAAAGACCCTATGCAAACTGAACCTAAGCGCATAATTTTAGTTTTGATATTTGCAATTCACTTTTATTTTTGCCTCATTGGCAATTTTTTCACCAATGTACAGTCCTTTGATGCCATAGTCTTTGATCTTAACACTAAATTCTCCTACAATGGCTGGCTTGCCTTCTTTTACTTGAATGGTGCCTGTAGTGGCTACATTTTGTGGGGTGCCATGTATGGTTAAACTGCCTTCAATTTTAATTGGGTAGCTGCCCTCTTTAGTAAAATCTACTTCTTTGATATTTTTAATATAGCCCTTAAAATCGGCTTTGGGAAACTGTGTAGATTCCATATAATTTTCATTGAAATGATCTTCCATCAATTGGTTTTCAAACTTGAAGCCTTTGATCAATACCCCAAAGATGATTTGCCCAGTGGTTTCTACAAATTTAGAGTCTACTTGATTGTTAACCGCAGCAATGGGTACAGCTCCTCCAGTAGCATTAAAAAATATTTGTCCCGTTTTAGTGGCATATACTTTTTGTGCATTTAAATTTGATACCATTGTTGATTGAAGGCCCATCATCAAGACCATTAGCGTTACTAGCTTTTTCATTTTATTGATATGATTCATTATAAATTTTATTTTAATTATTGATTGCGCCTTTATTTACCCAAATAATAATTTTGTTGATACTGCATACATCCATCTTAGCCATATTTTTTGGCATGGGAGAGGCAGATCCATTTTGTAAAATAGAATTCACCAATCTTCCGCTACTGATATAGGGCTTTACTGAGGCATAAGTATTTAAAAATATGCCTGCGCCTAAAGTATTCGCACTGGCTCCATGACAACTAGTACAATTAGCATTTAAAATATTGGTCACTGTTACACTATAATTAACATTGGCAGTATCGCAAGCGGCTACCACTATTTGAGGATAGACCTGATCTTTTTTATCATAGTAACAGGCATTAAATAAAAATAGTACCATGCCTATCAATATAGAATATTTAATGAATTTCATTTTATTGTGGATACCCATTTTGTATCCATTTTTGAATTTGAATAATTTTACAATCTAACATTTTATTAGAGGGTGGCATTTTTTGCACGGCAGTAAGTGTAGTGGAATAATTGATGGCATTAATAAACAATGCCTTGTTGGCATTGATATAGGCCTTGGCACTGGCATAGTCACCCAAATATACATTGGATGAACCTGGTTGTGTTCCATGACAGCCGCCACAATTGTTGCTAAGTATAGTTTGTATGGCAGCACCATAAGAAAAACTAGTGGTATCGCAAACATTGGTGCATTGGGTGTTTAATGCGCCTTGATCAATCCATTTTTAATAAGTGCAATTTGAGTAGTAGTCATGGCAGCGCTTCCTCTTGGAGGCATTCCATTATTAATGATGGTATAATACCTGCTGCTGTTTGAATTTTTTGCTTTTATTCCATTCATGATATGGCCATAATCGGTCGTTATTACGCCCTCCTTATGGCTATTCGCGTCATGACAGCCTGCCGAACCACAATAGCTTACATACAAAGGCAAAACATCTGAATTAAAACAAACTGTATCTGAAACAGGCGCTGGGGTTCCGCCTGTAGGGGTAGTAATAGGTGGTTTGACCACTAAAATAGTATCTAAAGAAATACCAGCATGAACCGTAATGATATCGTGTTGACATGCCCCAAAGCCTAGTATGAATAAAAATAAAACCGTGCTATGTAGATATATTTTATGCATTAAGAACTTGTTTGGGGGAGATTGATACAAAGTTAGAAAAATTGCTGTTAAGGGAATAATAAATTTATTTGGTTTAATTAAACTGTAAAGGAATATTAATTTTTAAACTAAGATTTCTTCCCATATTAAATACCCCCTTTCTTCCAGTAACTAAATTTTGATCAGTATATTTTAATCGGCTCAAACTATTTTGATAAGCTATATCTGATAGATTTTGTGCAAATAAGGAAATACTAAATAAATTTTTTCCTTTACTCATTACCTGTGTACCCATACCTAAATTTATTAAACTATAAGCAGGCGTTGTTGTTTCAGTATTATAACCTGTGAATGGATTGTTTTGTGCAGCCACATTGTCCATCTGTAAAGAGATATAGGTATTCTTATAATTCACTGATTGCTTGTCCAATTCATACCTTAATTCGGCAATCCATCTAAAAGTAGGAATATTGGGTAGATTGCTACTACCATCCAACGCATGATTAAATACCCCTCTTACATAAGACAAAGTATTTTCAATATGTAATCCATCGAATGGATGTGGATGAATATCGATATTACCTTCGGCCCCAAACAAATGGGCATCTTGTTGATGATAAGCAAAGGCATAATAATTTTTACTGTCTTTTACAAGAATAGAATCGCCACCCTTTGCGCCCAATAATTTTTGATAAAAAATATAATCAGAAACCATATTGTAAAATACATTGGCTGCAATAGATACATGTTCATTGCTCCATTCGGTGCCTAAATCAAATTGTAAACTTTTTTCTGATTTTAAATTAGGATTGCCATATTCATATCTATTCGTTCCTTCATGTGCCCCATTGCTTCCGAGCTCGGATAAATTAGGTGCTCTATAACCCCTGGCCACATTGAATTTATACACGATATTATTTTCTGCTTCATAAGTGGCGCCAAAGGAGCCGGCAATGTCTCCATAATCTTTTTTCAAGCCATTAAACTCTATGCCTTTTTTATCTACCCTTAATCCTCCACTTAAATACAATTGATTAATATGCTTTTGGGTAAAGAAGAACAAGCCCAATTCCACTGCATTGTATTCGGGAATTAAAGTTTCTACGCCTTTGTTTTTATTGTCTTGATTCATGCCACTCACACCAATCGTATGTTTCCAATTATTGGTTTCGGGTAATAAATATTGAAAAGAATAATTCAATGTGCCTAAATCAAAGTACAAACTTTTTTCATTTGGATTTAAAACATTGCCAAATTCTTGTCTTTGATTTTTTTGATAAGCAATATTCGCTTTTAATTTTCCTGTACCCCAATTGATGCTATTATCCAATATAAATTTAGTGTGTTGTATGTATTGATAAGGAATATTTGGGGTGGTGGAATTAAAATCGGCAGCAGTGGCAACTACTTCATTGATACTATTGATATAATTTGTTTGTGCTATTTGTTTGGTAAACTGTCCTAGCTCATTTCTTGTTCCTTCAATCATGCCTAATTTTTGGGTGAACTCACTTATGATTAAATGGCTATAGCCCCAATCTTTTTCTACACCCACAAAACCTCCCCCATTTAATTCACTAAACTTAGAATTAAATACAAAGCCATCATATTTGTTTTGATAATCGGATGCTTTTTTACTAGAGGCATTGAATCCCCAAACCAAGCCATGATTGTTTCCTGCTAAATCAAAATGATAGCCTTGTAATTGGTTATTGCTTTGATAATTGCTAAATACATTTCCTTTAATGATACCTTCTGCCACAGGAACATTGGACACAATATTAATTACCCCCGACAAAGCTTCACTGCCATAAATGATGGAAGCAGGTACTTTTAAAACCTCGGTTCTGGTGACATTGTACTCATCTATTTCAATCCCATGTTCATCTCCCCATTGTTGTCCTTCTTGTTTAACCCCATCGTTCAAAACCACCACCCTATTGTAACCTAGGCCGCGAATGATGGGTTTAGAAATAGCCGGACCAGTAGTTAATTGTGTCACCCCAGGTGTTTTAGAAAGTGCATCAATAAAATTGGTAGATGCGCCTTTAAATAAATCTTCCTTTCTTAAAATGCTGATGGGGGTAGGTGTTCTTTTACTTGAAGTGGCACGTAAAAAACTTGTTACTGTTACATTGGTATTTTCTACAACATTGTGATTCAAAGCAAAATCTTTTTGAATTGAATTTTGAATAGTTAAATTAATAGTTTGAATCGTATAGCCAATAAAACTTATTTCGATAAGGTATTTGCCTGGTGCTAAACTAATTTGGTAATTGCCTTTTTCATTGGTGGCTACTCCTTTTTTTAATTCAGGAAAATAAATAGAGGCACCTTGCAAGATTTGTCCCGTCAATTGATCGGTGACCCTGCCTTGGAGTAAAACCTTATCTGCTAAAGGCTTTGCTTCTAATGCAAGGGCAAAAGAAAATAATAAAAACGTAGTGGTAAAAATATACTTGAACATAAAGGGAATCTAAAATGAATAATGAAATCAATAAATAAACTATTTCATTATGCAGTGGGCGGCCCTCTAGATTCTGTTGAAAATGATTGGGAAGAAAAATAAAAATGGAGTAAAACTGTATTGCGCGTTTGTGCAATTACTGGATGTGTTAAATGAATAGTAAAAGAAAAATTAGCAAAGGGCGTATTGGAGATTAAATTATCCTGTGTACAATGGATAGCGGATTTTTCTACTTGATCGATGGGCACTGATTTATGTACCTCGCATTTTACCTGATCGCTATGTTTGGCCACTAAATCATGCACCGCCTTTTGAGAACTAATACTAAAGGCAAATACCAACAATAGGAATAGGGCAATAAATGATCGTATGGTTTTGTGGTAGAACATCTTTATAATAACTTAAAGTTACGCCAATAAAATTATACCATAGATTATCTCCTTGATTTTGAACCTTTTAGCTAAAATGCTGTTATTATAATTGACTGATTTACACCTTCTTATTAAAATTTAACTTGGGTAAATGAGCTAAATCACCTATTTTTGATGTTCAAACATTGAAATAAAAAATTAATACTATGAAATTATTAGATGCACTACAATGGCGCTATGCTGTTAAAAGAATGAACGGTACTAAAATACCTGCTGAAACTTTAGAAACTATTTTAGAAGCTACTCGTTTAGCGCCTAGTTCTTTTGGTTTAACGCCTTACAATATTATTGTAATTGAAGATCAAGCGACTAAATTAAAATTACAACCCCATTTTTACAACCAACCTCAAATTGGTGAATCATCTGCTGTTGTAATTTTTGCTACACATACCAGCATTACTGAAAAAGATGTAGATGTTTACATGCAAGAAATTGCTGAACAAAGAAATATGCCTGTAGAAGGTTTGAAAGATTTTTCTGGTTATGTGAAAGGTGCTATTGCACATCAATCTCAAGAACAATTACAAGCTTGGGCTGCAAAACAAACCTACATTGCTTTAGGTTTTGCATTGGTAGCTGCTGCTTCTGAACAAGTAGATGGTACTCCAATGGAAGGTTTTGATCCTGCTGCTGTTGATGCTGAATTAGGTTTGGCTGCGCATGGTTTACACGCAACTGTTGCTTTAAGTTTAGGCTACAGAGATGCTGCCAATGATTATTTGTCTAGTGCTGTTAAAGTTAGACGTACTGCTGAAAAATTAATTATAAAAAAATAATTAGTTCATAGATAGGTTTTGTAGAGTCTCCCAATGGGGGACTCTTTTTTTATGCTCATATATTTATTTAAACCCTTTCTACTAAAGATAAATACGATGTTTTTGCTTTTAATGAAAAGATATTTTAGCGGAAATAAAAAATTATATGAAAAACAAAATCATTCCTCTATTGTTCCTAGTGATGTTTGCCATTGCTTGTAAAAAATCTGATACAAATATGCAATCAGAAAGTATCCAATCTATTAGTACAAAGCTTAGCACTGATTCTAATTTTACGAACATTATAAAAAAAGAAATTGAATTATCTAATCTGATTCAAAATATACTAATAAAGAAAAATATAAAAGCTGATAGTTTGATTGTTAAATTATCAAAATTAAATAACGGAAATTTAGACGAA
>Ga0114964_10000855_pt1 | contig 22724 bp, 19 predicted proteins | sample C_131016_MF_Meta_FD_92638 | JGI IMG/M metagenome (GOLD analysis project Ga0114964, IMG submission 92638) | Freshwater microbial communities from Lake Croche, Canada to study carbon cycling - C_131016_MF_MetaG | ecosystem: Environmental > Aquatic > Freshwater > Lake | place: Lake Croche, Canada...
CTCCGGACGTGCAGCAAAGTTGTCAATGTGAGTGTGCAGCATCTGCCCTGTGGTCTGGTTATGAAACTTGATCATGCTATCGTTCATGCCAAGGCATTCGCTGATCTTTTTGAACAGTTCGATATCTTCAGCAGCTGTCCTGTTGAACACCGCAGCGCTGGGATCTGCACCTGCTCTGATCAGATCCTGTTCTTCTGCACTGGCACTGTACAGTCCTTGATCAGCAATATCTTTGTTGAAGTTGTTGCGTGTGCCCCAGCTGCTTAACTTAGCACGCGGCATGCATTCTGCGATAGCATCGCTGAAATCTGCGCGAAATCTACACACATGAGTGTAGCTATCCGTACCAGGTGCCGGAGCCCTGGTAGTGTCGAAATGCCAACGGCTGCGGTTCTTGGTAAATTCCCATCTGCTGCCTTGCCAATCTTCAGTTTTTGTATCTGACATGTTTTTTTCACTCTATGCTGATATTTATGTTATATAGTATATAAACCAAACGGCTATACGGAAAAATTACATGAACACGAAAATTTACAATTATCTTACGGAAAAATTGCGCGAGACCTTTAATTTACCGAGATGGGATCAAATACGCAGTAGTATAGCAGCAGATACCATCATTCTAGATCTACCGTGGACACCCAAGCGTTTAGAAAAATTCAAAGACGACCTTGCCAATCTGTTTGATGTTGAGATTGATCTATCAGGTTCTGTAACTAACGTAACTGCTGACATTGACGACAAGTATGCCGCAAGATTCTGGGGTGGAGGTGTGTGGCAACCTCGCACAGACGTTTACCAATACACAGGTTGGAACATAGTCGACGAGATCAACAAGCTCAGTCCCAAGGCAGTGCTTGACGTGGGCTGCGGATACAACCAATTCAAACCTCGCATAAAGAATCTAGTTGGCATAGACAAGTTTAATAACAGCGCCGATTACATGGTAGACATACTAGAATACAATGTTGAACCCCAGACCTATGATGCTGTAATAGTATTTGGAAGCATCAACTTCGGAGATTACGATGATGTTTCTGCTAGGTTCAGCAAGGTGTTTGAACTAACTGCACCCGGCGGCAAGATTTATGTGCGTGCCAATCCCGGACAATCACACAAGAATGGGCCATGGATACAGATCTTCCCCTGGGATTTTGAAGCAGCACATCGCATTGCTAAGGAAAATTCGGTCACACTAGTAACCTTCAAAAAGGACAACGGTGACAGGCTTTACTTTGAATATCAAAAGTGAAGTGGGCCCGTTCTGTTTCTAGGTGGAACCCATACCCAATGAGGTTACGCTGCTAGAGCGATCTCAAATGGAGCGTTATCATTCGCTGCATTTAGTGTTGTTGGACAATCCGGTTACCCGGAGGCGTGCCTAACCTACTGACTCCTGCTACCTTTTACACGTCTGTCGAATCCTATTTCGTCCCCACAGAAATACATCATTTAACTAATGTATTTGTGGTGGAGACGCTGGGTACCGCCCCCAGGTCCAGCCCGCTTATTATGATGCTATCAACATCAGCAATTCTATTTAAGCATCAATCCTGAAATAGTCAACCTTAGACCACTCAAAACTGCACCTAACGTCACAGAAACCCAGATTGCGCTCAGCATTATGGTACAGAGGGGCCCAGTATACCCACTGTGCATTGCCGCCTTGAAACTGATGTAATATGGCTTCAGTGGGCTGGCCGCAGTGGCTACAGGGTTGCCCCTGCGACCATGTCATAGTCTTGCTGGGTTCTGAACTAAGCGGGTATCTCACCTTACCAATCCCTGCTTAGCTCCTGGTACAGCCAAACCTGTGGTGCTGGAAATGTAGTTTGATCTTGCATTATCATCACTGGGCACGATTGCAATGATGTGCCGCATGTCAATGGTAATGCGAGCATCTCTGCTGCCACTGAACATGAAACTAGGCAACATCTGTAGCACTGGTTGATTGTTGTTGTCTACACCAATCTGCAGCACCAGTGGTTTGGTTATGGTAAGGGTGTCTCCTTTGATGTCTGCTATCTTGGCGATTACTTCTTCGCCAGTGACCATCTTCATGGTGCAGACATCATCTATCTTGTAAGATTTTTCTAACAACATTGCTATTCTCCTATCTGTAAGCTTAATAGGAGATCAGTTAGAGAACCAAATTAACGTGTGCCGGGATCATACTTACCGTATGGCACTGGACCTAGTATTGGCTTGTCAAATTCCGCTGTGACTGGCCAAGCTCTGCCAACTGTCCTTATGTCGTGCAAGCTGGTATATGTACCAACGCAAACGTCGTTACCCTGATTTCCACCTATTAGGGCAACGTGTCCAGTGCTGAGATCCACTCCTCGCAAGAATGCCACGTGGCCTTGCAACTTACCATTGAACACTGATTCCTTGTATACAACGTCATTCCTGCGCCATTGCGACGGGTCCATCAGAGGCACACGCTGTGCACCACGCGAGAACCACACGTCCGAATAGGATTTGGCTGTGAGGCTGCTCAGAGACAGTGCCCCTGCTGCCTGCAGTGCTGTTCCAGCAAATGCTGCGCACCATGCAACGTCATCGCATTGACCTATCCTTGCTAGTTTGTCAGGTGGATAACCGCACTGGTTGAAACAGTGCATGATGTTCGGGTTACCTGGACAACCGCCCTGTTCTTTCCATCCACCAGTTTTGGCTTGTTGAAGGCACTGATTGAGATAATTTTCCAGCTTGCCCAGTATGCTATCGCCGTTGGCCAGCGGCACGTTTGGCATGTTTGCTGGATTACCAGACAGATCGTTGGGATCTGTGGTGTTTGCACCCGGTGGCATTGGAGCTGTTAGATTACCAAACGTACCAGCATTAGCACCTTCTGCGATATAGAAGCTTTCTGGATTGGCCTGAGAAGCTTGTTTGGCTGCCTTGTAATTTGCTATCTGTTCTGGGTTTGGCGCATAGTCTGCTACTGGTGGCGCTGCTGGTAGATTGAGCAAGCTTAATACGCTGTTACCGCTAACCGGAGACTGCCACAGAGCAACGGGTACGTTATTAACATAGACACTGGGGCTATAGTAAACGTCTGCTACACCAGGATCAACTATGTCTGTGGCCTGTACTGTGCCTTCTCTAGGTACATATGGCATGGATTAACCCAGATGTTTCACGAGGTCATCGTGGCCGCCGATGTGCTGACCATCTAACCAAATCTGCGGCACGGTCTTAGCAGCAGGAGCTGCTTCTAATAGTGCTTCGCGAGTGGTCCAAGTTTGGTTTTCCCTAAGCTGTCTGTTGTCCTTGCCATTTACAGCTATGATTTTCTCTTCATAGGTGATGCCTTTGTTATCAAAAAGCGCCTTGGCTCTGGTGCAGTAAGGACAGTGATCTTTGGTGTAAATGATTGCGTGCATATTAGGTTATCCCCTTGATTATTTATTGGTGTGCTTAACGTGGCTTAGTGAGCCATCGGCATTAGTGTGTATCCAAACTGTACCATCTGGTATAGGCCAGCCGGCATATTCATAATGCCAAGCCCAGCGTGTGACATATACCACCGTGGGTTCGTCACTGCGAACTATGCCCATGCCAGTATCTATCACTGCTTTAGCAAAGTATCTGTCGCTCCACAATCTCTGTCCTAGATCAACTATCCAACCGGTCATGGCAGGCAAAGCTTTGCGAGTTAGAAACCAGCTGTTAGTGTCAACCATGTTCTCGCCATTGCTCTCCACACGATCAACGTACATCTCGCGATCATCTTGGCTGTGTATGACCCGGGTAGCTATCACACCATCAGCGCCGCTTTCGCGCAGGATGTTGACCATGAGCTCAACGTGATTGGTCTTGAGATAATTGTCAGCATCGATGAATCCCACAGCATCATAGCCTTGGCTAAAGGCGCTGAGTGCTACTATTGCTCGCGGAGTAGCACCGGCGTCTGCATGTGCTAGAGGCAGCTTGTAGTGATCCACATCTAACTTGTCTACCATGGGATGAGGTTGACCATCACTGACCATCAAGTGGCGAACATCAGAATAGGTCTGGGCCATCACGCTGTCGTGGCATCTGCGGAGAGTTGTAGCATCTTCGTTATGATAGGGCGTGATTATTGCAACACGCATCAGAGGCTGAAACCTTTGAAGCTGTCAGTGCCAACATCTTGTTTGGTACCGCCGCTCACATAGCTTGAGATTTCTGTTTCCTGTGGGGCCACTTGAACTTCCCCGCCAGCTATCCACTTCTGTGTCCAAGGTAGAGGATTACTGCCTCCCTTGTACTTGCTGGGCAATCCAACGGCAGTCATGCGCTTGTTAGCGATCCATTCCACATAATCACCTAGCAGCTGATTGTTCAGTCCGATCATGCTGCCATCCTTGAACAGATATTCTGCCCAGCGTTTCTCTTGATCCACAGCATCCTCAAACATCTTCACTGCTTCAGCTTGGCATTCTAATTCAATCTTGGCATAATCTGGATCATCCTTGGGCAGTATCTTCAGCAGCGTCTGCGTGCTGGCCAAGTGAAGGTTCTCGTCGCGTGCGATGAACTTGATGATCTTGGCATTGCCTTCCATCTTCTTGACTTCAGCAAACGCCCAGCTGCAAGCAAAGCTCACATAGAAGCGCACGCCTTCGAGGATGTTCACGCTCATCATGCACAACCAGATCAGCTGCTTGTGGCGATAGGCATCATATCCAGGTCGAGGACCAGGCTGAGCCAGCAGGTTGTTCATGGTAATTAGCTCGTCATAGTACTTGCTAATGTCGCCAGCACAGTCCACGATCTCAGCGATGTCCATGAGCTCGTCAAAGATCTTGCTAGGATTGCTATAGACGTTTCTAATGATGTGAGTGTAGCTGCGGCTGTGGATAGTCTCACTGAACGTCCAAGTGGTGATCCAGTTTTCCAACTCAGGTAAGCTGCAGATAGGACCAAATGCCACGCTGGGTGCACGACCTTGCACGCTGTCTAACAGTATCTGCCGTTTGAGATTGCTGGTGAATATATGCTGTTCGTGCGCAGTGAGGTCTTTAAAGTCTTTGGCATCCTTGAAGATATCAACTTCGGTTGGTAACCAGAAAAACGATAATTGTTTTTCTGTGAGCTTGTCTAGCGTCTTGTATTTCATGGTATCATAGCGCTGGATGCTCACACCGCCGTTGGGATCAAGGAACGCTAGGCTCTTGGTGTGGTCTGATCGGTTAGCGACGTCAAAAACGCTCATGATTGTTTCCTCATCTGTATGTGTTAATTATAGAACAGGTAGGTTGTGTTGCCAACCTGCTTAGATGGTGCAGCTCTCGCAGTCAGCTTCATCAACTGATGGTAGATCGACCACACTATCTGAAATCATCTTGGTCACATTAAGCTCGCCTTGACCATCGTATGTCTGAAAATAATAAAGCTGCTTGCCACCGTACTTGTAGAACATCAACAAGTGGCCCAGCATCTCGCTAAGTGGTATCTTATCATCTTGATAATGCTGAGGATTGTAACTCGTATTCACCGATATACCTTGGTCGATGTACTTCTGCAGCACTGCGCATATCTTGAGATAGCCTTCGGGACTGGTCTGATCCCAGAGCAGTTCATACTTGTTCTTCAAGCGGCGGAACTCTGGAACTACCTGCTTGAGTACACCGTGCTTGCTCTGTTTGACGCTGATCAAGCTGCGCGGCGGTTCAATGCCGTTGGTAGCATTGGCTATCTGTGCACTGGTTTCTGCGGGCATCACTGCCATTAGCGTGCTGTTACGTATGCCAACTACCTGCAGATCTTCGCGCAGTTCGGCCCAAGGCATGCGCTCAACATGTGGTACCAGCTCATCAATATCACGCTTGCGTGTGTCAATGGGCACGATACCATTACCATACTTGGTCTCTTCGCTCTTGCCGCAAGCACCCTTGGTTCGTGCCAGATCCACAGAGGCCTTGATCAGATAGTAGCTCATGGCTTCCATGTATTCATCAACCAACGGCAGTGCTGCAGGGTCACTGTAGCTCACGCCGTTCTTGGCCAACCAGTAAGCAAAGTTTATGATACCAATGCCCAGAGGGCGGCGGTTCATAGTGCTACGATAAGCCGCTTTCACAGGATAAGTTTGGTAATCAAGAAGATTGTCCAGCGCCATCACTGCCAGCTTGCATGGCTTTTCAAAGTCAGCAGGGCTGCGTATGTTGCCCCAGTTGATAGCGCTCAGCGTGCAGAGGCTGATCTCGCCTTCTTCGTCATTGAAATCATTCAGAGGCTTGGTTGGCAAGTCGATCTCAGCACAGAGATTGCTCTGCTTGATAGGTGCAAGGCTTTCAATGAACGCACCATGTTGGTTGGCATTGTCAACGTTCTGTAGATATATGCGGCCTGTGTCTTTGCGTTCCTGCATGAAGCTGCTGAACAGATCGATGGCTTTGACTGTCTTCTTGCGCAGCTTCTTGTTCTTTTCAGCTGTCTCATACAGCACACGGAATCGGTCTTGATCAGCAAAGAATGCATCATAAAGACCAGGCACATCGCTGGGTGAGAATAGTGTAATGTCCCCGCCCTGTATCAGTCGCTCATAGAACAACTTGCTGAACTGCACGCCGTAATCCATGTGACGCACTCTGTTGTCTTCCGTGCCGCGATTGTTCTTTAGCACCAGCATCTCTTCAACTTCCAGATGCCAGATTGGATAGTAAAGGGTAGCTGCTCCATTGCGTACACCACCTTGTGAGCAAGAACGGGTGGCCGCCTGGAACAGCTTGTAGAACGGTACCACGCCTGTGTGGCTGGCATCGCCGTTCCTAATTGGGGAACCAATAGCACGAATAGACCCAGCACCGATACCGATACCAGCCTTTTGGCTAACGTATTTGACCACTGCACTAGCAGTGGCATTGATGCTGTCTAAACTGTCGCCTGTTTCGATCAACACGCAGCTACTGAACTGACGCTGCGGTGTGCGCACGCCTGCCATGATAGGTGTGGGCAAGCTGATGTCATGCCTGCTGATTGCATCGTAGTAGTCATGTATCACGTTTAATCTATTAGGCTTATCATGGCGAATGAACAGCGTGGCGGCGATCAGTGCATAGGCCATCTGAGGAGTTTCCTTGATCTCACCAGTCACTCGGTTCTGCACCAGATACTTGCCACGCATCTGTTCCATGGCCACGTAGGTTAGGCTGGCATCGCGCTCGTGATCGATGAAGCGATTGATCGCGTCCCACTCAGCTTCTGTGTATTCTTCTAGCAGTTGTGCGTCATAGAAGCCGTCAGCAACGTTCTTCTTGATGAGATCAAGTATGTGCCACGGTTTATAGTTACCATAGACTTCTTTGCGCAGATGATAGTTGACCAAGCGTCCAGCAACATACTGATAGTTGGGTGTTTCTTCGCTGATCAGATCGGCTGCGGCCTTGATCAGCGTTTCCTGCAGATCCTGTGTCTTGATTCCGTTATAGAACTGTATCTGGCTGCGTATCTCTACTTCGCTGGCACTGACACCTTGGATACCCTCGGTTGCCCAAAACACTACCTTGTGCAGTTTTTCAATGTTCAGTGGCTCCTTGCTACCGTTACGTTTGGTTACTAGTATCTCGTTTTTAGGTGAAGTGGCCATGATCATCTCTTTATCTTTCCCTGCTATTGTATGGTGGACCGTTGCTTTCAGCAACAGGTATATTTAACGCTTTTGTAGCTTTATGACACATCTATAAATCAAAGAAAACCCTGCAAAACCCTTGAAAAAATAGTCATATTTGGCATATTTTTAACAGATTTCATGATCAACGATCGGCCTGTTAACTATTTTTTTGCGATACATATTTGTTTGAAATCGTTGTGCATTATACCCACATCAGGCATGATGCAGTTCAAACCTCGCTTGTGTAATTTCTACAACTCGGCGTTTCTGCAAATCGTATTTGTACGTATGCATACACAACATATCTGGTATTGAATGCGTATCGACTACTGTGCTAGTATCATAACCAATTACCCATCTATCATCAACTATGCATACCAAGCCTTCCCAAGAGATCATCGGATCCCGCATCATAGCTAATTTGAGATTTTTATTTTCTATGCGACTGTCGTTGCAAAGCAAAAGAGTATAGAATATACCAAGGCTGATACTGTTTGAATCCAAGATTTTGCTGTCTAATAGCGTCCACGGATCTGGCCAAGCGTCCGGGTCTAGGTAATCCAGGTATGGTCGGCTAGTTGGTGCCAAGTTCCAAAATTTTGATACCGTTTGCAATATGTCCATTACTGGCAGTGATGTATCAATCGAGTTTCTAAGATTTTTCCAAGATTGTCTTAATTGCGCAGGTGGCAATAGAAACGGGTTATTCATAAATTCAAATCAATCTCAGAACTTCCAGTAGGTTACTATGTATTTCATCAAGCCAGGATTAGAACCAGTGCTAGTGTAGTTTATGACCAAATTATTACCAACTATGGCAGCTGAAAAAGACACACTTGCATCCATGTTTAGTTCTGCATTTGTATCTAATACCGCAGCAGTAACTCCGTCCGATGTTATCTGCAGTTGTCCTGTGCGCCTATATGTATCCATGGTAATGCTATAGCTGATGCATCCAGAAAACGTGGTTATACCCTGCATGGAATAGCTGATACCTGTAGCAACATTAAGCTGGTTATCAAGCAATGTCACGCTGAGTGGTGTTGGTCGATTTACTATCAATTCACTTTGTTGTGCATTGAAGACCAAATTAGATCCGGGGTTGAGATTGATTATGCGTTTTGATCTATCAGCTTGGCTAAACACATCGCCAATGCTAGTGCATGCGTTAGTGTTGGTGCCCCAATAAATTACGGGTTCTGTCTCAGCTATGCCAACATCTGTATATGAATTATTGACGCTGGAGACACCGCGATTGGTTGTTGTTACCAATAGTGCATTGCTCGCTATATCCCTGAAGCTAGAATTAGATATCTGTACATAACTAGGTCCAGTTGCTCCGCCCAGCAATTCTATGCCTCTGTAGGTTTGATAGATCTGGCAAGAGTTCACGTCTATTCGCGTTACTGGATCTGATACCTGCAGAGCATAAGTGGCGTTGGTTACATTAACACTGCTAAGAACTATGTCAGACGTAACTATCAGGTTACCCAGGCTCTCAACTAGTATTGCGCCAGATGATAGGTTAGGATCAGTACCTTCTTCCCAGGATCCAATAATCGTACAGCTACTGAGGCCAACACCTAAGCAACGCTGTAATAGCACCGACACGCTGTTGGAATCTGCGCTGCTGTCAATGGTCATGCTCTTCACGTTGATGCTAGTTGGCAAGACAGCACCATTGGTACCAATATTGCTGGCAGTTTGTCCCTGACTATCAGCAGTCCTAAACACAGGACCACTTGAACCTGCAGCCAGTGTTATCTGAGTCCTATGTATGCCTTCACCGACCAGAGTTGTGAACGGATAGAGTTTAATTGTGCTAGATATTAGGTAATTGCCAGCAGGGAAGAATATGTTGTTCCTGCTCATCAGCGCACTATAGGGCGCATCTGCAACTCTGTTCCACTCGTCACTGATAGCTGTTTGTATAGCAACCGTATCGTCAGTTACACCATCACCAACTGCACCGTAATCTTTGACATCTAGATAATCGTCAAGTATGCTACCTAGGGTGCGTGTCACCGTGGAATTAGCAGATATTCCCGTAGCTCCTTGATAGGTATGGGTTATTATTTGATCGTTGGGACTCCACTGAGTGAGTATCTGGCTATTGCCAGTAAACGTATTACCGTTACCGATGAAAAGCTGCCTAGTATCAAGGCACCATCCCAGTTCAGCTTCATTTAGGTTATCAGGTAAATCAGCCCGCAGGCCTCTGCGATGTTGCAATCGGCTGATCGATACTATGGCCATGTCGGGTTCTTCTCCGGTATTGGCTGATATTTATCGCAACGCATGTACTGTAGGATCACAGTATCAACGGATGTCCAGCCCACTTACGTATACCGCCGCTATCCTCATTGAGCTGGCACTGGTACTTTGGTGATTCGCCTTTTGACAATTCCTCTATTACCGTGAGGGGTACGTCTTCGAAGTACATGTGAGCACACTGTCCATGCATCATGCTGTTAGGCGACGCATCATTCAATGCCCTGGCCAATTTCAACAAGCTGGTACGCATCTTTTCTATGCCGTATTTCATTATCGATCTATTGAAATAGAATATGTTGTTCAACCATATTATGTGTTGCCTGCTAGGATCTATCGCTGCGATCAGCTTGTCCGGATCATCTACGAGATTGCAAAGATGGTACCGGTGATCCAACTTTTTAAAGATCTGCCAAGCAGATTGCATGGCATCTGCGCTACCAAATAGCTGCATCAATTCGTGCTCCTGCCTATCGCTGCACTGCTGTACCTTTTCGGCATCTCTGCGATTGCCCCAGCAGTACACCGTATCGTCGTCACAGTTAGCATCTATGGACCGCATGAACTCATAGAAATTTCTGCCAGACCATTGCGTGTGTATCTGTTTCCATATGTTTAGAGAGTTTTCATTGAAATCAAAAGTGTTTATTTGGCAGTTTGTATCTGCACCTCTGATGTACCATTCTGCAAATGATTTGAAACCGCTAGCCGTCGTCCATATTGCACCAGGCATCTTGCCATTCATCAATTGCCTGTTCACCAGTACATCTCCAGTGTTGAAAAGGTATATAGCAGAATTCTTATCAGAATTCACTGTCCATACCAATTTGTGAAGGTACTTTTGTTGAGTTTCGTTTGATATGCTCAAGATATCAAATGGAGATCCGTTTCTTATGATCTGTACAGCATTAACGAGATTTTCTGGGTTATCATCTGGATAGATATAGAATTTGGTCTTACGCACTTCGATTGGTAGGTTCGGTATCTTATATCCATTGATCAATGATGCTGCGATTACATGCCAACCAAATCTCTTATTGTTAATTGCCACGGTGCCTGCACCAGATGGACGCAACCACAACGGTGTGTAATCATCATGTACGTTTTCGCGGCTGCGTTCATATAATGGCAGATCAGCCATACCAACATCATTATAACCAATGTCAGGTCGACCACATGCTTTCCATAAATCTAGATTGATTGCCAGAGATTGTTTATGAAAATACGGATATTGATCAGTGTCTCGTAGCATGATATGCCCTGTTACTAACCATGTAGTTGAACAGTGAGCATGCCATGCTGCTTTCATGGTATCTGGATTATTCAAACAGGTGCCGCTATCATAGATCACTATATGTGTGTAATCTGTCTCATCTGCTGCCCAGCGTATCATGGTCATTAGATCAGGATCAACTATCGGCAACATGATGCTGTCGAGTGCGAAATTGATGTCTTGCACCAACACTCGCATCTTGTCATTTTGACATTTTTCAACAGTGTCCCATATAGCATAGCATATCTTAATGTTTTCTTGCATTACCTGTTTGTCCAAAAACTGTTTTCGTTTTGTAGCGTTGGATGTCCCACATTAGGTTTGATGTCATCATGTTCAACCAACTGATGATACTGGAATGTTGGGATATTCTTGATAGTGATATCTTGTATTATAAGGCTAGGCGTGCTTTCAAAATGACCACAAGGTCCTTGTCCGTGCATAACACTGTTAGGTGATATTTCATTAATAGCAGCTGCCAATTCCAATAATCTATCGTGTAATAATGCACTGCCGTAATATCGTATAGATCGGCTATAATAGAATATATTGTTAAGCCAAATCGCATGTATCTTGTCTTTAGACATCAGTTCTGCAAATTTAGTTGGATTCTCAACTAAATTTACCCGATGGTATCTGTGTTCTAAACATTGGAATGCACGCCACGCAGCTTTCATAGCTGTTTTGCCGCCTAGGAACTCGCATATTTCATTTTCCTGACGATCAGAGGCTTCTCGTGCAGATTCATTATCCCAAGCATTTCCCCATGTAAACGACTCATCAGATTCAAATGGATAAGTTGACAGTAGATGATCGTATAGGTCAACACCATCCCAGGTATAGTGTATGTGTTTCCATAACCTAAGGCTATTTGAATTATAATCAAACGTGTTTATCTGGCATGTGCTGTCTGCACCTCTAGACCACCATTCTCCAAAAGATTTGAAACCACTGGCTGTGTTCCACAACGCATCAAAATGCCTATCTTTTTCAAAATTTTTGTCTACTATGGTGTGCCCTGTATTGAAAACAAACACAGCTGCATTATCAGATCCTTGCCTCACTGCATCTATATCTTTGGCATAACTTAAACTATCGCGGCAGCTTGCTAAGATGCTAGCATCTAACTGATATCCAGCACGTATCTTCTCAACCTGTTGGATCAATGCAACCGGATCACCTCGCGTAATATGTACCATATATTCTGTTACAGAGGCATCAAAATTGACAACAGATCTGTAATGCTCCAAGCTTTTTGATATGATGTTCCATCCAAAGCTTCTGGCCTGCACTTCAATCCTGCCCCCTTTTGCTTGATCCACTGTAATAACATTATTAAGAGCATCTCGCTCAACGGTAGCTGGACAGAGCAACACTGTGTCTGTTGCAGCTAAACCAAATTCTGGCATACCAAGATTACGCCACAGATCGAGATTTAGAACAAAGGCATCTGGAGCTAGGCTTGGATATTGGCATTCATCTGAATATTTTATGTATCCAGCTATCAACCAATCTCCCTCGCACAGTTTGTGCAATCCAACGCGCAATGCTTGCGGATCTACTAAATGAGTGCCAGTTGAGAATACAGCTAGGTGTGTAAATTCTGCATATTTGTTGGCCCAAGATAGCAATTCATTGAGATCTTTCCCAACTATTGGATTTATTATGCTGTCAAAGGCAAAGTTGGCATCATGCAGCAGAGCACGCATCTTATGGTCGTGGCAATCATCTGCAGTATCCAGCAGTGCATAACACACACCTGTCTTATAGTTACTATTGGTCATTTTGAACAATGTACCTGTAGCTGTCCTTGATCCAAGCATCCCATGTACCAGATCGAACCCCATGGACAATTATATGGAAGCGATCTTCGTCGCTTTCGTTGTAAACCATATGTTTATTACCAACTGCTAGCATGTTGACCGTGCCAGGTGAAAACGGAACGGTACCCCAATTCTCCATGACAAAGCTAACTCCGGGAGGATTATTGATAGCAAGGTTAACAGCACTGAGCTGTTTCCATTCCACATCCTCATGCGGTAAGATGTAACCGCCTGGTTCAAGCAACATGAATCTTATGCGATCGTATTGTGCGTATCCAAACTGCTCCCTGAAAAATCTAGTAGATACTGGACAGAACTTGCTTATATCTGTCCAATCATAGGGTGCAGATTCTCTGTCAGCATATCCGTAACGATCATGGTTTTCTGTATGTACACTGCTTAGACCATGCAAGCAGAGGCTGCGCCAGCCTCGATGGTTGCCACCTTCTCGATGAGAAACAAAGCCTGTTCGCAGAGCCTTGACTTCTTTAAGCATAGCTTCGTGTGGCATTTCAGCGGGCACGCGGATTGGAAGAAATCCAAGATTATCTCGTATTTGTTTGGTGCTAGGATTTTCCATCCTTGGAAAGTTAGGTACATAATCCTTCCAAGTGTTAGCAAACTCTCTTACTTCTTGGAGATTTTCTTGATCCATGCTCATGCCTCACTGTCATACTTATGATGCAGTCAGAACACAAATCTTTCATAATAATCGGCAACCTTTTGGCTCCAGAGCACGGTGCTTTCCTCAAACTCGTGGCCTGTCCACACGAACTTTTGGAACTCGCATTCTCGGCTGACCATGAACACCACAGTGGTATCAATGTTAGTGCCATGTATGTTATTGTGTGCCATGGCGTAGGCTGCTAGCTGTAGTCGATAGTCTTCTACCCACTCACGTTTCTTGGGCTTGATAGTGGTCTTGAAATCCATGATAGCAGGACGGCCCATGTACATGCCAACCAAGTCAGTGGTGCCAGCCCAGAGGTTTTCATAGTAGAGATGGGATTCAACTCCCCAGACTTCATCTACGTCAATGAGACCTTCTGAGATTACGGTGTCTGCCATGCGCTGTGCCATCAATCTACCATAGTTGTTGCCGCCTGGGCGCTGTTCACCCAACACATATGCTTCCAGATGCGCATGCATGGTAGTGCCAAGTCCTGCGGATTCTTCTGTTATCTGCTTGGCTTTGTCCTCACCAATGCGCTTCTTCCACGCTATGAGGTGTGTCATGTCCTTGGTCTTGCTGAGGATCGTTGTAACGCTTGGTATCTTGTTTCCCACATCATCCACATACACACGGCCTTGTCCACCGCCATCTTGTCTGTCCAGTTTCTTGTAGGTGTATATTGGATTGTACTTGATCATCTGAGCCTCACTGTTAGACTCTAGTTTAATAGCAATGTCTATGTTTGTCTAGCCAGTTCAGGATGGTGCTTGGCTATCATTAGATCTGCGAGTAACTCAGCCCGCGCTGCTGAGTTGGCTTGGTCGCCCTGTTTCTTTATGTTCTTGAGACCTAGCTTCACATCTGGTTTCTCTGGCAGCGCATCAATCTCTTCGATGCTCATGCTGTGTGCTCTAGCAACCAATGCTTGAATGTGAGGTTTCTTGCTCTTTAGCAAGAAAGCTTCTGGACCATGGAGCATACTTCTCACGACTTGTGCATGCCCCATTTAGAAGACGGGAACATTCCTGACGTATGCTTGCTGCTAGGACCTTTACTACGTAGATTGCCTATGGTACCCGGGCGATATATACCAGTTGTAGCCGATAGCTTAGGCCTAACTTTGCCTTTTTTGTTGTCTTCCCATTCAGCTCGCAATTGGGCATAATCTGGTTGTTTAACCAGAGTAGCTAACACAGTCCTGCCAACTATAACTTTGCCTAACTGGTCACTGATCTCAGCTAGACTGAAACCTTGTTTATAAAGCTCGCGCATCTTTTGTATCATCTCAGGCGTAACTTTACCAGCTAATGTATCGCTCCTTGGCAAGGTTCTACGCTGCTGGGTATCTCGGGCAACAGTTCCCGGTCCTAGTATCTCATCTACCCATCTTTCAACTGTTGTCCTATCTATAGCGAATTTCTTTGCTATGTTCCTGACATTTTCCCCAGCCTGCCATAATCTTGCCATTTCAGCTTTGTCGTCAGGAGTCGCGGCTTGCGCAATGTTCTCGATTCTTTTGGTCCTGTCTTTATGATATCTATCTAGAATATAGCTAACCTTAGGCACAGTGAGATCTGTGAGCTGTCCTATTTCCTTCATTGTGTAACCAAGGTCAAATGCCTTTCGTACATCGTCTATTGTATCAGGGCTAAATGGAACCTTGCCTTCATTAATGAATTCCCAGGCTCTCATGGCATCACCACTTGACGTTCCACTGGAAGGTCTGATTGGTGTTTGGATTGGTCTGGCGCTGTATTGTATAGCCAAGGTTGGCAAAATAGTTGATGATGGTATCCATCTGGTCAGCATAGGGACGGTTTGATCTGGATCTTTAGTAGGGACGTTTTGCCAAACCTTGTAGTAATCGTAACTAGCTGGGTATGGTATTACCTGCATGGTACCAGAACCATAACCGATCGTAGCTGTTGCTGTAGCAGCGTTGCTATTCAATATATTAGGGGCACTGATATTAACCGTGGGCACGCTGGTGTACCCTTGGCCCTGGTCAGTGATATCTATGTAGGCTATGCTGAATCCTCTGACGGCAGTGAGGCTAGGCTGCGTGGGTTCTACTGTCTCGCCTGCACCAGCTATCACCTGCAACTGCGGCTGGCTAGTATAGTATTGTCCACCATTAGTAACGACTACCTGTTGTATGCCAGTGCTGTATAAAGACACATTTCCTGTTGCAGCGCCAGCTATGGACACTGACGGTATGGAAGTGTAATTATTACCTTGCGCAGTTAGGCTCAGAGACTGAACATAGGTTGGACGCAACACGGCTATTGCAGTTGCATTGCTGCCGTCTCCTGTAATGGTAACCATCGGAGGTTCGATGTATCCCTGGCCCTCAGCCGTGACTACTATGCCCACGATGGAACCACCTAATATATTTGCTGTAGCCTGGGCGCCCTGCCCTTGATCACTTAGAAAATTAACATATGCAATGGTGTAACCTGATCCACCTTGGGTGACATCTACAAATTCTACACTAGTCTGTGCTAAAGTTGCTACTGCTGTGGCCCCACTGCCAGATGTTAGTACAACGCTAGGAGGTGTGACATAACCCTGACCAGATGCTGTGACCACTATGCTAGCAACACTGGGACCGTTTAGCAATGCATATGCACTGGCACCGACACCGGTTGGATCATTTGATGTTATCAATACTGTAGGTGCTGCTGTATAACCATATCCATCTGACGACAATGTTATGTTATCAATACCTGCTGTTAGGTTAAAGCTGGCTGCTTGACCACTACCGCCATATACCGCATTATTGGTCATTATCGGCAATTCGCTGTATAGTCCACTGGTCATTAGAGTGAAATCCACGATAGAACCTGCAGGATCTACCACGTTGATACGTATAGAAGCCGATGCCGATCCAGATCCCCCCGACACTATGAGAATATCACCCACTGTATACTGGCTACCGGCACCACCTGTAGCAATAGCTGCTGTGGTAATACGCATATAGATAGTATCTATTGATGCGCCCTGTCCTGCTGCGGTGATGGTCACAGCTGGCGCAGATGTATATGTAGGACCGCCACTGTTTAACAAATTGATAGCACCAACAGATGTGGGCGTTAGATAGGGTATAGCAGCTGCATTTTCACCACTTGATATCTTAATGGTAGGAGCAGACGAATATCCTGTGCCCGGATTTGTAATCGCAATACCGGTCATGTTACCAGCAGAGAGAATTGAATATGCAACAGCACCGCTCCCACCACCGTCAAGTATGGATATTACTGGCGGAGCTGTGTACTGCGTACCTTGGTTTGCCACTGCTATTCGAGCTATTCCCATGACTAGATTAAGAGTACAACCGGTACCCCCACCAGTTGATACCGTTGGCGCAGAAATTAGGCTAGGTAATGCAGTATATAAACCACCAGATGAAATATTGACCGAATGTACATCTCCGCTAGGACCATTCGATGCGACTATAACAGATAATGGATTTCCAGATCCACCTGTCACCGTGATCACGTCACCAGTGCGATAATTGGTACCACTTTGATTAATTGTTACAGACACAGTAGTGAAACTCACTATGCCAGCTGCAGCACCACTGCCTTGTCCAAAAATCTCTATGCTAGGGGGATAATGGTATCCATCCCCGGGACTGTCTACAGTTATATAACCAATGTTACCATATGGTGCTAGATATGCTATAGCAGTTGCTTGAACGGTGGCATTGCCACCTGTGATTGTCACGTTTGGATTATATGTGTATCCGGTGCCCGCATTGGTTAGCGTGATGCTGCTTATACCATAGGTAAGAGATATTGAAATTGGACGATTGGCTAGCGCATCTTTCTTAGTGTATGCCAAACGTATGGCATCAATGCTCCTATATATCACGTAGTACAGCGTGTTTACCATGAATGGACTAGGTAATTCACCTGTGCTGTTCACAAAAACAGCATCACCGGTGTTGTAGGTATGACCTGGTACTTGCAGTGTTCCGGTACTGGGATCAATGCTGAGAACCACACCATTTATGCCAGCATTTTGCGTCATGGTAGTACCACGATCGATCAATGCATTATAGTATCCAGCTTTTACTGCATCTAAGATGGCACTGCTGATCGCAGTTCCTTCATCGAACACGATGCGTTCTCTTATTGCATTTTGTCGAGCATCTTGTGCTGTTATGAATATACCGCTGCTGGTACTAGCCATTGTTTACGCTCTTCCTAGCTGCTTTAGTGGCCATCTTTTCCACCTTATCTGCACTTTTTTGTTCTTGGTCGTCTGATGCACCTTCTGGCGGTATATCCTGTTGCAATATCACCTTGTCTTTGACAACCCGTTCGATGCCTTGCTTGTCTTTGAGCACATCCATTACCCATCTGCGATTGGCATCGAATCCTTGGTTGTGCAAAACAGACAGCAGTTCTTCCATGGGAATGCTAGCTGCATCCTTGCTCTGATATACTGCTACCAGATCCATGATAGAGTTTTCTGCCTCATCTGGACTGCTAGGTAAGCTAGTGATCTCGCTATATCGCATGGCGTTATTGCCCGATCACTTTGCTGTCACGCGATCGAAGTGCTCTGGATTGATCAGCTTAGTCTTTATGCTGCTATTAAGCTGAGCCCAATAATCGCGTGCTTTCTGATCTTCAAAGAACTTGGTCTTGCGCTTGCCCTGCGATTCATACATAACACCCCACGGCTTGGTAGCTTTGGCAGTGGCAAAGCGTGCTGCCTTGCGCTCTTCCTTGATCGCTGCCAGCAGCTTGGCTTTGCTGTCTGATTCAAGCACGCGGATCTGTTGATTTAGATCCGCTGCCATTGCTGTGACTTCTGCGATCTTCTTTTCAAGAAGGTCACCTTCAAGTCCCTGTCCGCTCTTGAGAAGATCCTTGATCTTGCCTTCAGCGAGACGCTGTGTAAATTCTGCTCGGTGTTCTGCTAGATCAGCTTCGTACTTGCGCTTGCCGCGCAGTGCTTTTTCTATCAGCCCACCCAATCGCTTGATGCTCTCATCAGTGCCTTCGATGCTAGCTCCAATCTCATGAGCTTTCTTTACTACTTTCTTTGGAAGATCATGTGCTGGCTTGTCTGGATCCATGCCAGCTTCTTTCTTGGCCTGCCACATGCCTATGGCATACGGACTCTTGCTCTTGGCTTCTGCCACCTTCTTGGCCTTGTCCTTGAGAGCCTTCTTCATAGGCTCTTTCTTGTTGCCATCACCGTCAACGTCGAGGAAGTCTGGCTTGGCCTTCTTGGCTTCTTTCACCGGTGTCTGACTCAGATAAGAATCCTTGAGGGCATCTATCTTGTTTACATCATTTGCTTCGATATAGGTGTCTAGGTTCTGCAATTCTTTTGCTGCAGTCTGGTCACCTTTAGTCGCAGCTGCAGCTAGGGCTTGACCAAGAGGAGTGTCCTTGCTCGCCCCACCGCTGCTCATCCAATTAGCAAGCAGAGCAGCACCTAATCCTAATCCTGCTAGTATTTTGACAAGTGCCCCTTCGCGTAAACTGCTCCCGTTGCCTTCAAACGTGGCTGCTTTACTGACAGCCTGTGATTTCTGCTGAGGAGATAATGGTTTTGCAACATTATCTTTTGGATTAACAGCTGTTTGCTTCTGCAGTCGTTCCCAACGTGCTACTTCTGCATCAAGCTGCTGAGGAGACATTGCACGCCATGCTGCATCTTGTTCTGGATCATCAAGAGCTGTGCTAGGTATGACCTTTTGTATGGTATCCTGCGCTGCTTTGCTAAAGTCTAGATTAGCCACAGCCTTCTTGATCCTAGCAATCTTCTGGTCCTGCTGTGCGTCTTCGTTGATCTTACCAAACTTGTCTTTCTGCTTGGCACGGATAGCAAAATCGATCTGCTTTACAGTCTTCTGTTCAGCAGCGCTGCGCTCTTCTTTATCCATCAGCTTCTTCTTTTTGGCCTTGAGCTCAGCTATGGTATAACCATCCCACTTGCCCTTGTCCTTCTCGGCAGTGTGCATCTCAGTGCCCCACTTCTCGGCTACTTTCTTGCGACCTTCTGCTACAACTGCACCAGTGCCCGCAGCTGGTTTCTTGGCGCGGCCCAGAGGTTCTTCTCCACCAGCTGCTGCTGGCATCGTGCCTGTACCATCGCCCATCTCCGGAACTTCGGGTGCTGCTGCACCAGATACGGTACCAACATTTTCAATGTCAGTGCCACCGGCACCTGGTATGCCACCGCCCTGCAGTGCCAGCACTGCATCATCGCTTTGATCCTTGGCAGTCTGCACGCTCTGCAACAGATCTTCTAGCTGCTTCTTCATCACTTCGTTGTATGCATCCGCAGCTTCTGGTCCAAACTGCGTCTTCATTGTATCCACAAGAGGCATGAGATCATCAACACCCATGCGTGCTACTTTTTCAGCCATGCTCTGCAGATCATCACTGATGCTCTTGGCAGCTATCAGTGTCTGTGCCTGTTGCAGATCCTGTTCTGGAGTTTCGGCAGCTTCGCGTAATATACGTGCTACCAATCCGTAACGGCTTTCTTCTAAGCCAACTTCCTCGCCGGCATGTTTTTCAAACTGCTTGTAATCCAAGAAGTGCTTGCTGCTGCTAATGCCTTCGCTGGCTTTGGTCAGCTTCATTGCTACCCAACCTTCGAGGTGGTCGCCTGGCTGTATCATCTGGAACAGCTTGATGCTGTCTTCCACGATGCTGAGCAGGTTCATGCGTGCTATGCTGCCGCTGGTCTCACCTAATTCTTCTTCGCCGCCAATGTCTTCGTCATCCATGCTGTAATCAGCCATTGGAGCATCTTCACCTAGCACACCTGGTTCAGCATGCTGATAGTAGTCCATGTAGTGATAGATCTTATCGAGGTTCATAGCAGCTTTGGTCAAGCAAGCGGCTATCCAAGGTTCAATCTCATCTTCCTTGCGGATCATCTTCAGCATGTCCATGCCGTACTTGGCATTGCGATAGAGCTCGCTGCGTGCCATGCTGGCCTGATAATCATGATGCTGCATGTGTTCTTCGTTGAGTGCCTTGGCTAGCCTGCTGGTCATCTGTTCGTTCACCTTGTATGTTTTTCCGTCAACTTCAAACTCATCCTTGTGTGCTGCTTTAGCTGCTGCCAGTGCACCAGTGAATTCGTTGCCTTCGTCTGTGATTTCTTCACTAGCAACCTTCTTGATCTTACCACCCCGCTGTAAGAAATCTTGTATGGCATCAGAGGCTGTAGCCCTAAGTTCTTCTTTGCTATTTCCCTCACCTGGAGTCCTGTCTATCCGGTTGAGCTTACGGTCTCTGTTCATCTTAGAATCTGCCCAGCTGCGTGCTGCTCTAGCCATAGCTCTCGGAGATGGCATTTCATCTAATGTTTCTCCACCTGCAACGCCATACTTCTTCATCAGTGCTGCTAGTTCTGGATCCATGCTTTGTGTTGCTGCATCATTGTCAGCCATATGCGACACAGTCTCTTCTTTAACCGATGTGCTCTTTTCAGTCTTCTTGGCGTGATGCTTGTCATACATCTTGTGACCCATGCGCAGTGCCATGAGATTTTCCTTGGCTTGCCTGCGATCATCTTGGTCGTCATTGGTGTCACCAATGCGTGCTTCGTAGTAAGCAACAAGGTCTTTCATGCTCTTTGGAGAGAATGGCTGTCCGAGACGCACTAGGTCCTCGCCAACACGGCCAAAGCTGTTTAGCATGGCCAGCAGCTTGTCATCCTTGGTGTTTGCCTTTTCAGCAAAGTCCATCATCCAGCGACCAACCTTGGTAGCATGGCTTTCATTGAGGACAGTTTCATCACTCTCGCGCAGATGCCGAGGACGGCGCTTTGGCGCTATCTCAGTGAGATACAGGCGTACTGCTTCCATGATCAACATGTGCTTGGTGTACACAGGATTGCTGTGCCAGCTGTTGAAAGCGCTCTCACTCACTATGCTGTTCTTGACTATCTCACTGCTGTCATGCAATGCTGCTAGCTCATCAATGGTTGATTCATCTAGTGTGAGCTCAGTGTCATACACATGCTTGAGTGTGTGAGTGATTTGGTTGAGCCTGTGCTCTGCGCTTGCTTTAACGTCATCGACGAACATGGAAACCTCTCCCGGCCAGCCGGCCTTATTGCTTGGATTGCTGGTATTTATTTAGCTATTGCAATGATGTTCTGACTATGTTATCAGAGGCTGAAACTGGTACCGCAGCCACAGGTGCTGGCCGCTTCGGGTATGTCTATGACGAAATAAGCGCCTGCAAGATCAGTCTTGTAATCAACCGTGGCATTGTCAAGTAGGTCATAGCTAATCTTATCTATTACCACAGGACCTGTTGCTGTATCTATGATCATGTCGTCCACGTCAACCGAGTCAGTCCAGCCAAAATGCTTTTCAAATCCATTGCAACCGCCTGCACGTATCTCTATGCGAGGGGCGCACGGATTGTCTATCCTAAGCTGACCAAATCTCTCTGCAGCCTTATCTGTTATTTTTACTGGCATCTTCGAGGATCGCCTTGATGTCGCGCTTGATGCTTCCGGCAGTGTCAAGCGCCTTCTGGAACTTGGTAGCGTAGATGTCTTCCTTGATCATGTCACCGCGCTGTTCGGCGCGCTTCTGTGCCTGCTTGCTGCTCATGGCGTCTATCTTGCAGCTGGTATAGTGATCATCAAGTTCAAACAACCTACGCACAGTTGGATTGTTCACGTACTTGTGATTGTTCAACATCTTTATAGCAGCTAATGCAACTTCGTAAAGCGTGATATCGTTAGCTATGATCGTGCCTGTACCGCTGTGCTCAATGCTGTAGTATTGCTTGCCAGCAGCACGCTGCTCATTTAGATGTATTTCTATCTTGTACTCGCCTACGCTGACGCTGCTGGTATCTCGGCGTGTGCGTACTGCTAATTTCTCATCAGCACTGCTTTCCATGATAACTTGATTGGTGACTTTGTTTAGATTCTCTAACACCTTAGCCATGGCATGTATCTCAGCTTGACTAGGGCTGCCAGGTCCACCTTCTGTGCTATAGTTTTCCGTGACCATTGCCGATCCACTGGTAGGTGACGGTGTTTCGCCATTCATTATGGCCATCATTCTAGCCATGGCCTCGC
>Ga0114964_10000858_pt1 | contig 22692 bp, 15 predicted proteins | sample C_131016_MF_Meta_FD_92638 | JGI IMG/M metagenome (GOLD analysis project Ga0114964, IMG submission 92638) | Freshwater microbial communities from Lake Croche, Canada to study carbon cycling - C_131016_MF_MetaG | ecosystem: Environmental > Aquatic > Freshwater > Lake | place: Lake Croche, Canada...
CGATACCTATTATTGAAGCCATGTAATTTTCTATAGTAGATTTCTAGCCTGATAACAAAAATGAGAATTAATCCGCAGTCTTGCATATTGATAAGCTTTGAATAAAGCTCAATAATAGATAGGTATAAGGTGCTGCGATAATTACTGAAAATACCCTCAATCCATCAATCGTAAAAAATAGCGCAAAATAACTAATAGCTAAAGCTAACAATGCCGAGGCCATAAAGGCGTATCTTTTCTGCATCAGAAAATACGCAGTAATTAAGAAATAAGTAATTAAGAAGAAAATGCCTGGTGTTAACCAAAATCCTATGACATCAGTCTCATAGCGCCCTAGAAAGAAGGTATAGCCCTTTCCCAAAACCCAATCTAGCCTACTCACCAACTGGTAATGGAAAACAGCATACCAAGTTACCAAAAGGACTTTGCCAAAGGCAATGGCAATAATCACTGCACCTGCAGATTTCCTTGTGTAACTTAGACTAGCGCTTGGTGAAAGATAAAACATAAAAGCTAGTCCGACTGCCCCAAGAGCTGCCATAGAGAAGTGTGAAAGCATCGCTAAAACCAAGAGACCAAAAATGGCACCAAATCTTTTTTGAAAAACCACTAATACCAATAGCAAGATTGTTAGAGGATCAGGAAATCCGAGAATATAGAACTGAAAGTATTGAAATGAAAAGCCAAATAGAACGATAAATATCAAAGTTTTACATACGCTCTGAAGATAAGTTAGCGCAAAGATTGCTGTAATAGGCACGATGCAGATTGTCAATAAGCTACAGAAGAGTTTATAGGCTATTAGTGTTTTGGAAGCGCCAAGAATCCTGGCTAATAACGGTAAAAGAATGGATTCTGAATAATAAGCTGACTGAGGCTGAAAAATGGTCTTCGAAAAATCTAAAAACCACACATAAGATTGAGAATGTAGATCTTCTAATAGCCAAGGATTGAAAAGAAAAAGGGGAATGCCAATACATAGGCCAACAGCTGCCACTAGCAAATATGGCCAAATAGATGACTTCATGTATTTAATACCGAAGGATGATGCGCACAATGCAGATGCTTTTTCATGTGGATTGCCCTTATTAGAGCTTTTAAATTTTCATTTTAAATACTTACAGATTATTTAGCCTAAAATCAAGATACTTACCTACTTAAATAAAATAGAAAATTCATTTAAATATTTCATCATGATTTTTTACTTCGATATTACTAGAGAAAATCTCACATTTAAGAAAATTACCGCTTTTGCATGGCTATTGGTCGCTTTTATTTTAATGGGGCTCTATCTCCCCCTTATATTGCAGGGGGGCATAATCACAGATGATTGGGGCGATATTTACGAAAGCATTAACTGCAATTCTTTTGGTCAATGCTATGCAGACTGGTTCCCTTTATTCTCCAATAGGCCGTTAGCACCACTTCCCATTACATTAACCACCCGATTTTTTGGCACAAATTATTCACTTTACCTTCTAACTAATAGTGCAATTTACTTAAGCGTTTTAATACTCATCGCAAGAACATTAGCCCGCTTTCTAAGTCTATTTTCTCAGGTAGTCTTTATTTTATTGGCAGCATTTCCTTGTATATCCATGCCAGTCATCGTGTCCCCCATCAATCAACTAACCGCCACAGTTGCGTTCTTCTATTGGGCGATATCTCTAAATTTATTACTAAGAAATTGTCAATCAAAGATTAAATACGGATATTTTTTTGCTTATTTTTTTCTTCTATGTGGATTTCTTACATACGAAATTATCTTACCACTTCTCTTTTTTACAGCCTTTTTACCCGCACTCCTTATTACTCCTAAAGATCTAAATAGTTGGCTTAAATATTCTCTCAAATTTATAGCCCCTTTATTAGGAATATTGATTCTGATTATTTTCTGGCAAAAAATTCTTGCTCCTAACTTTATGGAGGTCTATTCAAGACTAAATTTCAATCCCGCGAACTTTGGGCGAAATTTATTTACCTGGACTCATGTATTTATTGTGCAAATACCAAAACTATTTATCGAATCTATTCCTTACATTTCTCATAAAGATCTCGGGCTCTTCACTGTATTAGCATTTTTCTTTTGGATTCTTAGAAAAAAAAATTATGGGCTCCAAATAAATAGCTCTCGGCCGCTCGACTTATTCTTTCTAACTATTAGTTCGAGTGCTCTGCTTTCTAGTTCGCTTATTTTTATACTGACTAATGAATCTGCGGTTTCATGGGGGTATCAAGCTCGCGGACTCTCCTCAACCTGGTTTTCTTTAGCCCTATGGATAGCTAGTATTACCAACCTCTCTCAAGCCTTACCCAGGATATTTCGAGCGATAACATTAATTATTACCATACTATTTACATGCTTAAGCATGCTGAGCTTCTCTATTCAGAGAGATAAGTACATTGAATCCTGGCAACTCCAGATGTATATTTTAAAAGATATAGGTAATTTAATTCAGGCAAAGAACATTGGAAAAAATGCCTCAATGGTTTTTGATGTTCCACATTACACCCCTAATAATTACAATCGGGAGCTAGTATTTAGCCAATCCTGGGATTTACCTACAGCTGTTACTATCACAACAAAATACCGTCTTGAATCAGGGGTTGTAATTGATAGTCGAGCACATAAATTACAGGGATTACGCATCGAAAATGGAAATGCGCTAGTGAATGATGGGGGTAAAGTGAACTTTAACAATCTTTGGCTTTATGACTTTGATCCACATACCAAGCAAGGATCCCTAACCTTCCTAAATAATCAAGCAGCCCTTGAGGAGCGAATGTCTAAGTGGAACTCTCTTTAATGGCACTTTAAACAACTTATAACCATTTTGTTGTATTTTATTTTTTCAGCTTTTTTTAGCCAGAAATTTTAAGCGCCTCGGATAAATCAGCTTTTGGAAATGCTGGCTGTAGCACTAGCGGGCCCTTAACCGGCAGTAGCTTAATTTCAACATAAGCAAACATCGCCCACCTTTGCTGCTTAAGCTTTGATTCAATGTACCTACTCAGTGCATATAAAAATCGAGGGGCAGAAAACCTCAAAGAGACGCCCCCAGACATTAAATAAGAAAATGGCATCAACAGATCCACTTTTGTTATTTTAAGTTGCGGAAAAGTTTCCTCAAATTTAGCTTGATCACGATTAAATAGGATCCAAGGCAAAGCTCCGTTAGCACCAGAAAGAGGGCCTGATTTCGGAATGGTCCAATCCCCATCTTTATTAAATGGTTCTGAGTGAAAGTTTTTATAAACAAACTCGGACCAAGGAGTTGGCCAAGGCTCTATCATTAAAATTTTTCCTCCAATACGCAAACTCCTTGCGGCCTCATAGAAGAAATTTATTGGATTGGGAAGATGATGCAGGACATCCGTCATCACGATTGCATCTAGCGATTGATTAGGAAAGGGTAATTGGGTTGCATCAGCCACAAGGTCCACATTCTTTACCTCCATCACCTCACTAGTAAATAAATTCGGAAGCTGTTGTTTTAAAAATCCAGCCCCGGACCCAATTTCAAGAACGTCCTCTGAATTACTAAGATCACGAATAATTAAGCTATACCAATCTTGATAAACAGCTCTTAAAAAAGGTTTACTCTGAATTATTTTGTACCGAATTTCCGTTGTCTTAGGGTCATCCACAGACAGCTTTTTAGTTAGAGGATGCGCTAATAGCGAATTAATAAAGCCCATATTAGCTAACTACATCACTAAATAATATTTGGGGCTAGGTAATGGCCATTGTAATGCCCCCTCTCGACCAATATCAGTAGCAATAAAGTTTACTCCTGGAAAATAAAAGCCTAAGCCAACCTGATGAACCATGACACCATAAGGATCCTTCTTATTTATGTCGGCAGCGCCTATTAAAGAATTTTTAACGTCCACATAACTACCAGGAACAGTAATAGACTCCCCGCTTTCGTACTTAATTAATAAGGAGCCATAATTAAAAATGATCACCACTCCAAGAATTATTGTTAGGCATTTAATTGCTAAAGTATTGGTTGATAACGCAAAAACTGAAGGTATCTGAGTTATCAAAAAAACACCACTAAGTAATAACGGTGGTAAATAGTAACGAGGAAAACCGTCACCCCCCCAACCACTTTGCAAAAAACCAGCCAATATTCCAAACGATAATACATAAAGAATTAATAAACCAATCTCGTTATTTAAAAGAGATTTCCAGTTTTTCAAAATGCCCCATAAACCAAAAGATAGCATCACAAGATTAGGAATAAGAATCTGATAGTTAAATTTAAGTGATTGAAAAAATATCTTGATGTGTGACTCTCTAGAGCCATGTATATTTTTCATCAGACTAAAGCCAGCTAGATAATCATTCGGGCTAAATAAGTAGCAAAAACCCATTCCTGTAATACACCCAAAAATCAGGCCAACTCCAATTAAAAGATTAGCTTCAATTTGGTTGATTGTAAAATATTTGCCTCGATAGGAGGCAATAAATCTAGAGGTAAACATCATGGAATAAACCAGGACAACACTTCCTAAGAGTGTCAGTGGCCATTCATTCTTGCAAAACGCAATCAAAAACCCCGCTAGAAAATTAAGTGATAACTTTAACCAGCTCGGAATAAGTGGCCTTGACCCCAAATAAATTAATAGGGCAGTGTTAGAAAGTAATAAAAAACCAAAGGCTCCATCTAATTGCGGCTGAATTGAAGATCCAATAGCCAAATGGGTCGTGGTGAAATAAAACAGTATCAAGAATGGGAGAAGCGCCTTAAGACCTGAAAGCCTTAAAGAAACCAAATAACTTAAAAAACATAGGGCTAGAAAACCAATACTACTTAATGCGAGAAACGCTGACCGAATCAGCGCAGACTTACCATCAAAATCGAGTGCCGTTGTATTAAAACTTGCAATTAGCGGCTTTACTACGCCTCCCAAGAAGCAATAGGGCGTAATATTTCTGCCGGGCCTAATAAGAGTATCCCCCGCCTCATCAATATGACCTAATACCAGCAAGCAATGCTCATCAATTTTCGATGGTAGATCTTGAGCACTCTTTAAGGCAGGAGAGTGGTAACCAGAGATAATCATGGCAAACATTCCTTCTTCGCCTATTAATGGCTGCTGCAAAAAAGGAATTCGCGTCACAATCATCAGCAAAAAAGCAGTGAATGCTAGTAAACCCCAATTTAACTTATGAACGGCGGTCAACCGCATACTACCTCCTAAATATGCCATTGAATGATTATATTTAAATAATCAAATAAAAATAGGATATATTGGAATATAACTAAAAATGTCGTTCTAAACTACCAATATGAATCAATTCCAAGCAGAATATCTCCAATATCAGGAAGCGCGAAAATCTTTCTGGAACTCTATTCATGCCTCAAATAAAAATAACCAGTCATTATTGAGTAGGTATTACCAGCGATTACTTTCAAATATATATCAAAATATTATTCCAAAAAATTCACGTATCCTTGAATTAGGCTGTGGAAGCGGAAGTCTTCTAGATAGTCTTGAGCCAAGCTATGGGGTAGGAGTAGATTTTTCTACAAGCGCAATTGAAAAGGCACGCGCCCAGCATTCGCATCTGATTTTTTGTATCGGCGATATACATGACTTTCATTTAAAGGAATTAACTTTTGATTACATCATAATTTCTGACTTGATTAATGATGCGTGGGATATACAAGCAATATTAGAGAATATTAAACAATATTGCTCACCTCATACCAGAATCATTTTTAATTTCTATAGTCACTTATGGAGTATTCCCCTCAAAATTGCTAGAGGCTGCGGATTAGCTACTCCTAATTTATATCAAAATTGGCTTACTAAACGCGATCTACAAAATCTACTAGAGCTAACAGGGTATGAAGGATTGCGTTCTTGGAGTGAAATCTTAGTTCCTATCTATTTCCCATTATTTTCAAAATTTGCAAACCGATATTTAGCGAAGTTATGGCCATTTTGGCACCTGGATTTAACGAATTTTTTAATTGCGCGACCCAAATCAAAACCTCAAATATCAAGCCCCAGTATTTCAGTGGTTATTGCCGCTCGTAACGAAGCTGGACATATAGAACAACTTATTAGTCGCATCCCTAAAATTGGCTCTCAAACCGAGATAGTATTTGTTGAGGGCAATTCGTCCGATAACACCTATATGGAAATTGAAGCAGCCATAAAACGCCATCCTAATTTAGCTATCAAGTTATTTAAACAAACAGGCAAAGGCAAGGGAGATGCAGTCAGGTTAGGATTTGAGCAATCCATTGGGGATATTCTCATTATTTTGGATGCAGATATTACAGTGCCTCCGGAAGACCTCTCCCGCTTTTATAGAGTTTTAGCTAACGGAGAGGCAGAGTTTGTCAATGGTGTTAGATTAGTTTATCCCATGGAAGATAAGGCAATGCGATTTTTAAATCTCATTGGCAATAAATTTTTCTCTATGATGTTTAGCTGGCTTCTTGGCCAATCTATTCGGGATACCCTCTGTGGCACCAAAGCGCTATGGAAGCAAGATTACGCACGAATTTCAGCAGGTCGAAATTATTTTGGGGATTTTGACCCCTTTGGAGATTTTGATCTTTTATTTGGAGCGGCTAAATTAAATCTCAAAATATTAGAAGTCCCCATTCGCTATCGCGCAAGAATATATGGTGAAACTAATATTTCAAGGTGGAGTCATGGACTTCTTCTTTTGAGAATGGTGTTATTTGCTGCAAAACGTATTAAATTTAATTAATTAAATTTAATTTTGAGAGAAATTAATCCTACACCTAGCCTTCTAAAATCCAAATTTTGAGAATTGATCTTATTAGGCGCAGTAGGAAGCGGTGGAATTATTTCGACTCGCCTAGCATCATCTTCATTTTCAAAAGGAATTGAATATGTCACAGGCTCTGCTTTTAACATAATATAACGCACGCTTTTACCAAATAATATCTTTGCCTCCTTTCCCACGTTAGGCCCAAAACCTTTAGCCTCAACTTCTAGGGTAAATTTTCGTGGCAATGATTGTGAAAATTCTAGGATTACTTCATTATCAACGGACCACCTTCCCCAGTCCTCTCTACCGCCAATACCAATCACTTTTTTAATAAATATAGGGCTACCCTCTCTTGGAAACTGCATCCCTTCGACAAGTGAAGCAGAATATTTTGTTTCTGGCTTAATTACACCTGGGCTCCCATTGCAGTAAGTAAGGGATAATGCCAGCAAGACTATCAATAAGATATCAACCCATCCGAAGAACTTTGTAAGCATTTGATGTTATTAAAATTTAAGCCGATAAGATGTTAAATATACCCTTGAATGTATTTATCCTCAAAATAAAGACTCATGCAAGTTATCTCCTAATGGGTTGCTGTATTTGGCTTACACTATTCCAAGATAAGTTCACCGGTATTTTTACTATTAGAACATTTACAGGGTGGGATAGTCATTCCTACGGTTTTGTGTATTTTCTCTATTTTAGTGATGCGCTTAAAAATGGTTCAATTCCGATTTGGAATCCTTTCATCCAATCAGGAAATTTTTTCCCAAATTTTTTTAATGCAGGCCTTTTCTATCCATTTGAATTAATTTTTGTTGTTTTAGGGTGGCTGATTGGCCCTTTACTAAGCTTCGAACTTATGATTCAAGTTGCAATTTTTCTTGGTGGACTTGGCACCTATCTTTTGCTTCGTCATTGGCAAATACAACCTTTTCTAGCGCTAATTGGCTCATGCCTTTATGCCCTTATAGTGCTCTCTCCGGTAGTTGGGCAAATTTGGTACACCATTTCTTTTAGTAGTCTGCCATGGCTTCTTTACATCTGCACTTATTTAAGTGAACAAAAAAAGAAGGTTTCTACTTTACAGTGGATGTTTTGGGGTATGGCCTATACCTTTTTTGTTTCTGGGGGATATTTATGGCTAAACCTCATGAATTTATTGCTGGTCTTTAGCTTTATTTTTCTAAAGCAACTCAACAGTAAAGCTCAGCATAGTAAAGTCCTTAGCAAATTATTCTATTGGCTTTGTCAGCCGCCATTTCTATTCCTCTTTTTTGTAAGCTTTATTTACGCTTGCATGGTACTGCCCTGCTTTTTAAATTTAGAATTTAACTACCGGGAGTTTCTAGGGGATTTTGCAAGCCCAGATGGTCGTTTAAGGGGCTTAAGGCTTTTAGGGGAGACTGCTGGCCATGGAGGACTGCTTGAAACACTCATTGGCAATTTAGATCCGCTAATCAGCCAAAATCAACCCTGGTGGAAAGAAGGCGCCTTTACTTATGGAGGGGGTTGGACTCTCTGGACAGCTTTTGTTGTATGCCTAGCTACAAAATGGAGCAAACGGCAACTGTACTGGTTGGCTTTATTGCTATTAGCTATTACCTATTCTGCTGGCAGCAATACTATTCTCGGCTCTATTTTGACTCAGATTCCAGTTATTAATGGTAATCGCTACTGGCTAGGTGTTGGCACTTCCTTTGCCTCTATCTTTTTACTATTTATAACTATCGAGAAGCTAGATCGGGTATTGCGGAGTACTTCAAATACAGAAGTCTTATTAGTTAGGACAGGACTTATCCTTTTACTCTCAACAGCCTTTCTAATTTATATGTTTGCCCCACCCATCGAGTTTGTAATGGCTATCTCTAGTTGTTTGTTAGTTGGGATTTTTTTCAAATACCAATTACGTTTGGCCGGAAAAATAGCCCTAGTCACCCTTGTTGCGCTAAATGTATTTTATATTTTAAATTCACCCTACCGTGCATATAGCAATCCCCCGCTAGAAGATAAATATCTAGACTTGATTAATAACCGAAAAGAAGATATTACCGCGAGTGAAAATCATCGTAAATTAGCAACTGGAACTGAACTAAATTATTACGATACCGAGTGGATTTATCAAAAAATTCCCTTCTCTCATGGCTATAACCATCTAGGTAATCCACAGTATTGGTACGTTAAAAATAACCCTTTTCTCGAAAAAATTATTCTGGCTACACAAATGGCTAGGCCAGCATTAAAAACCCCAAGACTCGAGCTAAGCAGCGATAATGAGTTTGCCCAAAAAGTTGCTGCCGATATACTGTCTAGACCACTCATTCCGACTATAGAGCCAGATCGCTACTCGCCCATCATAGGCTCTGCCAAATTCCAATATCAAATTTCTAACTTACGATTAAATCCAAACTCCGTTCAATTTGATATTAATATGAATGAGCCTGCTCACGTCATTTTAAATATGCTTTATGCACCCGGATGGGGGCTTTTGGTCGATGGAGTGGAGCAAAAACAATATCGTGCTAATTACATTTTCCAAGGTATTGATATTCTCGCACCAGGTAAACATCAAGTGAATTTCTTGTATCGTCCATATATTGAGATCTTCTTATTGGCAATGCCTTATATGATTTTTCTATTGCTAACAGTAATAGGGCTATTTAAAATTAATAAATTAAATCTTAGTGGCTACAAATAATTTAATATCTCCAAGTGTGATAGGAATAATGAGATTGGGCACCAATCTCTCTAACGGCGATATCAATCGGTAGCACAATCGCGGCAATGCATAAATAAACTTTTGAAATAAATAGCGTAGAGAGGCGTAATGTCGGTAGTCTCCTACATGAATCAGTTTGAGTCCATGCTTAGTCAGCATCTCTTCTAGTACCTTTTGCGTAAAATAATAAAGATGCATTTCCATGATCCAAGGCCACTTTCTACCCATTAGTCTTGGGAACCAAGAGTGAATATCGATTGTCGAAAAGGCAAATACTCCGCCTGAACTCAGTAGCGATGCAGCATCTCTGATAAATCTAGATGGGTTATCCACATGCTCCAGCACATCCCAACTGACGATCACATCAAATGAAGAGGGTAAAGATGCTTTAGCTCTTGCAAATGGGGCATTTACAATCGTAAGATCTCTGTCACTATTCTGAGCGTATGCTGCAGCCCATTGCGAAGGCTCTACCCCCACACATTCCCAGCCATGTTTTTTAGCTTGCTGTAAAAATAAGCCGCAATATGACCCAATCTCTAAAAGTAAGCCAGGGGACGGCAAAAAGGGTGATATTTTTTGATAAGCGTAAGAAAAAGTTTTCTCTTTGGCCTTCAGATTAGTGACATATTGCTCGTCGACCACGTCTTCATATAAAGTTGTTAAATCTGCCGGTTGCTTAGATTGAGGCACTTGTATGAGTCCACACTGGAGACACTTTGTTACCTGCGGCTTATCCGCATGCGACATACTACTACATTTATAAACATTCGAATTAATTGAAGTACTATCCACATGCTTGGATTCAGGATAAACTTCATATAAATATGATCCTCCACAGTTGGTGCAAACATCTCGAACCAACTGTGAACTTTGCACCTGATGCCCTGTCATCAATCTAGATAGGGTTAGAGAACTTAATTTATAGGCTCCTCTAAATATTTCAAACGTAGGAATTTTAGAGCTGCCACTATGGCGATTATAAAAATGAATTGGAATCTCCTGAATTTTTAACCCAGCAGCATGCAGGCGAACAATAGACTCTAAAAAAAAGGAATACCCAAAATTACCTACCCAGTTAAATTTAACTTTGGATAAGGAGCTAATCCTAAATCCACGAAATGAAGTTGTAAATTCGTGTATTTTAATTCCCGTTAATATTCTTGCGACAAAGTTAGCCGCTAAACTTAGCTGCTTACGGTAACCAGAATAATCACATGATCCTCCAGGCATATAACGTGAACCAATTACAAAATCGTAGGTTTCAAGATTAGCCAATAATCTCGGAATATCAACCGGATCGTGGGAGAGATCTGCATCCATCGTGACGAGGAAGTCATATTGGTGTTCAATGGCATAAAACATGGCCATGAAATGGGCCGATCCTAGACCTAATTTTCTGGGTCGAATAATTACCTTAAGTCTTTGATAAGTTTGCGTTAGTTGATTTAATAATATCGCCGTTCCATCAGGAGAGCTATCGTCAATAACTAGTACATCTACATAAGGGCAAACATTCCAAATACCTTCAAGTAACTTATTAATATTTCCTACTTCGTTATAGGTAGCAAAAAATATCAGTGTTTTTCTACCGGCTGGGCTCATAAGATGAAGATTAAGGGTTTTGCGTACATATAAACTGACTAAATTTAGCCTCTAAATTATTTCACTACTATTTTCTATAATTGTGAAAGCTCAATGCCACAGGCAATGCAAGATAAGGGATAATAACGCAAGCAATCCAATTGGATATAAGCTTTTTACTATCTACTAAATAAACTCAAAAATTCGATACCCACCGCACTCATAAACAAGCTTAGAATTTAAGGCTCCTTCCCACGGCAAATTTTCTTTTGGATTAACAATAAAATATCTAATTTGATGCGCTAACATATATTTATTAACTAACTGAGGATCGGCTATTTGTTTGGCGCTATTTAATTCAGCAAGTCTATACTGAATTGCTTTAGGTATTTTGCTTCCTAAAAAATTCACAGCAAATTCTTGCTTGCGAGAGAATGCTGACATAACCATTAAGGAATCTGCGCCACTTTCTTGGAAAACTGCTCCGTGAGGGGCGTTTTCTTCAATAAATATTGCTGACTTAAATTCGCAAATAGGAATAACTAATTTACTAGTTTGGATGTGCCCTTGTATATCTTTATAATTTTTAAAAGGAAAAATAAATAAGGCTCCACCCAAAATAATTAGAAAGACTCTCGTAATATAATTTTTTGGGGGCTGTCTACCAAAACATAATAAATATACGCCAGCATAGGCCCAAATTGATACGACTGTATAGGCCCAGACAAAGGGTCTATGTTGTAGCTCCTCAGGTAAACCAACTTCGCTATCGTTTAATGCTAGACCAAATGCCATTAATATATAAATGATGATGATAAATACTGGAAAAAGTGAAATAAACCAACCCAGATTCCGAGATATACCTTTTAATACAAATGTATAGACTATAAGAGCGCCGCCTAAAGAAGTCAGAAGAAGAAGGCCAATATAAGCTGGGATCCTAACCCATCGATGCTGTAATACTAATGGATTATTAATCATATCTTTTATTATTCCAAAAGACTGAATATCATTCAACCAATTTGTATATGGAATAAATCCTGTGCCATTTAGGCGGATCGGGGGCAGTCCTGGGAAACTGTTGGCAATAGTAATGGTGCCAATATAAATCCCTAAAAAAATTCCAATCAAGAAAATTTTTGATATTAATCCTATATTTTTATATATGAGAATCGGCAACAATAAAGCAGGTAAGGAAATGGCTACAAAAATCTGCGATTTATATAATAGTGCGAAGATTACAAAAAGATAAGCAACGAAGATCAATTTTAGCTGCTGGGATTTATAAAACTGAAATATACAAGCAAATGCTATCGCTGCACATGCAATTCCATAAGGCATTGCAGGAGATGCTTGAATCAACCAATGAAATTGACCTAAGAATAAATTACCAAAACCTTGGTGAAAAGGGTCCGGCAATAGTAGCAACATAAATGAGGCGAAGAGCCCAGCCCACTGACCAAATAATAATGAAGCTAATAAATAAGTAGCAAAGCATAAAAGCATTAGCCCCATGGGTACAAGAAAGCCTGCATATACAGCATAAGAAGTAAAATTAGCAACTTTTGAAATTAAAGACGGCAGTAGATAGCTAGCGTAGTGATAAAGACGAAATGGAATTTCAGAACTTAAAATGTCGGCCTCAAAATGTAAATTAGTTGCTCTTGAAAAAACATTAATTTGACTCATATGATTAAAAATATCTCCCCATGCGTTTAAAGAGATAAATTCAGAACCTAATTGGATGGGTTGAAGTAAATCCCAGCACCATATGGAAGAAATAAAACAAGCAAACAATATGAGCAGTCCATCTGGCACGCTTTTGATAACAAAAACCTGCCAGATTGAATCAGCGTTTTTTTTCCATGAAAAATATAACACCACTATACAAATGATTAGCCAGTTCCATAAAAGTCCAATAGGTAAGAGAAAACTAAGTATTAAGAGTAAACAATTAATAAGTAATATTCCGAGCAATACCATAGTTGATAAGCTGCAAAATCCGGGGCTTTTGATAAAAGTCAAAAAAAATAGATTACCTAGTAAGGCACTAAATAGCAAAATTGAGATTAAAGTGAGAATTAGAATCGGCGTAAGTGCGCTAGAGACTCGAAAGCACCATAGTAAAGAAGTACCGATCAAGCAAATGAAAGGAAACGTTAATAGCAAATAATTAGATCTTTGCATTTTTTATTTCTTTTTTAGAAAAATTATTCAATCCTAAACTAGTACGCGCAAAAAAAGGGGCATCACTAATCAATCAGCGACATATTTATAAGGAAATTAGTGCGGTACTGATTGCTGAAAAAAAGAAGTGAAAGCCGGCAACGAATAATTCATGAGAAATACCATAAGAATCAAACAGGCAAAAGAAGCTAACATTAAAGGGGTTTCACGCCATAATTTTTCTGGAGCTTGTGCGCTACCGTCCTCTTTAAAGGCCAAATTTAGATACATTGCCATGATAAAAGCCACTAAAGGGAATGCCAGAATTAATTCCAAACGATAGCGCATCACAAAGGCACCAAAAAACAGCATAGAAGTAGCTGCATAAAACATAATAGACACTAATAAATTTTGCTCGCTGTAATAAGCAAAAGATTTCCGATATTGCTTTGCAGAAATATTTTTAGAAATATCGCGTATTTCCGCAAACCGCTTAATTGCCATTAGATATGCGCCAATCATCCAATAAGAAATTAATAAAGAAGCTGGAATCAAAAATGGAGGGGCCACTATATACCAACCAATTAGCAATCGAATGGGATTATTGAGAGACTCTACCAAGACATCAATGTAAGGTATATCCTTCGCTCGAACTGGAGCGATATTGTAAATACATCCCATGACCCATAACCAAAATAAAGCCAATACTAATGGTTGAGAAACAATAGAGGCTATACCAAGTCCTACCACCATCAATAAAAGCCATTGAAGGTAGGCAAGCTTAATATTGACAAATCCTGATGGTGTAGGCCGTAAATACTTGGTGGGGTGTACTGCATCAAAAGGGGCATCTAAAACTTCATTAATTACGTAATTACTCGAAGCAATTAATCCGGCAGCCAAAAATCCAATGGCAATATGTACTAGTAAGACTAAATCAATACTTTGGGGGTAAATACTGACAGCAATTAATATACCCGGAAGAATGAATACATTCTTAATCCAGTGGTCAAAACGACAGATTTGAAGATGGCCAGAGATCGTTGGCATATTTGTATGATTATCCATAAAGGGTTTGTTTATGATCCTCGCCGATAATTAGATCTAAATTAACCATTCTTACTTGATTTATATATATAAAACAGGATTTTACCCTGAGCCAGATGATCAAAATCAATATAAAGTACAGCTTTTATTAAATAAAATAAGCTATGCCTGTGCCATCCTTCACCTCATATCTCAAATACCTCTTTTGGATCACTTTTGTCCTCATTGGCTTTTGGGCAGCATTGGATATGGGCATTGGCTGGGATGAGGAATATGAGTTAAATGTCTATTTACTAAATTCCAATGCTGTAAAGGGCCTGCTTAATGGTGACAAAAACAATTACAACATCCTGCTAAACCACCAGGATAGGTACTATGGAATTGGATTTCATGCACTGACGCATGCCTTTGCCTACCTCATCTCTTATGTAAGCCTTAATCCAGACTTATTTTCGATTATTGGTAAGCAATTATTGATTAAGCATATTCCTATATTTTTTACTTTTTTGCTTGCGGGGGCTTTAGTTTATAGAATTTTAGTTTCTATCACTAATAATCATCTTATTTCCTTTTTAGGATTAATAGCTTTTTTACTGTGGCCTTATTTACTTGGTCACGGCTTAATGAATATTAAGGATATGCCTTTTTTATTTGCGTGGCTACTTTGCACCTACCAAGCATTACTCATATTTGAGCGTAACCTCGTTGTTTCTAGCTCAAAAAATTTCAGAAAAAATATCTTCATACTAGCGCTATTAAGTGGGTGGCTGCTGACCATTCGCATCTCTGGAATCCTGATATTTATCGAATATGCTGTCTTTGGATTATTAGCTTTCATTCAACTAGGATATAAAAAGAGCTTCCAATATATTTCGATTCGAAGCCTTTTGACTACTAGCCTTATTTTTCTATTGCCGTTTTTTTTGATCGTTTTTTTACTTTATCCTATTTTTTGGCATAACCCGATTGAATTTCTCAATGCTATTTTCTACCAAAGCCATAACCCCATTCAAATGGATACCCTTACAAGTGGGGCTATTATCTCTAATCGTGATTTCTTACTCAAATATATTCTGATCTGGCTCGGAGTCAAGCTTCCAATAGTCGTTCTATTGGGCCTAGCCTTGACACCCTTACTCTTATACAAACTAATTAACACTACTGATCAGCAGTTACGCATTCGATTAGAAATAGTATTGGGACTATTCACCACCGCCGTTATCATCTTAGTTTTTCTAATAGTCAATCGCGTACATCTATATAACGAACTTAGACACATTCTTTTTATATTTCCGCTCCTTTTTATTGTCGCAATATCTAGCTTATATTTATTTAGTAAAAAATTAGGGGTTTCATTGTTGGTGGCGAGCTCGATCATCTTTGCAGTCGATGATGTGAAACTCCATCCCTATCAATACGTTTATCTCAATGAGGCAGTTCGATTTTTCCCAATTTCACAGCAGTTTGAAAAAGATTATTTTGCCCTCTCAGCAGGCAAAACTGCAGCCTGGCTAAATGAACAGCCCAATGTCAAAACGGAATGCATTTATGCGTCCCCCGTTCATGTTTGGCTCTTTCAAATCAATTCCAAAAAATTTCCTTGTAATCAAGGCTATCCAGGCCATGACCTCAATGAGGAAAAGGCGTTTTTTTTACTCTATGGTCAAGTGCGCAAGCAAGATGCCCGTATTCCACTGCCAACATGCCGTCTATTGCATACCGAAACAAGGCAGCTGTCTTTCTCGAGCTATGAGCTTCAAATGAGCCATCTTTTTGCCTGTGAGCCCACTAAGAACTAGCTCTAAAAAGCTCATTACTCCTCATAGATGTGTTTTAGTGTCTAATATCTGAAGCTTTACAATATGGATATCTTTTTCAAGAATTGAACCTGTATGCCCACTAGTTTCGCAGTAATTGTTCCGATGGCAAATGAAGGCGATGATTTTGCCCCCTTTATTGAAAGCTTAACTACTACATTAAATTATCTAAACTCTGGCACGGTATACCTGATTGTTGATACCGTTTCAAAAGATAACACCTTAGCGCTTTGTGAGGCGACCTCGCAGCTTGATTCAAGATTCAAAACGATTTGGTCGCCGCAAAATAAAAATGTAGTGGATGCCTATCTTAGAGGGTATCAAGAGGCTCTCAAGCAAGGTCATGAAATTATGATTGAGATGGACGCCGGAATGTCTCATGACCCAAGGGCACTCCCCATGTTTTTAAGGGTCTTAAACGAGGGTAATGAATGTGCTTTTGGCAGTCGCTTTATGAATGGCGGCTCGATTTTTGATTCCTCTTGGAAGCGAACATTTTTCTCCCGCTCAGGCACTATTCTCTCGAATGTGTTGTTAGGCACTAACTTGTATGATGCTACATCAGGATATCAAGGATTTCATGCGCGAATCGTACGGCAATTTCTAGATTATCCTTTGTTATCTAAAGCGCACTTTTACCAAACTGAACTTCGCTACCTGCTTCGAAAAACCCGCTTTGCAGAGGTACCGATTCACTACCGCGCTCCTTCACCAAGAGTGTCCCAAGGGGCAGTACTAAATTCGATTGCTGTCTTATGGCATTACTTTATCTTGCGTCTTCAGTTTAAGCCCCCCAAGATTCTTTAACTTTTTTTTGAAGGTTCTTGCACTATGCCTCAAAACCTTACTAATACTGCCCTTGTTATCACTTCTATCGCCAATGACACTCATCCGATTCTTAGGCAATACGCAGCAGAGGCAAAAAATAGGGATTTACTTTTCATTATCATTGGAGATTCCAAAAGTCCACCGAAGTTCAATTTACTTGGCTGCACCTACTATTCCTTATCAGCTCAATTAGATCTAGCCTTTCCGCTGGCCAAACAACTTCCGATTAAGCACTATGGTAGAAAAAATCTAGGTTACTTACTAGCCATTGAAGCTGGGAAAAAAATCATTATTGAAACAGATGATGACAATATTCCTTTAAACTCCTTTTGGCAACCTCGCTCCAGATCTATCGCTACTAAAAAAATTGACTACCAAGGTTGGGTGAATGCGTATCACTACTTTACCGATAAAGTCATCTGGCCCCGTGGCTTTGCTCTAGAAGAACTTAAAATAATCCCTCCGCAAACCGCAAAAGAACTAAAACCAATAATTTGCCCCATTCAACAAGGATTGGCCGATGAAAATCCTGACGTTGATGCTATCTATCGACTCACAATGCCCTTGCCAATTGACTTTGATCCAGCAGCGCCAAATATTGCCCTGGGACAAGGAGCTATCTGCCCCTTTAATAGTCAAAACACGACTTGGTTTGAAGAGGCATTCCCCTTGCTATATCTACCCTCCTACTGCAGTTTTCGTATGACCGATATTTGGCGCTCCTATATTGCGCAGCGTATTGCCTGGACCTGCGAGTGGCCAATTGCTTTTCATACCAGTACTGTAAGGCAAGAGCGCAATGCCCATAACTTAATGGGTGATTTTTCTGATGAAATCGTAGGCTATGTCAATAACTTTCAAATCATGAAAAAGCTCAATGAGCTCACACTGGCAGCAGGTGAGAAAAATATTCCTAATAATATGCGCCAGTGCTACCAAGAAATGATTGGTTTAGGCGTCATAGGTGAGCAAGAATTAGCTTTACTAGAACTTTGGTTAGCGCATTTTTCCTAAAACTTATATATGCTGTTCATCATGATTGCTAATTACGGCTATAAATTTATTTCAGAATCTGAATAGACTCAATACCCAACGTAAGCAATCTATCGTCTTGATTTCCATATCCAGCATCTTTTGGGCTAGTTGGGTTTACATACTCAAATTTCAATAAAATAAACTTATCCTGCCGCAACTCCTTTGGAATGGGAATTAACGCACTATTATTCAGTTGCTTTGTAATCTTAATGGTATTTAGATACTGACCATTTACCAAGACTTTTACATTTGAAATTGGATGCTTAGGCCCAACTAGGCCCCTATAGCTAAGGCGTATTTTTGAAGGGCTGCTATCACCCATAGGCACGGCAATAATAGAGGCAACACCGCTTGACCAAGTACCCCATACATCAGAATGAGACCATCCTTCCAGTAAAAAATCAGCACCTTTACTTTCTTTGGAAAAATTAACTACCTCACCAATTTTTAGCTGGGGAACTAAAGAATTTATTTCTAATGCAGAGTCAACTTGCTTGCAGTCAGTGCAGATTTTATAATTTGGAGCTAAAAATGTGATTCCATTAATTTTTGCAAATAAATCACGATTTACATCAAACTTTGGATCGACTTTGTTTAAGTAGTTACTCCATTTTTGGAAGACGTAAATCGTTTTGGAATCTAATTTTCCACTAGAGATTTCAAGAGCTGTTTTTTCTTTAGCCAAAAGTACTTTTAGAGAATCGTATCTAGCCAAAAATACTGAATTTGTAGCCATCTGGTTTTGTGCGGCAAATGCTGCAAAGTTATACCAACCATCTGGCAAATGTTGAGGAGGAATTATCTTAATAACTGAGTATTGCTTAGGTACTTGAGTCCAAAATTCATGAGTTAATGAATATTCAATATTTTTACCATCCAAATTTAAAAAATACTCATGTAACTTCATCCAGCCCTTGCTTGAATCAACAATTTGAAGAACACATAGAGTTACAAATATAGCGACAAGTCCTTTTCGATATCCGTTGATGATCAACCAAAATGAAATAAAAATAATTAAGTACTGGAAAGGCCAGCTCAAACGACTTGATGACCTGACAATACTTAATATATTACGCAAGTGATCATTGATAGCAAACTTGTAGTGTGAATTTCCAATATCAACATTATTAGAAATCGCAATAATCAACATCAAAATTATTGCAATTAACATAAATTGATATTGATGAGCTTTTTGAAAAAGGGCTAATCTTTCATTTCTCCTACCTAACTGAGCTAAACCTAAAACTAATGCCCCAATAGCCCCCCCGCCTAAATAAGCAAGCCCCTCAGTCGTTGGTGGCGTAAAGATATTATCTTTAATAAACAGCGACCAATTCAAAGGATTAAAAAAACCGACGAAATTAAATGGATCACTTCCATAACCCAAGGAAGAAGCTTCTCCTACCGAAATAGCAAAATAACCATACTGCCATGCGCTAATAAACATAACTAAGATTATTAGAATCGCCTCAAGGGCAAATGATTTATTACTTAAATATCTTGTAGAGATTCTTCTATCTAATAGGCTTCCAAACCACAATGCAAACACCATCGAAAATAAATAAAAATGAATACCTAAAACGATGAATATTAAGAGCGCCCAAGACCCCCAATTAGTGCTCTTTTTAAGATTTAAGTAGATTGCCCAAAGCAATACAAAATGTCCGGCTAATGCTAGATGAACATTCATTCTAAAAAGCATCACAGGTGTAAACACAAAAATGCTAGCAATGAAAAACTTTAGCCACGTATTTTGAGTGAGGAGATCGGCGAGCTTATACCCAAAAGTGGCCTGCAATATGAAGCAAGAGAGCAGCCAAAGTCCAAAATATTGAAATGGCTCGCCAAGCCATCTTGAAAATAACTTGAAAAATATTGCCAATAGCGGAATGGAGTCAGAATAAACAATGGATGATCCAAATTCCAACCCATAATTTGGATTTAGACCAACTGGATTGGTCCATGGTCCATGTCTAAATATCGCCCATCCTGCGTAGTTAAATAAGGTATCGCCGTTTGATAGCCAGCCAATATTTTGAAAGTTGAGGACAGATATCCCAACCACTAATAAAAAACCAGCAAACCCAATTCCGATTGGAATAATAGTATTTTTTTTCAAAATAATTTTCAATTTAAATTCAATTTAATTTACCATAACTGTTACATCATCTTTATTTTAGGTTTCGCCTTCTGCATTTGCATATAACCCACTGCCCTTTGGATATGAAACATTGAGGTAGAATTTTTCTATATCTGGGTAATTTCCCAGATGGCTCTCGTTTTAGGAGGTTACTCCTTCCTTGAGGAAAATACTATGTATAGGCTGGCATAATTAGTTAGTCGATTAAGACTGGTGCGCAGGGTATGCTGGGGTATCGATCATGGAGAATTGGAATGAGGGCTCCTTTGATTACATTAATTTGAATATAGAATCACTACACTATTATATTAATTAGCTTAATGGGTTGGCAAAAACGACTCAATAGAAGCAACAACTTACAAGCATATAGAAACGTCACCACATAAAAATGAAAACGAAAAGGGAATAAAGGTCTTCATTTTTTGTATTGACATTAACGAGATGGTAGCCATATGGGCTAATCTTTGTCCAAATGTTGTCCAAGTAAATCCAAATAATTAGTCAAGATTGAAGTTATATGGTGTTGAAATGGAAGCCTTCACTGTAGTCCAAGTTGCTATCCTCATCATTTATGATATATGCAAAGAAGTAGACCGTAGCATGGTGATGGGTAATATGAAACGCTTAGAAAAAAGTGGCAACAAGAGTGGGAAGTTGAAGGCGGGCTAGTCACAACTAACTGATAAAATAAAAAGTTAGAGGTCTAAAAATTCAGGCTCAATCTCGTTCTGATAAATTTCAAAAAAATACCGAGGAAGATTAATTTGCTTGATGTTAAAAAAGTATCCAATCTTATAGGGTTAGTATTATTTTTTATTCTTATCATTTCTGTGCTGGGAATATATTCTAGTGGCTCAGCTTTTATTGGAAATAGCTTTGTTAATTCAGACTCTTTATATCTGCCCATATTATTTCAAGACGTATTAAGTAATAAGGGCAGCTTCATAAATTGGTACCTAACTCCTGCGCCTTATTTTTTCCCTGATTATTTAATATATTTCATGGCCTACATAATAGGCATAAATACTTACATTCAAATTGTTACTTACGCAATCCTTCAAATCATTTTTTTATTTCTTGTAACAGCTCTCCTGTCAAGGCAACTTACAAAAAGAAATAATCACTTCTTAATTGCATCTGTATCTACAATAATTTTATTATGGTTTGGTCTAAATAACCCCCCTCCATATCAGCTACTTCTGTTAAGCGCGCACCATTACGGGGCTTTTATTTCAGAAATTCTATTTATTGCTATATGGCTTAAGCAAATAAAAAAAGAGGGTATTGATAAGAATAATTCAAAAAAGTATCTTTCTTTTTTATGCGTATTAGCTGGCCTAGTTGCTTGCTCAGATCTCATTTTTATAGTTCAAACCTTAATTCCTTATGGAATTATCACAACCTTGTTTCTCATAAAAGATAAGAAACCGATCAATACTAAATATATATGGCCATTCCTTCCACTTATATTTGGTTTATTAGTGGCGTTAATTTATGGCCTTCTTGTCAAAAAAGAAACTGCTTTTATTCCGATCATTAGCCTCGAATCAACAACGATTAGATTAGGTCAACTACTGCAAAGCTTTAGGGAGATTAGGGAGACAACGCCAAAATTTGCACTTTATTTCTATTCCTATCTAGTCATTACTGGAATTACGATGATTAAAGGGATTTTTGTGGTAGATGCTCCAGAAGATAGGCGATTATTTTTCTATCTAACTGTTTTCTTTTTACTTTCTATCATAAGTACCGTCTTCTTTGTTTGCATTACTACCACTACAGCGTATTCCCCAAGATACTTAATACCTGCCTATTCTTTACCCATTCTATATTTAACTTTTGCAATAAATAGGTATGGGAGGTATTTGTATAATCAGCTTTATATTGTCATCGCAGTAATTTTCCTGTTCTTAGTCACCACAAAGTCAATAGATGTAGGAGTTTTTGAGGGGGAAAAATTTCGCTACTACCCTGCAAAAGTTGAATGCATTGACTGGGCAATTAAACGAAATGGCAGCTTCAAAAATGGGATAGCGACGTACTGGGATGCAAAATATTTCCAAGCATTAAGCCGTGAAAATATAACATTGGCACAATTTGATGAAAAAATGAATGAATTTCGTTGGATCACTTCAAAAGGCTTCTATCAGTCAACCTATGGCTTCGCTATCCTACCTGCTGATTTAGAAGCAATGCAGCTAAATCTAGAAAAATTATGGGGCAAGCCTGACAATTATGAAAAATGCGATGACAAAATCATTTATTTTTATAATAAATGATTGTTAGCTGTCAGCAAATCATATTCCTATACAGGTATAACGCATGGGACCAAGTATATAAAGACTGGTGCGGGTATAGTGGAGTCTGGATTATGGTAAACCGTTAAGGGGATAGCCCGAATTTTAGTTTGGGTACTAGCGTGGGTACTATTTAAAATTAATACAGATAACAAAAATGATCAAAAAAAATCTACGCAAAGGTCTTAACAGACAAGCAAACTTGCGAAAATCAATCGCAAGAACTTCATGCAACAGTACACACGGGGACTATACAGTCGTAGCAAAGTTCGTAAGCAATACGCCCTGCCCCG